>Ga0134126_10003278_pt1 | contig 20309 bp, 17 predicted proteins | sample KB31752_FD_96881 | JGI IMG/M metagenome (GOLD analysis project Ga0134126, IMG submission 96881) | Terrestrial soil microbial communities with excess Nitrogen fertilizer from Kellogg Biological Station, Michigan, USA - KB3-175-2 | ecosystem: Environmental > Terrestrial > Soil > Unclassified ... | reverse complement strand
TATTGGTTCAACTCCCGCCGCCTCCACCAAAATTCCTAAGTCTTCGTTCGGCAGATGAGCAGGCGTATAGCGGCTCCCGGATTTTGGTCTTGGACCGTCCTGTAACACCGCGGACGCATCGCAATTGTGGCCATCAAGTTAACTACTTCAAGGGAGTGGAATTCGTTAGTCTGCCGATCGAATTAGCGAGCCTCCAGCATCCATGCGTTTCCGATCGTAGTCACTTCGCTGTAGGCAAGGAAGCGCCCGTCTGGGGAAGATAGAGGCCTTTCCAGGGACATACCAGCTGCTCGATAGAGGAGCTTTGTTTCTCCTACGGGCGTGATTCGTAGCAGTGAACCACCCTTTGATGCCCAGGTGCTTGCGAAGAAGCTTTGCCCATCGATGGCCCAATCGACTGACGTGAGACAGGGCCATCCCTTCACCGTCACCTGAGCCTCTTTCTTATTCGCCAGTTCGAAAACGCGAATGTGGCTATCGCCGGTTTCGCAGTTACCGACGGCAACGCGCGTTCCGTCTGGGGAGAGATCCCAAAAGCTACCAACAGGATCGATTTCGATGCCAGCAAGTTCGCCGGTTCTCCCTTGCAGAGGATCGACAGCAGAGAAGGAAATACGATCGCGTTTGGCTTCGGCAAGTACGCATGGATGTTCCGACGCGGGAATAGAAGAACAGCGAAAATCCGGATAGCCTCTGGCTGTCGGCAGCCAGCGGTCTCGTGGCATACGTGCAGAGCCAGGATACCCAGTCACGTCAGTCACAAACTCCGGGCTTCCTCCCGAAACGGGAACTCGCATCAGACGGCCGGAATTGGGCACCTGATCTCCCTGCTGATTCGGCCAGGCAAGATATAGGATCCATCGCGAGTCAGGGCTGAGTTGCGGATTGCGTTTTTCTTCTGCCTGTCCGACGACAATCTCTTTGGGTGATGAACCCCGCACATTCTGTTCAAAGATGTCGAAGTTTGTGTTGCGGTCCGAGAAAAAGACTAGACCGCTCCCTTTGGGTGTCCAACTTCCCAGCCAATCCATACGGTCGTCCTGCGTCAGCCGAGCAGGCCCCGTAAAGCGGGAACCGCTGGCGCTTAGCTTTCCTATATACACGTCGCTCTGATCGTTCTTGCGGACGAATAAGAGGCGCTTGCTATCCGAGCTCGTGCTCAAGTCCCAAAGCGAGAAGCCAGCCCAGTTCGTCAGTTTTTGCGGACTCCCAGAAGGACGCCAGCTAGCAGAATCGATCGCGACTTCCCAGATGTTTGCGCTAGCTTCTTTTGTGCTCTCCAGCAACGAATAAAACATGTGTCCGTTGGGCGCCCAGGCAAAGCTCCGCAAGCGTGGGTTGGAGATAGCAACAATGGTCTTGCCGCCGGTGACGGCAATGCTCTCAATCGTGACTTCGTTGTATTCTCCATGACTCTTCATGAACGCGAGCCGGCGGCCATCGGGCGACCACGCGAGAGCTTCAAAACCGTATCCTTTTCCTGCGGCAAGAAATTTTGTGGCATTCCCACCGTCGGCGGAAGACACCCAAATGTCATTGCCGCTGATAAAGGCGATAAGCGTTCCGTCCGGCGACGGTACCGCCGCGTACCCGTCATCCCGTAGTTTTGTAAGCGCTCCGGTTGCCAGTGTAAGAGTCCAGATGACCATTGCATCGTTGCGCCCGGCAGTGCCGCTTATCAGAAGTTTGGTTCCGTCCCGGAACCATGCGAGGTCCGCTCAACGGAAGCACAAGCCTTCCGGCACAGGTAGAGAGCGAGTCTCGCCCGATTCGACTGTGCGCAAATGCAAACCTTGCAGGTCGGTGTAGGCGACGTACTTTCCATCCGGAGACAGAGCGTTGTGAATTACGGGATCATCAATGGGATTCGCTGTGATCTGCCGTGTGGCGCCCTCAGGCGGAGGAGCATAGGCAGAACGGTTGAGCCAGCCGATTCTGGTGAGAATAAGCGCTCCGGCTGCCAGAAGAACCATCGCTGCTGCAGCACTCAGCATCAGAGCACGCCCTGAGAATCTATTTGCCTTTGCGACGTCTCGCACGGCCGCAGCTACTTCGGTCACGCTTTGAAATCGTTCAGTCGGCGCCTTCTTAAGACATCTAAGAATCGTCTGTTCCAGCCTCACAGAAATATTCGCGTTGATGCTGCGCGGCGGCGGAGGCGCTTCATGCACCAGGCTGTTAATTAACTGCGATGTGGATCGTTGTGGGAAAGCGCGGCGACCAGTGCTCATTTCGAAGAGCACCGCGCCAAATGCGTGAATATCGGTGCGAGGATCCGCCGCTTGTCCTCGCAATTGTTCCGGCGCCATGTAAGGCAGAGTCCCCACGAAAGTCTTCGTTTCAGCAACGCCGGCTGTGAAATCTGTTTCCAAATTGGGACGCGTCACTTTTGCCAGACCGAAGTCGAGGACCTTCACGTCTCCACGGGCAGTAATAAAGATGTTCGCCGGCTTGATGTCACGATGAATGATGCCGTTGGCGTGCGCTGCCTCAAGTGCATCCAGAATCTGCATGCCGAAATTAACAACGGATTCTTGCTTCAGCGGCTTTCCTGCGATCCTCTGCTTCAAGGTTTCACCGTGCAAGAGTTCCATCACGATAAAGGGATGGCCTTCATATTCGTCGATATCGTGCACGGTGCAGATATGAGGATGGTTCAGCGCTGAAGCAGCGCGTGCCTCGCCGCGCAATTGCGTTACTGCCTCAGGATGATCTGCAAGCTGTCGCGGCAGAAATTTGAGCGCGACCTGACGGCCAAGTTTGAGATCTTCCGCTTTGTAAACCACTCCCATTCCGCCACCACCAAGCTTTTCCAGAACTCGGTAATGTGAGACCGTTTTTCCGGCGAGCTGCAGATCGTCGGCAATGTTCCAGTCGGAAGAGTTGGATTGCTGAGCAAGGTCTTTTGCAAGAACTTCCAAGGCGGGAGTTTCCATGAAGGCGTTGGCAGCGGTCTCCGCAGAGAGCAATGATTCGATTTCCCGCCGCAGACTTTCGTCGCGTTCGCAAGTCTCGTCCAGGAACGCAGACCGCCGACTCTCTTCGACCGCAAGAGCCGAGTGATACACCTGCTCGATGCGTTGCCAGCGATCAGAATCCATTGCGATTCTCTTGAGTCAACTCGCGGAACAGCCAGGCCTTGGCCAGCTTCCAATCGCGCATAACAGTTTCGGCGGAGACGCGAAGGACCTCGGCAGTCTCGCGGACATCTAGTCCGCCGAAGAACCGAAGCTCCACTACCTTGCTCTTGCGTTCGTCAATGGCAGCAAGCGCCTTTAGAGCATCGTCCAATGCGACCAGATCAGCTTGCGGTTCATTGGAGACAACCAATTCTTCGTCCAGTGATAAGCGAGCGACCTCTCCACCGCGCTTTTGGCTACAACGCTCACGGGCGAAGTCCACCAGAATGCGTCGCATGAGCTGAGCGCATATACCGAAAAAATGAGCGCGGTTCTGCCAGTCAACGTGCTGGAAATCGACAAGGCGCAGATATAGCTCGTTGATCAAAGCCGTAGTCTGGAGGGTGTGCTCTGTCCTTTCTCCAGCCATGTAACGATGAGCTGCGCGATGGAGTTCGGCGTAGACAAGCGGGGTCAACTGCCCAAGCGCACGCTCATCGCCTGCGCTCCAGGCTTTCAGCAAGTTGCTGATACCGTGGCTGGCGCTTGCCACTGTCTTTTCCCTATCCCTTTGCTAATCGAGCGTTGCGGCAGAGGTTAGCACAGTCCCGCGCCGGCTTTTCTCCTGATTTCAACAAAAATTCATGCATTCATTGCAGTTTTCCCAAGCATTTTCCGCCTTATAGGACAGAACCAAACAAATTTCTGCGGACGAGCTTGTCAGCGGGATTGGAATCGAAGGCGCCTCTGCAGCGTCCGACGAAGTATTAGGAGAAAACAATGCAAAGACTCAAAAGCTGGTATCTATTCGCATGTTTCGCCGTTTGCTTGTTTGCAATGCCGACGCACCTGCTCGGCCAAAGCGTCGATTGCGACAACCAAGTGATGAAAGGCGACATTAACCCATTTCCGGGAGTCGACTCGGGACTTTCAGGGACAGCAAGGCTTTGCCTCGGCGAGAATGGCGCTGCAGGCCGATTGCGCGTTGAGGGCACCAAAGCGGGACACGCGTACACCGTTTGGTTTTTCTACATTGAACAGAACGGATCGACGGTTGGCCGGCTGGATTCGACAGTTGCGGAAGGATCGACCACCGCGTTCGTGGGTAGAGTTGGGGGTTTGGTGGCTGCAAACGGTTCCATCATTTGTTTTGTAGTGGTGGATCACGGTGACGTGACTGCAATGACGCCATTGATGCGTGCGACGAATCTGCTAACTCCAAAAACACCGTTTTCCGCATTGGTAACATTCAATATTCAGCAGCCTTGACACAAGAGGAGGGCCCTCGCCGAATTGGCCCTCCAGTGTGCTCGCGGGAATACACGGAATCTGCGGGCAGATGAGAGCTGGAGGACCAGGTTATGGGAGGGCTGGATGCTCGCTTTAAACGAACGCAAATTTGAGCCGGCGTCGAGAACAGAGTCCAGAAAATCTGTTGACAAACCTTCGGTTCGGGACTAACGTCTGTACCGCTTTTTCCTTTTTCCGAAAAACTTTCCCCCTTGGGACTCTTCCGGGCTCTTGCTCTTCCGGTGTTCGGTAAGCCGGACAAACGCACTCCTAACTAATCGAAAGGAGGGCCCCATGAAGATACGTCGAACCCCTGAGCGAGCACCGTTCGACATTTCCCGACGTCAAGTACTTACCGGAGCAGGCAGTCTCCTGGTTGCCGCAGCATTTCCCAAAACAGTATCTGCCCTCGACAATGATGACGAACAGAGCTGTGGCGGGGGACTCTGCGATTTTCCCGAACCCATTCCACATATCAACATACCGCCCGGACAGCACCACTATTTTCCCGGACCTGTAAGTGGGGCCGCGGCAGCCACTGATCCGAGCGGCGCGCATCCGGAGGGGCGCGACCCAATTCACGTTTTCAACTTTAAAGGTGTCATTGGCCAGGCAGACTTGATGCTGACTGGTATGGGAACCGACCTGGACACAGGCGCGACTGCCCCATATCGATTCCATACCGATATGCGCTTCTTGCATGGGGTGTATGTCGGAACAGACCTGGTCGAGCGCAAAGCGTCATTTGCGTTTGTTTGACTCGACAGCGTCACGGGCTCGTTGGGCCCGCATTCTTATGACGCTGGTGTTTCACCAACCGGCGTCTTCTGGGTTACGCGAATTCCGGAAGGAAGCTTTCACGTCGATTTAGACAGCGGCAGCGCCAGAGTTCGCGTAGAGAATCTCTGTGTTTATGATGCGTTCACAGTCCCGAACAGCATCATGGGCGTTAGCCGACCAGTCAATTTAGTAAAAGGGGTTATCAACTCGCTCGAGATGGAGTGGAGCGGGGTTATCTCTAGAGACACAGCCAATGAACCAGTCAACCAAATGCGTGGGAACTTCGTTGAGAACACGGCGAAAATCGCAGTGACAGCTACTACGCCGAGGACAACGGTCACTGCGCTCTCCAACGGCCACGGCTTCCGATTCGTTTCCGATGCAGCCGCGACCAGCGTGAGCAACTTCGCGCAAATTGGGCAAGAGCAAAACGGGATTTACTTCTGAGTCTGTTCCATATTGGGAGAGGCTGTAGCGGACGCGAACAGCCTCTCGTATCAATTTTCCACCGCGCCGTCCCTAATCGGAGGGTTAGCAGGAGTAACGTGATGAAGATCCGTATTCGGGGAGCGATGTTAGTGCTCGCATGTTGCAGCGCATTATTCCTTTCGGCGCAAACAAAGAAAATTGGCCGCGAAGTTGCGATTGCCCGCCACCTGCAAGACGGCGAGGAATATCAACTCTCTACGCGTGATCTGATCGCTTTTGGCGAGAAGCTCTTCACCGCGATGTGGACCTCTCAGGAAGGAGCGGGCCGTCCGCTCACAAAAGGTACCGGCAATCCATTATCCGACCCGAGTTCTCCGCTGGTGTTCCCCAAAAACTTCAATCGCCTGTCGGGACCAGACACAAACTCGTGCGCCGGTTGCCACAACAAGCCGAGAGTGGGCGGAGGCGGCGACATTGTCGGCAACGTCTTCGTTTTGGCGCAGCGTTTTGATTTTGCCACATTCGATCGTTCGGACAACATTCCCGCTAGGGGCGCCGTAGATGAAATGGGGAACCCGGTTACGCTGCAGGACATCTCCGACTCCCGCAAAACCGTGGGAATGTTTGGCTCGGGATTCATTGAGATGTTGGCGCGCCAAATTACCGCCGACCTGCAATCCATTCGTGACAATACGCCTCCAGGCACCACGAGTCCCCTTCTTTCAAAGGGAATTTCTTTCGGCGCCATCATCCATAATGCAAACGGTACCTGGGACACTTCTAAAGTAGACGGAATTGCGGCGCCTAGCCTTGCCACTTCGGGAAGTACTCCCCCCAGTCTCATCATTCGCCCGTTCCACCAAGCTGGGAATGTCATCTCATTGCGACAATTCAGCAACAACGCCTTCAATCACCATCACGGCATTCAATCAGAGGAACGCTTCGGAGTAGGCGTTGATGCCGACGGTGACGGCTTCGCTAATGAGTTGACGCGAGCCGATGTCACCGCCGCCACCATCTTTCAGGCGACTCTGCCGGTGCCAGGGCAGGTAATTCCCGACGATTCTGAAATCGAAGCCGCCGTCGAAAATGGCCGGCAGCAGTTCAATCGTATTGGCTGCTCCCACTGCCACATACCAGCGCTGCCACTGGACAACAAAGGTTGGATTTTTACCGAACCGAATCCTTACAATCCAAGTGGCAATTTGCGTCCGGGTGACGCAGCTCCGCTCGCAGTAGATCTTACGAGCGAGCAGCTTCCAGGTCCGCGGCTGAAGCCGGTCAATGGCGTCGTTTGGGTGCCCGCGTTCACAGACTTCAAGCTGCATGACTGCACTCTCGGACCAGGCGATCCAAATCGGGAAGCGCTTGACATGAATCAGAACGCCGGCTCCCCAACCTTCTTTGCTGGAAATGGGAAATTCATCACCCGCAAGCTCTGGGGAATAGCGAACCAGCATTCCTTTGGACATCACGGACTTTACACGACAATGCGCGAGGCCGTGCTGGCCCATGCAGGCGAGGCGCTGCAAGAGCGCATTGCGTTCCAGAATTTGAGTGAATACGACCGCGATTCCATCATCGAGTTTCTCAAATCTTTGCAAATTCTTCCGCCAGGCGCGCACGACTTAGTGGTGGACGAAAACGGCCGAGGTAAGCGGCTTCACAACTGAACGGAATTACTGCCCCGTGTCCATCGCTTCTTAACGAGCCGGCGGAAAAAAGAACGATATGGAGAACCGGCCGCTGGGAAGCACGTTCAGTGCGCTCCCGCAGCAGCGGTCTTCTTCTCAGTGTCCGTCTTTTTCTCAGTGTCCTTTGTTGTTTCGGCAGTAACGCGCTGCACGTGCTGTTTGAATGCGCCGAGGTTGGCATCGTTTGTCTTTGTGGCCAGAGCGATTGCTCTCTCGAAATTCTCCCTTGCGTCTTCGTACTTGCCTGCCGCTTCAAGACCTTCGCCCAAACTATCGTAGACATTGGCCGATTCGGGATAAAGCTCCACGTTTCGTTTAAATGCGGCAATCGCCTCATCGAACTTGCCATCGCCCGTGAGCTGGTATCCCAGTTGGTTGATGTCGCTTTCCGGCACCGGAATGATGTAACCAAAGCGCTCCGAGAGCTTGCGATAGTGATCCTCAATCCCGGCAAGACCGCCGACGTATGCGAACGTTTTTTCGTCGTGTGGCGCCTCCCATCCGTTGAAGATCGTTCGCAGACCGGCATAGTGCGCCCGCAGCACGGTTGAGCCGTGTGTCTCATCCGGATAGTGCTCTGCCTTCCAGGAGAAGCCCTCGGGCGCATGGTCCGAAAGGGATTTTTCAAGAGCTGCGAAATTTCGCGCCATGGGATTGTCGGTATTACCTTCGGAAGCCAGCGACATGAAGAGCGTCCTCTTCAGCCTGGATCGAGAAGCAAAAAACTGTTGCGCTTGATGAAGCGTGTGCCCATCATCCCATTGCAGGCTCGGACTCACTGCGATGTAAGCATTGAACATGTCGGGCCGTGTGATTAATGCATGAATCGCAAGCAATCCGCCGAGCGAGTGACCGGCAAAAATCTTGTACGGGGCAACTCGATAGCGCCTCTCAACCTCCGGTATTAGCTCAGTTTGAATGAAATCGAGGAACTTATCGGCACCGCCCGCGGTCGGGGATGGGTCTGCTTTGCCTTCAGGCAGCTTCCGATTCCAATGGGTAGGCGTCAGATCGCGCGTGCGATCGGTATTCGCAATCGCAACGATGATTACTTGTGGCATGCGATTATTCGCCACTAGGAAATCAGCCGAGCTCCCCATTTCGTTCACGTGCCCGGGAGCGTCGGTCTGGTACACGACTGGGTAAACATGCGTACTCCGATCGTAACCCGGAGGCGTGCGCACCCAGATCACGCGATCTTCATTAAGGACCTTGGATTGAATGGTGAAGCTCTGCGGAACAGGCGGAGCGATTTCCTCGGCGGCCCCCGCAATTGAGAACATCGCAAAGGCGCTAAGCAGCAGGCGAATGGCGAGTTTCATGACGATCTCCGCGACAGAGCTTACTCCGCAGAGTCAGTAACGCGCCACAATTAAAGAAGTACAAATACAAAAGGAGTTTGGGCAATTTAGCTCCGGTCTCTAGACGCAAAAGCTCGGAGTTTTGTGTGGCGTGTGCTCTTGTTTGTAGCCTTTCTGAGAGTCCTCCTCCCTTTTGCTATGTTCGGGGTCTATCCCGATCTGTTCGGTCCGCACCAACCTAAGTAACCATGTGTCACGGGGCATTTTAGAGAAAATATCGGAATATGCGTGAGCATCTTGCGATCAACAAGACTGCGAGTCTGTTGCTGTTTCTAGTCCTGACCAGCTCGCTTGCGACTCCCGAGAGCCTCGGTCCAAACGACACCTTGGCTGCCGCGAGACTGACTAAACAGGAAATCGCTCAGCTCGAAGCGGAGTTAGAGAAGGTGGCCTTTGACAATCCAGACTCATGGAGCGCCGAACTTCGCGCCAGGCGGATTGAGCTCGGCAACAGCTCCGGGCTGGTGCTCGAAGGAACGAATTTGCTCTGTGGCGGCACGGGAAATTGCCAGATATTCGTCTTTCGCAAAGTAGGCGGGAAATGGGCTTCCCTGTTCGACGGGCAGGCGCCCATTGGAGAAGGCTTCACGTTCGGTCCCGGCAGTACCAACGGCATCAAAGACCTGACCATTGTGGCGAATTCAAGCGCGCAGGCCGAGAGCCGCATTACGTACAAATTCGACGGCAAGTTGTACCTACAGAAGTGAGCCGCCACGCGCAGTCTACGCGTCCGCGCGAAATCCTCCGCGGAAGATGTAAGGTACGCTCCTGAGCAGTCGAAATTGTACGGACTCTCCGCACCCTTCGCAGGCTGGGAAGACGTTGCCGCCGATAAGCACCGCCTCGTGAGCCTCGCGATGCCGGCCGCGATGAATCACTTCGTAAATGCCAGTTTGGGGTACGCGAGATCCAGTCGCGCTTCGAAGAAGGGAAGCCACTGCGTGGACGTTCATAGAATGTTCTGCTTCTTGCCGTGTGGATTTCTGGCTGGCCTTCATATCCGAATCTCCTTAAGAAAAAGAACGAGCACAGACGACGTTCGCCTGAATAAACGTCAACGATCAGATTTTGGATTTTGTACCCAGCACGCACGTTCTTCGCGCGTCGAACGCATGGCCCAATTAATTTGCTTCCATTCCAATCCGGCGGCAGACTTTTGACGTTTATGCTCATGTGGCGCAAGTTGGCGCAGCCTCCGAGAGTGAAGTCCGGGAGCGTTCTTGGTGCGGCTTCTTGACTGAGACAATTGTTCCCAGCACAATTTTTATGTGAGTGCGCTGGTTACGAAGACGCCTGGAGTTACTTCCCCGGCTAAAAAGACGCTCGGCGAAATTCTCTATGCCGACAAGTCGAAGTCTCGCGTATCTGAGGACGAGTGGTTGCAGCTCGTCCGAGCCGTCGCCGGCGGTGATCAGAGCGCACTCTATTCCCTTTACCAGCAAACGCATCGAATCGTCTTTACGCTGATTGTCCGGATCGTTATGAATCGAGAAACCGCCGAAGAAGTCACACTCGATGTCTTCCACGAAGTGTGGCAAAGAGCGGCCAGCTACGATCCCGCCAACGGATCGGTCGCCGGCTGGATCATGAATCTGGCGCGCAGCCGGGCGATCGACCGCCTGCGCTTCGATCAGCGAAAGAAACGAATGAATACGTATCCGCACAGCTTAGGGCCAACAACGGACATTGTTGATCCTCAGCAGGCCTGCTTGTTTGAGGAGCAGAGCCGAGTGTTGCGAAATGCGCTCGAGGTTCTGACGCCAGAAGAACGAAACGCGATCGAAACTGCATTTTTCTCTGAATTGACGTATGAACAGACGGCAAAGAAGTTGAATCAGCCCCTCGGAACGGTGAAGACGCGAATCCGTTCCGGACTGGGAAAACTTCGGGAAACGCTGAAAGGGGATTGAAGACCGGATGAACGCACAACCGGGCACCCACAGTCAAGAGCATCTGGATCGCGTGTTCCTGTTTGCCTTGCAGGCGCCCCCTCCGCACGAGTTGACTTCGGTGGAAGCTCAAATCTCGTCATGCGACGAGTGCCGCCAGGAACTGGAGACGCTCCGCCCTGTTGTCCGGTCGTTTGTCGGCTGGTCCACCGAGGTGTTGCGCCCACCCGAATCGTTGTGGTCGCGGCTGGCGAACCGAATCGCCGGCGAAGCCGGAACGCAGACATTCGTGCCTCCACCGGAGGCGAGTGTTGGACCAGAATGGGAAGAAGCAGCGCCAGGAATCCACGTCAAAATCCTCGCAAGGAACACGGAAAACGATAGCGTGAGCATGTTGGTGCGGCTCGATCCCGGAACCGATTACCCAGGACACACGCATGCGGGCGTCGAAGAACTGCATCTTCTCCACGGCGTGCTGAAGGTCGACGACAGAACACTCTATCCCGGCGATTTCATCCACAGCGAGGCGGGCACCATGGATCATCGTGTATGGAGTGAAACCGGCTGTACCTGTTTTCTGTTGACCTCGACCGAAGATGTCCTTTCCTGATTTGGCCTCTGATCTTGATTTGACTGAGCGCCCGTTGCCGTTGCCGAATGCCGCTTTTTCTGCTGCTGTTTTATCGGGAGGCGATAGCCCGTCTTTCTTTAGCTCAGAAGCTGAGCAGTTTAGAAAACTCAGCAGCTTTCGCAACTTCGCATTACTGTACGTTCAACGTGACCGGCGCCGAATGCACGATTGAGCCTGATGTCGCGGTGACAGTGATCGTGTAAGTACCTGCAGCAGTGGTAACCGGCGCGGGATTTGACGGGGGAGCTGGCGATGTAGTTGACGCCGCTGCGCCTCCCGCTCCTCCGCACCCGGCTATGGCCATGGTCAACGCCAGCGCTAATGCCGCGAGCAGTAGCGACGTTGCAACCCTATGCTGGCGCGCCCGGACTGGTACACCGAGAAACACAAATCCCACAACGGGAATCGTAGCGGCCAAGAAGAACGGCGAGGCCGCATGACGCAGCAATGCCGCCGTCGCCGCCCCAGTGTTGATGGTCAGAACAAAGATCGGCGAGCTTGCCGAAGTGACTGGCGCGAGCAGGAATGTGCAAGCTGCATGCGCGGGCAATCCCGAGCAGCTCAGGTTTATGGGGGCGTTGAATCCGTTCATGGGGGAGACGTTCACATTCAAGCTGGTCGACGCTCCGCTCTTTACGGTTATCGTTGACGTCGAAAGCGCGAGTGCAAAATCGGGAGCCGGCGGGGGCGCCGGTACACTGAGCGCAACTGCTACATTGCTTTCGGCGGAGCTGGCCACGGCAACATCCGCGAGCCCATCGCCATTCCAGTCACCGACTACCAGGTTCGTCGCCCCGATGTCCTCGCCTGGCTGGCTGAGAGCGACTTCCGCAGGTGCGGCAAACGTTTCGTCGGCATTCTGCGTGAAAATCACGACCACGTCGCTCGCCTGCGCGGGATTGCCGGCGTTCTTACGCGTAAGAAAAGCAATGTCGTTGCGCTTATCACCGTTAAAGTCCGCGACCACGGTCGCGCTTGGCCTCGCATAAACGGCTGGGTCGACCGTAATGTTCGGCCCCCGCTGGTACTTTCCACTGCCTTGATTGGTGTAAATCGTGAATCCCTGGCAACTCCCGCCGCACCCGGAGTAGGTAAGGACGAGGTCGAGCTTGCTGTCACCATTCATGTCAGCAGCGGTGATTCGGTTTACCGGCAGCTGGATAGTGTCGAAGACTTGTGGCGTAAAAGTCGGAGAGCTAATGCGGTCCGCCTGGTTAACCAGAAAGGATAGTTGCGCACTCGGCTGCGCTTCCAATCCCACAACAACGTAGCCGACGTCGGTATGGCCATCGTCGTTGAAATCAACGATGACCGGATCCGTAATAGTAGTGCCGGTTCCATTCTGGGAAGAAGCGAGGTTGTCCACGGTGTATGCCGCGTAAAAGCCTCCCTCCTCGTCGCCTAAGGCGATGCGGATGCCGCCTGTAGTCTGATTGTTCGGCCCAGGTGTATACATCGCCTGCACGAAATCAAGGTCGCGGCCGACGAGATCGCCAAGCACCATTGGACCCGGTTTCGCGATGGTCGCCATGCAGAAGCAGGCTTTCAGCGGAAGCTTGAACGTGCCGTCGCCTCGTCCTTCAAAAACGTAGGCGATGTCTTCGTTCTCAACGGTGGCACCGTCAGGATAGCCGCTGTGGTACAGACGCAGGTCGATATTGCCTACGTTCGATATGTCCGCGGCCGCGACATCTGTCGCCGCGATGTTCTCGTCGAAATGCCTCGGCGGTGCAAAAGTGCCGTCACCGTTCCCGAGCAGAAACGAGATCGAGTTTCCCGATGTGTCAAGCGTAACCAGATCGGGAATATGGTCATTATTAAAGTCAGCGGTGACCAGCCTGATGGGATTCGGGCCAACAGAAAACTTGTGGACGCTGCTGAAGGACTGAGAAAAAACGGGAACTGCCACCGTGGCCAAAACCACCAGTATGACAAACTGCAGGACCTTCCAACCCATGACGGTTCTGCTCTCCCGGGTTCGCACGAAATCAAGCCGCAAAATCCAGAGCTGCTGCTCGAACAGCTTTGAACCCGATACAGCTACTCGGGTTGGCTCCAACCGACGTCATTGCGCGGAAAGTAGCAACACGGTCACCTCCGTACAGCGTCTCTCATGGCATCGAGGCCTCCCGCAACGCGGGGAGCAACAGGTCACTACCCGGAGCGGCGAGCCGTCAATCAACTGAATGAGCCTGCAAATTCGGCCAACTAATTAATCGTGAATTGCAAGCAGGCAGCAAAAACGATGCGTAATCGAACAGCAGATTTTGTGTTATGGCGAAGGCGTTCACATCGACAATCTGCAAAGATCCGCCTACGGTGCGATAGCCCGCTGCCGTCATCGGTTGCAGAGTCCCAAGTTTGAAAATTACAATGTCGCCCCGTTGCCATCTTGGGAGAAAAAAGGGGAACTTCATAGATGAGATCACGTCATGCTGTGATCGCAGCAGTGGTCTTGTTTTTTGCTTTTGCAACCATACAGGCCCAGCAACCTGGACGAACTCCTGCTCAAACGCAGCAGGCCGAACCTTCACCGCAACAGACGATTCCGCAAGCACAGCGACCGCAGCAGCGCCAATCGCGGACGCAGCTTCCGCGGGAGCAGCAGCCCGAATTAGAACAACCGGAGAGCGCTGAGCGCGCGGCGGCACGACGCGGTCCGCCTCCGGAAGAGAAGACTTCGGTTACTCATCACAGCGCGCGTGTTGGCGGACAGCAGATCAACTACACAGCAACGGCAGCCACTTACGTGATCAAGGCTGACGACGGCACGCCGAAGGCCACGATGTTCTTCGTGGCTTATACCAAGGACGGCGTGGCCGATATCGCGAGGCGTCCGCTTTCGTTTGTGTATAACGGTGGACCAGGTGCGGCGTCGTTGTTCACGCATATGGGCATGGGACCGAAGCGGCTCGTTCTTAGTGCCGATGGCCATGGCATGCCGGCACCTTACACGACGGTCGACAACGAGGACTCGTTTCTTGATGCGACCGATTTAGTATTCATAGACGCCATCTCGACGGGCTACAGTCGTCCTGCGCCAGGCGAGCGTCCAGCGCAGTTTCACGGCATTATCGAGGACGCAAACTGGTTTTCGGACTTCATTTATCAGTACATCACGCGCAATCAGCGCTGGGCTTCGCCCAAGTATCTGATTGGTGAGAGCTACGGCACGACACGATCGGCGGAATTGTCGGGAGTTCTGCAGGAGCGCCATCAGATTTACTTGAACGGTATTGTGTTGCTGTCGTCCGTGGCGTTTGCGAATTGGGGCGCCGACGATCGCTTTGAGTTCTTCCTGCCAACGTACACGACGACCGCCTGGTATCACCATCTGCTTTCGCCCGATCTTCAGAATCAGAGCGTCGAGCAGGTGGCGCAGGCGGCGCGCGAGTTCGCTCACGGCGAATACGCGCAGGCGCTGCAGAAAGGCGATGCGCTCACTCCGCAGGAATACCAGAAAATTGTGCAGGACATCGCACACTTCACCGCGCTGTCGCCGAAGTACATCGAGGAAGCCAATCTTCGCGTGAGTTCGTTCCGCTGGTTCAAGGAGCTGGAGCGGGACAAGCGTCGCACCATCGGCCGTCTCGATTCCCGATTTGAAGGCACGGATGTCGACGCTGCCGGCGAACGCGACGAGTACGATCCCAGTGAGGCCTCATACGAGGGAGCGTTTGTGGCCACATTTCAGGATTATGTCCGCCGTGAGCTGAAATGGGACAGCGATGCGTATTATGCGGTCAGCGGGCAGGTTCGTCCCTGGGACCAAACTGGGAATACTGAGGTCGCCGAAGTGTTGCGCGCCGCCATGACGCAGCAGACATATCTGAAGGTCCTCGTGCTATGTGGATACTACGATGTAGCCACGCCATTCGATGGCATCGAGCACACCGTCTCGCACATGCATTTGGAGCCGCCCATTCGGAAGAATGTAAGCTTTGCGTATTACGAATCGGGACACATGGTATACATCGATGAGAAGGCGCATCACAAGCTGCATAAAGATGTGGATGACTTCATCAATGCAACTTACGGTCACTGAGATGTAAAGGTAAAGCTTTCAATCCGTTTCAGCCGGATCAGCCGTCAGCAAACAGCAACCATCCGGCGGGTATGCTATTGCTGCGCTGCGACAGGTGACGCAGCCGGAACGCCGTTCTGACTCTCGAGTCTCGCGAGTTTGTCACGCAGAAGCGCGGCTTCGGCGCGATACTTCGCGGCCTCCACGTGAGGCTTGGCTGCGCCAACGCTGCCTATAACCTTGAAGGCTTTGCTTACGACGTCATTCTTGCCCTTGTTCATGTGTTCGAGTTGGTCGGCGACGTCGTCCTGCTCTACGGCGTCGGATTCCAGTCCGGTAATTTGCGCGCGTAAAGAGCGGATGTCGTGCAATCGCTGCGCCCGCGAAAGCGCAGGGTCGTTCACCCTTTCGTTGGCGGCGTTACCGTAATCGTGCTGATACTCCAGGTCGCTGGTGAAGGCCTGGAGATTGTTGTAGCCTTGCGAGTTGCCCTCATCGGCAGAAAGTTGGTACCAGCTCAGGGCCTCACCATTGTCTTGTTTTACTCCCTGCCCATATTGGTACATCCAGCCGAGTTGGTTTAACGCGTCACCGTTTCCCTGATCGGCTGCCTGGTAATAGTAGCTGCGAGCTTTGTCATAGTCCTTCGGCACGCCAGTGCCATATTGGAACATGTAGCCGATGTTTTCCTGCGCCGTAGCATTGCCCTGTTGCGCCGCTTTGTAATACCAGGAGTAAGCCTCCTGGTAACTCTGCGGCTGGCCCCATCCCTGTTCGGCCATGAATCCCAGCTGGTTCTCTGCGTCAGCACTGCCGTGGTCGGCGGAGCGGCGATACCAACTGAGAGCCTGAGCGTAGTCCCGCTTGACCGCCCATCCGTTCTGGTAAAAGTAGCCGAGTTCCTCTTCGGCATCCGCGAAGTTCTGGTCTGCCGCCTTGCGGTACCACGCGAAGGCTTGCTTCAAATCATGCTTCACGTAGAGGCCGCTCTGGAACATAAATGCGAAATTGCTCTGCGCCGGCGCATAGCCCTGGTTTGCGGCCGACTTGTAGTACGCCGCCGCAAGCTTGTAATTGCGCGGCGCGCCCCACTTATGTTGATACATGCTGCCCAGCTGATTCTGTGCGGGAGCAAAGCCCTGATCGGCGGATTTACGGTATAAGAACAGAGCCTGGGTGTAGGACTGGGCAACTCCGATGCCACGGTAATAGTGATCCCCAAGAGCGTACTGTGCTTGCGCGTCGCCCGCATCGGCCCGTTGGCGAAGAGAGGCGAGATCATCGTTCGGCGCGGGCACCGGTGTCTGCGCAGGGAGCGTAATGGCGAGAGCGAAGACGGAAAAAGCCGACGCTAGCCTCATACGAAAGCGCATGATGTTTTCCTCGAGGATGTCCAGGGAAGAGCTTACCGCGACCCAAGAACATTGCAAGGCTTGTCGTGAGGTCAGCGACGACAGTGTCTGATTCGGCCGCGGCTGCTACATAGGTCATGTTGGCGGCTTCGTGCCTTCGTAGCTTGCTCGCGATAATATCGTTGACCATGAACACCACTGCCTGCCGACTCGCAACCGTAGCTGTCGCACTATTCGTTTCGACAAACCTCAGGGCCCAAGTGCTGTCGGTTGATCCGGGCAAGATGACGGCTCTCGGCTCCGTCGACGAGCGTTTTCAGTCGTACAACATCGAGATGGTGGAGGTCACGGGCGGCAGGTTCTGGAAGCCATACAGCAGCAATGCGAAGTCTGCCGGCCGAGCGACGCCTACACCACAGGCTGCAGCGCCTATCGCTGGACTCGGGTCGGATCTCTTCGAATACCGGTCGCCCATCGATCTGAGCAATTCCCGTTTACGGAAACTAGCCACGGCGTTGGGACCGGCGTACGTGCGGGTGAGTGGGAGCTGGGCGAACAGTGTCTACTTCCAGGATTCTGACGGGGCTGCTCCCGCCACTCCTCCCTCCGGATTCGGCTCCGTGCTCACGCGCAAGCAGTGGAAAGGCGTCATAGATTTTGTCCGCGCCACCGACGCGCAGCTCGTGACATCCTTCGCCATCAGCCCGGGAACGCGCGACGCCAGCGGCGAATGGACACCGGAGCAGGCGGGCGAAGTGCTGGCATATACCAAGTCCGTTGGTGGACGAATCACTGCCGCCGAATTCATGAACGAACCCAATCTCCCGAGCTTCGGAGGCGCGCCCAAAGGCTACGACGCGGCGGCTTATGCCCGCGATCTCGCGATCTTCAAGCCATTTCTGAAGCAGAACTCTCCGGAAACGCTCCTGACCGGACCGGGCTCGACTGCGGAAGCGCCGACCCGTCCGAGAAGTCCCATTCCGGGATTCCTCACAACCGATGCGCTGCTCACCGCCACAGGTCCGGCGTTCGACGTCTTTGACTATCACCTGTACGCGGCGGTGTCACAGCGGTGCGCTCAGAGGGCTCCGGAGGGGCAAACCAAAGCGGCAGACGCGCTCTCGCCCGAGTGGCTCTCGCGTTCGGAAAAAATCGCGGCATTCTATGGCGGGCTGCGCGACAAATACGAGCCCGGCAAACCGATCTGGATCACCGAGACCGCTGACGCCGCATGCGGCGGCAATCCCTGGGCATCCACTTTCCTCGATACCTTCCGCTACCTCATCCAGCATGGACGGCTCGCGCAGATGGGCGTGAAGGTCATCATGCACAACACGCTCGCCGCCAGCGACTACGGATTGCTCGACGAGAAAACCTTCGAGCCGCGTCCGAACTACTGGGCAGCGCTTCTCTGGCGGAAATTCATGGGCAGCACGGTCCTCGATCCGCACGTTTCTGCGCCGGAGAATATTTACGCCTATGCCCACTGCCTGCAAGGTCATCCCGGAGGAGTAGCGCTCTTGGTAATCAACGCAGACCAACAACACACATACCAACTCAACATCCCAACGGATTCGGAACTCTACACGCTCACAGCTGAGCATCTCGAAGACAAGACGGTTCTCCTCGACGGAAACTCGCTAGCTTTGCGCAACAACGGTGACTTGCCGCAACTCACCGGAAAACGAGTGCCCGGCGACAAACTCGCCGTCGCACCAAGAAGCATCACCTTCCTGGCAATCGCCAGCGCGAATAACAACGCGTGCAGGTGATGTGTTTGGCTTCTGCTTTCGGCCTTGCCCCGGGCCGTCTTTATCAGTGTGATCCGTGCTGTTCGTGCAATCCGTGTCGTGTTTTTGGTTTCGTGATTGCTTTAGCCGAAAGCCGACATCCGCTTTCAGGCCGCTACGGCTGCGGCATGTGATAGAGGTTCAAAATGGGACGAAGCACATCACCCGGGTGGCAATCTTCGTCGTTCGTAAATACGGCGACGGCAAAGTGCTTGCTCGGGATGAAGGCCATCGACGTGCTTGTTCCCTGCTGACCTCCGCTATGCGCGATGTATTTTTGGCCCTCAATCGTAAGAATTGCGAATCCCATGCCGTAGGGCGATGGCTTTCCGCCCTCAAGCTGCGGACGGTCGCTCGGAGTCCACATTGCGGTGAGCGTCGCCGGCTTGAGGATCTTGCCATCCATTAAGGCGAGGTCGAAGCGCACGATATCTTCCGCCGTCGAGACCAGTCCGCCTCCGGGAATCTTGTAACTCGAATCCATCAACCCGGCGTTTTTGACATTCCCATTTTTGACCTGATATCCGCGGGCACGATGCGGCACGATGGTGTACACGTTATCGACAAACGTGTGCGTCATGCCTGCACGCTGGAGCACATGTTCGCGCAGGTAGTCGAAGAACTTCTCACCTGACGAGCCTTCAATGACACAACCAACCACCGTGTATCCATAAGTGCTGTAGCTAAACTTTGTTCCCGGCTCGAACAGCAGCGGATCATTGGCAAAGATCGCAAAGCCGTCGCTCATCGTTTCGTAGTGCCTGGTATTCGCGATCTCGTCATCTTTGTAGTGGCGGATCCCGGACGTGTGCATCAACAGCTCGCGCGTCGTGATCTCCCACTGTTTTCGCGGAAACGTCGGACAATACTTTTGAACAGGCGCGTCGAGCTCCAGCTTTCCCGCCTCCACCAACGTCAACGCCGCAACGGCGCTGAGCGGCTTGGCGATCGATCCGGTTCTAATCAGCGTCTCCGCAGTTGCAGGGATGGCATTCTCTACATCGGCGATTCCAAATCCTTTGGAATAGACGACCGCCCGGTCTAAACCCACGGCCACGGTCATCGCCGGAATCCTTTGCTTCTGCAATTGCTCATTCGCAATGCGGTCGATTGCCTGTTCCGGATTGAAACTCGGCTGTGCCTGCTGCGCAGATGCCGAGGAAGTGAGACCGCACAGGACCGAAAGAATCAATAAAGAAACAAGACAGCGCAGAGTAGGAACTAGTGACAGAAGTGGGGGACGGCGGGATGTGGTTGGCATGCGAGTTTGCACGATTGTAGCGCGCACGCGTCACCTCTGAGCGAGTTACTGTCAGTACCGTTCGCAGTAGCGGAGGAGTGAATGGCGCGCCCAGATTTCGCAAGCAGCGTGACCATTCCCCACGGGAAACGATACTGACGAGGCAGTCACCGCTGCCCGCTAATGGCCAGCAGCCGGTAGCCGCTAGCTAGCGGCTTAGAAGCTCAGCAGCTCGCCTTTCCTGATAACCGAGTACTGATACCCGCGCGTCAAGGAAATCATGCTGGCCAGGCTAAGGGGTTGCTAGTTGTACACTTTCCTGTTTCGGGAAATGGTCGAGAAACGTCCGGTCTGTTCTGCAATCTTCTCCCGGCAAAAGGCTGATCTCTTGCTTGCAAGGCGAACTTGCATCCAGCTTGACAAGCGCAAACAGAGGGGAACAGAATCTCGCTCGACATTGGGTAAACGATTACTGAGGTCGAATTTACTTAACACCGTCAGTGTGGGAGGAATTTGTGAAATCCATTCGATTCGCAAACGCCATTCTCGCCATCACCTTGATGGCCCTGTTAGTTCCTTCTAGAGCACTAGGCCAGGGATTGTTCGGTACCATCAGCGGAACTGTCACCGACCCTACCGGCGCAGTAGTACCGGGAGCGACGATTAGAGTCACGAACGTCAATACCGGAGTTGTGAGCAGGTACACCACG
>Ga0134126_10003277_pt1 | contig 20311 bp, 18 predicted proteins | sample KB31752_FD_96881 | JGI IMG/M metagenome (GOLD analysis project Ga0134126, IMG submission 96881) | Terrestrial soil microbial communities with excess Nitrogen fertilizer from Kellogg Biological Station, Michigan, USA - KB3-175-2 | ecosystem: Environmental > Terrestrial > Soil > Unclassified ... | reverse complement strand
TCTTGCGCGAACTGCCGTTCGGGGCCGGAGTTAGAGTCGATGACGATGTGCGAAAAGAGCGTCTTCTCCTGCTTCGTGACCAACTTCACGTTGGATGCAAATACGTCCATCAGGTCGTCCCCGGTGAAGCGGCGCATCTCGTAGACCAGCCCCTTGACTTTGAAGTAGTCAACACCCTCTACCAGCACATCGCGCTTCACGATGTTGACCGCCTCAGCCGTGTGGTCGACGAATGCCTGCGGATTCTTCACCGCATCGGCAAGTCGCCCGGACTCCAGAAGAATGCGCGCGATCGTGGATTTCGCCAGTCCGGTCTTCGCCTGCACCTGGCCGACGAAATCCGGCATAACGTACTTCGCCTCAATGGTCTGCGTCCGAAAGCCGGTTCGAGTGCCGGTTACGCCTGTTGCCCCGATGGCAATGTCGGCGCGCGTCAGCGCCAGCTTCGGCCGCTCGATGGCCGGCATCTTGTCCCTAATTCGCGCCGCGGCCTTCTCGATCAACTCCGCAGTGCTGTAGTTGACGCGGTAGCGCGTGCGTGCCCGAATCTTTTCCCAAAGATCGAGAAAGCGCGAATCCGTCTCGTAGCCTTTCTTCAGCCGTACCGTCACCTTGTCGCGCTCGTTCTTCACCATATCGGGCTTGAAACGTATGCCGGCTTCGACCATCTCTGTCTGCAACTGACTGGCGAAATCCTCATAGCTCTCGTTGGCAATTACCGTCAACCGGTTCACCTCCCGATCCCGCACACGCTCGCCGTCCTTGTTCACGGCAAGGCGCAGACCGCGCCCGATCTCCTGGCGCTTCTTGATGTCCGAGCGGGATTCGGCCAAGGTGCAAATCTGGAATACGTTTGGATTGTCCCAGCCCTCGCGCAGCGCCGAGTGACTGAAGATGAAGGCGAGCGGCTCGGAGATATCTAACAGCCGCTCCTTGTCGCGCATGATGAGTTGAAACGCCGCACCTTCCACGTCGGCATTGGTCTTTCCGGTGACAGTCTCGAAGGGGGACACCGCCCGCTTGTCCTGTGAAAAATAGCCGTTGTGGACCTTGTCGGCGTCGAACGGCATCAGCCCGGCGAAATCTTCCTTCACCCGATACTGCTCGTAAATTTCCTCGAACCATTCGGCGAACTTACCCTTTGCGGCCATACCGTCTTCCCCATAGACCCGGTAGTTCGCCACACGGTCGATGAATAATACCGACAGCACCTTGATGCCCCGCGGATGCAGTTTTTTCGCCTTCTCGAAATGCTGCCGCACCGTGGCATTGATCTGCAGGCGCAGAATCGCATCAGTCAGCACGCCGTGAGGCTGTCCAAGACGCACCCGCATATCGTTGGCAAAGGTGACAAAGCCCTGCCCCGCATCGATCTCATTGACGATGAAACCTTCACGGTAAATCTCGCGCTGGTTCGAGAGGGCGAATAGGTCGTCGCCATTCTTCACCGTCACGCTCTTCTTTGCCGGACCTTGGGTCTGATTGACCCAGATGGACAGTTTCGCCGACACGCTACGCTTGCCGGTCTTGAATCCCTGCACCTCGACATAGGCTTGGTTGGCATCCTTCAGTTCTATCACCGAGTCCACGCCGATCTGCTTGACCAGGCCTAGCTCGTAAGCTCGCACCGAATCGAGCGAATGGACCAGGTTGTAGGCATTGCGGTGGGTGGCCGAATAGCGCAGCGTGCACATAGGGTTCAAGCGCATCACGGCCTGCTTGCGATTGTCGGTTTCCAAGTTCTGCGGCTCGTCGAGGATCACAATGGGGTGGGTCGACTGTATAAACTCGATGGGCTTAATGCCCGTCTCACGGACCTGGTTTATGACATTGCCCTTGCCCTTCTTCTTCGCCGTACCCGCATCACCGTTCGCCTCGCTCGTGTCCTTTGCGAAGGCATCGATGTTGATCACCAGAATCTGGATCGCGTCTGAAAGCGCGAAATTCCGCAGTTGGTTGACCTTGGCCGCGTCGTACACCATAAATTCCACGCGCTCGTAATCGTAGAGCGTCTGGAAGTGCTCGCGTGTGATTTGTAGGCTTTTTAGCACGCCCTCCCGGATGGCGATGGACGGCACAACGATGACGAACTTTCGGAACCCGTAAGTCTTTGCAAGCTCATGCACAGTGCGCAAATAGACGTATGTCTTCCCCGTGCCCGTTTCCATCTCCACGGTGAAATTAGGGAACTCGCCGACTGCAGTACCGTCATCAAGCCTCATTGGCTCAAGCTGGGCCGACTGTTCGATCCCATGTGCCTTCTGCACCGCATGCAGATTGGCGAGCCACTGCTCAGGCGTTATCACACACCGGTTTGCCACCCCTGTTTCCGTGAGCTTGAGGCTGGACAGTCCCTCGTCAGCCATTAGCACGTTGTTCTGCGAGGCATCCGGCTGGCCCTCGAACAGCTCCACCATGGCGCGGATAGCTTCGAGCTGATAGTCCTGGTTGGCGTCGAATTGCAGTTTCATGATGGCTAACGCCCCGGAGGGGACATTAGCCGAAGGACGTCCCACGTCGCTCCAACCTTCGTGGCATTGAACTCCCGAAACCATTTACGCCATGCATCGAAGGTCAATACTCGATCGCTTGTGCTGATCGCGGCTTCCGTGGCATTAACCACCTCCATTAGCTTCACCATGCACTTCTCGTCACGATAGTTCACCAACAGCAGACGAGCATCCACCCCATCTTTTTGCAGTGAACGACAAAGGGCCCATAGGCTAAGAAATTTTCTACTATTTGAAGTTTTACCGTTCCAATAGCGTCGCGGATGGCTGTGTTCAGGGGCTACGGTATCGCACTTTAGGAACTCGATGAGCGTCCAACGCACCTTATCGCCCTGGACTTCGCAGTAGACAGAATCAACATCGAAGCCTCGCGTAAAATCATCGCCGAGTGAGAGCCGCAGAAAGTCCTTGGCGGCGTCGTCGCTCTTAGATACTGGTTTAGAGTTTTCGTTAATCATTGGAGCACTTCAAATACAAGTGAATTTGATGTGCCCGTCGCGGCACTGCAATTCGAGATTGCTCTTGAGCTGATCTGAATCACGGAATACACCGTCTATGGCAATAATCTCGCGCGGTTTCAAATCCACAAGCGGCTGGATCATGGCCTCGGAGAAGGGCTCCAGTACTAGCAGCATCTGTCGCTTGTGGATCGCAAACACCCGGGCGCCAGTCACCTCCAGCGTTTCGATGCGCGTGGTGAGTTCTTGGCCGAATTTCAGTAACAGTTCGTAGAGTATGTCCTCGACGTGGGCGCCCGCCTTCTCGGATTTGGAGAACATCTTGATCTGCTCGGCCAGTTGCTCCGACGTGTCAATGCCATCGCCGCGCCATTGCTTGAAGTTGGAGGGGGCAAGGAAGAAGGATTTGAAACCGATTTCCTTTGGCCCCGTGCTAGCCGGATCAGAAGATTCCCGTGTACGGGCGATGACCCGCCGCATCCGCTCGCGTGCGATATCGGCGATGGTCGTGTAACCAGCCTTCTGAGCTTCGCTGTCAGCCGTAACCGCTTCCGGGAGTTGCACAAGCACCGACTTGTACGACACCCCGTTTCTGCCGTTAAGGCGCGCAATTGCATCAAAACTGGATGCGGAACCAGCAAAAAAATCTATGAAAAGATCCTGATCCGCAAGGATCTGCTCTGCAATTCGGGCAATGAGTTCTGATGGCTTGGGGAATGGGAACACCTCCGCGCCGAACAGCTCTCTAACTTCCTGTGTTCCGTCCGCCGTATGGACGCCATCAATGATGGAGCGGAACGCTATGAACTCAGACTGCATCTCCCGACGGAACTTCTTCTCGCGCGGACGCCCGTCGTCTTTCGCCGGAAAGAGAACTCGACCTTCCCGAATCATCCCCTTCATCTTCTCTTCGGAATATCGCCAGCCGGTTGCGGGATTTGGAGGAAATACCCGGCCCGTATCGGGTTCGACAATGTCGTAATGAAGGTTTGGGCGCTGCTGTTTCGTTGCCAGTCCCAACATGCTGCGGCTCATCCAAGGGCCGCGAGGATCGTTATCTGGGTTGGCGAACTTGGACTCGTCACGCTCTATCCCGCGCAGGGAAAACTCAGAGGTACGGGAATACGCGAGTAGGTACTCGTGATCGGTCGAGACATTTGTGGTCGCTCGAGCATCCGTAAACTGCCTCGCCTTCCATACGAACTGCGCAACAAAGTTGTCATCGCCAAACACTTCATTCATCAGACACCGCAGGTTATGCACCTCGTTGTCATCGCACGACACGAAGATCGCTCCATCCTCGCGCAGCAGATTGCGGGCAATGTAGAGTCGGGGCAGCATCATCGACAGCCAGTTGCTGTGGTAGTGGCCGTTCTCCTTACTGTTGGTGCGGAAGAAACCTTCGCGCATCAACGTGCCGTCGTCAGTCAGTTCGTTGATGCGCTTGAGGTAATCCTCCTTGCTTTCCTGGAAGCGGTCAGGATAGATGAAGCTGTCTGAGCCAGTGTTGTAGGGCGGGTCGATATAGATGAGTTTGGTCCTGCCGAAGTACGCCTTCTGCAAGACCTTGAGCACTTCGAGGTTCTCGCCTTCTATGAAGACGTGCTCCGCGGTATCAAAGTTGACCGACTTGTCGCGCTCAGGCCGCAGTGTAGCCGTGGATGGCGATTGCAGGACCTTGTAGGCGTCACTCTTGCCGGCCCAGGTGAGCGCATAGCGTTCGCCGCCCTCGATCACGCCCGCCTCGCCCAGCGCGCGCTTGAGTGCGGCCACGTCCAGCCGGCCCTCGGAGAATGCTTCGGGGATAAGCGCGGTTAACTGTGCGCGGCGCTCGTCGGCTGGGTTCGGCGATACGGCGATGTTGTCGTTCTGATCGGTCATATCGGCTCCCGCCTACGTCGGCCAGCGCCCGCTGACGGCGAAATTAGAGAGCGAGAGTCGGACTTAGCGGGCTTAGTCGACAGCCGTACACGCTCATTTGGCTGAAAACCATAAAGCGGCGCGCACTGGAAGAACCATAAAATGACGCTGGTGCCGTTTTATGGTGACTCGCGCACACCGTAAGTCTATGATTTTTTTACTTGTGGCGGAGAGAGTGGGATTCGAACCCACGAACACCCGTTAAGATGTTACTGGAATTCCAGTCCAGCGCCTTCGACCGCTCGGCCATCTCTCCGATCAATCACTTACGAGAACTTTCTCGACGGTATCCCTTGAGGTATCCCGGGCCTGGAATAACGACCCGGCAGCGAAAAACGGCTGCGAATGATAGTGCATGCCGCCGCGCGGTGCACCTACGCCTGCGGGGTAGGCTTCGCAATCTTGAACGGCGGCGGCTCGTCCAGGCAAGGATCCTTACCCTTGCGCAGCGGTGGCGCGGGCTCATTGAGGGGCGGAATCCGAAGGGCATTTGTCGTATCGGGAGTGTCGAGCCCGGGGGGCATCTTCAGAGGCGCCACGCTGGACGCGCTCATGTAGGGCTGCTTGACGTGGCAGGAGTTCGCCCGGGATTTCAAGGCGCGAAATGGATGGCATCCCGCGAGCGCGAGCGATACGACCAGAAGCAGTCCCAACTTCAGCACTAATTTCATTCAGACGCCTTCTATTACTTCAGAACCCCGGCCCCACGCAGGGCCGAGAGCACCACAGGCTGCGCCGCCGCGGTCAGCGGCGTGAGGGGCAGCCGAATGCCCTCTCCCATCAATCCCATGCGGGCCAGCGCCCACTTGGTCGGGATCGGATTCGCTTCAATAAACAAGTCGCGATGCAACGCTGCCAGCGGGGCATCCAATTTCTCGGCTGTCGCATGATCGCCTCGCAAGCCCGCGGCAATCATGTCGGCCATCCCCCGGGGGGCGACATTTGCGGTAACCGAAATCACCCCGCGGCCACCCTCTTCCACAGCGCGGCGAGCGGTGGCGTCATCGCCACTCAACACCGCGAACCCTTTGCGACTCTGCTCGACCAAGCTGCGCACCCGTCCCGGCTCCGTCACCGCCTCTTTGACTCCCTCGATTCTCGGAAGTTGCGAGAGGCGCGCCACGGTCGCGGGCAGCATATCCACAGCGGTCCGCGACGGCACGTTATACAGAATAATGGGCTTGCGGGACGCTTCGGCCGCAGCCTTGAAATGCAGATACAGCCCTTCCTGGGTGGGTCGGTTATAGGCCGGCGTGACAATCAGCAGTCCATCAACGGGCAACTCGGACAACCAGGCGGCGCGCTCCACCGTGGTCGCGGTGCTGCTCGTGCCCCCGCCGACGATAATCGGAATGCGTCGGCGCGCCTGCTCACAGGCGCGCTCTGTGAGCTCCCGGAGCTCCGCATCACGCAAAGTGGCCGACTCCCCTGTCGTTCCTCCCACAACAATGCCGCTGGTGCCGTTCTCGATGTGAAAATCGACGAGGCGCGCCCAGGCCTCGAAATCGATGCCTCCATCGGGACGCATGGGCGTGACGATGGCGACCAGGCTGCCTGAAAACATGTAAATCGCTTTGTTACTGAAAAAAGAAGCGTGCGATGTTACGAGCCGGTGCTCGGACTAGGCAAGCACGGGCGCTGCCTCCGGGAGGGAATTTCCGTAAAAAGTGCGGCCGGCAGCCGGGATATGCCCGTAAAATCCGAAGAGCGCACAGGGTGCGCCGCGCCCGACGGCAATGCCGGCCGACAGCGGCCGGGACGGTCGCAACCCGACGCTGCTCCCGGTACACTCCAAGCGTTCAGCAACGGAAATTCCTCAAGAATGAACCGGATCGATCTCTCGACGATGCCTCATCACCCGCGCGCAGTGCAGGAACGTTGGTCGCAGCCCCACACATGAAACAGCACCTGGCCGTTTCGGCGATCGGCAGCGACCGCACAGGGATGGTTCACGAGCTGACCCGCGTAATCAGTGAGTGTGGCGGCAACATCAGTGAAAGCCGCATGGCCAGTCTGGGCACCGAGTTCGCGATGCTGCTCCTGGTCTCGGGTAACTGGCACGCGCTCGCGAAGCTCGAAACCGAGCTCAAGCGTCTGGCCGAAACAAACGGCCTGAGCGTTCACCTCAAGCGCACCGAGCCCCGCTCACCGCGTACGGACATGTTGCCGTATTCGATCGACGTGGTATGCCTCGACCAGAGTGGCATCGTCTCGGGACTGTCGGGCTTTTTCTCCAGCCGCGGAATCGATATTGCGGAGGTTTCCACCCGCAGCTATCCGGCGGCCCATACTGGCGCGCCCATGTTTTCGGTGCAGATGATTGTCAACGTGCCGAGCCGCATCCACGTTGCGCATCTGCGTGAGGAATTCATGGAGTTCTGCGACTCGCTGAACCTCGATGCCATTCTGGAACCGGTGAAGTCCTGACGATTTTTCCCAAAACGGGCGCGAAAGTGCCCGACTTTACGGCGCTCGCCACGGGTGGTGAGAACTGGCGCCTGAAAGATGCGGCGGGCAAGAAAGTGGTCATCTACTTCTACCCCAAGGACATGACTGCCGGCTGCACGCGCGAAGGTCAGGATTTTCGCGACTTGGCGGCCGGATTCCGCAAAGCAGGAACACTGATTGTCGGCGTCTCGCGCGACAGTGTCGCCTCGCATGAGAAATTCACGAGCAAGGAGGAGCTGCCATTCCCTCTGCTGAGTGATCCCGACGAGAAGCTCTGCAAGCTCTTTGACGTCATCAAAGAGAAGACTCTTTACGGTAGAAAATATCTCGGCATTGAACGCAGCACTTTTCTGCTAGACAGCAAGGGCGTGCTGCGCCAGGAATGGCGCAAGGTGAAGGTCCCCGGCCACGCGGAGGAAGTACTTGAAGCAGCGAAGTCTCTCTGATCCCGGCCCGAACACAGCCACTCGCGACATGACAACCAGACCCCGAGACGGGCAACGCCTTTTCGTGCTCGACACCAACGTCCTGATGCACGATCCGACGTCGATCTTTCGATTCGAAGAGCACGACGTCTACATTCCAATGATTGTGCTCGAGGAGCTCGACGCTCATAAAAAGGGCTTGTCGGAAGCCAGTCGGAACGTGCGCCAGGTGAGTCGCTTCCTCGACGACATGATGCGCGATGCCACCAAGGAGCAAATCGACAAAGGCTTGCCCTTGCCGAACGAATTCTCCGGCAATCATGGACAGAAGCCCTCGACCGGCCGGTTGTTCTTTCAAACGCGCCAGCTAGCCAACGCCCTGCCCGACAGCCTGCCCGGCAGCGGCAATGACAATGCGATCCTGGCGCAAACGCTCGCTTTGCAGAATGAGCGTCGTGACGTGCGCGTCATCCTCGTCTCAAAAGACATCAACCTGCGCATCAAGGCTGCGGTCCTAGGCATACACGCCGAGGATTACTACAGCGACAAGACGCTCGAAGACACGGACGTTCTCTACAGCGGCATGACCGCTCTGCCCCCCGACTTCTGGGAAGTAAACGGCAAGGACATGCGCTCGTGGAAGGAAGGCGGCCGCACCTTCTATGAGCTCAAGGGTCCTTCGATTCAGGAATGGAAGCCTAACCAGGGCGTGTACGAAGACAGCAAGGAGGGGATCGAGGGCATCGTCCGTAAGGTCAACGGCGAATCCGCGGTCATTGAGTTGCTGCGCGACTATCGCAGCGACCGGCACAGCCTCTGGGGAATCACGGCGCGCAATCGCGAACAAAACTTCGCGCTCAACCTGCTGATGGATCCCGAGATCGATTTCGTAACCATTCTGGGACCTGCCGGCACCGGCAAGACCCTGCTGGCGCTCGCAACCGGGCTGATGCAGACGCTGGAAACGAACCGTTTCGCCGAAATCATCATGACCCGGGTTACCATCCCTCTCGGCGAGGACATCGGATTCCTGCCGGGCACGGAAGAAGAGAAAATGGAGCCTTGGATGGGCGCGCTGATGGACAACCTGGAGGTGCTCACCGGCACCCAGGAAGGCGGCAATTGGGGCCGCGCGGCCACGAATGATCTGCTGCGCAACCGCATCAAGATCCGTTCCTTGAACTTCATGCGCGGCCGCACGTTCTTGAATCGCTATCTCATCCTCGACGAGGCGCAGAACCTCACGCCGAAGCAGATGAAAGCCCTCATTACGAGAGCCGGTCCCGGGACAAAGCTGGCATGCTTGGGCAATATCGCGCAGATCGATACGCCGTACCTGACCGAGATGACCTCGGGCCTGACCTACGCGGTGAACCGCTTCCGGGGTTGGCCCCATTCGGGGCACATTACGCTGGTGCGCGGTGAGCGCTCCCGGCTTGCCGACTACGCATCGGACATCCTTTGAGCAAAGTTTGTAAGTTTCTGTAAGTCCAAGGAAACTCGAGCCCGTAAGACACGGTCGAACGCTGATGCGCCGCCTTTGTTTATTGCTTCTGACCGCTTGCACCTGCTTCGCGACGGTCGCCTCCGCCGTGGAGCCAGTGCGTCCGCCGCCGTCGGCGCTGGACCCTGCTGCCCCGCAGGTGCCCATCGCAAACGATCTGCCGTCGGAAGTGACGAACGAGCTTCCCGATATGGGCGCGCCGGAAGCGACCATCATCTCGCATTCGGAAGAGCGCCAGCTCGGCTACGCGATGGTGCAGCAGCTACGCGAGCAGAACGCGCTGCTGGAAGATCCGGAGATCAGCGAGTATCTCAACTCGGTCGGTGACCGGCTCGCGGCACAAAGCCCGGACGGCGCGGCGGGCTTTCAGTTCTTCGTGGTCAAAGATGCCGTGCTAAACGCGTTCGCCATCCCTGGCGGATTCGTGTTCGTCAACTATGGCCTGATCCTCGCCACCAAAAACGAGTCGGAGCTCGCGAGCGTACTCGGCCATGAGATCGCCCACGTCACGCAGCATCACATCGCGCGTGCGATTCAGGCCCAGAGTCGGCAAAGCATCACGACGATGGCCGCCATGCTCGCGGCCATCCTGCTCGGCGCCGTAGGTCACGGCGGCGGCCAAGCGGTCGAGGGCGGTATCGCCGCCGCCCAAGGCCTGGCGGTTCAGCAGCAAATCAACTTCACGCGCGAGAACGAGGAAGAAGCCGATCGGGTAGGTATTGGTTACCTCGCTGGTGCGGGCTTTGATACCAAAGCGATGGGAGACTTCTTCGAGACTCTGAGTCGCGCTGAAGGTTTGGCCGCGACCTACATTCCGGCGATGCTCGTCGATCACCCGGTTACCACGGATCGTATCGCCGAAGCGCGCGCGCGTGCGGCGCAGTTTCCTCCACGCAATGCGCAGGACTCCGTAAGTTACGCGTTGGTTCGTGAGCGCATTCGCGTGTTGACCGCGCCCGGCGACACCGACATCGAAAAGGTTTACGCCGCAAGACTCGCATCCGGTGAACACGACCTCGCCACCCGGTACGGGGAAGCCCTGGCCCTGTTGGCTGACAACCGGCCGGTGGAAGCGCAGAAGATTCTCTTCGAGCTCACAAAGCAGCACGAAGGCGTGACCATGCTCCACGCCGCCCTCGGGCAGGCGGAAGTGAAGGCTGGGCAGACCAACGATGCGCTCGGCACATTCAAACATGCGGTAAAGCTCTTCCCGCGCAACGTGCCCATTACCATACGGTACGCCGAATCGCTCATCGCAGCGGGCAACGCGAAGGAAGCGCATGCCGTACTGCTCGATCTGTTCAATAACGTAGCGCCTACCCCAGAGCAGATCCGGCTCACGGCCAGCGCCGCGAGCGCGGCGGGCGACACCGGGGATGCCTACTACTACATGGGCGAGTATCAGATCGCCGGCGGCAACCTGCAGCTGGCGGCAATGCAGTATCAACTCGCCCTGGCAGCCCCCAACCTGACTACGATTCAGCGCCAGCGCTACCAGGCACGGCTGGACGAGGTACGTGAGTACCTGGCCATGGCGAAGTTACGAAAAACGAGTATTTCGGGGCCTTAAGCCAAGGATCCCCCGCCGGGAGTCAATCCCCCCTCCGATAGAGCTGCTGGCCGGGCCCACCGGCCAGGGCGCGACAACGAGCCGCCGCTCGCTACAAACACGAAACAGCTCGCGCGGCGTTGGCTGCTACAATGCGAGCTTGGCCCCCTGTTCGCTAAGGATTTCCCGTGCAGATCAAAATCCGGGTTGCCGCACTGTCCCTGGTTCTCGTCACGCTGTTGGGTTGCGCCGCGGCGCCGGCGAAAAAAGACCCTCGGGACCCGTGGGAGCGGCTCAACCGCACCACCTACAAGTTCAACGACAAGCTCGACAAGGCCGTCCTGCGCCCGATCTCGCATGGTTATCAAAAGGTCACCCCGCAGGTCGTCAGGACGGGGGTCAGTAACTTCTTTGATAATCTGGGCTACCCGATCGTGATTGTGAGCGATCTGCTGCAGGCCCGGTTTACGTACTTCGCGCGCGATACCGGGCGACTGTTGATGAATACCACCCTCGGCATCGGAGGTCTGCTCGACCCCGCAACCCATGCAGGGTTGCAAAAAAACGAGAACGATTTTGGGCTCGTGGTCGGGTACTGGGGTCTCTCGAAGGGCCCCTACTTCGTCATTCCATTCCTCGGGCCCGGCGATGTTCGTGATGGGTTGGCACGCATTCCGTCCGGGTACCTGAGCCCGCAGAACTACGTCAACAACAACTGGATCAAGTACAGCGTGTGGGCGGTCGAGCTGCTGGACGCGCGCTATCGCCTGATCCCCTTGGAAGGGGCTCTGGACAGCTCTTACGACCCGTATCTGTTCATGAAGAACGCCTATCTGCAGCGGCGCGATTACCTACTCGACACGATCCGCGGCAAGCCGTCATCTAGCGAGAGCGACGCGGATAAGCTGCTGGATGAGGCTACCAAGGAAGAAGAGCAGCAGGCCCCTGCAGAGGCGAAGCCGGAGCAGCCGAAAGCGGACCAGCCGCAGTCAACTCAACCGCCACCGGATCAACAAGCGTCGCCTCCGAAGTAACGCGCCGCGGGGCGGCCGCGAGCTGCCCCGCGTTACTCAGACGCCTTTCTGCAGTAAGCCGTCGACCTCGCTGATCTTGGCGAGGGCGAGCAGGTCCTCGGGCAGGTTCACATAGCGAAGCGACCGCCCATCGCGCTTCGCCAGAGCCAGCCAATCCAACAACACCGTAAGCCCGGCACTGTCGGACATCGCTATACCGCTGCAGTCGACTTCGCAGGCCCGGGCGCCGCATCGCTGAAACTTCTCCAGCCCCTCGGCGCGCGCGCGGCGCGCAGTCGAAAAGACCAGCGAGCCGCGCACCTGGGCGCGCCCGTCTGCTCCGGCAGCGACCTCGAACGAGTTTGAGGCCGAGTTCCTACCTGCCGCAGCCGCAGTCGTCACTACGAAGTCTTCTTTACGGTCTTGTTGATGTCGGCCGGCTTGTCACCATGCTCCAGCCGACTGATCACGGCATCCAGTCCCTGTTGGTCGATTTGCGCCCCAAAGTCATCGTGATAGCTCTTGACATAGCTGATCCCGTCGATCACGACGTCGATCGCCTTCCAGCCCGTGGGTGTCTTACGCATCTGGAAGTTGACCCCTACCCGATCGCCGTTATCGCGCTTGACCTCCGTACGCACGGTAGCGCGCTCAGCGTTAGCGTCCACATTGGTCGGAAAGACTTTGAACTTGTCGGCGGTGAACTCCACCAGGGCCGCGCCATAGTTGTTCAGCAGAGAGTGTTCGAAAGCATCCACGAAGCGCTTGCGCTGATCCGGCGTAGCGCTGCGCCAGTGAAGGCCGAGCACGGCTCGCGCCGAAGTCTCGACATCGAAATTCGGCAACAGGTACTTATCGACCAGCTGGCTGACCTTGGAGGGGTCCTTGCGGTACATGTCCCGGTTGGCATCCAGGTCCTTGAGCATGCCCTCGGAGGCAGTCTTCACGACCTCCGACGGACCCAGCGTACTCTGGCTCTGTGCAGCCGCAGGCGCCTGCGCTTGAATCAACGGGCTGCACGCCAACAAGGCGGCAGTCAGCATCAGGGCGCCTGCACGGCGTGAAAGAATACTCATTTCTTGGGCTCCTCTTTCTTCGGCGCGTCGGTCTTCTTCGAGTCATCCGACGAGGATGACTGGCTCTGGTCGCCCGCCTTGTTGGCAAAGCTGGCGAACAGCTTGTTGATGATGTTCTCAAGAACGATGGCCGATTGGGTCTGGTCGATGTGACCGCCATTCTTGAGATAGGTGTCCGAGCCACCAGGACTCAAGCCGATGTACTTACCACCGAGCAACCCCTGGGTGTTGATGCTGGCGAAACTGTCGTCCGGGATCTTGTTGTACTGCGTGTCGATCCGCATGCCCACCACTGCCTTATAGGTCTGGGAATCGAAGCGGATCGAATCCACCTCCCCCATGTTCACGCCTGACATGGTTACCGGCGCTCCCACCTTCAGGTCCCCGATGTTGTCGAAGTCGGCGGTCACGTGGTAGCCCGACTTGGCGCCGGAGAGCCTGAGGCCGCTCTGTGGCAGCTGCATGGCCAGAAAGAACAGGGCCGCGAAACCCAACAACACAAAGAGTCCTGTGCCGATTTCGAGAGTCCGATTCGCTTGCATGACAATTCTCTTGGCGATGGTCTTAGGCGGTAGCCGCCCTTATTTCAGGAATGCCGCGGTCAGGATCAAGTCCGTGAGCAACACGAGCACGGACGAGGCGACTACGGTACGCGTGGTTGCAAGCCCGACGCCGGCGGCGGTCGGTGCCGCATGGTAACCCTCATTCACAGCGATGAGGCTGCATGTCACCCCAAAGACAAGGCTCTTGACGATGCCTTCGGTAACGTCGCGCAGCTGCAGAGAGCCTTGCAACTGCGACCAGAACGACCCCCGGTCGACTCCCAGAATCTGCACCCCGATCAGTTGGGCGCCGAAAATGCCGACCAGGCTGAAGATCGCGGCCAGCAGCGGCATGGCTACCACGCCTCCCATGAAGCGTGGCGCGGCCACATAGCGCAGCGGATCTACTGCCATGATCTCCATGGCGACCAGTTGATCGGTGGCGCGCATCAGACCGATCTCCGAGGTCAGGGAAGTACCAGCGCGGCCAGCGAACAACAGCGCCGTCACTACCGGTCCCAACTCCTTCAAGAGCCCGATGGCCGCGGCGCTGCCGAGCGCCTCCTCGGAGCCGAAACGCTGCAGCAGCGTGAAGCCCTGCAGGCCGAGCACCATTCCCACGAACAGCCCGGCCAGCATGATGATGATCAGCGAGCGCGCGCCGGCGTTATAAATCTGATAAACGATCAGTCGCGGGCGCGCGAGCGCCGGGACACTCTGCACCAGCAGCTGCACCAGGAAGATCGCGCTCGAGCCAAACTTGCGCAGGCCTTCCAGCAGGAAGCCGCCGTGGTTTGCCTTGCTCAACGATCCTCCGCAGCGAGCAATTGTGTTGTGTAGTCGCTCGCCGGATAGTGGAAGCGTACGGGACCTTCCGCGCCTCCTGTCATGAACTGATGTACGGCTGGCGACTGACTATTGAGCAGCTCCTGCGGCGTTCCGGATGCCGCCATCCTTCCTGCTTCCAACAGATAGCTATCGTCGGCGATGCTGGAGAGCTCCTGCACGTCGTGCGAGACGACGATGCTCGTGATGCCGAGCGTTGCATTCATCTGTTTGATGAGACGCAGAATGAACCCAAGTGAGATCGGATCGAGGCCGACAAACGGCTCGTCATAAATCAGGACCTCCGGGTCCATCACGATCGCCCGCGCCAAAGCGACACGGCGGGCCATGCCGCCCGACAGCTCCGCAGGCATCAGCTCTGCCGCCCCGCGCAACCCCACTGCCTCGAGCTTCGTCAGCACCAACAGCTTGATGAGTGACTCCGGCAAGTCCGTGTGCTCACGCACCGGAAAGGCGACGTTCTCGAACACCGTCATGTCCGTCAACAGGGCGCCGTTCTGGAACAACATGCCCATGCGTCTGCGCAGGCCGTAAATTTCAGAGGACGACTGTTGCGCGAGGTCATTGCCGAAGACGACCACCTGTCCCTTGCTGGGCTGGATCTGCGCGGTGATCAGCCTCAGCAATGTCGTCTTGCCGGTGCCACTGGGCCCCATGATGGCCGTAATCCGGCCGCGGCGAACCCGAAGGTTGAGGCCTTCGAATATAGGACGGGTGTCGACGGCATAATGCGCGTCGCGCACTTCGACCACCACGTCATCCGCTGTCGCGGATGACGTGGGTTGAGCGGACTCAGGACTTGTCACGTCAGCAAGCTACCTCAGGCAGCCTGTTTCTCCAGATCCGGGGAGTAGCGCCCGGTTGTCGCCAGGCCGTTGAGCTTGGCGCGCTTGGCGAACTCCTTCTGACCGGCGGCAAAGTTTTCCGGCTTCCCACCCCAGGCTTTGAGTGCGCTGTCCTGCAGAGCCCGGCCGTAGCTAAACGTCAGATTCCAGGGCAACGGGCCCAGTTTATTCATCAAAGAAAGATGGAGCGTCGCCTCCTCCACCGACTGACCGCCCGACAGGAAGGCGATACCGGGGACCGCCGGGGGCACGTGGCGCTTCAGACAGCGCACTGTGGACTCGGCAACGACCTCCGCCGAGGCGCGGTTCGAGGCCTTCTTTCCAGAGATCACCATGTTGGGCTTCAGGACCATCCCCTCGAGATAGACGCGATGGTCGGCGAGCGCATCGAACACAGCTTTGAGCGACGCGTTCGTCACTTCTTCACAACGCTCGATCGAATGTCCACCGTCCATCAGCACCTCGGGCTCGACGATCGGGACGATGTTGTTCTCTTGCGCGAGCGCAGCATAACGAGCGAGCGCATGCGCATTCGCCTCGATGGCAAATGCAGTCGGAATGCCGTCGCCGATGTCGATCACGGCACGCCACTTGGCAAAGCGCGCTCCGAGCTTGTAGTACTCGACAAACCGCTCACGCAGCCCGTCCAGCCCTTCGGTTATGGTTTCATTGGCAAAGCCGGCCAGAGGCTTGGCGCCGGTGTCGACCTTGATCCCGGGAACGATCCCGAGCTTGGTCAGGTATTCGGGAAATTGGGTGCCATCCTTGGTTTTCTGACGAATGGTCTCATCGTAAAGAATGACGCCGCTAATGGATTCAGCGGCATTGGGCGCGGTAAACAGCATCTCGCGATACAGGCGCCGGTGCTCTTCGGTCGACTCGAGCTTGATGACGTCGAAACGCTTCTTGATGGTGCTGGTGCTCTCGTCCGCCGCCAGAATGCCTTTGTTCTTCGCCACCATCGCGTGGGCGATGCGTGCGAGCTCGGTACGGTTCATCGTCAGGGTCCTCCACTTGAGTGGGCGGGCGTGCACGCACTAAACGTGCCTGTCACGGGCCGTCACTGATGCAATTCTGCTCGCGCGGCGCGGCGACCACCGCCGCACTCAACGCTATGGCTGCTAAGGCTTCAATTAAGACTGCCCAGCCGGCCGGCAAGGATACCAAACTAAGGCGGCAAAGACCCCGCTTGGTTCCCTGCCCTTGGTATTCCGGTCCAATTAGTACTAAAATAGTCCTAGTTTAGGAAACCCAAGACTGCAATGCTGCGCATCAGCCGGCTCACAGACTATGCCACTGTCGTGCTCACCACCCTCGCTCAGGAGCCTGAGCGGGTGCAAACCGCCACGGCGCTGGCCGAGCGGACCCGGATCACCGCGCCGACCGTGAGCAAGCTGCTCAAACAGCTGCAGCGGGCGAACCTGGTGAGTTCTACGCGGGGGCTGCATGGCGGCTACCAACTCGCGCGTCCCGCCGCGCAAATCAGCGCAGCCGACATCCTGGATGCGCTCGAAGGCCCGGTAGCCCTGACCGACTGCTCTGCCGGTGAGGGACACTGCGAGATCGAGGGCAATTGCAAGGCAGGGCGGGTCTGGCAGCGCTTGAATACGGCCATCCGCCGCTCATTACAGGATGTGACGCTCGCGCAGTTGGCAGGCATCGACTCGTCGCAAGTGCGGCTGCCGACGCTCGAGCGCGAGGTAAAGCTGCCGATGCCGCGCTCGCCAGTGCGCTAGTGATCCTTGAAGTTATTTCTCTTCGCTATACACCATGAGTGAATCCGCCAAACAGTTAGAAAGTCTGATCGCACGCGGCTATCAGCACGGCTTCGTGACCGAGATCGAATCCGATACGGTCGCGCCCGGGCTGGACGAGAGCGTCGTGCGGCTCATCTCCCGTAAAAAGAACGAGCCGTCCTTCCTCACGGAGTGGCGACTGAAGGCGCTGCGCGCCTGGCAGAAAATGACCGAGCCGCATTGGGCGCACGTGAAAGTGGTGCCCATCGATTACCAGGCGATCTCGTATTACTCCGCGCCACGTGCCAAGACGGATGGCCCGAAGAGTCTCGAGGAAGTCGATCCGAAGCTTCTGGAGACTTACGAAAAGCTGGGAGTGCCCCTGCATGAGCGCGCCCGCCTGGCCGGCGTGGCGGTAGACGCAGTGTTTGACAGTGTGTCCGTCGCGACGACCTTCAAGGAACGGCTGTCAGCCGCTGGAGTCATTTTCTGCCCGTTCTCAGAGGCGGTGCAAAAGTACCCGGAACTGATCGAGCAATATCTCGGCACCGTGGTGCCGCAATCGGATAACTTCTTCGCCGCCCTCAACTCGGCGGTGTTCTCGGACGGCTCGTTCGTCTACGTGCCTAAGGGTGTGCGCTGCCCGATGGAGCTGTCGACTTACTTCCGCATCAATGCGGCGAAGACCGGACAATTCGAGCGCACCCTCATCATTGCCGATGCGGGCAGCCATGTTAGCTACCTCGAAGGCTGCACAGCGCCGATGCGCGACGAGAACCAGTTGCACGCGGCGGTCGTGGAGTTGGTGGCCCTTGACGATGCCTACATCAAGTACTCGACGGTGCAGAACTGGTATCCGGGCGATGCGAACGGCGTGGGCGGCATCTACAACTTCGTGACCAAGCGAGGTGATTGCCGGGGACGTAACTCGCACATCTCCTGGACCCAGGTGGAAACCGGTTCGGCCATCACCTGGAAGTATCCGAGCTGCGTGCTGCGAGGTGAAGGCTCGATCGGCGAGTTTTATTCCGTCGCCACGGTCAACAACTACCAGCAGGCCGACACTGGGACGAAGATGATCCACATCGGCCCCAACACGCGCAGCACCATTGTCTCCAAGGGCATTTCGGCCGGACATGGTCAGAACACTTATCGCGGGCTCGTGAAGATGCTGCCGAGCGCGCACGGTGCGCGCAACTTCACGCAATGCGACTCCCTGCTGATGGGTGGCAAGTGCGGTGCGCACACCTTCCCGTATGTTGAGGTGAAAAACCCTTCAGCCACGGTGGAGCACGAGGCGAGCACCTCGAAAATCAGCGATGACCAACTTTTCTACTGCCTGCAACGAGGCATTTCCCAAGAGGATGCGGTGAATATGATTGTGAGCGGCTTCTGCAAATCGGTGTTCAAGGAGCTGCCGATGGAGTTCGCCGTCGAGGCGCAGAACCTGCTGGCCGTAAGCCTCGAGGGAGCGGTGGGCTGATCATGTTGAAGATCGAGAATTTACACGTCAGCGTAGACAGTAAGCCCATCCTCAAGGGGCTCAGCCTGGAAGTGAACGCGGGGGAAGTGCACGCCATTATGGGCCCGAACGGCTCGGGCAAGAGCACCCTCGCCTACGCCCTGGCGGGCCGGCCGGGTTATGAGATCACCGCCGGAAAAGTGACATTCGATGGCCGCGACCTGCTGGCCCTTGCTCCGGAAGAGCGAGCTCACGAGGGCATGTTCCTCGGCTTCCAGTACCCGGTGGAAATTCCGGGTGTGAACAACGTGTATTTGCTGAAGGCCGCGGTCAATGCGGCGCGCAAGCACCGCGGGCTTCCCGAAGTCGACGCGTTTGAGTTTCTGACTCTGGTGCGCGAGAAGATGAAAGTCATGCACATGGAGGAAAGCTTCCTTTCCCGTGGCGTGAATGAAGGCTTCTCCGGCGGTGAGAAGAAGCGCAACGAGATTCTGCAGATGCTGATGCTCGAGCCGCGGCTCGCCATCCTGGACGAGACCGATTCGGGGCTCGATATCGATGCGTTGAAGGTGGTTGCCAACGGCGTGAACACCTTGCGCTCGCCAGAACGGTCAGTCGTGCTCGTGACTCACTACCAGCGACTGCTCGATTACATCGTGCCTGACTTCGTGCACGTGCTCGTACGCGGCCGTATCGCCCGCAGCGGTGATAAGACCCTCGCACTCGAGCTCGAGCGACGTGGGTACGACTGGATCATTGAAGAGGCAGCGTAATGAGCGCAGCGCTCGCAACACGCATCGCTGAAGAACATGCAGCGGCGGCCGCAACGCTTCCCTCCGAGGTCGTGAGTCGGGAACGTCGCCGGAGTGCGATTGACACGCTCTCCGCCGAGGGGTTGCCCACTTCGCGCGATGAGAATTGGAAGTACGCAAACCTGCGGCCGCTGGAGAAGGTGCGGTTTGCGCCTGTGGCGGCGGAATTGTCGCAAGGAGCTGTTGGGTCGCATGCGAAGCTGAAGGTAGCGGACCTGCCGGCAGGGATTGAGGGGTACGCGCGCTATACGTTTGTAGACGGCGTGTTTGCGCCTACGCTGTCGACGCCGATGGGTCGGACGGGCATAACGGTCACGTCGCTGCGCGACAGCAAGGTTGATGGGACTACGTCTGTGTCACACAGCGGCGGGTCTCCGGACTCGCACGGCGCTCGCGCGCATCACCCTCCCCTGTCCCCGGTGCGTCCCGGAGACGCCCAGCGCCAGAGAGACTCACGCTTTGCACTTCTCAATGACGCTTTCGCGACCGACGGCGCTCTGATCCGCGTCTCGGCGGGCACTGACTGCCCGACTTGCATCGAGATCGTCTTCGTCGCAAGCGTTGAGTCGCAGACAGCGTCGTCCTACCCCCGCGTCGAGTTACACGTCGAAGCGGGTGCCCGTGTCGGCGTAATCGAACGGCATGTCAGCGTCGGCAGTGGCGCCAATTTCGTAAATACCTCGGTCAAGGTCGAAATCGCTCGCGGAGCAACCGTGAGCCATTATCGAGTGCAGGAGTCCGGTGCAAAAGCGGTCTGGTTCGACACGCTCTCGGCGGTGCTCGCACAAGGTGCGACCTACAAGCTGCATGGCGTGAGTCTCGGCGGCCTGTCCTCGCGGTCGACGATCAACGTACAGCTGGCCGGCGAACGCGCCGAAGCAGCGCTCTACTTTGCCTCACTTGGCGATCGGCAGCAGATCCAAGATGCCTTTGTGCGGGTTGAGCACTTGGCGCCTCACGCGAAGTCGGAACAGACATTCCGCGGCATCTCCGCCGGTCGTGCTCGTGTTGCGTTCAACGGAATGGTGGTCGTGCGCGAAGGTGCGCATGGCACAGACTCGCAACAGTCGTTGCGTGGCCTGCTTGCTGGTCCCGAGGCCGAGATCGATGTTCGTCCGCAACTTCAGATTGACACGGACGACGTCCGCTGCGCCCACGGCGCCAC
>Ga0134126_10003276_pt1 | contig 20312 bp, 22 predicted proteins | sample KB31752_FD_96881 | JGI IMG/M metagenome (GOLD analysis project Ga0134126, IMG submission 96881) | Terrestrial soil microbial communities with excess Nitrogen fertilizer from Kellogg Biological Station, Michigan, USA - KB3-175-2 | ecosystem: Environmental > Terrestrial > Soil > Unclassified ... | reverse complement strand
CCGTAGGGGCGTAGCCGGCCGCGCTCCAGACCGTCTGCGACGGGTGTCGAGGACAGCGGGCGCGGGGATCAGGGCGAGATCAGGTTTGCTCATCGCTAGGGGAATCGTCCTTGGAGAAGATCCATGCTGCGATCCTGATCGCGCCCGCCACCAGCGCGTAGGAGCAGAGCCCGATCGGCATGGCGTAGACCAGCGTGGGCACCTTGGTGTGCGGCCAATGGACGACGAACACCAGCGGAACCTGAACACCCAATGCGATGAGTGCGGCACCCCAGAACCACACGTGCCTTCGTAGCTGCCACCGAAATCTGATTGCGATGGCCGCCACCCCGAGGCCGATGCCAACGTTGAAGCCAATCTCTGGCTTTCCTAGGTAAAAAAAGATGAAAAACACGGGCGAGAGTAGTGCAGCGATAATTGCTCCCGACCAATCGGCACGCGTTTTATCCTCGGGCGCTTCGCAGTCGAGCATCTCCGCCCCAATTAGTTTCCGGCCGAGCAGGACCGAAACTCTTCGATCGCCTGCCCTACGTCCCAAAGCGCTGTGAAGCCGGAAACGAAATTCCCGACCACGGGAATCACCTTCGTCTCCTGCAAAACTGCACCTGCGACAGCGAGCCCCGCGCCGGTGCTGGCGCTGGCCGCACCCACGAGCGAATAGACCGCGGCGTCGGGGCCGGCGGTGACCGATCCGTAGGCGCCGCAGGCGCCGGTGGCGACGGCGAATGCCGGGCTGGCGACGGCATGATCCAGAGCGATGCCGGCGCGGACAATGCCGGCGGCAGCCGAGGCGGCGTTGCCGACCGCTGGGATGACGCCCACCACGTCGAGCGCCACCGAAATTCCTTTGTCTTTCAATACGGCGCCGAAACAGTGCAAGGCGCTGGGGCCGCCTTTCTTTCCCAAGGCAACCCAGCCCGAGACCGGCGGGCCGTTCTGCAAGTCGGCGACGAATGTCGCAAACTGGATCACCTCGGCGATCGCCGCCTCCTGCAGCGCAATGTCGTCGGGCGTGTCGGTCACGCTCACCGTCGCGTTCGATTGCATGAACCTGTCGCCGCTGCCGATGCATTTCTCCTTTTCGAGGTGCACCACCGTGCCGTGCTGGTCCATGCATTGATCGAGTCCCAGCGGATCCACCATCTCCAGCGGATTGCCGCCCACGTACCCGAATCGGTTCCAGCTCTCGGGATTGTTCGGATCCGCCGCTGCGCTGCCGGCCGGGTCCGGCGTCCACCAGCGCCCCTGCGCCGGGCTGTACTCGCGGAAGGCGAAATCATAGGTGCCCGAGGCGATGTCCTGCTCCATGCCGGTGAAGCTCCGGTCGGCGGTGCCGGCTTCGGCGTAGGGTACCCCATAGGGCGTGTACGCGGTCGAGGAGTACATCCCCGTGCCGTTCGCGCGCGAGGCCAGCCGCGAGCTGCCCTGCCAGTCGGCGTGCCGGTAAAAGCTGAGCGCGCCACCGACAAACACCGCCGCCCCGCCGCCCGGCAGCGGCACCTCCGCGCGCTTGGCGCTCGTGCCTTGCATCATGGCTTTGCGTCGCCGCGCCGCGCGATCTTCCCGTGAGCATTGCGATCAAATTTCCTGCTCAGACTCCAAATCACCGCGCCCAGGAAAAACCCCTCGAACACGGAGGGCAGAAAGACAAACAGCGTCCCGAGACGCAGGCGGGGAAGCAATACGCCGAACAGCAGCCACATCGCGAAAATATGGGCGGCAAGGAAAACCAGCCACAGCATCCAGAAAAGAAACGATGCAAGCCGCTGCCGCGGCCACAGTTCCATGCCGACCGCGACTCCGAGCGTCCAGGATAGGGCGGCGTGCCATTTGCCCACCGGTCCGCGCGTATCTAGGATCGCCAAAGCAACGCACGCGGCGGCAAACGTGGTCCACGGGACGACAACCGTCGGGTCCATGAACCACCGGGCTCGGCTGCCTAATTGCCTCGGCATTGGCGAAATGTGCTCAGTGCGTTCGCGCTACCAGAAAGAACATCGAAGGCGGTGAGAATATGCCCAACGCGTCCGGCGACCCTCGATATTTCGCCGAGCGACAACTTGGTCCCGCGGGTCTTGAACCACGCTTTGATGTACCGCTGCGCCGGCTTGGACCTCCTGACCACATCGGCGCCTTTTTCGATCGCGTCGGTCGCCGCAGTGCCCGCAGAGAACCCGCTGCCGTCGCCCACATAATCAAAGCCCAGCGTGGCCGAATTCCACCGCCAATCGTCCACGTTGGCTCCCGGCAGCGCGGATATGCCCGTGAAATCAAGCAAAGCGGCAATCGCCGCCTGGCTCAGGCACCTACCAATCGGCGGCGTGTAAGGCCCGATGCTGTCGAAGGGCGACGGGCCATTGCCGAACATGTTGTTGCCGAGGTCAGCGATGTCGCTCGAGAACTGCAGCACCTCGGCGATCGCCGCCTCCTGCAGCGCAATGTCGTCGGGCGTGTCGGTCACGCTCACCGTCGCGTTCGAGAGCATGAACGTGTCGCCGCTGCCGATGCATTCCTTCTTGTCGAGGTGCACCACCGTGCCGTGCTGGTCCATGCATTGATCGAGCCCCAGCGGGTCCACCATCTCCAGCGGATTGCCGCCCACGTACCCAAATCGGTTCCAGCTTTGGGGATTATTGGGGTCGGCCGCGGCGCCGCCGGCCGGGTCCGGCGTCCACCAGCGCCCCTGCGCCGGGCTGTACTCGCGGAAGGCGAAATCATAGGTGCCCGAGGCGATGTCCTGCTCCATGCCAGTGAAGCTCCGGTCGGCGGTGCCGGCTTCGGCGTAGGGTACCCCATAAGGCGTGTACGCGGTCGAGGAGTACATCCCCGTGCCGTTCGCGCGCGAGGCCAGCCGCGAGCTGCCCTGCCAGTCGGCGTGCCGGTAAAAGCTGAGCGCGCCACCGACAAACACCGCCGACCCGCCGCCCGGCAGCGGAATGTCGGCTCGCCTTGCACTCGTGCCCTGCATCACCGCCAGTTTAGCGCCGCTTGGGCTGTAGATGAAGACGTTTCCGCCCGCCTCGATGGCGCGGCCCAAGGCATCGAAAGTCACGGCGACGTTTTCAAGCTTCACCGGGCGCCCCTCGGCATCAAAGCTGTTCACGCCGCTCGCCGGAATGATGGGATCGTCGAGCAGGTTGCCGTCGGCATCCGAGGTTGCCGAGATGCCGTTGTTGCTGACGATGCGGTTGCTGCCGAATGCCGGGTTGTCGCCGTACGGCGGCGCGCTGTTCTTGGTGAGGTCGCCGAAAACGTCGAACGAGGGCGAAATATCGAGCATCGGGCTGCAATTCGCTTCACTCAATCGTCCCAAATCGTCGTGCGAATAATTGCAAGTCTGGGAGTCGCTGGTGCCGGCAACGCCGTCGCCGATCACCAACTTGGCGAGCGTGCCGCTGCCGTTCCAGGTGAGCGTTCCGGTGTCGTGGGCACCGGCCACCAGGAAATCATAGCCGGTCATGCGTCCCGTGGCCGGATCGAACGCGTAGGTGTCGCTGTCGCCCGAGCCGAGCGAAAGGCTGGTGAGCCCGAGCGGCGAGTACACGCCGGCACTGGCGAGCGTGCTGGGGTTCGAGGCACCGACCGGGCGTCCCTCGCCATCGAGCGAATACGACACCGTCGCCAACTGCGGCAACGCCAGTGACAGCGGCGCGCCGCCCGGCGTCTGCTGCAGTTTGCTCACGAGCCAGCTGCCGCCCGTGCTGGGCGATTGCTGGTACCAATCCGCCTCCTCGGCACCGTTCGCGGCGGGGTAGCTGAAGCCGAGGTCGGTGAGGCGGCTGCCGGTGTAGGCCTCGGCCAGTTTGCCGGCGACATTCTGCATGGCCACGCCGTCCACGGTGGCCGCGTCGAACACGAACGTCTTGGTCGGGGTGGCGCTGGCGTTGGGACCCGACGGATAGCTCACCTGGGTGACGCGGTGGAGCGCATCATGCGCGTAGCAGCTGGTGTTTCCGCTGGCATCCACGCGGCGGACAAGGTCGCCATTCGAGGTGAGGCCACAGGCGCTGTCGCTGTCGTAGAAGTATTGGGTGCTGCCGCTCTCGGGGTTCGATTCCGAGGTGGTTCGGCCGAGGCCATCCACCGCAAAGCTGCGCACCTGGGGCGTGCCCGACTGCGCATTCTGTGAGACTGAAATGATCGCGCCAACGCCGTTGCGGCCGTAAACCGTCCAGTATCCGGTTTGCCCAGAGCTCTGGCCGCAAGCGCCGTTGCCGGGCTGCGCCGTCAGCTCGCACACCGAGCTCAATCGCCCCAATCCGTCGAACTCCTCCTGCTTGGCACTTCCCGGAGCCGGCCCCGCTGTCGCCAGCACGTCGTTCATGCTGTACGAATAGCTCGCCGTGCCGCCACCGCCGTCGGTCACCAGCAATGGCCGCGAGAGCGCGTCGAAGCTGGTTGACGTCGAGGCAACGCCAGCCCCTGGCCCTTGGCCGAGCGTTTCCGAATACGGCATGGACACGCCCACGGGCCGGTCCATGGCATCGAACGTGGTCTGCACCGAGTCGAAATTGGCGGAACCCGGCGCCTGGCGCCGTTGGCTGAGCATGGCGCGGCCCAAGCCGTCGAGCGTGGTCACCACGTCGCTGGCCGATGCCCCGCCATTGAATGGCGTGGACGCCTCGACCTGGTTCGGGGACAAATAGCTGTACGTTGTCGTGGTGGCGTCGGCCGCGTGGTACACGGAGCTGAGGCGCCAAGTGTGGCTCGGATCCTGGTACGAGAAGGTCGTGGCGTGCCCGTTGGCGTCGGTCGAGGAAAGCAGCACGCCGCCGACGCAGTCCCAAGTCATGCTCGCGTTCACCGCCGCGATGGGGCTCGTGATCTGCGAAGGGAACGCGCCGCCGCAGGCGTTGTTGGTGTACTGGGTGACGGCGTTGTTGACGTCGGTTGCGGTGAGCAGATTGCCGTTGGCCGCATACGTGAAGCTCTTGCTGAGGAAGGCGGTGGGCGATTGCCAGCGGCCTTCGCTCGCAATGTTGCCGTTGGGATCGTACCCGAACGTGGTCTTGGCGACCTGTCCGGAGTTGTCGCTCACGGTGACGTAGTTCTCCTGGTCAATGTAGCCGTTAACGGTGCTAAAGTTGGCAACCGTCTGGCGCAGCAGCACGCCCTGGGCCGGGCTGGTGTTCCAATCGTAGTCGCTCGAGGTGGTGGTGGCGCCGAAGCTGTCGAACGCGGTGATGTTCATGGCCCAGCGGTTGCCGCCTTGGAACACCTCGGTCGTGGTCTGCTGCTGGCTGATGCCACCGCCATTCGAGGTGCTGGCAATGCTCACCGCTCTGAGCTCGGTTCCGCTGCCGGCGGCGCCCTGCCATGCGGTGACCGCGCTGGGCGGGCCGTTGAAGGCGGCATAGTTGACTTGGGACTGATTGCCGTACGGGTCGGTTTCGGTGGTGAGCACCGCGCCGCCGCCCTGCTGCGAGCGCGTCCAAGTCCATGCGCCTGCCGAGTCGACGCCGCTCACGGTGCGGGTTAACTGCTGGTTGCCGGCATCGGCGCAATCGAGGCTGTAGGCATAACTGATCGCGGCCCCGGTCGGCAGCGTGACCTTCGAAAGTCGGCCCGCGCCGTCGTATTGGAACTGGTAGCGTGAGCCGTCAGGCAGGTCGAGTTCGCTCGGCACGGTGGCGCTGCCAGCCCACTCCGACTTGCCGCTGCAGCCGAAGCTGGTCGATACCGCCACACTTTCGAATTGCTCGAGCACTTGGCCGGTCGAGCCGTTGGGCCCGGAGTAGGAAAAGGTCTCAGCACCGCCAGGCGTGGCACTGCCGGTCTCGGTGACGGCCGTCCCCAACGGGTCGGTGAAGGTCGTCACGCCGCTGACCGTGGTCGCGTTCGAGGCATTGCCGTCGCGGTCCACAAAGCCGTTGGGGCCGGCGACGGTGTCCCCATTCGCCGCATGGGCAGTGACCTGCAGGTTGTTGTCGGCCACCAGCGTGAACCCCTTGCCGTCGGAGACCGGATAATCGCCGGGCGAGGAGGTGCCGCCGCCGCAGGTGTCGGAAGTGATCAGCGTCAGCGCTTTCGGAATGGTCGTGCCATCGGGCTCGATGAAATCGTAGGTCACGCTGCGCTGCAGCCCTTGATGCGGCTTGAAGCCGCAGACCCGGCTGTGCAGCGTCTGAACCAGTTGGCCGCTGGCCTGGGCCAAGTGCCAGCCCCAGCCGGCGCCCGGCGTCCAGGCGCTCGCGGGCGTGGTCCAGAACTGGCTGTCGTATTCGAGGCGCAGCTGCAACTGCGCCCGCCCCGGCGTGTGGCGGCTGAAGATCGGGATTTCGAGATGGCTATTCAGGTCGCCGTGGTCCACGATCCCGAAGCCGAGGCTGCGGTAATCGCCCCAGCGGTTGATGCCAGTCTGCGGGCTGGATTGGGCGCAAAGCGCCATGGCCAGCAGCCCCGCTGCCAAGCTAACCCTGCCTGCCTGCCTGCCTGCCTGCCCGCCTGCCTGCCTAGGACTTTTTCGCATCGACGACCTCCTGACTGGAGGTCAGAATGCGGGGATCAGCGCAAGCTTGCGCCAGTTTTTTTTCAGCATCCACGCGAAGCTCGCCGAGTTTTGCGCCAATTTCGCATAGGGGGGCTGAAATTGTCGAGATTTTGTGACAATTCAACCAAATTTTTTCTGGGCAAAAACGATCCGGAGCCGGCCGCCCCGAGCCTTCGTACCCGCCACCAGCGGCAGAAGGGAACGCTTCTGCCTAGGCTGGCAGCCATTTCAGGCCGCTGGCCAGATCAAGCACGTCGGAAACGGTGATGTCGTTCCAGTGACCGCGCGTGGGGACGCGACCACACTCGGTCTTTTCAAGTGCGGCGCTGCCGGCCGGGTCCGGCGTCCACCAGCGCCCCTGCGCCGGGCTGTACTCGCGGGAGGCGAAATCATAGGTGCCCGAGGCGATGTCCTGCTCCATGCCAGTGAAGCTCCGGTCGGCGGTGCCGGCTTCGGCGTAGGGTAGCCATAGGGCGTTTACGTGGTCGAGGCGCGCTTGGGGCTCGTGCCCTGCATCACCGCCAGTTTAGCGCTGCACGTTTAGCTCACGGTCTTGCCGCGCTCTTCCGCGGCGCCTTCCCGCGAATTCGGCGGTCCAGACGATTGCCCAGGATCCACACGACCGCTCCCAGGAATAACCCCTCGAGCATCGAGGGCAGGTAAACGTAAAGCGTGCCTAGTCGAAGGTTGGGAAACAGCACGCCGAAGAGGAACCACATTGCGAAAATGTGGGCGGCAAGGAAGACCAGCCAGAGCAGCCAGAAAAGCACCGACGATAATCGCTGACGGGGGAATAATTCCATGCCCGCCGCCACGCCCGCCGTCCACGAAATTGCGGCGTGCCACTTTCCCGCCGGACCGTGGATGTCAAAGCCAATCAACGCCGCGCACGCAGCCGTGAAAATAAGCCACTCGGCAAGGGTAGGTGCATCAATTTTCCGCACGCGCGGGTACCTCAATTGCCGCGGCATTGGCGGAACACCTCGACCGCCTTCGTGCCCCCAGAGGCCACATCAACGGCAGTCAGAAAATGCCCAAGGCGCCGAGCGACTCTCGAAATTTCTACAAGCGAAGTCTTGACCCCCTGGGTCTTGAACCACGCTTTGATGTACCGCTGCGCCGGCTTGGACCTCCTGACCACATCGGCGACTTTTTCGATCGCGTCCGTCGCCGCGGTCATCCGCATCAGGTTGTAGGCCGCCGCGGCAAACACGAAGATCCAGTCCACCCGCTCCCTGCCGCGGTGCCGGACCTTGCGCAGCATCCCGACCGTCTTCAGCCACCCGAACACTTCTTCGATCCGGTTCCGCTTGCGCTGGCCGGTCTGGTGTCCCTTGCCGCGGGCCTGCTGCGGGGCGAGCGCGCTGCCGATCTTGCGCCGCGCCACGTGCGCGCGAACCTTCACGCCTTCGCACTCCCGCACGAACGGCCCCTGGTCGTAGCCGCGGTCGGCGCCGCAGCCGATCGGATGCGAACCCGGCATGGCCTCCAGCATCTGCAGCGCTTCAGCAGCCTGCTAGGTTGGCAGCCATTTCAGGCCGCTGGCCAGATCAAGCACGTCGGAAACAGTGATGTCGTTCCAGTGGCTGCGGTCGGCGCCGACGCCGCTCTCGATGGCCCGCTTCAGGTAGAAGCCCGCCAGATCCACCGCCATGCGGTCGCTGAGCGGCACCCCGGTGCGGCGCTTGAACTCGACCCAGGCCGGGTGCGGCAGCCCCAGCCAGACGCCTTCGCCGTTGACCAGGAACTTGATGTCCACCGTATCGGAGTGGCGGGTGGCGATGCCGACAATCAGGCACTGGTACTCGCAGTGGTAGCTCTGCTCGGTGAGCGGATCGGTGGCGGAGAAGTCCTCGTACATGGCGAAAGCTTAGGATACAGGGATCCGCCGCCAGGGAACAGGGGTCAGGGTACTATGGGAAGCACGCGTGAGGTTGCCGAAGATTTCCTTGGTGCTGGGCCTTGCGGCCGCCAGCCTGCTGGGGCAGCAGATGGCCGGCTCGATGGCCATGCCCGGCGCAACACTCGCCCCGCTTCAAGTCTTGCATGACGGCTCAGGCACCGCGCTCGAGCCGGCCTCCGTGGATGAGCCCATGTTGATGACCGAGCGCTGGGGCTGGAATTTCATGCTCCACGGCCAAGCGTTCTTGAGCCTGCAGGAGCAGACGGGGCCGCGGGGCGCGGACAAGCTTTTTTCCACCAACTGGGGCATGCTCATGGCGCAGCGGCCGCTGGGCGCCGGGCAGTTGACGCTGCGGAGCATGATCAGCCTGGAGCCGGCGACCATCACCGGCCGGGAATATCCCGAGCTTTTTCAAGTCGGCGAGACCGCGTTCGGGCGTGCCCTGGTGGACGGCCAGCATCCGCACAATTTCTTGATGGAACTGGGCGCGCTGTACGACCTGCCGATCGGCGAGCACGGAGCGGTCCGTGTGTATGCCGCGCCCATGGGCGATCCCGCGCTCGGCCCGATGGCCTATCCCCACCGCGCCTCGGCCAGCGAGGATCCGCTGGCGCCCTTGGGGCACCACCTCGAGGATTCGACCCACATCGCGGCCAACGTGGTCACCGTGGGGGCCGCGTATGGCTGGGCGCACGTTGAGGCTTCGACGTTTCACGGCCGCGAGCCGGACGAGCACCGCTGGACGCTGCAGACCGGCCGCCCCGACTCCTATTCGGCGCGCCTCAGCTTCAACCCCGCCTTGAACTGGAGCGGGCAGTTCTCCTGGGGCCGCCTGCACAGCCCGGAGGCGCTGAACCCGTCCGCGGACCAAATCCGCATGACCTCGAGCCTGTCGTACTCCGGCGCGGGCTGGGACACGACCGTGCTTTGGGGCCGCACGCGCGAGGCCGGCGGCCGCAACATCCTCAATGGCTATCTGGCGGAAGCGAAATACGGCTGGAGCGGCAACCATGCCTGGACCCGCATCGAGAACGTGGACCGCGCCCAGGAGCTGCTCGGCGCGGCCCCGCCCGAGCAGTTCCTGGGGCGGGTGCAGGCCTTGAGCCTGGGCTTCGACCGCGAAGTGGCCCGGACCGACTGGGGCGCAGCCGCGCTGGGCGCGCAATGGACGCTGTACCGCGCGCCGGCGCAGGTCGTCGCCGCCTATGGAGCGCATCCCGAGGGCGTGGCGGTTTTTCTCAGGGTGCAACTGGGCAGGAACTGAATCGGCAGTTGACAGTTGGTGGTAGGCAGCCGACAGTAGGGGTTGCGGAGGTGTTCGCATGCTGAAAACCATATGGGTCGTGGCTGCCGCCACCGGACTCGCCATGGCGCAGACCGCGGCTCCGGCAACGGCGAAGCCGGCGGATCCGATCGCGGCGGTGACGGGCACGTGGGCGTGCTCGGTCAACGTGCAGGGGCAAGACATCCCGGTGGTGCTGCATTTGTCGAAAGACGACAAAGGCGCGCTGACCGCCAGCCTCGACGACGTGATGAACCAAGGCAACGGCCAGTTGGACGCGACCGCAACCTTCAAGGACGGCGCGCTGCACGTGGACGTGCCCTCGCTGCCCTCGAGCTTCGATGGCACCTTGAACACCGACAGCGGCGCAATCGAGGGAGCGTGGAACTACAACGGCGGCGAGGTGGGCTGCACCTTCACCAAGGACAAAGCCCGACCTTGAATGCGCACCTGGGTTGAGGTCTCGCTGGGCGCGCTGCGCCGCAACTGGACGTATGTGCGCAGCGTGGTGCGGCCAGGGGCCGCGCTCTGCGCCGTGGTCAAGGCCGACGCCTACGGCCACGGCGCCCCTCGCTGCGCGCAGGAGTTTTCCAGCGCCGGGGCATCGTGGTTCGCGGTCACCTCGGCCGATGAAGGCATCAAGCTGCGGCAGTCGGGCCTCGCCAAGCGGATCCTGGTGCTGGGCGGCTTCTACGCCGAACAAGTCGAGGGGCTGGTCGGCCACCAACTCACCCCCGCCATCTGGGACGTGCAGCAGATCCGCTGGCTGGCGGCCGCGGCCCGCAGCCGCGGCCTGTCGTCGTTTCCCGTGCACCTGAAAATCGAGACCGGCATGGGCCGGCTGGGCGTGACCGCGGAGCAATCCGCTGGCATCGCGGCCGCGCTCGCCGCTGCGCCCGAGCTCCAGGTCGAGGCGGTGTTTTCGCACTTGGCGGAGTCGGAAGCAGCCGATCCGATGGCCAGCGAGCAGCAGCGCGAGCGGCTGATGCCGCAGGTCGCGGACCGCCCTTGGCACCTGCTCAACTCGGAGGGCGCCCTGCGCTTTGCCTGGGGCGGAATGATGGCGCGGGTCGGGCTCGCGCTCTACGGCTACAGCGCCCAGCCCGAGCATGCCGCCCAGCTCACGCCGGCGCTGCGCTGGCACGCCCGGGTGGTTTCGGTGAAGATGCTGCCGGCCGGGCACGGCGTGGGCTACGGAGCACGGCACCGGACCTCGCGCCCCACCCGCATCGCGACCATCGGCGTCGGCTATGCCGACGGATACCGCCGCGATTTTTCGCCCGGGGCGAGCGTGCTGATCCGCGGACAGCGCGCACCGGTGCTGGGCGCGATCAGCATGGACCTGACCACGGTGGACATCACCGGGCTGCCTTCGCCGCCCGCGCTCGGCGACGCGGTCGAGCTGCTCGGGCCGTCGCTGCCCGCCAGCGAACTGGCGGCGTGGGCCGACACCATCCCCTACGAGATCCTGTGCGGGCTCTCGGCCCGGGTCGAGCGCCGCTACAGCTAGTAGGTCGCCGTCTTGAGCGCTTTGGCGAGCACGCGCAGCACCAGCGCGCTGTGCTTGTCTTCGAGGATGTAAGGCGGCAGCAGGCGAATGATGGTGTCGTGGGTGACGTTGGCGAGCACGCCCAGCTCCATCATGCGCTTCACCACCGGCGCCGCCGGGCGGTCGAGCTCCATGCCCAGCATCAGCCCCATGCCGCGCGCTTCCTTGACGAACTTGAACTTGCGCCCGAGCTTTTGCATGCCTTCGAGCAGCGTCGCGCCTTGGCACCGCACGTTTTCGAGCGTGGCCGGATCCGCAAGGAAATCCAGGAACGCCAAGCCCAGGCAGCAGGCCAGCGGCCCGCCGCCGAAGGTGGTGCCGTGGCTGCCGGCGTTGAGTGCGGTCGCGGCCTCGCCGCGCGCGAGGATCGCGCCCAGCGGATAGCCGGCGGCGATCGGCTTCGCCGTGATGACCAGGTCAGGCACCAGATCCGTCCATTGATGGGCGAAGACCTTGCCGGTGCGGCCGAGGCCGCATTGAATCTCGTCGAAGATCAGGCAAGCGCGGTGGGCGCGCGCCAGCGCCGCGGCCCGCGCCAGGAACTCGGGCGGAACCTGGCGGATGCCGCCTTCGCCTTGCACCGGCTCGATCAAGATCGCCGCCGTCTTCTCCGACACCGCCGCTTCCAGCGCGGCCTGGTCGCCGGCACGGACGAAATGCACGCCCGGCAGGAGCGGGCCGAAGGGGGCGCGGTACTTGAGCTGGCCGGTGACCGAGAGCGCGCCGATGGTGCGTCCGTGGAAGGAGTGCTCGAGCGCCACCAGCTCGATCTTCTCGGCCGCGATGCGCTGGCCGACGGCGCGGGCGATCTTGATGGCGCCTTCGGCGGCCTCGGCGCCGCTGACGGTGAAGAAGGCGCGCTCCATGCCGCTCAAGCCGGTGAGGCGCTGCGCCAAGGGGCCTTGGAACTCGTTGTAATACAGATTCGAGGTGTGAATCAGCCTCCTGCTCTGCTCCTTGATCGTCGCCAGGATGCGCGGATGGGCGTGCCCCATGGCGTTCACGCCGATGCCGGTGATGCCATCGAGGTATTTCTTGCCTTCGGAATCAAACACGTGCACGCCCTTGCCGCGCTCGAGCAGCAGCGGGATGCGGGCGTAGGTGGGCAGCAGATACTGCTCTTCGAGGGCGCGGATTTGGGCGAGATCAGGCATGGAACTCACAGTTTACCGTGGTCAGCGGTCCATGAGCACTCAATAGCCCGCGCGCTTATCCACCGCGGGCGAGGGCAGGTGGCCGGCGAGGAAGGTGGCCAGGTGAGCGGCGATGAGGCGGGCTTGGCGGGCCCAGGTATCGGGGGTGAAGGCCGCGGTGTGGGGGGTGAGGAGGCAGCGCGGGGCGCGCCACAGCGGCGAGGCCGCCGGCAGCGGCTCCTGATCGAAGACATCCAGCCCGGCGCCGGCCAACTGGCCGCGTTCGAGGGCATCGGCCAAGGCCGCCTCGTCCAGCGCGGCGCCGCGGCCGATGTTGACGAGGAATGCGTTGGGGCGCATCCGCGCCAACTGGGATGCGCCGATGGCCCGCCGGGTGGAGGAAAGATCCGGAAGCGCGAGCACCAGGAAATCCGCGCGCGGAAGCAGGCCGTCGAGATCTTCCGGCGCATGCATTTCGGCGAAGCCGGGCGCGGCGCGGTCGGGATGGCGGCGCACCCCGATCACCCGTGCGCCGAGCCCGGCCAGCTTGGGAGCCAAGGCGCGGCCGATGTGGCCGACGCCGAGCAGGAGCACGGCGGACCCATCCAGCGCGGCCAAATGCCCAAGCCAGGGCTGGGGCGCCCAGCGCGCGGCATGCTGGTCGCGGAGCGAAGGCGCCAGGCCTCGGGCCAAGGCCAGCATCAGCGCCAGCGCATGCTCGGCCACGATGCCGGAGTGCACGGACGCGCCGTTGGTGACGGTGATGCTGCTGGAGATGAGTTCGGGGGAAAGCAACTGCGTCACCGCCGCCGCCGGGCAGTGGATCCATCGCAGTTGCCGCGCATCGCGCCAGAGGCGGGGATGGAGCCGCCAGGCGATGGCGGCGTCGGCCTCGGCGAAGAGTCGGGCATCGCCTTCGAGCTCGGCATCCGAGGCGCGCTGATCGGTGGCGCGCGCGTAGTGCGCGAACTCGACCTCGGGGAATTGCGCGCGCAAGGCCGCGGTCGCCGACTCCGGCCAGCGCCAAATGCTGGCCGGGCTGGCGCTGTTCATGGCAATGACGACTTTAGCGCGCGGGCTCACGCCGGCATGGATGGGCGCGGGGCCCCGCGGGGCTCCGCCCCGTGGCCCGCGCGCAGCGCCGCCGCGGCGTCCTGTTCCCATGCGCGGGGCTGGCGGCCCTGATCGCGGTACCAGATGCGGTCGTAGATGTAGCGGTCGCTCACCGAGCCCAGGCCTTCGTTGTACAGCGAAGGAATGCCGCAGGCGAAGCGCAATTCATTCTCGAAGCGCGCCAGGTCCGACATCTGCTCGGGCAGCGCGGGCACTTCGGCGTCGGCCGTCTTGAAGAACTTCTGGTAGCCGCGGTCCACCAGCCGCGCCAGCTCGCCGTGGACCACGCGGCCGGGCGCGACCGCGATGGCGGCGGCGCGGTTGGCTTCCTCGAGAATCGCGGCGCAGCCCAGCTTGCGGGCCAGCACTTTTCCGTCACGCAGAGGGGTGAGGGTGAATCCAAGAGAAGCGAGCTGCTGCTGGGCGGCGGCGAGCGTGGGCGGCGATGGGCGGCGGGGCATGGTCGCGAATTGAAATTATAATCGAGGAGGCGCGCAGGAGGGAAACGCAGATGGTGGACAGTGATTGTCGGATTGACCGAACGCATCGGCAACACGCCCCTGCTGCGCCTGGCTCCCAGCCCAGCCCTGCCGGAAGTTCCGCCCGGCGTGACGCTGGCCGCGAAGGCCGAGTGGGCGAACCCGGGCGGCAGCGTTAAAGACCGCGCCGCGTGGCGGATGGTGCAGGCCGCCGAGGCGGCCGGTTTGCTGCCCGCCCGCACCCTGCTCGACGCCACCAGCGGCAACACCGGCATCGCCTACGCCATGCTGGGCGCGGCCCGCGGATTTCGGGTGCGGCTGTTCGTGCCCGAAAGCGCCAGCCTGGAGCGCAAGCAGATTCTCCGCGCCTATGGCGCGGAGCTGACCTTCACCGACCCCGGCGAAGGCACCGATGGCGCCATCGCGGCGGCCCGGGCCTTGGCCGCGGCCGAGCCCGAACGCTACTGGCACGCCGACCAGTACTCGAACCCCGCCAACTGGCAGGCCCATTACCACGGCACCGCCGAGGAGATCTGGCGGCAGACCGCGGGCGGCGTCACCCACTTCGTCGCCGCGCTCGGAACCAGCGGCACCTTCGTGGGCGCGACCCGCCGGCTGCGCGAGCTGAACCCGGGCGTCACCTGCGTTTCGCTGCAGCCCGATGCGCCCTTCCACGGCCTGGAGGGCATGAAGCACATGCCGACCGCGCTGGTGCCGGCGATCTACGATCCGGGCCTGGCCGACCTCAACCTCGAGATCGCCACCGAAGCCGCGCACGCCATGGTGCGCCGCCTGGCGCGGACGCAAGGGCTGCTGGTGGGCGTGAGCGCGGGCGCCGCGGTGTGCGGCGCGCTCGCGGTCGCCGGCCGGGCTGCGCCGGGCTCGGTGGTGGTGACGGTGCTGCCCGACGGCGGCGACAAATATCTCAGCGAAAGGTTTTGGAGCCAGCCATGAGTTTGATCCTGCAGCCCGGAGTGCTCGAGCAGGTGCTGCGCCACGGCGAGCAGGCGTATCCGCACGAATGCTGCGGGCTTCTGTTGGGCGCGATGCGGGGCGACAGCGCGCGCGTGGTCTCGGCCATCCGCCGCATGCGCAACGCCAACACCGAATCGCCGCGCATCCGCTTCGATTTCGACCCGCGCGAGCACCTGGCGGCGCAGCGCGAGGCGCGCGAGCAGGGGCTCGAGATCGTCGGCTTCTACCACTCCCACCCCGACCACCCGGCGCGCCCCTCGCCGACCGACCTCGAGCGCGCCGCCTGGCCGGGTTATTCTTATCTCATCGTTTCGATTGTGGCCGGATCGGCGGCGGCAACCGGCACCGCCAATTCCTTCGAGCTGGCCGAGGACCGCAGCCGCTTCCTTCCCGAGCCGATCGAGACGCCGGCAGCAAACTGAACCCAAACCATGGCAGGAGGAATCCAACCCGATATGGCAGTCAAGGTCTACATCCCCACCCCGCTGCGGCCCTTCACCGGGCGGCAAGAGGCGGTGGAGGCCGAGGGCCGGGATGTGGGCGAAGTGCTGGAAAACGTGGTCCGGGCGCATCCGCAATTGCGGGCGCATCTGTTTCAGCCCGATGGCCAGCTCCGCAGCTTCGTCAACGTGTACCGCAACGATGAGGATATTCGCTATACTGGAAGCGGGCAAACCCCTGTGACCGCTTCCGACACGCTCTCCATCGTCCCCAGCATCGCCGGCGGCTCCCCCGCCTGCCGATGTTGAGCCCTGCCTGCCCGTAGTTCCCTTCCCCTGACAGCTTCTGCTCCGACCGGACCGCGCCGCAGTGGCGGCGATGGAGGCATTTTTTTATGGCGACCACGATTGCACCTGCCCGCAGCTCGGATCTCAGCAACGAGGAGATCCTGCGCTACAGCCGCCACCTCATCATCCCCGAGGTGGGCATCGAGGGCCAGCGCAAGCTCAAGGCCGCCAAGGTGCTCACCATCGGCGCTGGCGGCTTGGGCGCTCCGGTCGGACTCTATCTTGCCGCCGCCGGCGTCGGCGCCATCGGCATCGTGGACTTCGATGTCGTGGACTTCACCAATTTGCAGCGCCAAGTCATCCACTCCACCGCCGACGTGGGGCGGCCCAAGCTCGACAGCGCGCGCGAGAGCCTGAAGGCCATCAATCCGGGCGTCGAGATCGTGGGCTACGAAACCAAGCTCACCAGCGAGAACGCGCTCGAGATCTTCCGCGGCTACGACTTGGTGGTGGATGGCACCGACAACTTCCCCACCCGCTATTTGGTCAACGACGCCTGCGTGCTCAGCGGCATACCCAACGTCTACGCCAGCATCTTCCGTTTCGAAGGCCAAGCCTCGGTGCTGGCCCTGCCCGACGGTCCCTGCTACCGCTGCTGGTACCCGGAGCCGCCGCCGCCGGGGCTGGTGCCGAGTTGCGCCGAAGGCGGCGTGCTGGGGGTGCTGCCCGGGCTGATGGGCGTCATCCAAGCGACCGAAGCCGTCAAGCTTATCACCGGCATCGGCGAGCCGCTGAAGAACCGCGTGCTCCTCTACGACGCGCTGCGCATGCGCTTCCGCGAGCTGAAGCTGCGCAAAAACCCGGAGTGCCCGGTCTGCGGCGCGCACCCGACGGTGACGAAGCTGATTGATTACCAGGAGTTCTGCGGCATCCGCGGCGAAGAGGCTCCGGCTGTGGCCGCAGCCCCAGGGGCCGAAATCGGAGAAGTCACCGCCGCCGCGCTGGCCAAGGAGCTGGCCGGCGCGGCCCCGCCCTTCGTGCTCGACGTGCGCGAGCCCCACGAATTCCAGATCGGCCGGATTCCGGGCGCTGTGCTGATCCCGCTCGGCGAGCTCCCCAAGCGCCTCGACGAACTCGACCGCGGCGCCGACATCGTGGCCCAGTGCCGCTCGGGCGTGCGCTCGCTCAAGGCCGCGAAGCTGCTGAAGGAAGCCGGGTTCCCGCGGGTGCGGAATCTCGCCGGCGGCATTCTGGCGTGGTCGGACCAGGTGGACCCCTCGGTGCCGAAATACTGACCGGAGCCCGCCCGCCTGTCGCCCGCCTATAATGAAGCGTGCCCGTAGCTCCCGCCACGCCCAGCCGCCTGCGTGAGATTGAAGCCGCGGCCGCGGCCCATCCGACCCTCCCGCGCGAGGCCGTGATCAAGGAGGACATCCTCCGCACCGGGATCGCGTTCTCGGCGCAGGCGCTGCAATTGGCGGCCCAGTACAAGGCCAAGGCCTACTTCATCTTTTCCTTCGATCTGGTGCCATTAAAGGAGATGGAGCACAAGGAGCACTGGAACGCGCCGGAAGAAATCTGGCTGGAAGGCGGCGCTTGGGGCTTGCGGCCCACGATCATTTCGGTGCGGTTGAACCCGGATTCACCCTACCGGATCGAGGTCGACGGCGGGGGTCAAGCCGAATTGCGCCTGGACGGAGAGCCCATCAGCGCGGTCAAGTTTCCGCCGGTGCCGGAGTACTACACCCGCAACCTGGCCAGCGGCAAGCGCGTGATCGAGATCGCCCCCACCATCGAGTGGGGGTACTTGGTGTACCTGACCGTCTTCCGCATCTGCCAGTATTTCGGCGACAAGGAAGAATGCCAGTTCTGCGACATCAACAACAACTACCGCCAGCAGATCCAGGAGGGCCGCCCCTACACCGGGGTGAAATCGGTCGAAGAGATTCTCGAAGCGCTCGAGATCATCGCCTCGACCGACAGCGCCAGCCGCGCCTATACCATCACCGGCGGCAGCGTCACCAGCCAGCTCAAGGGCATGCGCGAGGCGGAGTTCTATGCCCAGTACGCCGCCGCCATCGAGAGCCGCTTCGGCGGGCGCTGGATCGGCAAGATGGTCACCCAGGCCCTGCCCAAGGAAGAGGCGGCGCTGTTCAAGCAGGCCGGCATCCAGATCTACCACCCCAATTACGAGGTCTGGGACGAACGGCTGTTCTCGATTCTCTGCCCCGGCAAGTCGCGGTATGTCGGCCGCCGCGAATGGCACCGCCGCATTCTCGACGCCGCGGACATCTTCGGCCCCTCGCACGTGATCCCGAACTTCGTGGCGGGGATTGAGATGTCGCGCCCGCATGGCTTCACGGACGTCGAGGACGCCATCCGCTCCACCGGCGAGGGCCTCGAATTCTTCATGTCCCATGGCGTGTGCCCGCGCTTCACCACCTGGTGCGCCGAGCCGCTCACCGTGCTGGGCAAGGACAACGCCGGCGGGGCGCCGCTCGAGTATCACCTGCGGCTGCTCGAGACCTGGCGCGACACCCACGCCAAGCACAAGCTTCCGGTGCCGCCCGGCTACGGCGACCCAGGCTCGGGGCGCGCGGTGTTTTCGGTCAGCTCGTTCATGGACGTGCTGCAGAGCGCCTGAACCGAGGCGGCATACGATGTCTAGGAACGAACGGACCGCTTGGGTATTGGGAGCGGGATTCTCGGCGGCGGCATGCCGATCGTTCGGGATTTCCGGACGAGAGTCCTGGAGCGCCTCCAATCCGCTGCGCCCCCGTATTGTTCTGCCTACGTGAGCCGGGGAGATCTCGGCCGCGAGCTCAAAAGCATCGATACGGCAGGCACGATGGGCTTCGAGGAGTTGATGATTCATGCGAAGGCATGCGGCCAATTCATACAGCTTCGGGAATGCTTGATGCTCGCCTGCGTGCGAGAGCTCTGGGTCTGCCACAATCGTCTCTTGGCAAACCCGCTAGGCAGCTCATATATGGCATTCGCAAGACGGCTTACGGAAGCGGCGCACGATGTCGTCATTTCCTTCAACTAGGATCTCGTGATCGAGCACGCCCTGGCAGCAGTAGGCGCGCGTTGGGTATACAACGGCTCCGTGAACTCGCCAGATGAGGTGCCGCGAAGCACTGAACTGACCAACTTGGTCAATTGCGGTACAATCGGGGCATGGGTGCCAAGGCCAAGCTGAAGCGCGCGTATGGACTGGCTGAAGCCAAGGCCAAGCTGAGCGAGCTGGTGGAGAAGGCGCAAACTCAGGGCGCGCAGCCGATCACCCGGCGCGGACGCGTTGCGGCCTACATCGTCTCGGATCAGGAATGGAAGCGTCGAACCAGGACCAGGGGAACGCTCTACGACTTTTTCCGGAATTCGCCCCTGGTTGGATCCGGTGTTGATCTGGAGCGGCACCCTGAGCGCCGGCGCAGCGCCAAAGCATGAGGTTCCTGCTCGACACCAACGTCATATCTGAAAGCGCTCGCCCGTCGCCGAATCCAGGCGTCGTCGCTTGGCTCGAACGGCAGCCCCACGAGACGACCTTTCTCAGCGCCGCGACTTGGGCCGAGCTTCGCCGCGGCGCCGCGCGCCTTCAGCCTGGAGCGCGGCGCCAGCAATTGGAACGTTGGCTCGAGCGCGATCTGCCCCTTCGGTTTTGGGATCGGATTCTGACGCTGGATTTGCCGGTTGCTGACGCTTGGGGACGACTGGTGGCCAGGCGCGAATGCGTCGGCCGTCCGATTCACCCCATGGATGCATGGATTGCAGCCACTGCCGAGGCCCACCAATTGACGCTCGTGACCCGCGATCAGGAAGATTTCCGCGACTGCGGCGTGCCCGTGCTGAATCCGTGGACCTAGAGTCTAGGCGTCCGGGCCGGTGGCGCGCTTGGCACTGCCGCGGAAGCCGGGGACGTAGCGGGTGCTGGGGGTGATGCGCAGGCGCTGCGGATGCCGTTGGCCGAACTTCCAGCGCGCAAGCGAGGCCACGACCACCAGCAGGAAGCAGACCTCGACGAAGACCTTCTCGGCGTCGAGCCAGTCCACCGGACGGTTCTGCAGCTCGGGATCGAGCAACAAGCTGTGCAGGAAGAACAGGATCGCCGCGAAGTACGACAGGTAATGGATCAGCTTCCAGCTCTTGCGGCCCAGCGCCACGCGGAAGTACGAGGTCAGCACCACCAGCGCGACCAGATACAAGCTGATCGAACCAATTAAATTCGCGTCCGGTTGGCTGGGAGCGTGGATGGGCCAGGCGATCTGGCCCCAGGTGAACGACATCCGCGCGGAATCCAGCAGCGGCAGCGGGTGCAGCGCCGAGGCCGCCAGCGCGATGTAGCCGGTCCAGTTGTGAAGCTGGAAGACGTCGAAATACTTGTGCGGCCACGCCCGGATCGGGTCGTAGCGCACCGAGATCAACAGCCCCAAGAGGATGTTGATGGTCAGCAGGCCGAGCGCAACGAGGCCGAGGTTGCCCGATAGATCAATGGCGGTCATGCGGCTCTGCCATCATACCTGACGACACTGCGCTCGGAGCCTCCTCTACGGTCGCCGTCGGGTGCGGGTAGCCTCGTGGCAGACCGGTGTGACCTCCGATCTTGGATAACAATTTTCTACTTGACAATGCCGGGGGGGGGGGGGGGCCTCCGCCCGGG
>Ga0134126_10003275_pt1 | contig 20312 bp, 22 predicted proteins | sample KB31752_FD_96881 | JGI IMG/M metagenome (GOLD analysis project Ga0134126, IMG submission 96881) | Terrestrial soil microbial communities with excess Nitrogen fertilizer from Kellogg Biological Station, Michigan, USA - KB3-175-2 | ecosystem: Environmental > Terrestrial > Soil > Unclassified ... | reverse complement strand
GGCGGTAATTTTGTTATTTTTGACATAGACATTCCGCCCAAAAATCAATAGCCGCTTCATGCCCTCGCGGCGCTGGGGTCGATGCATGTGTTCCCCCGGACCAAATTTCATTCCTCTGTCATCGTCTCCCCCGTCTCCCGATCCGTCGGCCCACCCCCTGGGGCAGCGCACATCAGGGGTTACGGTGACAGTGCAGCAGTTAACCTCCCTCCCGCCGCCCGTTGGCTGCAAGCGACCCTGAGGACACAAAACGCCGCCTAACTCCCTGAAACCCGTGGCGCCCGGTCTGTCCCGCGCCTCACGCCTCCCACTTACCCGTCACAGGAAACGCCTCCTCGGCCCCCGGCCACGGCGGCAGCGTCGCGGCGACGAAGCTCAGACCCGCCGCCGCCGCCCGAAACTGGAAATGTGCCGCCAGCGGGATCGTCAGCGCCACCCCCGGCGCGACCGCCGTCACGCTCTCCTCGTCTCCCAGCCGGCGCCAGACCTCGCCGCCGCCGGCCACGACATACCAGATCTCCTCCACCGTCCGATGCGCCACCGCTACCGATACGCCCCACGGCGGAAGCGTGAAATGCGCGAAGCTGGCGCCCTTCAGGCCCGCCAACAGCCTGACCTCGCTGCCGTCCGGCGCATAGGCGTCCACCTCGGCCGCCAGCGTCTTCGTCTGCAACAATGACATGCCCCCTCCTCTATACCGGAACGCGCAGGCTGGCGCGCAAGCCGCCGAGCGGGCTGTCGCCGAGCCAGACTTCGCCGCCAAGCGAGCGCGCGATGTCGCGAGCGATCGACAGGCCAAGGCCGGAGCCGCTATGGTCCTGGTTGCGCGCCTCGTCGAGGCGGAAGAACGGCCGGAATACGTCCTCGCGGCGCTCGGCGGGCACGCCCGGCCCATCGTCGTCGACCTGCACGGTGACGAAGCGGCCTTCGCGGCTGGCCGAAATCTCCGCCCGCCGCCCATAGCGCTGGGCGTTGCCGATGAGATTGGCGAGGCAGCGCTTGATCGCCAGCGGCCGCACCGTGACCTGGAGATCGCCGTTGGCGGCAAGCGACATCGGCGCGCCGTGGCGTTGCGCGCCGAGCCGCAGTTCCTCCAGCAGTTCGCCGAGATCGGTCGGCGCCGCCGCCTCGGTGCTGTCGCCGCGCGCGAAGGCGAGATAGCCCTCCAGCATTGCCTGCATCTCCTCGACGTCGCTTTCGAGGTCCTGCGCCTCCGGGGTCGCCTCGAACATCGCCAGCGACAAGCGGAAGCGGGTGAGGATGGTCTTCAAATCGTGGCTGACGCCGCTCAGCATGGCGGTGCGCTGCTCGTTGGCGCGCTCGATGCGGCGCTTCATCTCGACAAAGGCGTAACCGGCCTGGCGCACCTCGCGCGCGCCGCGCGGCTGAAACTCGTGGAACCGTCCCTTGCCGAAATCCTCGGCCGCGTTGGCGAGCCGCAGGATCGGCCGGATCTGGTTGCGCAAGAACAGGATCGCCACCAGGATCAAGACGATCGAGGCGCCGAACATCCAGAAAATGAACACATGCACGTTGGCGTCATAACCGAGCGAGCGCTTGGTGATGAAGCGCACCACGCCGAAGCCGAGATCGACCCTGATCTCCATCAGCCCCGACTTGCCGACGGTATCGACCCAGATCGGATATTTGAGCTGATCGTTCAGCTCCTTGGGCAGCGCGCGGGTCAAGGGATCGAGCCAATCGAAGAACCGATGCGGCAGCCGCGGCGGCAACGGCTGCGGCGGCATCAGATCGACGCTCATGCGAAAGCGCTTCGCGGCGATCTCGCGCAGCCGCTTGTCGTCGGCGCCGAGCGGCAAGCCGCGATAGAGATCGATCACCGAGCCGACGTCGCGCGCCACCGCGTTCGACAGCCGGTGGGTGATGATATCCCAGTGGCGCTGCATGAACAGATAGGCGACGCCGGTCTGCAACAGCACCATCGGCAGGATGACGATGAGCAGCGAGCGGGCGTACAGCCCCTTCGGGAACAGGTCGGCCAGCGCGCGCGCCGCCCTGCGCCACAGCCAGAGGCCGTAACCGAGGCTGGCGCGGGCGCCGATCGCCGTCATGAGTCGGCCACCAGCTTGTAGCCGGCGCCGCGCGCCGTCTGGAGATAGATCGGATTGGCGGGATCGTTCTCCAGTTTGCGGCGCAGGCGGTTGATCTGTACGTCGATGGTGCGCTCCTGCCCGCCGCCGCCGCCGCCCGCCAACGCCTCGCGCGATACGCTGACGCCCGGCGTCGCGCCGAGCAGGCGCAGGATCTCGCGCTCGCGCTCGGTCAGCCGCACCGGTTCGTCGCCGCGCCTGAGTTCGCCGCGCTCGGCCAGAAACAGGAACGGGCCGAAGCGCAGCGCCGGCTCGTCGGCGCTGGCCGCCGGGGCGGGCGCGCGGGTGCGGCGCAGGATCGAACCGATGCGCAGCAGTAGTTCCTTTGGCTCGTAGGGCTTGGCGAGATAATCGTCGACGCCGGCCTCCAGGCCGCGCACGCGGTCGGAGGCGTCGCCGCGCGCGGTCAGCATGAGGATCGGGATGTCGGAGGTCTCGCGCAACGCCTCGGCGAAGGCAAAGCCGGTCTCGCCGGGCATCATCACGTCGAGCACGATGATCTCGAACGCCAGGCTCGAAAGCCGCGCCCGCGCCTCCGAGGCCGAGGCGACGGCGGTGACGCGATAGCCGTTGCGACCAAGATAGGAGGCGACGAGATGGCGCAGGCGCCGGTCGTCGTCGACGACCAGCACATGCGGGGCGTCGTCGGACGGCGCGCAGTTAAGGGGCGCAGCGGCCATGGGCTCAACTCCTCGCGCGGACGTGGGCGTCCGCGCTGATCGGCGCGCCGATCAGCGCCAGCACCCGCGCCCGCTGCTGGCGGTCGATCATCTCCAGGAGAAACGCCGCCGCGTCGCTCTTGGCGTCGGGGCCGAGGCAACGCATGGCGGCGGCGAGCCTGCGGGTCTGCGCGCGCGCCAGCTTGAGGGCGAGATCGCCGCCTTTGCCGGTGGCGTGCAGGCGGCGCTGCCTGCGGTCCTCAGCGCCGGCGCGCGCCTCGATGAAATCCTGCGCCACCAATTCCTTTAGCACGCGGTTGAGGCTTTGCTTGGTAATGGCGAGAATGTCCAGCAGTTCGGCGATCGTCAATCCCGGATGGCGGGCGACGAAATGCAGCACGCGATGGTGGGCGCGCCCGAACCCGTAAGTCTCCAGCAGCCGGTCGGCGTCGCCGACGAAGTCGCGATAGGCGAAATACAGCAGTTCGATCATCTCGTACATCGGCGCCGGATTGGCGGCGGCGGGCGAGTGCGGCTGGTCTTCGGAGTGCATGCCGGTCTCGAATAGCACCAGAACGCGATGATCGAAACCGATGTTCTGCGTCAGGCCGAGCGTGACGCGCCGGCGCTTTCCTCAGGGCGCTGCCCGCTCCATCAGCGCGCGGGCGCGCGCCACATGCTGGGACCAGGCCAGCGGCCGGTAACCGGCGATCCTTTGCAGCCGCTGGCGGCGAAAATCAGAGCCCTCGTCCATCAGCGCCTCGATCGCCGACACCCAGGCCGGCCCGTCGATGGTGTCGGCGAACACAGCGTAATCCTCGCCGACCTCACGGTGGGCGGCGATGTCGGAGACGATCGCCGGCGCGCCGGCGGCCAGGCACTCGACCACCGGCAGCCCGAACCCCTCGGTAAACGAGGGCGCGACGAGCGCCGCCGAATCCGCCATCAGCCGCGCCAACCCGGCGTCGGTGAGATCGGAGGCCTCGGCCAGGAACGGCGCCAATTGGCGCGAGCGCTCGAGCACATCGACGATGTTCTCGTTTTCCCAGCCGCGCCGGCCGGCGATCACCAGGCGCGGCGCGGCGGCCCCGCGGCGCTCGACCAGCCGGCGCCAGACAGCGAGCAGAAACAGCAGGTTCTTGCGCGGCTCGATGGTGCCGACATAGACGAAATAGGGGATGTGCGGCCGCCGCGCCGGCTCTGCGGCGGCGCGCGCGAAGGCGTCGTCGACCGCCAACGGCACGATCTCGATCTCCGGCGCCCGCAAGCCGCGCTCGCGCAGCGCCGCCTCGACGGCGCGGCGCGAATCTTGCGAATTGACGATCGCCAGCGTGGCTTGTCCGGAGACGGTGGAGAGACGGCCGATATGGCGGTCGTAGGCGCCGGGCGAGCAGAATTCCGGGAACTCGACGGGGATAGCGTCGTGCAGAAAGAAGGTCGAGCGCACCCCCGCCTGCGCCAGCCAGCGGAACCGCCGCGGCTTGTCGAGTTGGGCGTGCGAGCAATGGAAGAACATTTTCGGCGTGCCGCGGGCGCGCGCGATGCGGCGCGACAGTCGCGTCTCGGCGCGCAGGATGTCGCGCACGGGGAAGAAATCGGCGTCCCGCACCCAATCCGACCAGCCCTTGTCGATACGAAAGCGCATCGGCTTCTGCACCTCGCCGTCTAGCGGGCGGTCGAGCCATCGCCGCAAGGCGGTGAAGACGCGATCGTCGCTGGCCGTCGCGTCGAGCCGCCAGGCGCGCTCGACGCGGGCCAGGATGTCGCGGGCGCGCTCGGCGCGGATGGCGCCGGAGAACACTGGCGCGGTGAACACGCAGACCGTGCCGGGATCGTCGATCATGTGTTTGGCATAAGCGAACTCGACGCGGTCGATGCCGGTCGGGCCGCTGCGGAAGATACGGGTGGCGAGCCGGGTGATGTCGAGGAAGAAATTCATTCGCGAAAATCCGCCGACCGCCCCGCGCGCGCCGGCCGCGCCGTACATGGTGCATTGCGAGGGGTTTGTAAAATGCCGTACCGGCAGGGTATCGCCATGCAGCTTACAAGTTGCAACCTGTCAACCATTGTTTAACTTTCGCCATCTTTTCTATTGATACGCCGCGTCGTCAGTGATGTGCGCCGATTTCGCCGCAATTTGCTGCCATGGTTAGCGAACTTGCCCTGGCCCTTGGCTTGGGTTAGTTCTGGGCTCGAGAGCAGGGGTGCGACAGCCAATGTCGGTCTTTCTTTTCATAGGGGCCCCATTTGGTCCGTTTTTCCGCCGATTGGCGCGGGAGATTGAGGTTTCCGGGGGCAAGGTTTACCGCACTGTCTGCGAGGGCGGCGAGTATTTGGAGACGCCCGCCCATTCCCGCATCATCTATCGCCGGCGCGACGGCGATTGGAAGCGTTTCCTCCGTGGCGTGGTGCGGCGCCAGAAAATCGACGCCATCATCACCTTCAACGACACGCTGCCGCGCAACCGCTGCGCGCTGGAGGTGGCCGAGGAATTCGGGCTGCATAGCTTCGTGCTGGAAAACGGCTACCTGCGGCCCCATTGGGTGACGCTGGAGCGCGACGGCGTCAACGGCTTCTCGCGCCTGCCGCGCGACCCGCGCGTCTATCTCGAAGCGCGCCAGGGCGCGGCGGAGCCGGCCGACAATCGCCAGTTTCCGGCGGGCCTGAAGCCGCACGTCAACCACACCATCACGCATTTTCTCGCCGCCATCGCCTTCAAGCCGGGGCTCGGGTTCGACGCCAATTATTATGGCGATTCCGTCTATCGCCAGGGCTTGGGCTATCTGCGCGAATATCTCTGGCGGCTGACCCATGACGAGAGCCCGGCGCTCGCCCGGACGCTGGAACTCGCCGACGCCGGCCGCAAGGTATTTCTGGCCTTGTTGCAGAAACCCGGCGACGCCCAACTCGTCGTCCATTCCCGCCACGGCGGCAACGCCGCCTTCGTCGACGAGTTGATCTCCTCGTTCGCCGCCGACGCCCCGGCCGACGCCATCCTGGTCGTCAAGCAGCATCCGCTCGACTACGGCGTCGAGCGCACGCCGGCGCGGGTGGCGGCGCTGATCGAGCGCCACAATCTCGCCGATCGCGTATTCTTCCTGCGCAAGACAAGCATCGACAAGATCATGGCCCGCGCCCACGCCGTGGTGACGATCAACTCCACCGCCGGCCTGGCCGCCATCATCGAGCGCAAGCCGGTGCTTTGCGTCGGCCGGGCGTTCTACAACATCCCGGGCCTGGCCAGCGCCGCGCCGCTGGCGCGCTTCTGGCGCGAGGCGACGCCGCCGTCCTCCAACCTGGTTGAAGGCTTCATTGCTTTCCTCAAGAGCACTTCGCAGTTCAACGGCGGCTTCCATACCCCCGAGGGCCGCGAGATCCTCGTGCCCCTGCTGGCGCAACGGCTGATTGAGGGCGTGCGCCTCGCGCCCAAGGCGACGAGCGAGGCGGCCAAGCGCGTTGGCTACGCCGAGCGCCACAAACTCGTCGCGTCGCGGCTGGGAGCCGCCGTCGCGCGCTAGCGGCTCCGCTTCACCCCTGGATTTGTCCTCCGCCTCCATGCTGCAAGGGCGAGCGCGTTTTCTTGCGCACGAAAGACGGAAGCCCCCAACCGCCTGAAAATCGAGCAAAACGCAACGCCTCGCGCACATCACGCCGAACTTGACATGCAAGCGGTCGCAGGTTCAATCCCTCTAGCGCCCACCGTCGGCATCGATTGCAAACCCAGCGACCGCGTTGCGGGGGAGCGGGAGCGCCGCGGGGTTGCGATATGGGGATGCGACTGGGCTCGTGGGTGCTGGCGCTGGGCCTGGCGTTGGCGAGCGGCGCGGCTCCAGCGGCCTCCGACAAGCCGAGGCCGAACGCCGAAGCCGGGCCTAAGAAAGGCCGCGACGCAATATCCAGCGATCCTCAGATGACCACCGCAACCTATGGCGATTGGGTGGAGCGCTGCCAGCGTCTCGACGCCAATGGCGAGCCACGCCGGGTTTGCGAGGTGGCGCTAACGGTTGCCGCGAGCGGGCAAAGCGCGCCGCTGGCCGAGATCGCCATCGGCCGGCCGAAGCGCAACGCCGCCTTGCGCTTGACCCTGGTGCTGCCGGTCAACGTCAGCTTTCCCAGCGCCCCGAAGATCACCGCCGAGGGCGGCGACGCCGTCGAATTGTCCTGGCGACGCTGCACGCCCGCCGGGTGTTTCGCCGATTCCACCTTCGATGCCGGCCTGCTGCGCGCCTGGCGCGAGGCGAAGACGGCGAAAGTCGAGTCGAAATCGGCCTCCGGCGGCTATTTCAATTTCGCCATTTCGCTGCGCGGATTGCCGCAGGCGCTCGACGCGCTGCTCAAGGAGCCCTGAGGCCCGGTTCAAGACTGCGGCGGCTTTGCCGCGCCCGCCGCCCGCACTTGCCCGCTTGCGTAAATCGCGAACACCGCCGTCAGCGCCGCCGCCAGCCCGAACCAGGTGAAGGCGTAGCCGAGATGGTTGTTGTCGAACACCAGCCGCGTCTCGCCGCCCTGCGGCAGTGGATCCGGGCCGGCCTCGGCATCGATCACGAACGGCGCGTGGACACCTAGCTGCATGGCGCGCGCCAAGCCGGCGACATCGCGTGTGTAGAACTGATGATGCGCGGGATCGTCGGGCGGCGTGAACAGGTTGCGCCGCTCGCTCGACCGCATCAGGCCGACGACCTCGACCTCGCCGCGCGGCCCCTTGTCCGCCGCCGCCTTCAGCGCATCCGGCACGAAGCCGCGGTCGACGATGATGGTCTCGCCGTCCGCCAGCTTGAGCGGCGTCATCACATAATAGCCGACGCCGCCGTAGCGGCCACGCGGATCCTCCAGCGCCCGAAAGATGAATTCCTGGTGGGAATAATCATAGACGCCCTTGACGGCGACGCGGCGGTATTCGTAATCGGCAGGCTTCAGCGCCGCCCATTGCGAGGGCGGCGGCGCCGGCGTCGGGTCGGCGTGCGTGCGCGCCGATACGGCGGCGATGAGCCCCTCCTTCCACGCCAAGCGCTTCAATTGCCAGACGCCGAGCCCAATCAAAAACACCGCGCCGACCAGCGTCGCCAGCCCCGCCCCGATCAGCCGGCGGCTCACTTGGCGTCCAATCGTCCGGGCGCGGCCTTGTTCTTATATTGCGAGGCGATCAATAGGCCCTTGAGCGGCCGCAGCAGACCCAGGCAGACGAGCAGCGTCAGCGGCATGAAGAACACGACATAGACCCAGAGCGGCGGCTCGTATTCGACATCGACCGCCAGCGCCGCGCCCAGGACGACGAAGCCGGCGATCAGGGTGACGAATACCGCCGGCCCGTCGCCGGAATCGGCGAAGCCGAAATCCAGGCCGCAAACCTCGCAGCGCGGCGCCAGCGTCAGGAAGCCCCTAAACATCCGACCCTCGCCGCAGCGCGGGCAACGGCCGGAGAACCCCGTGCTGACGGCGGAGACCGGAGGATATTGCCGCCCATCGTCCTCCATCGCGTATCCGTCATCCCAATTCGAGATCATCGACCGGCTCAGTGCGCCACGCCCTCGATATGTGCGCCCCAGGAGCCCCAGACGTAGATGCAGGAGAACAGGAACAGCCACACCACGTCGACGAAGTGCCAATACCAGGCGGCGAACTCGAAGCCGAGATGCTGCTTCGGCGTGAACTGGCCGGCCGAGGCGCGCACCAGGCAGACGATCAGGAAGATCGTGCCGATGATGACGTGGAAGCCGTGGAACCCGGTCGCCATGAAGAACGTCGCGCCGTAGATCGAGTTCGAGAACGAGAACGGCGCGTGCGCATATTCCCACGCCTGCAGGGCGGTGAACGAGAGGCCGAGCAGGATCGTCAGCGCCAAGCCGATCTTGAGTTGCGAGCGGTTGTTGTTGAGCAGCGCGTGATGCGCCCAAGTGACGGTCGTGCCGGAGGTCAACAAGATCAGCGTGTTGAGCAACGGCAGGTTGAATGGGTCGAGAACCTCGATGCCCTTCGGCGGCCAGATGCCGCCGGTGAAGGCGACGCGAGTGGCCTGGATCGCTTCGTTGGTGAACAGCGAGGCGTCGAAGAACGCCCAGAACCAGGCGACGAAGAACATCACCTCGGAGGCGATGAACAAGATCATGCCGTAGCGATGGCTGATCTGCACGATGCGGGTATGGTCGCCGTGCTCGGCTTCCTGAATGACGTCGTACCACCACGCCGCCATCACATAAAGAATGCCGGCGACGCCGAGGCCGAGCACCGCCGGGCCGGCCTTGAGGCCGGCGAACGACAGCGACTTCATCGACATGATGAGGCCGACGGCGAACACAAAGGCGAACACCGATCCTACGAGCGGCCACGGGCTCGGATTGACAAGATGGTAATCGTGATGCGGCCTCGCATGCGCGTCAGCCATGAATCGCCCCTCTCCCACGCTTCGGTCGCAGACCTGCGACCGGGTTTCCGTCTTCCGAACGCGCCGCAAGGCGCGCCCTACTCATCCACGAGCGCGGCGCGCCCGTTGGCAACTTTGCGCCCTAAAGCTTCGGCGTCGCCGCACTCGACCCCAGGGCGACCGGCCGTCCCGACTTCGGCGGCGAAAACAGCGTGTAGGACAACGTGATTTCGTGAATCAAGGCCATGTCGCTATCCTTCTCCAACTTCGGGTCGAGGAAGAACACCACCGGCAGTTCCGCGGTCTCGTGCGGGCCGAGCCGCTGCTCGGTGAAGCAGAAGCAGGAGATCTTGTCGAAGAACTGACCGGTAATCTCAGGCGTCACATTATAGACGGCGTGAGCCAAGGTATCGTGGTCAGCGTTGTTGTGGAACTTGAAGAACACCGTCGTCGTCGCGCCGCTGCGCACGTCTACGGCATCGGTTTCCGGCGTGAACGTCCAATCGAGGCCCGGCGCGACGTTGGCGTTGAAATGGACGCGAAAGATGCGGTTACCACGATACGCAGCGCCGTGCGTCGCCACCTGCGTCGTGCCGGCGAAGCCAGTGGCGCGGCAGAAGGCGAAGTAAAACGGCACCGCCGCAAAAGAAAGCCCGAGCGTGCACAACGCCAGACCCGCCGCGACTGCCGCCACCGTGAGGTTGCGTTGGTTCCTCTTGAAGAACGAGATCATGGCGTTCCCTTCATGAGGCCGGGGGTCATCTTGACGATGGTGATCGCATAGAACATCACCGCCACGAAGCCCACCGCCAGTCCGATGGCGATGTTGCGCAGCCGGCGGTTGCGAAGTTGCTTGGGCGTTAGCCCGCCAGAGGGATCGGGCGTCACGGCGTTCATAGGCCCCAACGCGCCAGCAGCCCAAAGCCGTGCTCGATCACCAGCAGCCCGAACAGCGCGAACAGATAGACGATCGAGAAGCCGAACAGCGCCATCGCGCGCTTGTTGGCGTCGACGCCGTCGCGCACCTGGTAGACCCGCGCCGCATACAGACAAAACCCGAGTCCGAGCACGAGGGCTGCGGCGCCATAGAGCCAGCCGCCGACGCCGGTGAACCAGGGGACAAGGCCGAGCGGGGCGAGCAGCAGCGAATAGACCAGGATTTCGAGCCGCGTGCGATCGGGCCCCTTGGCGTTCGGCATCATCGGCACGCCGACGCGCTCGTAGTCGCGCGCCTTCACCAGCGCCAGCGCCCAGAAATGCGGCGGCGTCCACATGAAGATGATGGCGAACAGCCAAATGCTGTCCCAGCTTACGCCGCCGCTTGCCGCGGCGCAGCCGACGATCGGCGGCAGCGCGCCCGCCGCGCCGCCAATGACGATGTTCTGCGGCGTCAGCCGCTTCAGCCACATCGTGTAGATGACGACATAATAGAAAATGGTGAAGGCGAGCAGCGCCGCCGCCAGCAGATTGGCGATCAGCGCCAGCGTCAACACCGACAGCAGCGACAGCGTGAGGCCGAACCCCAACGCCTCGCGCGGCGCAATGAGGCCGCTCGGCACCGCACGCAGCCGCGTGCGCGCCATGCGGGCGTCGATATCGGCGTCCCACCACATGTTGAGGGCGCCCGAAGCGCCGGCGCCGATGGCGATCGCTGTCAACGCCGCGAAGCCGACGACCGGATGCACGCCATGCGGCGCGATCAGGATGCCCGCCAGCGCCGTCAGCACGACCAGCGACATCACGCGCGGCTTCAACAGGGAGAAGAACTCGCGCGGCCCCGCGAGATAGGCCAACTCCGCCGCCGCAGGCGAAAACGCGGAATTGTCGGTGGCCAAACTCATTCGCTTATCCAGATGATTGCGCCAGGGGCGGCGGGCTCAGAGGCCCGCCGCGTCAGGCTTTCAGTGTTCCGCGCCGACGATCTGCGGCAGCGTCTCGTACTGGTGGAACGGCGGCGGCGAGGGCAGCGTCCACTCCAGCGTCATCGCCTGGGGGGCGACATTCCAGGGGTTGGCGCCCGCCACGCGCTTCTTCGCAAACGCTTCGATGACCGCGTAGACGAACACGATGGTCGCCACCAGCGCCACCAGCGCGCCGACCGAGGAGACAAAGTTCCACAGCCAGTAGGCGTCGGGATAGTCGATGTAGCGGCGCGGCATGCCGGCCAAACCGAGGAAGTGTTGCGGGAAGAACACCAGGTTGACGCCGATGAACAGCAACCAGAAGTGCCAGATCGCCAGCTTCTCGTTGTACATGTAGCCGGTCATCTTCGGGAACCAGTAGTAGAAGGCCGCGAAGATGGTGAACACCGCGCCGAGCGACATCGTGTAGTGGAAATGCGCGACGACGTAATAGGTCTCGTGCAGGTCGCGGTCGACGCCGGCGTTGGCCAGCACGACGCCGGTGACGCCGCCGATCGTGAACACGATGATGAAGCCGATCGCCCAGATCATCGGCGCGCGCAACTGGATGGAGCCGCCCCACATGGTGGCGATCCAGGAGAAGATCTTCACGCCGGTCGGCACGGCGATGACCATCGTCGCGAACACGAAATAACGCTGCGTGTCGAGCGACAGGCCGACCGTGAACATGTGGTGCGCCCAGACGACGAAGCCGACGGCGCCGATCGCTATCATCGCATAGACCATGCCGAGGTAGCCAAACACCGGCTTGCGCGAGAAGGTCGAGACGATCTGGCTGGTGACGCCAAAGCCGGGCAGGATGAGGATGTAGACTTCGGGATGGCCGAAGAACCAGAACAGATGCTGGAACAGGATCGGGTCGCCGCCGCCGGCCGGATCAAAGAAGGTGGTGTGGAAGTTGCGGTCGGTCAGCAGCATGGTCACCGCGCCGGCGAGCACCGGCAGCGACAGCAGAAGCATGAACGCCGTCACCAAAATCGACCACACGAACAACGGCATGCGGTGCATCGTCATGCCCGGCGCGCGCATGTTGAAGATCGTGGTGATGAAGTTGATCGCGCCGAGAATCGACGACGCGCCCGCCAGATGCACCGCCAGGATGACGAAATCCATCGACGGGCCGGGGGTGCCGACGGTCGAGGAGAACGGCGGATACATGACCCAGCCGCCGCCGAAGCCGTGGAACCCCGGCGACCCGTCAACGAACATCGAGATAATCAACAGCGAAAACGAAGCTGGCAGCAGCCAGAACGAGATGTTGTTCATGCGCGGGAAGGCCATGTCCGGCGCACCGATCATCAGCGGCACAAACCAGTTGCCGAAGCCGCCGATCATCGCCGGCATCACCAGGAAGAAGATCATGATGAGGCCGTGTGCGGTGATGAACACGTTGTACATGTCCTTGGCCGCGTCGATCGAACTGTCGCCCGCCAGAATCCCCGAAATGATCGGGAAGATCTGGATGTGCGGGAACATCAATTCCAGCCGAATCGCGCCCGACATCGCCGAGCCGACGACGCCGGCGACGAAGGCGAAGATCAGATAGAGGGTACCGATGTCTTTATGGTTGGTCGAGTACATGTAGCGCCGCCAGCCGGTCGGATGTCCGGGGCCATCGGCGTGAGTGTCGGTCGCTGCGTGGGTCGCCATCGTCGTTCCCAATATCGTGTTGATGCAGTTCTACCTTAGAGGTGCGACTTATTGCCGCGGTGCGACGTCCGCCGCCGCATATTGGTTGCCGCCGCCGTTAGAGGCGAACTTCTTCTTCGCATCGAGCAGCCACTTCTTGTAGGCGTCTTGGCTGACGACGTGGAAGGCGATCGGCATGAAGGCGTGGTCCTTGCCGCACAGCTTCGAGCACTGGCCGTAATAGACGCCCTCGCGCTCGGCTTTGAACCAAGTCTCATTGTTGCGCCCCGGCACCGCGTCGACGCGAATCCCAAACGACTGGACGACGAATCCGTGGATGACGTCGGTCGAGGTCACCTCCACCTTGATGATCTTGTTGATCGGCACCACGGCTTCGTTGTCGACCGCCAGCAGGCGGATGTCGCCGGGCTGAAGATCCTTGTCCTCTTTGACATAGGAGTCGAAATTGAAGCCGCCGTCGCTCTTCGGATAGGTATAGTTCCAGTGCCACTGCGAGGCTGTCACCTTCAGAGTCATGTCGGAGGGCGGAACGGTCAACTGCAACGTCAGCAGACGAAACGACGGTACGGCGATGAACACCAAAATCATCACCGGAACGACCGTCCAGACCACCTCGATCAGCGTGTTATGCGTCGTCTTCGAGGGGATCGGGTTCCGCTTCTCATGGAATCGCCACATCACGTAGACGAGCAACACCGCAACGAACACACTAACCGCGGTAATGATCGGCATCAGGATGCCGTTGTTCAACCAGACGATATAGCGTCCGATCGAGGTGACCGGAACCTGAAATCCGATCTCGTCGGGAACGGCGTGACCCGGCACGGATGCGCTCGCCGCTGTCACGCCAAGCACGGCGGTCGTCGCCGCGAGCCCTAGCCGATCAAGTCCCCAAGCCTTCATAGCCGCCTCGTCGCTCCCGCCTGCTCAGGAAAATCCTGCGCCCCTCAAGACCTTGGGCGCACCATTCGCCTCACGCGCCCCACACGCCGGACGCCTTGGCGCCAAACGTCGTCGTCTCGCCCTGCAAACCACAATCCTCCCCGCGTTGCAATCCTTACAAGCGGCGCCGAATCGTCGCGGCGGGGGCTTGAGCTTGACACAGCCTTCGGTTTTTGCCACCCGGATCGCTCTCGGCGCAGGAATGAAGCATTACATGGGACTCACGAGGCGCCGGGGCGCTTTGGCGGCACGGTTCGGGGCGGGCGCGATTGCGGTCCTGGCGGGTTTATGGCTCGCAGGCAGCGGCGATTCGCCGCTGGGCGGCGCAGCTTGGGCGCAGGGCGCGGTGAGCGCCAAGCACGGTCTGTGGGAGACCCGATGCGAGACGCCGCCGGGCGCATCGGCGAAACAATGTGCGCTCGTGCAAAGCGTCGTCGACCAGGACCGCCCCAACATCACCCTGGTGGTCATCGCGTTGAAGACCGCCGACCGCAAGAGCCGGCTGCTGCGCGTCATTACGCCGCTGGGCGTGCTGTTGCCGGCCGGCCTCAGCCTGCGCGTCGATAAGGAGGATCTCGGGCGCATGAATTTCGTGCGCTGCCTGCCCAACGGCTGCGTCGCCGAGGTTTTCCTCGACGACAAGCTGCTCGGTAAGCTAGAGAGCGGCGCGCAGGTGACTTTCGTGCTGTTCGAAACGCCGGAGGAGGGTGTCGGGGTGCCGACTTCGCTCGCCGGCTTCAAGGACGGCTTCGAGGCGTTGCCTTGAGACGAATGGCGTTGCTACGATTCGGAGCGGGCATGATCGGGACGCTGGGGACGTGGGGGTGGCGTTTGGCGGCGGTCGCGATCGTCGCGGCGCCGCTGGCCGGCTGCCTGGGGCAAGAGGGCGTGATTTCCGCGTTCAGCGGGCCGCGCGATGGGCCGACGACCAACAATACCGAAAACAAGGCCTCCGACAAGCTCATCGTCTTGCCGGCGCGCGCCGAGGATCTCGATTGCCCCGACGTCGGCGTGTTCCCCGGCGGCGCCACGGCGCGCGTCGGCGGCCCCGCCAACGAGGCGGTGCGCTATCAGTTCGACGTCTCCGACCTCGCGCGCGAATGCGACCCGCAGGGCAAAATGTTCGCGCTGAAGGTCGGCGTCAGCGGCCGGCTGCTAATCGGCCCCGCCGGCCGGCCCGGCGCCTATGCGACGACGTTGCGCGTGCAAGTGAAGCGCGACATCGACGAAAAGGTGCTGTTCGACAAGTCCTACCACGTCGCCGCCAACACCAACGGCGCCGACCAGGGAACCTACAAGGTGGTGTCCGACCCGATCTTGCTGCCGCTGACGCGGGCGCGCCTCGATCTCGACTATTCGATCAACGTCGGCCTCAATGTCGCCGGCCCCGCTGCTGAGTCCCGCCATCGGCGCCGTTCGCATCACCGCGGCTAAGCCCGATCTCCGTAACGCGGACAGCGGCTTGCGCGCAAGAATGCCGCGCAGGCGAAAGACGCCAAGCAGGCTTTCGTCAGCGAGGCGACGAAAGCCTGCTTGGCGCGCCCTACGCCGCGAAGATCGACGCCCCTTGATCGGCGCGACCGACCTGGGCGCGGAAGGCGCCGAACAATTCGCGCCCGACCCCGACATGCTGCGCCGACAGGTCGAGCTGCGCCGGCGCCCGCGCGGCGAATTCGCCGGCCTCGACCAGCACTTCGAGCCGGCCGGACGCCGCATCGAGGCGGATCACGTCGCCGTCGTGGATTTTGGCGATCGCCCCGCCGCCGGCCGCCTCCGGCGTCACATGCAGCGCCGCCGGCGCCTTGCCCGAGGCGCCCGACAGCCGCCCATCTGTCACCAGCGCCACCTTGTAGCCGCGGTCCTGCAACACGCCGATCGGCGGCATCAGTTTGTGCAACTCCGGCATGCCGTTGGCGCGCGGGCCTTGAAACCTCACCACCAGCACCACGTCGCGGTTGAGTTCGCCGGCCCGGAACGCCGCATGCAACTCCTCCTGGGTGTGGAACACCCGCGCCGGCGCCTCGATCACATGCCGCTCCTTGGCGACGGCGGACGTCTTGATAACCGCGCGGCCGAGCGGCCCTTCGAGCACGCGCAGGCCGCCCGTCGCCTGGAACGGCGCCGCCGCGCCGCGCAGCACCGTCTCGTCGTGGCTCCGGCTCGCCGCCGGGCGGTAGGCGACGGCGCCATCCGGCGCCAGCGTCGGCTCGACGACATAATCGGCGAGGCCCTCGCCCCACACCGTGCGCGCGTCGCCGTGCAGCAGGCCGGCGCCGAGGAGTTCGCGGATCAGCACCGGCATGCCGCCGGCGGCCTGGAAATGGTTCACGTCCGCCTTGCCGTTGGGGTAGACGCGCGCCAGCAATGGCGTCACCTCGGCGAGATCGGCGAAATCGTCCCAATTCAACGCGATGCCCGCCGCCGCCGCCATCGCGATGAGGTGGATGGTCAGGTTGGTCGAGCCGCCGGTGGCGTGCAGGCCGACGACGCCGTTGATGACCGCGCGCTCGTCGATGACATGGCCGATCGGCGTGAAAGCGTTGCCCTTGGCGCTGATCTCCAGCGCCCGCTTGGCGCCGAGCGCCGTCAGCGCGTCGCGCAACGGGGTGTTGGGATTGACGAAGGAGGCGCCTGGCAGGTGCAGGCCCATGATCTCCATCAGCATCTGGTTGGTGTTGGCGGTGCCGTAGAAGGTGCAGGTGCCGGGGCCGTGATAGGCTTTGGCCTCGGCTTCGAGGAGTTGCGCCCGCGTCGCCTTGCCCTCGGCGAAGAGTTGGCGAATCTTGGATTTCTCGTCATTGGCGAGGCCCGACGGCATCGGCCCGGCGGGAATGAACACCGCCGGCAGGTGGCCGAACGACAGCGCGCCGATCAGCAGCCCCGGCACGATCTTGTCGCAGACGCCGAGATAGACCGCCGCGTCGAACATCTGGTGCGACAGGGCGACGGCCGTCGACAGCGCGATGACGTCGCGCGAGAACAGCGACAGTTCCATGCCGGCCTCGCCCTGGGTGACGCCGTCGCACATGGCGGGCACGCCGCCGGCGACCTGCGCCGTCGCCCCCGCCGCCCGCGCCGCCGCCCTGATGATCTCGGGAAAGCGCTCATAGGGCTGATGCGCCGACAGCATGTCGTTATAGGCGGTGACGACGGCGAGGTTGGGCGCGTCGCCGTCCTTCAGCGCCGCTTTGTCGCCGGGGCCGCAGGCGGCGAAGCCGTGGGCGAAATTGGCGCAGCCGAGCTTTTTGCGCGCGACTCCCTGCGAGGCCGCCTTGTCGATGCGTTCGAGATAGGCGGCGCGCGTCGGGCGCGAGCGGGCGACGAGACGCTGGGTGATCTCGCCGACGCGGGCTTGCACTTGACCGATACGGGCTTGGATCGGCATGGGGGCCTCCTTATCTGTCAGGCTTGCGCCTCATAGGGCGTCGATGCGGCCGGGAAAAGGCCGGCTGGCGCCGGGCAGCCGTGCGTCAGAAGCAAACCGCGCGCCAGCTTGACACTTGGCGACGCCTCTTCGATGACGGGCGCAAGTTTAGGGGGCCGCAGGTCCAGGAGCGCTCATGTCCGAGAAACCCGAACTCCGCGTCGTCCTCTGCTCGCCGCGCGGCTTTTGCGCCGGCGTGACGCGCGCCATCGATGTCGTCGAGACGGCGCTGAGGCTGCACGGCGCGCCGGTCTATGTGCGTCACGAGATCGTGCATAATAAGTACGTCGTCGACTCGCTGAAGGCCAAGGGCGCCATCTTCGTCAAGGAACTCAACGAAGTTCCCGACGGCGCCGCGCCGGTGATCTTCTCCGCCCACGGCGTGCCGAAATCGGCGCCGGCGCAAGCGCAGCAACGGCGCCTCAACGCCATCGACGCCACTTGCCCGCTGGTCACCAAGGTGCACCGCGAGGCGCAGGCGCATTTCAAGCGCGGCCGCCACATCATCCTCATCGGCCACGCCGGCCATCCGGAGGTGGTCGGCACGCTCGGCCAGCTTCCGGAAGGCGCGATCAGCCTCGTCGGCGACCGCTCCGAGGTGGTGGCTTTGGCGGTCCCGCCCGGCAAGGAACTCGCCTTCGTCACCCAGACGACGCTCTCCGTCGACGACACCCGCGACGTCATCGCGGCGTTGAAGGCGAAGTTCCCGCAGATCCTGGAGCCGCCGGTCGAAGACATCTGCTACGCCACCACCAACCGCCAGGAGGCGGTGAAGGCGGCGGCGCGTCTGGTCGACGCCGTCATCGTCGTCGGCGCCGCCAATTCCTCGAATTCGCAACGCCTGCGCGAGGTCGCCGAGCGCGAGGGCTGCAAGGTGTCGCTGCTGGTTCCCAATGTCGAGGGGCTCGATTTCAGCAAGCTCGAAGGCGCGGGCTCGGTGGCTGTCACGGCTGGCGCCTCGGCGCCGGAGATTCTGGTCGAGCAGATCCTCGACGGGCTCGCCGAGCGCTATACGCTGAAGGTCGAGACGCTGACGACGCGCGAAGAGAACATGTTCTTTCCCCTGCCGCGCGTCCTGCGCGAGGCCGAGCCGGCCTGAAGCCCGATGGCCGTCTACACCGAAGTCAGCGACGAAGCTCTGGCGCGTTTCCTCGACGGCTACGATCTCGGCCGGCCGCTGTCGCTGAAGGGCATCGCCGAAGGGGTCGAGAATTCGAATTTCCTGCTGCGCACGGAAAGCGGCGAATACCTGCTCACCCTCTACGAGAAGCGGGTCGATGAGACGGAGCTGCCGTTCTTCCTCGGGCTGATGGGGCATCTGGCGCGGCGCGGCGTCAATTGCCCGCAGCCGGTGCGCGCCCGCTCAGGCGGCCAGATCGGCCGGCTGGCGGGGCGCGCAGCGGCGATCGTCACCTTTCTCGAAGGCCTCTCGGTGCGTCGGCCGGCGGTGGAGCATTGCGGCGAGGTCGGCGAGGCGCTGGCGCGCATGCACGCGGCGGGGGCGGATTTCACCATTACGCGGCGCAACGCTTTGTCGATCGAAGGCTGGCCGGCGCTGTTCGAGGCCGCGCGCGCGGGGGCGGACGAAGTTTCGCCCGGGTTGGCGGGCGAGATCGCGGCGCAACTCGACGCCTTGCAGGGGCTGTGGCCGCAGGCGCTGCCGGCGGGCGTTATTCACGCCGACCTGTTCCCCGACAATGTGTTCTTCCTCGGCGACCGGCTGTCGGGGCTCATCGACTTCTACTTCGCCTGCAACGATTTCCTCGCCTATGACCTCGCCATCTGTCTCAATTCCTGGGCCTTCGAGGGCGAGGCCGAGTTCAACCTCGCCAAGGGCCAGGCGATGATCGAGGGCTACGGGCGCGTCCGGCCGCTGACGCCGCAGGAGGTCGAGGCGCTGCCGATCCTGGCGCGCGGCGCGGCGCTGCGCTTCATGCTGACCCGCCTCGTCGATTGGCTCAACGTGCCGCCGGGGGCGCTGGTGAAACCCAAGGACCCGCGCGAATATCTGGCCAAGCTGCGCTTCCACGGCCAAGTGAATTCGGCCCGCGATTACGGCTTTCTGGGTTGAGCCGGATCGAAATCTGGACCGATGGGGCCTGCTCGGGCAATCCCGGTCCCGGTGGCTGGGGAGCGATCCTCAAGCTCGGCGCGCACGAGAAACAGCTCAGCGGCGGCGAGCCGCTGACCACCAACAACCGCATGGAGCTGACCGCCGCCATCTCGGCGCTGGAGGCGCTGACGCGCCCCTGCGGCGTCAATCTGCACACCGATTCGCAATATCTGCGGCAGGGCGTGACGAGCTGGCTGCACGGCTGGAAGCACAACGGCTGGCGCACGGCGGACAAGAAGCCGGTGAAGAACGAAGACCTGTGGCGCCGCCTCGACGCGGCGCTCGCCGGCCATGACATCGCCTGGCTCTGGGTGAAGGGCCATGCCGGCGACGAGATGAACGAGCGCGCCGACGAACTGGCGCGCTCCGGCATGAAGCCGTTCCTGCCGGCGCGACGGCGCGAGGCTTAGCCAATCCGCGAGGTCTGGCCGCTCAAAGCATGGCGAGCCACGCTTGGACCAGCGCAATGTCGAGCAGCGGCCGCAGCGGCGCCGCGAGCCGCTCCCAGCCGTGGCCGAGAAGCGAGGTCAGCAACCGATAGGCGCACAACAACTCGACCAGCGCGGCGAAAAACATGCTGACGCGCACATAGGAGCGATGCGTCGGCAGGTTGAGCGAACTGCGCGTCGCCTGGTCGTAGGGCTCCGAATTGACCCACGACACCGTCATGCCAAACAGCGAAACGGCGGTGAGGCCGTAATATTGCCAGCGCCGCGAGACGACGAAGGTGAAGCAATAGGAGAGCCCGAGGCAGGCGACGATGATCTCGGTGTTGCGATCGTGGATGGCGTCGAGCACCAGGAAGGAAACGGCGAGGCTCGCCGCGCCGACTGCCAGCCGCGCGGAGATCGCCAAGAAATTGTTCATGCCTTCCCCCCGGAACGGGCATCCCCACGCCGCCGCCGGGGATATAACAACCGCGTCGCGCGCGCCAGTTGTGGGCTGAGGCCGGCGTCACTTTGCGTCGCGCGCGGCGGCCGCCTATCGTGGCTCCCATGCGATTCCAGTTCATCCACGCCGCCGACCTGCATATCGACAGCCCGCTCGCCGCGCTCGGCGCCAAGGACGCCGGCGTCGCCGGGCGATTCGCCGCCGCCGGCCGCGCCGCGGTCGAGCGGCTGATCGCCGAG
>Ga0134126_10003274_pt1 | contig 20316 bp, 11 predicted proteins | sample KB31752_FD_96881 | JGI IMG/M metagenome (GOLD analysis project Ga0134126, IMG submission 96881) | Terrestrial soil microbial communities with excess Nitrogen fertilizer from Kellogg Biological Station, Michigan, USA - KB3-175-2 | ecosystem: Environmental > Terrestrial > Soil > Unclassified ... | reverse complement strand
GGTCGCGGCTCAAACGCCAGCCCACGCCCTGCGGCAATTGAGTGGACAGCGCAGGAGCAACGCGTTGCTCCTCGCCGCCGTTGACCTCAGTTGCAAAAATTAAAGTTCCCGCAAGCTCTCGGTCGTGCGCACGCAGCGGCGTGCGAAATCACATGACAATTGTGCGCAGCTCACGGCAGCCGAATCGCGTATACGTTCGATCCGGCGCGATGTGAATGAGCACAAACCTCTACGCACATCGCACGTTGCCGTCCGTGAAGCCGCCTCTCGAAAAGGACATTTCATCGGCACGCAACGTTCCGTCGGCGATCGCTCGCCGTCGTTCCTGCGCGAAGGGATTCAGCTTCGGTGGGTCGAGCGCAGCGACGGGAAATCTTCTTCCCAGAACTCCCCGGAGTGACGCTGGCCGCCGCTCCTGGGATTCTCCGCAGCTCGCAGATCCACTCGGCGGATCTTGCCGGAGATCGTTTTCGGGAGCGGAGCGAACTCTATGCGTCGTATACGCTTGTACGGCGATACCCGGGCGCGGACGTGCTCGAAGATCGAGCGCGCCGTTTCCGCATTGGGGGCGTACCCGGCGGCCAGCACCAGGTATGCCTTCGGCACCACCATGCGCATGAGATCGGGACTCGCAACCACTGCCGCTTCAGCTACGGCTTCGTGCTCGATGAGCACGCTCTCCAGCTCGAACGGGCTGATCCGGTAGTCGGAGGATTTGAAGATGTCGTCCATGCGCCCGACATATGTGAGGTAGCCGTCCTCGTCACGCACGGCGACGTCTCCGGTGTGGTAGTACCCAAGCTCCATGGCTCCCGCGCTCCGTTCCGCATCGTCGAGGTAGCCGTGCATGAGGCCGGTGGGGCGCTCCGCCAGGGGAATGCAGATCTCGCCCTCCTGCGCGGACTGTCCTTGCGCATCCAGCAGAACAGGCCGGTAGCCCGGAAGCGGACGCCCCATGGAGCCTGCCTTCAGCTTCTGCCCGGGAGTGTTGCCGACCAGGGCGCTCGTTTCGGTCTGCCCATAGCCATCGCGCACGGTCAGCCCCCAGGCCTTGCGCACTTGCTCGATGACCTCGGGGTTCAGCGGCTCACCGGCACTGACCAGCTCGCGCAGTACGCCTCGCCTCCCTGACATGTCATGTTGGATCAGCATCCGCCAGACGGTCGGGGGCGCGCAGAACGTGGTGACTCGCGCACGAGTCAGCATGTCCAGCAACCGGCCGGCGTCAAAGCGTTCATAACGATAGGCGAGCACCGTCGCTTCAGCATTGAACGGCGCAAACACGGACGACCACGCATGCTTCGCCCATCCGGGCGAGCTCAGATTGAGATGCACATCGCCGGGGCGCAGCCCGATCCAGTACATCGTCGACAGATGCCCCACCGGGTAGCTCGCGTGGGTATGCGTGACGAGTTTTGGTTTGGCTGTCGTCCCGGACGTAAAGTACAGAAGCAGCGGATCGTCCGCACGGCATGGCAGAGGTTCCCACTCGGCGGATGCGTGGCACGATTCTGCGTAATCCAGCCAGCCCGGCATCTTGTCGCCGACGGCGATGCGCACGGGCGCTCCAGGCAATCCGTCGAAGCGCGCCGCGCACTCGCTCTCGGTCACGACCGCACCAACGGCGCCGCGCAGCAGCCGGTCACGCAGGTCATCGCGCTGCAGAAGGGTGGTGGCGGGGATCATGACTGTGCGCAGCTTCATCAGCGCAAGAATGGTCTCCCAGAGCGGAATGACGTTGCCGAGCATCAGCAGGACACGATCACCCGAGCGAACGCCGCAAGCGCGCAGATAGTTGGCTACCTGAGCGGAGCGTCGCGACAGATCCCGGTAAGTGAGTGCCTGCTCTTGCCCGGCGTCGCTCACGACTCGCAGCGCGTCGCGCTCGACCGAGGCTCCGAGCTGGTCGAAGTAGTCGGTGGCCCAGTTGAATTCCTGCAGACGCGGCCAGGAGAAGCGCGCGCACGCGCCTTCGTAGTCCTCCCGCAATCCGAGCAGCACATCGCGGGCGGCAATGAAATCAAACGAGGCCTTGCCGGGCTTCACAGGGATCGCCTACTTACCCACTTCGGTGTCCCGCACGAATGCCGCGACGTCGTCGTGAAACCGGCCGAGGGCCCCCTCGTTGAGGTAGAGCATGTGCCCGGTCTCGTAGTAGCGGTAGCTGATGTTGGTCTGCAGCTGAGCCGGCATGGGAAGGTGATGCATCTCGTAGAGGCCGCCGAAGAACGGTGTCCCCAGATCGTAGTAGCCGCCGGCCACCAGGATCTTCAGCTTCGGATCCTTCTTCATCGCGTAGGCGAGATCCAGGCTCATGCTGGTGCCGGTATAGGCGAAGAGCGGCGCCGGACTGCCCGGGCCCTGGTGATGCCAGTCCCAGCGGAAGCCGGGAATGTCGTACAGCGAGAACTTGTAGCTGTCGTTGGCACCGAACTTCAGGTCCTCCTTGAAGTACTTGCTGATGGTCGCGTAGTAGGCCGGCCCGGTGGACAGGGTCATCGGGTCCAGGGTGGCATCCGCTTCCTCGCTTCCCGGGTTCAGATTGAGTCCCGTGTAGCGAGTGTCCAGCCTGCCGATCTCCAGGCCTTGCTCCCGAAGCAGGCTCTTGCAGAAGACTCCGACGTTGATCCGCAGGTCGTGACGCAGGAACAGCTCGGCCGAGAGGCCCGTGTACTGCTGGAGCTTCGCGGCCACGGCCTGCTTTCTGGCCGGCGTGAGCTCACTACCCTGCAGGAGGGCGGACATGTACTCGCCGAGGGCGAAGTCCTCGACTTCCTGCAGGAAGGGCAACAGCGCAGGGGGCTGCGGCGACAGGCGGTGATGGTAGTACGCGGTCGCCGCATACGAAGGCAGTACCAGTGCATAACCCTGATCGACGCCGGGATTGCCCTTGACCGCATCGATGGAGTCGTCCATCGAAAGGATGGTGGACAGGAGGATGATTCCGTTGAGATCCACCTCGCGCAGCGCTGCCGCCAGCACTGCCGTGCGCGGAGTGCCGTAGCTCTCGCCGAAGAGGTACTTGGGGTTGTTCCACAGGTCGTATTTCGTCAGGAAGCGATGAATGAATCGCTCGAACGCGTGGGCGTCCTGATCAACACCCCAGAAGGCGCGTTCGGCGTCGCGGCCCATCACACGGCTGAATCCGGTACCCGGCGCATCGATGAAGACGAGATCGGCGACATCGAGCAGGCTGTACCTGTTCTCGACGATCGCGTACGGCGCCGCGGACTGATGCTGGGTGTCCGGTATCGAGACCCGGCGTGGACCGAACGCGCCCATGTGCAGCCACATCGTCGCGACGCTCGGCCCACCGTTATAGAGGAACATGACAGGGCGCCCGGCCGACGGCTCTCCTGTCCGGAAGTACGCTGTGTAGAAGATGCGCGCTGTTGCCGGTGCGTCCTGGGGGTCATCCGGCGAGGGAGCTTTGAAGCCCGAGCTCGCAATCCAATGGCCGTCGGTGCCAATGAGCGCGTCGATCTCGTTCGTGGAGCCGACGGTCAATGTGCCGGCAATAGCCCGGTAATGGATCGCATGTGCACCGACGGTAACAGACCCTTCGGTCACGGAGTCCGGCTCACTCTCCGCGGCGCGGGCGGGTGCTGAGGGGCCCGGATGCTGCTCTGCGGGGGCGGCTTCCGCCGGATACTGTAGCGCCGCCAGTGCGGTAATCACTGCGAGGAAACTCAGGGCCGCGTTTTTCGTCCGATTCATCATGAGCAGGAACCCCTGGCGGTGTAAGGCATTGTAGCTATACCGATGGCTCTGGAGGTCTTTATGCAAGCCTCGAGTTTTCTGCGCGTGGCGCTCGGTGCCTTTCTGGCGTGCGTAGCTCTGCCCGTGCTTGCGGATAATGCGATAACTGCACATTCCACCGAAGTCCTTGCCGGTCCCGATGATTCCTATCCGGTCGTGGCCCAGCTCGATGCCGATACACCTGTTCAGGTGATGGGCTGCCTCGATGACTGGAGCTGGTGTGATGTTGCGTTCGAGGACAACCACGGATGGATGTACGCGCCGGACCTCAGCTATGGGTACGAGGGCGGCTACGTCCCGCTCTATACCTACGCACCGGCGCTCAGCATCACGGTGGTGCCCTTTTCGGTGGACAACTACTGGGGACGGTACTACCACGATCGCCCCTGGTACTCGCGCCGGGAAGAATTCGATCGCCGCGGCATGCATCATCGGCGGCCGGAGGGACCTGCCCCCAGTCACTCGCCTCCGCCGCGCCAGATCGTCATGCACCGACCCGAGCATCGGGGTGGAATCCACCTGAGCAGCGCCGACTCCCATCACCAGGACACGGGCCAGCCACGGGCTGAGGATCGGCGCCCTGAAGCCGCCCATCACGGCGCAGCACCTGATCGCGGCGACATGAGGGCTGCCCCGCGTCCCGAGGAGCATGCCCCCGCGGCACGTCCCGAGAGCCATGCGAAGCCGACGGAGCATCCGGCACCTTCGCGCGAGGAAAAGCATGAACCGGCGCCGCACGCCGCGTCGTCAGAGCGTGAGGAGCATCCGCCCAAGCCGCAAAGCCACGACGAACGGAAGGATCGTCCGGACCATCCGGAGCCTTGAGTGCTAGACGGGCGGCTGCCCTGTTGGAGAGGCCACGGGCAGCCGCCGGCGCGACAGTTTGTACCCCTCATAGGTCGCGAGTGCGTAGAAGAGCAAGTCCATCGGATTGAACGCCGCCTGCAGGAGGTTGACCGCCGTGCTCGGACTCCTCAGCACGCGCGTGGCCACGCTGGTGAGGGGTAATCCCTGCGCTTCGGACACAAACGCGCGGTGATCATGGCCCAGACCATGGCGCGCATGAGGGCTGCGGACTGAGCTTGCGGCACGAAGCCATAACCCTCCGGCAGAGCCAGCTTTGCCTGGTCTCGCAGGGAGATCGTCGCAGGCCCACGCGTGATCATCGTCACGAAACGCGGATATTGAGCCGTTTCGATCGTCGGCGGATGCCACCTGTTTGGTGGCGCCGTCAAGCGCCACGGATGGCGGGTGAGCGGAGAATGGGCACCTGCAGCTCAGTGCGGTATTCGCTGGAGGATCGCGCTATGAAGCGTCGCGGCAACTGATAACCGCGCTGATCGGCCCCGAAGCGACGATACGACTCCCGAAGCGGACCTGACACCTGGACACCGTTGGCTTGCATCCATCTTTCCAGTGTCGCGTGCGCCGCTGGCGCGCCCTCGTAGCTGCCGCCGAACATCAGGCAGGCCGCACTTCGTGCTCCTTCGACCATTCGCCCTTCGACGGCGGCGAGCGATTCCTCGTGAACAGGAATGCAGACTTCGACGTCTGCGTTCCTGACGTGGTATCCGCCGTCGTGCAGCAACAGGAAGGGTCGCTTCGGGGCGCGGGCACCATGGCGTGCTGCGCTCCGCTCAGCGTGTTCGAACATCCGGTAGATAGCTGGAGTCTCGGCCCGAACACGCTCCCGGATGGTGAGTGCAGGGATGGACGGGATGGTCCGCACGGTTGGAACACCCAAGCGTGAGGGCTCACGGGCACTCGCCGCGCTGCGAATCCATCGATCGACCCATCGAAGCCGGTGGCGGTCCTGCGCAAGCTGGCTCTGCAGCCGCCCCCGAAGGCTCCGCAGCAAGATCAATCGTTCGGTGGAGCCCAGCGGCAACTGGACCCACTCGCGCAAGTCAGCGACGCTGCAGCCCAGAGTGCGAAGCGACCGGAGCTCGCGAAGTAACACGAGCTGACTGATCTCGTAGTAACGATAACCCGTACGGACATCGACGTAGGCGGGGCGGAAGACGCCGACGCGGTCGTAAAAGCGCAATGTCTTGATGCTGACTGTGGCGCGGCGGGCAAAGTCCCCGATTTTCACGGCGGTCATGCGAGGCCCGGGCGCGACTGATGCGAAACATGTGCGCTCGCGTGGGCGCGCTTGAGTCTCCCCTTGGGGAAGGGTTCAGTATGAGCGCTCATCGGGAACCTTACAGACATCAGACCCATGAGATCGCTTGTGGCTGCCGTCCTGCTGAGTGCGGTCCTGGCGCCACCCGCAGCAGTCAGGGACAGTCTATCCCTGCCGCGTAAATCCGGAAACGAATCCTATTCAGGGGTCACGGTACTCTACGACGCTATCCGCGATGTCAACGGTGATCGCCTCAGAGTCATCGCAACCCACCCGGACCTGGGCAAGCGGCCTGATACCACGCGCTGGCCGACAATCTTCTTCGTGGGTTGGCTGAGCTGCGACTCGGTGGAGGCACCTCCAGGGACCCGGGATGGCTCGCAGCGCATGCTGCAGGCCATGATCCAGATACCGGGCTTCGCCACGGTCCGGCTCGACAAGCCCGGGGTGGGCGATTCCGAGGGCAACTGCGCCGCGACGGACTTCACCACCGAGCTTGCGGCCTATCGGCAGGCGTTCCGACATCTCGATGAGTATCCGTTCGTCGATCGGAAGCGGATCTTTCTCTTCGGCATGAGCAACGGTGGCGGGTTTGCGCCGCTGGTACCCGAAGGTGCCGCCGTGAAGGGGTACGTCGTGGACGGCGGCTGGCTCAAGACCTGGTTCGAGCACATGCTGGAGATCGAGCGGCGCCGGCTCGCGCTTTCCGGGCATCCGCCCTCCGAGATGGGATCGCTGATGAAAGCAGTCGAGCAGCTCTACAGCGCCTTCCTGCTCGAGCGTCGGCCACCGCACGAGATCTTCACGTCGCACCCGGACTTGAGGGCCCTCTGGGAAGGTGCGGACGATCAGCAGTACGGACGGCCGATTGCCTACTACCAGCAACTCCAGGACCTCGATCTCATCAACGCCTGGTCCGCAGTTCGCGTGCCAGTGCTGGCACTGCACGGCGAGTACGACTGGATCATGAGCCGCGGTGACTTCGAGTTGCTCGTGGATGTCGTGAATCGAAATGTCCCGGGGAGCGCGCAGTTCGTTGAGCTTGCGCACACAGGGCATACTTTCGAGCACTACGCCTCTCAAGAGACAGCGTTCGAAGGCCCTCAGCTGCCGTTCGACGAGAGTGTCGCGCAGCGGGTAGCCGACTGGCTGACGCGGCATCAGGAGTGAGAGGTAAGCGATTGCGTCGGCAGTTGGGCTGAAGCCACTCACGTTCGATACGCTTGAGGTGGTGGCGGGTGGAGCCGGGCGCCGGGCCGACCGGTACGCAAAGAATTCTATAAAAGGAGTGTGTCTGAACGGCGCGGGAGCCTGGCCGACCCCGACCTGAGAGACGAAGTGATGTAAGGTGCACCCCTCTCCCAGTCGGGTTAGGGGAAGCCGATGCTCAGAAGAACACCCGGACGCTGGCTCGTCGTGATCGTCACGCTCGGCAGCATGGCCGCGGGCGCTGCTTCAGCCGCCGGCACGGACAAGGACAAGGAGAGCGACTTCAAATTCCGCTTCGTAGGCCCGAAGGTGGGCAATCGGATCGCGGCCGCGGCGGGCATCCCTGGTGACCCCAGCACCTACTACGCCGGGGCAGCATCGGGGGGCGTCTGGAAATCGACCGACGGCGGGAATCGCTGGGAACCCGTGTTCGACAAGGAGTCGGCCGCCGCGATCGGCGCGCTGGCGGTGGCACCCTCGCAGCCGAGCACGGTGTGGGCGGGGACGGGCGAGGCCTGGGCAATCCGCGACAGTGACGTGATGGGTAACGGCATCTACAAGTCGACCGATGCCGGCCATACCTGGACCAACATGGGACTTCCCCAGTCCGGCCGGATCGGCCGCATCGTCATTCATCCTTCCAACCCGGACATCGTCTTCGCCTGCGTACTGGGCCGCACGACCGGACCGCAACAGGAGAAGGGCGTCTACCGCACGACCGACGGCGGCCAACACTGGGACCGGGTTCTCTTCGGCGGCGAGAATGTCGGCTGCTCCGGGCTCTCCATGGATCCGCACAATCCGCACACGCTGGTCGCGGGTATGTGGCAGGTGGAGATGCGTACCTGGGGCGAATTCAGCGGTGGCCCGGGAAGTGGCCTCTACATCTCGCACGATGGCGGGACGAAGTGGCAACGTATCGAGGGCCATGGGCTGCCCTCCGCGCCGCTCGGCAAGATCGACGTCGCCATCGCACCGACCAATTCCAAGCGCATCTACGCTCTCATTCAGACCAGGGACCAGGGCTCTGTCTGGCGCTCCGACGACCGGGGAGAGAACTGGAATCGCGTCAACTCGCAGCGGGCGCTCATCGGCCGGGCGGGGTACTACATCCGGATCGCCGTCTCGCCGGCGACCGAAAACGAGGTCCTGATCGCGAACAGCTCCTTCCATCAGTCCCTCGATGGCGGCGAGAACTTTCATGAAGTCCACTGGGGCGGCGATACGCACGACATCTGGATCGATCCCACGAATGCCGATCGTTTCCTCATCACAGATGATGCCGGCATGCTGATCACGACGGTCCATGGACGCGGTTTTCACCGCGTTCATCTGCCCATCGGGCAGATGTATCACGTTGCGGTGGATGATCAGGTCCCATACGACTTTTACAGCAACATGCAGGACGACGGGAACATGCGCGGCCCCGTCGTGCCTGCGGGTCCCGAGGAAACCGGCTGGGACCGGCACATGGGAGGCTGTGAGTCCGGCTTCACGGTCCCCGACACGGCCGATCCCAACGTAGTGTGGGCTACCTGTTACGGAGACACGGTCACCCGGTGGGATGCCCGGTACAAGGAAGCTCATTCGGTCAGTCCCTGGAAGCACACGCTCGACTCGCCACCGAACGACCTGAAGTACCGCTGTCACTGGACGCCGCCGCTTGCGGTGGATCCCTTCGAGCACAACACGGTCTACTACGGTTGCCAAGTGATCTTCAGGACCACGAATGGCGGCCAGAGCTGGTCGGTGATCAGCCCCGATCTGTCCACTCATAATCCCGCGCACATCGTGCCGTCCGGAGGAGTGGTGGGTGACAACCTCGGTCAGTTCTACGGCGACGTTGTCTTCGCAATCGCGCCCTCCACGATCCAGAAGGGGCTGCTCTGGGCGGGAACCAACGACGGCCAGATCTGGTACACGAAGGACGCCGGGGCGAACTGGGCCAACGTCTCGGGACACCTGCCTGGCCTGCCGCCCGGGGGCATCATCACGAGCATCGCTCCTTCGGCCTTAGATGCCGGCACCGCTTACGTCAGTGTCGATCTGCACCTGGAGAACAATCGCGACCCGTTCATCTTCAAGACGAATGACTTCGGCAAGTCCTGGAAACGAATCACCGGCAATCTGCCCAAGGACGAGCTGTCCTATGTGCGCACCGTGGCCGAGGACCCGAACTGTCAGGGACTGCTGTTTGCGGGCACCGGCAACAGCCTGTTCTACTCGCTGGACGATGGCGCCCACTGGACGGCGCTCAAGACGGGTCTGCCCCCGGCACCCGTAACCTGGGCCGTCGTGCAGAAGCGCTTCCACGACCTGGTGATCTCCACCTATGGCCGTGGCCTTTACATTCTGGATGACATCACGCCGCTCGAGAATATGGCCAGGCATCATTCCGAGGCACCCGTGGTGCTCTTCGAGCCGCGGCAGACCTATCGCTTCGTGCACGGCGGCGAGGCCATGCTCAATTTCTCGCTCGCAGGCGAACACAAGGATCCCGTTCATCTCGAGATCCTCGACTCGCAGGGCAATGAAGTCCGGAAGCTCGAAGCCAAGGAGCTTCCCGCCGGCATCAATCGCGTGAAGTGGGACCTGCACTACGACTCTCCCCGAGTGATCGCGCTGCGCACGGTCGCGCCCGACAATCCGCGCATCTGGGAGGAGCCGCGTTTTCGCGAGGAGGACTCCCGGCCCATCACCCACTGGGGATCCAAACCGGCCGAGGTCGGGCCGATTGCGGCGCCCGGCACCTACTCGGTTCGCCTGAATGTGGACGGCAAGTCCTATACGCAACCGCTGACGATCCTGCGAGATCCGCGTGCGCCGGCATCCGATGCGGACCTGCAGCTGTCAGTGAAAACGCTGCTCAAAATCCGCGACGACATCAGCCACGCATCCGACACCGTCAACAGGATGGAGTGGTTGCGAAAGCAGCTCGAGGTGATCGAGGCGATGCTGCAACCTCCGAAGGAAAAGCCGCAGCATGAGGCGGCCGGCGACGAGGAGGAGGACGAGTACGACTCCGAGCCACCGCCCGCGCCGCCGCGCGAGCTCAGTGATGCGCAGAAGCAGCAGCACGATCAGGTTCTCAAGGCCGCGCAGGACCTCGACCAGAAGCTCGATAAGGCGGAGACCAGACTGGTCTCCCATGCGCTGCGCAACAGCGATGACAAGTACTTTGTGGAGCCCTACGGTGCCTACCTCGACCTGATCTGGCTCAACGCCGAGATCGGCTCCGGCGGAGGCGACGTGGCGGGAGGCGCCGACTTCGCGCCCACCGATGCCCAGCTCGATACGTTGCAGTCGCTGGAGACCGAGATGTCTGCCGCGGACGGCGACTTCAAGCAGATCCTGGAGCAGGATCTGCCGGCATTCGACCAGCAACTGGCGCACGCCGACATTGCGCCGCTGGCCGGCGGAAGTGGCAACTAAGTTGCGGTGGAGGCGGGCGATCTGCTGCGCCCGGCGGGAATAAAATGCGTTAGTATTTCGCGTGCGAAGAATCAGGCCGCCATGATTCGTCGTGTGGCGCGATGACCGAAACGCAAAGGCAACCGGGTGCAGAGCGACTGCCCGAACGGGCGGATGTCGTCGTCATTGGTGGCGGCATAGTCGGCTGCAGCGTCGCTTATCACCTGGCGCTGCGCGGCTGTACGAATGTTGTCCTGCTCGAGCGCCGGGAACTGACCTGCGGAACAACCTGGCACGCAGCTGGATTGGTCGGTCAACTGCGCGCGACGCTCAACCTGACGCGCCTGGCGCAATACACCGCATCGCTTTACGCGCGGCTGGAAGCGGAGACCGGCCATGCGACCGGCTTCAGGCACACGGGCTCGATCCTCGTCGCCTCCAGTGAGGCGCGCTTCGAGGAGATCAAGCGGGGCGCTTCCATGGGCCGCTGTTTCGGCCTCGATGTCGAGGTCCTGACTCCGGCAGGCGTCCGGAAGCTGTGGCCGCTCGCCGCCACGGATGACCTGGTCGGCGCGCTGTATTTGCCCAAGGACGGTCAGACCAATCCGGTGGACACCACGCAGGCGTTGGCGCGCGGCGCCAGAAAGCGCGGTGTCAGAGTCATTGAGCACTGTCGCGTCACGAACGTTCTCGCCCCAGGAGGGCGCATTGCGGGGGTGATGACGGATCGAGGTGAAATTCGCACCGGGATCGTCGTCAACTGCGGCGGAATGTGGGCGCGGGATATCGCCGGCTGGGTCGATGCGACCGTTCCACTCCATGCCGCCGAACACTTCTATATCGTGACGCAGCCGATTCCGGGCCTTGCGCCCGGCCTGCCCACCTTGCGCGACCCCGACAGCTGCGCGTACTTCAAGGAAGATGCCGGCAAGTTGCTGGTGGGCTGGTTCGAGCCCGTCGCCAAGCCGTGGGGACAGGATGGGATTCCCGACAGCTTCTGCTTCGATCAGCTTCCGGACGATCTCGCGCACATCGAGCCGTTGTTCGCGGCAGCCGTGCGGCGCGTGCCCCAGCTCGAGTCGGCTGGCGTGCAACTGTTCTTCAACGGTCCGGAGAGCTTCACCCCCGATGACCGGTACCTCCTGGGCGAGACCCCCGAGGTCGCCGGCCTGTTCGTCGCGGCTGGATTCAACTCGATCGGAATCCAGTCCGCAGGCGGTGCCGGCAAGGTCCTGGCCGACTGGATTCTCGACGGCCATCCGCCCATGGATCTGTGGGATGTCGACATCCGCCGCTGTCATCCTTTCCAGCGTAACAGCAGATACCTGCGCGAGCGCACCGTCGAGGCGCTGGGCCTGCTGTACGCGATGCACTGGCCTTTCCGGCAGCCGGAGACAGCGCGTGGAGTACGCAAGTCTGCCATCCATGACCGGCTGCACGCCGCCGGCGCCTGCTTCGGTGAGGTCGCCGGCTTCGAGCGACCGAACTGGTATGCGCCACCAGGGGTTGCCGCGAAGTACGACTACAGCTACAGCCGGCAGAACTGGTTTGAATATTCGGCGGCGGAGCATCGCGCGGTCCGCGAGGCGGTGGGTCTCTTCGATCAGTCATCGTTCGCGAAGTTCGTCCTCGAGGGGCGCGATGCCAAGACGGCGCTGAACCCCATGTGCACGGCGAATGTCGATGTCCCGGTCGGCAAGACCGTCTACACGCAGTGGCTCAACGAGCGGGGCGGCATCGCCGCGGACCTGACAATCACACGCGAGTCGGAGAATCGCTACCTGATCGTGACAAGCTGCGCAACGCAGATCCGGGACCTCGGATGGCTGCGGCGACACATCCCGGAGAGTGCGCACGCAGTCGCGGTCGATGTCTCGGGTGCGTATGCGGTGCTCGGAGTCATGGGCCCGCGCAGCCGGGCACTGCTGAGCTCGCTGAGTAACGCCGATCTGTCGAACGACGCATTCCCTTTTGGTACGTCTCAGGTGATCGATGTGGGTTATGCACGGGTTCGTGCCAGTCGCATTACCTACGTCGGTGAGCTCGGATGGGAGCTTTACATCCCCACCGAGTGCGTAGCGGGCGTATACGACGAGCTCGTGGCGGCCGGTCGGCGCTTTGGCCTGGTCCACGCCGGGTACCATGCCATGAACTCGCTGCGCATGGAGAAGGGCTACCGGCACTGGGGCCATGACATCTCGGAAGAAGAGACACCGCTCGAGGCGGGTCTCGGCTTCACCATCGACTGGACCAAGCCCGGGGGATTCGTGGGACGCAGCGCCCTGCTGCAGCAGAGAGAAGCTGGTGTACGGCGCCGCCTGGTGCATTTCATGCTCGAGCAGCCCGAGCCCCTCCTCTATCACGATGAGCCGATCTGGCGGGATGGTGTGCTGGTCGGCCGGATCACCTCGGGAATGTTTGGCCATACCCTCGGCCGCGCGCTCGGCATGGGCTATCTGGAGAATCCCGCGGAGACGGTGACGGCCGAGTGGGTCGATGCCGGCCACTACGAGATCGAGATCGGCATGCGGCGTGTACCCGCCAGAGCCTCACTGAGGCCGCTCTACGATCCAGCGAGCCAGCGCGTCAGGAGCTGACTCAAGCCGCAGAGGCTCGACGCTCGGGGTTCGCGGCCGGGAACGGTGCATTTTTGCAACAGGGACGAATGAGGGACGAACGCGTTCCCGTGCGCCTTGAACAACTGCGCTGTGGGGAATATAAAACAGTCGAGGGCCAGGAACCCTCGAATGCGGTGACCAACAGCCGCATTGGGGGTTTCGGGGTGACAACAACAGCGGTCGCGGGACCCGAATCCCCGTGAGGGGGAGCAGCCGCATACCGCTAGCGCGAAAGGGAGAGGGTCAGTGACCTGCAATGCTTTTCAGAGCGTCAACGCTCTGCGTTCGACTATTGCCGTCAGGAATCACAGCCCCGCAGCGGACTCCCCGTTTCATCGCCTCGCTTACTCGTCCCGAACCGTCCTGCGTGCCTGCGCGCTCGTGGGGTTCGCTCTAGGTGCCGGGGGTGCCTACGCGGCGGACGCGGACAAGGCCTCCGGCAGCAGCAAGTCCGACGAGATGGCCGAAGTCGTCGTCACTGGAACACTGATCCCGTTACCGGTGCAAACCGAGACCGCGATGCCCGTCACGGTCATCTCGGCAGAGGACATTTCAGAAAAGGGCTTCTCGACGATCGCCGACGCCCTGCAGCACGCTTCCTTCTCCACGGGCGCGGTCCAGGGACCTCAAGCGGTACTCGGGTTCACCCCGGGAGCACAGACGATCAGCCTGTTTGGCCTCTCACCCAGTTATACCAAGTTTCTCATCGATGGGCGGCCGATCGCCGATTACCCGGCGCTCTACAATGGCACCGACGCCATCGTGAACATCAGCGGCATCCCCACGCTGCTGGTCGACCACATCGACATCCTTCCCGGTGCCCAATCCTCAATTTATGGCTCGGACGCCATCGCAGGCGTCGTCAACATAGTCCTCAAGAAGAAGATGGACGGGCCGGCGGCGGATGTCCGCTACGGCTGGACCAAGGATGGAGGCGGGACCGACCGGCGCGCCGCCCTCTCCGACGGCTTCAGCTTCGGCGGCATCGACGTTCTGGTGGGCGGCCAGTACGAGAAGGTCTCCCCGATCTGGGGCTTCCAGCGCCCCATCACCAACCAGTACTTCGCCAACGGATCGACTCCACAGACTGCCGAGCGCGATTGGCTGATCGACGGAGTGTTCGGTCCGACGGGCGACGGGACGAATACCTACTACTTCGAGGACCCGGCGAACTGCGGGAACGTGGCCAGTCAGTATGGCGGTTCGGTGCGCCTGCACAGCCGTCCCGATCTCGGCCAGTACTGCGGCACTTTCAACGCCGGATACTACACGTTGAACAACGGCAGCGAGGCTACGCAGGGATTCCTGCGAGCGATCGATCACCTCAATGACCACGTCGAGATCTTCACGGACTTGCTGCTAGACCACGACTACACCTTGTTCAGCAACGGCACGGATATCTTCGAGTCAAACTTCAGCGCCACCTACGACAACTATTTTGACCCGAACCTCAACGATTACATCGCCGTGTTGCAGCATTTCTTCTCGCCCGAGGAAGCCGGCGGCCTGAAGAAAACACTGAATAAAGACACGACCAACGGTATCCGGGCCACCATCGGCGTGCGCGGCTCGATCGTATCGAGCTGGACGTACTCGGCGGACTTCACCTATACGGAGAACAAGCTGACGGAGAATTTCTACACCGCCCTCACGGGGCCCATCGAGGCGTTCTATGCGCCAATCTTCGGACCGCTGCTTGGGACCGACCCGGCTTTCGGCGTGCCCATCTATGCTCCGGACTATGCCAACTTCTATAAGGCCATCACGCCCGAGCAGTACGCGAGCTTCAATGCGCATCTGAATTCCTACTCGCGCACGGAGGAGAGCCTCGCCAGGCTGCAGATAACGAATGCCGCCCTGTTCCCCCTTCCGGGGGGCGACGCGGGCCTGGCGGTCGTATTCGACGGCGGTGCGCAGGGCTGGGCCTATGAGCCAGATCCCAACTATCTCGACGGCGGCTCGTACCTCTATACGTCCGTCGCGGGCGACGGACACCGCACCCGCTGGTCCGGGACCACCGAGCTACGCCTGCCCGTTGTCAAGATGCTGACACTGAACGCCTCGGGCCGATACGACGATTACAAGGTGCTCGGCGAGAGCATCGACAAGGCCACGTACAACCTGGGTCTGGAGTTCCGCCCGGTACCCAGCCTGCTGGTGCGCGGCCGGTACGGCACCGCTTTCAAAGCACCGACGCTGGCGGATGAGTTTCAGGGACAGAGCGGCTTTTTCCAGCTGGTGACCGACTACTATCAGTGCGCCAAGGCCGGCTTCTCGGTCGCCAACATCGGCAACTGCCCCATCCAGCAGGTGGATATCTTCGGCACTACTCAGGGCAACGCGAAGCTGAAACCCATCACCGCGACCGTGTGGGATGGTGGCATCGCCTGGTCGCCGGTGGAGCGCCTGTCCGCCACGGTTGACTACATTCATTGGAAAATTTCGAACGAGATCCAGGCACAGCCCTCAGCGCAGGTGCTGATCGAGGAATCGGCCTGCCGCCTGGGCCAGCTCGATCCCAACTCGCCCACCTGCCAGGCCGCGCTATCGCAAGTCCAGCGCGACAACTTCGGCAATCTGGTCAGCATTTCCACGCCGAAGGTCAACGTGTCCGAGGAGACGCTCAATGTCGTGATTCTCGGATTGAACTACACCCTGGAGGCGGGCCGATTTGGCCAATTCGGGTTCGATGCCTCGTACAGCAACGTACTGCGGCATCGGTTCATTCAATTCCCCGGCGACCCCGAGGACAACCTGCTGGAAGATCCTTTCTTGAGCCAGGACTTCAAGACCAAGGAGAACGCGTCCGTCTCCTGGCAGCTGGGTAAATTCGGTGCTACCGTCTACATCGAGAGTTATGGCCGTACTCCCAACTTTGTGGCACAGCAGACCACCGAAGGCTACGCGACGCCGGGTGCCGGGCGCGTCGGAACGTGGACACTCGCGAACCTCAGCGCCAGATACGAGGTCCTACCCGGACTGCAGATCTCGGGCAACGTCATCAATGTATTCGACAAGCCGCCCCCGCCCGATCCAAGCACGCCGGGAACCCAGAACCAACCCTATAGCATCACGAACTACAACCCGTTCGGGCGCAGCTACTTCATCGAAGCGAGCTACCGGTTCACGAAATAGACGTGGCTTATGTCAGCGCGTGGCCCCGGCGCGCTGACTCACCTGCGACCGGATTGCGGGATCAATTTGCCACGTGAGCCGGATGACGTAACTCTTCTCGTCAAGGCGCCTGCGGACGCCATCGATCCAGCCAAAGCAGAGCGCTGCGTCGACCGATTCGGGCCACGTGATGCTCGGTTCATCGGAGGCTTTCTGGTGAAAGCCGACGAGGAGCTCTGCGGCGCGGCGTCCTTGCCTGGGGTAAAGTACGGTGGATAACTGACCGCTGCAGTGAGGCTTCCGAGAATGACAACGCGACGCGGAGCTCTGGGACTGATCGGGTGGGCACTTCCCGCGTGGGCGCTTGCGACCCGCGCACGCCCTTCGCAACTCTCGGTGGCTGTCCCAGTCGGGGATCCGTCGATCAAGGTCATCGAGAATGTGTGGATCCCGATGCCGGATGGCTCGCGCCTCGCGGCGCGATTGTTCTTGCCGCACGCGGCCAGCCAGGCGCCCGCGGGCGCGGTCCTGGAATACCTTCCTTACCGGAAGCGCGATGCCTACCGCTACCGGGACGATGTAGCGGGCCCCTTTCTGGCCAAGGAGGGCATTGCCCTGCTGCGCGTCGATATTCGCGGTACGGGCGAGTCGGACGGCGCCATGATCGACGAGTACATGCCCATAGAGCAGGCCGACGCGCTGGCGGTGATCGATTGGATGGCGAAGCAGCCCTGGTGCAACGGCAATGTCGGCATGCGCGGGATTTCATACGGCTCGTTCGTAGCGCTGCAGGCAGCGGCAAAGGCTCCCAAGGCCTTGAAGGCAATCGTCTCGACGTGTGGCACCGAGCAGCGCTACCTGGACGACATCCACTATCGGGGTGGCTGCCTCATCAACGATCAGTACGTGTGGGCGATGGAGTGGCAGGTCATCATGCGCGCCCCGCCCGACCCGATCATCGTCGGCGAAGATCGCTGGCGACCCATGTGGCAGCAACGGCTCGACGTCGCGGGCCCCATGACCATTCTCTGGAATGAGCATCAGACTCTGGATGGCAAGTGGAGGGACGGATCGATCCAGGACTACGGAAAAATCCGGTGCGCCATTTACAACGTCGCCGGGATGCTCGATGCGTATCTCCCCTCGGCCACGCGGATGATGGAGCGCGCCCCGCAGGTCCCCCAGAAAGCGCTGATCGGACCCTGGGCGCACAAGTGGCCCGGCTATCCGCAGCCGATCGGTCACCGGGGTGCACCGACCGCGGCGGCCAATGGCACCCCTGGTCCGGGTGTTGACTGGCTGCCTGTCGAGGCACGCTGGTGGCGACATTGGCTGCTGGGTGAGAAGAACGACATCATGGAGGAGCCGCGCATGTGGGCCTTGCGGGAAGATGCGCCTCCGGCGGTGAGCTACCCACATGACACGCGCGGATCGTGGGTCTCAGAAGCCATCTGGCCTGCGCCCGAGATCAAATCTCGCACCTGGTATCTCAACGCGGAGGGTCTGCAGGAGCGCCCCGGAGCACGAACACTCCTCACCCATAAGACCGATCTGACGATCGGCTTTGCCAGCCGCTGGTCGGGTGCCTCGGGCGATCCCGAGACCTGGTGGCGCGATCAGGCAACGGATGACGCGCGTTGCCTGCACTTCGATACGTCACCGCTGCAGGAACCCCTCGACATCATGGGCGAGCCGGTCTTTCGGGTGCGTGTGCGCGCCGACAAGCCGGTCGCCAAGTTGTTCGCGCGACTGACCGAGGTGATGCCCGACGGCCGCTCGAACTATGTGAGCTTCGCACTGCTGAGCCTCACCCATCGCGACAGCGATGAGAAGCCGGCCGCGGCGACTCCGGGCCAGGACTACGATCTGACTCTCAAAGGTCACTTCGCCTGCTACCGCTTCTCGCGCGGCAGCCGAATCCGCGTGGCCCTGAGCGAGACCTGGTGGCCGGTGGTCTGGCCGTCACCGGAGCTGGTCGCACTGCAAGTCACGGCGGCCGCTTCGACCCTCGAGCTGCCGATTCGGCCCACGCGTGCAGGCGAGACACCGCCGTTCGAGCTCTATCGGGATCGCTACGCGACGCCGGGGACCAAGCCGGCACCCTACGAGAAGCCTCTCGAGAACATCCAGATCACAGGCGCCCCCGGCAGCCGCACCTTCACTCTGGTCGAAGGCTCACTCGATCCGCAGGGCGATCCCATCGACGGGCTCGAGACCGTTTACAAGGAAGCCTACAAGCTGCGCCGCGCCATCCGGGAGAACGACCCCAACAGCGCGGAGTGGGAGGCCGAGGCCATCAACGTGTACGAGCGGCCGGGTTGGAGAATCAAGCTGCGCGCCTGGAGTCTCTGCAAGTCAACGGCGACGCACTTCATCTGTTCGGAGGCCTTCGAGGCGTGGGACGGCGAGCGCTCGGTGATCTCGAAGCGCTGGGAGAAGAAAATCCCGCGCGTGCTGGTGTAGTGACGGGCGAGCAAGCTTTGCGCGCGGGCTCGCCCCCGGGAAGAGAGCTCAGGCGCAAGGGGGGCTTCACCCACACGCAAAGCTCGCTCGCCGCTGAGTAGTTGAGGTGGCCATTCGCGCCACATTTGTCACTCACGCTCATCCATCGCCCATGGCAAGCTGTCCGCAAGCTTTGACGCGGAGACTGCCATGACCACGACCAAGACAGCCGAGAAGGGCCGAAACGGCGAGCATCCTGCCATGCAGACACCCCCTGTCGTATCGGCGGAGGCCTGGGAGATGGCACGGCAGCAGATGCTTGTGAAGGAGAAGGCATTCACGCGCGCGCGCGACGCGCTGGCCGCGGAACGTAGACGGATGCCGTGGATGGCGGTCGAAAAAACCTACGAATTCGAGGGTTCCCGCGGCAAGGTCAGTCTGCTCGATCTGTTCGAAGGCCGGAGGCAGCTCATCGTCTACCGCGCCTTCTTCGAGCCTGGCGTGCTCGGTTGGCCGGAGCACGCCTGCCGCGGCTGCTCCCTCGGCGCCGACCAGGTCTCCCACCTGAGCCATCTGAACGCCCGCGATACTACACTCGTCTACGCCTCGCGGGCGCCGCAAGCGGACATAGTGCGCCTGAAAGCCCGCATGGGCTGGGAGATACCCTGGTACACCCTCACCGACAGCTTCGATGTGGACTTCGGCGTCAACGAGTGGCACGGCCACAACGTGTTCATCCGCGACGGTCAGCAAGTGTTCCGTACTTACTTCATCAACAACCGCGGTGACGAGGCGATGGGGACCACCTGGAGCTACCTCGACATCACGCCGCTCGGCCGGCAGGAGGTCTGGGAAGATTCGCCGAAGGGTTATCCCCAGCATCCGCCCTACAAATGGTGGAACTGGCACGACAACTACGCTGCCGAGTCCTCTCCGGATCCGAAGTGGATCAAGGTCTCCGATGCGGGAGAAGCCGCCTTCCGCAAGCGTGATGCGGGGCACACGAACCCCGCGGAGTAAAGACGCCGCTCACTGTTCAAATAGCAGGTCAGCCCGGCGCTATTCCCGGTAATGGTTGAGCACATCGCCCAAGGCTTGCTTCAGCGGGTCAAGCCACGCTTCGTAACAGCGCCATTGTGATAATCCGCTGCGGAACACAGGCTGACGAACCTGCTCGGAGCTCGCCGTGCTGATGCTGCGTACGGTCCGATGGAATTCGATGCAGGCCGGCTCGAACCTCAGTCCGCAGTGCTGCAGCAGGAGTCTCACGCTCGAATCGAGGTTCTCGACAGTATCCTCGTATTGAACGTGCAGCACTCTTCCTGGGAGCACCCTGTCCCAGTGCCGCATGAGCTCGAGATAGGTCCGGTAGTAGTGAGCGATTCCCTCCATGTCATAGCTGAATTCCCGGCCGCCGGCGTAGAGCTGCTTAAGGTTGCTGAAGCAGCAGGCCAAGGGCTCCCGCCGTACATCGATGATCTTCGCCTGTGGCAGCATCAGATGGATCAGACCGATGTGGCGGAAATTGTCCGGCATCTTGTCGATGAAGACCGGCTTGCCGCGGCGGTAACCTCGCGTGTCGGCAATATATTTTTCGCCGAGCCTGCGAAACTCCTGCGGCTTCAGCTCCGCCAGCAT
>Ga0134126_10003273_pt1 | contig 20317 bp, 16 predicted proteins | sample KB31752_FD_96881 | JGI IMG/M metagenome (GOLD analysis project Ga0134126, IMG submission 96881) | Terrestrial soil microbial communities with excess Nitrogen fertilizer from Kellogg Biological Station, Michigan, USA - KB3-175-2 | ecosystem: Environmental > Terrestrial > Soil > Unclassified ... | reverse complement strand
CCCCAGGGACACGCCACGATCGAAATAGACATTGTTTGCGTCTCCCTTGTCGGGACCTTCTTTGAGTGACCCTGCCACGGCACGCATCTCATCGACTGCGCGAAACACTCTGCCGGCGTAACCATCGCCATAACCCGCCTTTAAACCAAGTTCAAAGCCCGCCGAAAATGACTTTTTGGGCCCGAAACTCGTTTCATAGCCCTGGGACAGGCCTTTGAATTGCTTGAACGAGGTTCGCGCTGGTCGCGCCATGTTGATATCGATGTTGCCTTCGTGATATCCCGCCTCATATCCATGGCGGTATCCATGGGCGAAGGCGGAGCGGGTAAGAAGCACCCCCGTGCCGGCTTCATGGCAGTGATTTTCCGGGATGTTCTCAGGAACAGCGAGACCGATCATGCAAATAACGGCAACGGCAATGGGAAACTTGGGCATGCTGAATCCAGGGGCCAACCAGCTTAGGTCTTGCTGACGGTTGAGATGAATGGCTGCCGGGGCGAGATGTCATGTCAGGGAGCGTCACCTAAGGTCTATTTGCAGCCGCCTTAAGTTGTTCCCTGAATTCTCGCAAAAGGTAAGTAGCTGGATACTTGCCTCACCTTAACCCAATCATGAAGAGTTTAGAACCTGCCGGTCGCTGAACAAAAAACCTGGGGGAAACAGCGATAGGGAGGGAAGGAATTCTGACTGATTAAACGAGATCCCCCGGGTCGGTTAAACGGCCGATCCGGGGTGTTCGTTTTTCCTCCCCTTGGGGTTAGGGCCAGGAACAAGCATGAAAACCCTGCTGCAATACACGCTGCTGGTGTACCTTCTTGCGCCCTGTTACCTCTCTGCCCAGACTGCTGATCCTTACGATCTCCAGTTACGACGGGCCTCTCATCGCTTCTCTTCCGCCGAAAAGCTCGAAAAGCTCATTCTTTTGTCTCAGATTTCTCGCCTGCGGGATTATGTTGGTGATCGCCCGCACCTAATTGCCCTGATTGACTCGATTGCCGGGAACTCGAGCGAACCGGAGATCATCCGTCAAGAGGCTTCGGCCATCCACTCGGAAGTCCTCGGCGAATCCAGTAATCCTCCCCGCTGGTACAAGAACGAAACTCTGCGTGGACAAGTGATCGCTGAAGCAACTCAACACCTGCATGCTGGCGACGCACAAAGCTACGAGATTCTGGCCGAGCTCGAGTTTATGGCCGGACTACCTGATGCGGCAAAGCACATGCAGCGAGCGGCGCAAATTTCTCCGTCGGCGGAGCGATGGCAGCGCGCGGCTCTTTTCTCCGATGATCCATTTCAAAAATTTGCGGCTCTTCAAGCCGGCCTGGCTCTTGATGGAGCCAATTCGCGGCTGAACCTCCAGCTGGCCGCGTACTACATCGGGCGAAATCAGTTAGAGAAGGCCCATGACCTGCTGAGCCGAGCCATTACCGCATCGCCCGACGATTTTGTTCTTCGCGAACGACGGGCAGGGCTCTACCTGAGTCTGGGACTGCGGTCACAGGCCGTCCGCGACCTCCAGTCACTGGAGGAACAGTTTCCCCATCCCTTGTGGCTAAAGGCACGCCTGGCCACAGACTACCAGCAGCTTGGTTTGCTGCAGCAGGCGGCGCACCTCGCTGCCTCCGTGCTATCGGAAGACAAAGACGAGCTGGACATGCTCGCCCTTCTCATCCGTTTTCACGAAAGCCGTCACATGAGCCCCGAACTCCGGGACGACTACACCGCTCTGTCCCGTTTGCAGCCGCAAGCAGCTGAAGTGTGGCGCAAGCTTTCACGCCTTCAACTCGACTGTGGCGACTTCTCTGCTGCGCGTTCTTCCCTGCTCCGGCTGGTCGAATTGGACAAGAGTGACGTCGATGCTCATCGCCTGCTGGCCGAGACCTATCAACGCCTGCACTTGGAGTCGGATGCCCGGGAGGAATTAGCCGCTGCAGAACGTCTCAGACAGCGCCAGTCCGAATCCCCGGATAGAACTGAAACCGATGCTCACTTCATGGCAGATGCAAGTGAGCTGGCGAAGGCCGCGTTCCTGCATCCACCTTCATCCGCCGACGTCGTCCTGGCAAATATCCGTGTTCAGCAGCTCTATCCCAATGGGCTCGACCGCATCCATGTGCAACAGATCTTTTATATCGGTTCTGACGCCGCAATCGATTCCCATCGTCTGACTGAAATCCGCCATTCACCTTCTTCCGAATCTCTGAACATCCTGCATGCGCGTGCCTGGAAAGCCAATGGCCAGATTCTGGACGCTCAAGACCTGGGAGACCAGGCTCCCTCTGAATCTCCGGTATCCATGTACTACGACGTGCATTTGCGCCAGCTTCGGTTTCCAGGGCTGGAGCAGGGCGACGTGGTCGAAATCGAGTACTCTCTTTCGCCGGTGCTGCCCTCCAGTCCCTATGGCGACTATTTTGGCGAGCTGGTATTTTTTGCCAGTCACACCATCACAGAATTGCAGCGCTACGTTCTGATCGCGCCGGCCACAAAAACCATCTATGCGCACGCCGAGAAGGTCCACCCGGCAGCCGTGTATACCCAGGGCGATTCCAGGATTTTCGTTTGGGATTCCCGGCACACTGCTGCTTTGGTTGGCGAACCGCGCAGCCCCGGTTTGACGGAAACTGCGCCCTATGTGCATGTCTCTACTTTCGCTGACTGGCAGCAACTCGGGGCATGGTATGCCAACCTCGTGCGTCCCCAATTCGTCCTCGATCAACCTCTTCAGGAGGAACTTTCCCGACTGATTCAGGGCACGCGTAACGAAAGGGAAAAAATTGCTGCCATCCAGGATTTTGTGCTGCGCAGCACTCACTATGTCGCCCAGGAATTTGGCATATACAGCTACAAGCCTTACCCGGTAGCACAGACCTACGCACGCCGTTATGGAGATTGCAAAGACAAAGCCAGCCTCATGATTGCCCTGCTGCGGGCTGCCGGCATTGACGCCCGGCTTGCGCTCCTGCGGACTCGTTCTCTGGGCGCCGTAGCAGTGCAACCTGCGTCCGTCGCTTTGTTCGATCACGCAATCGTCTACATACCGAAATACGATCTCTGGCTCGACGGCACCGCCGAGTATGCCCTCCGTGAACTGCCACTTGAAGATCAGGGCGCTCTTGCTCTCATAGTAGGTCTTGATGGTGCTGCCCAGCTCCGGCATACGCCCATGAGCCGAGCCAGCGACAACTACACCAAACACACAATTCAGGCGCAGCTCACAAGTAAGGGGACGATCGGGTTTTCCGGCTCGACGGTTGCCCGTGGCGAGGATGCGCCCGGATTGCGCCAGGAGCTATCGGTTCGCGAGCAGCAACTGGACAGTCTGCGCCGTGATCTCGCTCAGGTCTTTCCCACCGTCCAGGTTTACAGCGTGAATGTTCGCGACCAGAAATGGGCCGAGGAGGAACCAGAGGACGGCGAAATCAGCGTGGAATTTCGTGGCGACCTGAACTCGACCCGGCAAAAACATTTGGTCTCTCTCAGCTCCAGCTGGATGCCCCGTTCCTATGCCGCGGCCCTTGCGCCGTCAGGCAGCCGCAATCAAGATCTGTTGCTCTTTGCGCCTTGGATTACGGAAGAGGAAATCCACATTGCACTGCCCGCCGGGGCGCGCGTCTCCGAATTGCCTCCTGACAAAACGATCACCACGGTGTTCGGTAACCTGAAACTCCGCTATCGCAAGCTGGCTGGCTCCATCGTGGTCCAGAGCCACGTGCAATTTGACAGGTCCCGCGTGGCAGCTGCTGATTATCCGGCCTTTCGCGAGTTCTGCCTCCTGATTGAACGGAGCTTCCGGGAAGCGATCAAAGTGGAGCTTCCCCAGTGAAGCTTGGCTTCGCGCTCAGAGTCGCGCTGTGCGCAATTGGTTGTTTGGCCATCGCGACATTCGCTCAGGTCCCTCGCCCAAGCTCGGACAATCGTCTCTCCTCCGAGATGTTGCAGCAGGAGTTTTTTGCGGACTTTAACCTTCCCAGCGCAGCACAAGACGCCGAACAGACCCTGCGCGCTCGTCCTGGCGACGTCACGGCGCTTTTCATCCGCATGGAAACCGCCGCCTTGCAGCAGCGTACAGATGCCGTTCTTGATTCGGCGTTGCGTCTCTGCACCATGGCGGCTCCTCCAGAAATACAGGAAATCGCCTCCAGCCGCATTCTTGAAAATGCCGGCAATTCGCGCGTCTTCAATGAGGTCCTCCGCCGCGTTGGGCTCGCCATGGAGGAAAGCAACGCCTGCACCTTCAACTTCCGCCTGGCCCTGGTGGCAGCAGCTGCTGACGGAACCACAGCGCTTGATCTCGATAAAACGGCAGAATCCGCCGGGCTTCTCACCCACTGGCGCATTGCCGGCCCATTTGGCCAGTTCAGCAATGTCGATTTCGAACGCTGCTGGCCTCCTGAATCGCCACAGTTCTGGAAAGCAGGAAATCATGTAGAGCGTTTCTGGTTTCGCGACGGCATGGTTCCGCTGCCGGATTACTTTTCCGGAACCGGCGTCTTCTATGCCGAGTCGGAAGTGCACACCGGCGTAAATCCTGTCTCCCAGCTCGACGTCCTGAGCCCCGGCCCGTACACCATTTCAATCGATGGACGGCGTGTGCTGGTCAAAGATTCCCGGTTCACGGCTCAGGGAAATCGTGAATCCATCCCCCTGCGGCTCAGGCCAGGGCAACACCGCATTGTGGTGAAGTTCACGCCGGACGCGGCGCCTTTCAGCCTGGATCTGCATCCCCTGTTTGCACGAAAAGCCGGCGGCAGTTTGGCCCTTTCACAGCCCGGCGAAGTTTACGTTCACGCCCTCCTTGCCTACTTTCGTGGGAACCTGAACGAAGTGGAAGAGATCCTTTCTTCATCACCTCAGCAGCATGGGGCTTTTCTCTTTCTTCGTGCTTTGCTTTGGTCTGCTGCCGAAGACCACTCTCCCCGAGCACGCGCCGCCTGGGAGGCGCTCGAGAAGGAGCAGCCTTCTGCCTTGCTGGCGCAGGTCCGCGCCGGCGAATCAGAGGCGGAAAACGGAGTCTCGAACGAATTGCGCGACCAGATTGCCGGCCTGGAAAAGCAGCTTCCCGACTCTGAGGCTGTGGCTCAACTTATTTTGAAAATTACACGCGACGAGCCCAACGCAACGTCGCAGGCATTCGCGCGCCTGCTCGCCTTGCATTCCAGCTGTGGCCATTTGGCGGATGCACTCAGGTTCTATAGCTCCTATGAAAACCTGACGGCCGCAAACTCCACAGAACAGCGGCTGGCGCGTTGTGCCCCGGAGTCGCTCGACTACGTCCGGTTGCTTTCTGATTCTGGCCGTCATCGCGAAGCTGCTGTGCTTCTGCAAAAGCAGATTGCGCACAACGGCCTCAACCGTGGGGCGCGCAAAATGCTCGTTGAGCAATTGGTACTCTCCGGCGATTTAGCGCAAGCCCGCGTTCAGGCCCAGGCACTGCACAGGATCGCACCTGCGAGCCCCTCATTTGCCCGCATTGCCGCCGATCCCACCCTCGTCCTGGACAGCAATAGCAGGCGCGCCACGGGCTTTGTTTCAGGCAATCAGTTTTATGCACAATATCGCCGTAGCGGCACCGAGGCTGCGCAAGCCGCTGAGCATGAGATCTTCACTGGGAGCTCGGTCGCTTTGTTGTTGCTGGATCGTGTGCTCCAGCTTCGGGCCGATGGAACCGCATCACTGTACTCGCATCGGGTAACCCGCCTCCTTAACAAGGAGGCCATCAGACAATATGGTGACGTCGCGCTGCCGCGCGGTGCTGATTTGCTCGAGTTACGCACAATCAAATCGAACGGACAGATAATTGAACCCGAGCTGACCCAGCAAAAACCCACTATCTCCATGCCTGCACTAGAGCCCGGTGACAGCATTGATGAAGAAATCGTTACAGACTATTCCGACTGGAGACACCTGCCATCTGCCGCTTCCCAGTTCGAATTCGGCTCAATTGGGATCCCAACTGTACGCGCGCGCTTAGTGCTCATCAGCCCCAGAGCTTCCGACTTAAAGATCGAGAAGCTCAACACTGCGCCAGAGCCGGCGATAGAGGAGAAAGCCAGCGAAGTTGTTCGAATCTGGGAAATGGCCCACCTGCCTGCGATCTTTGCCGAACCCTTCTCCTCAGGCGAAACCTCACTTCCGGCAGTCTCTTTAGCTATAGCTGAAAATGCTATCGATAGATTGCGGGACGAGTTGATTGATTCCACCCGCATCGGGCCCCATGCCACGGAGGCCGCACGTAGCCAGGAGTCTCTACCCGGTGTTGACGAACGTGACAAGGCGCGACGTCTATACAGGCTAGTGACCCGCAAGATCGAGCCCACTGGGTCGGACTTTTCGTCCGCAGCGGCAGAAGATACGTTGGCTGCAGGCGAAGGCAGCCGCACCGCCGCTCTGCTGGCTCTGGCACACGCCACGGGACTGAAGGCTTCACTGCTACTGGCCCGAAAGATCGATCATCTCTGTTCGCCAAAACAGCAGTTCGATTGTTTCACCGAGCCGTTGGTCCGTTTCTTTGTGGGAAAAGACACCATCGATACGGATCCGGAACTTGACGATCTCGCCTTCGGCGCTCTGCCCGCCGATCTTGATTCGAAGGGCGCGCTGTTGATCCCCTTGAACCCTCCGAACGCCGGCCTCAATGCAACACCGCCGGAAGTTGTGCCTCTTTTCACGCCAGCTGCAGACGAGCAAAGTACGGGAGAGGGCGATCTGTTCCTTGACAACGGCGGAAATCTGAGTGCCAGCATTCACGTCCGGCTCGGCGCCACGCGTGCGCAGGAGGCCAGGACGGCCTTGCGAAGCGCGGATGAGCGCGGAACCCAAATATACTTCGAACAACTGGCTGCGCGACTGTTTCCTGGTGCTACTACTGTTAAGGGCAAAGCCCTGCACCTTGCCGATCCTGATGAACCGCTCGAACTCAGCCTGCAATTCGAAGTGCTTCAATTTCTCAATTTGCAACCGGGGTTGATAGAAATCGCCCAGCTTGCGCCGACGCTGGGATTACGGGGCGTTTTCTCCAAAAATGGCGACAGGCGTTCCGCCCTTTTTCTCGATTCCGTGCTCTTTGAAAGCACGGTTTTCCACCTGCACCTTCCGCCGGGCATTTCAACCCACTCGCTCCCCTCTGATTTCGTGACCGAGAGCGACTTCGGTGAGTACGCAGTGAGGTTTTCGCAACGCAGCGGACAAGTGGATGTTACCCGGGAATTCAGGATTCCTGTCCAGATGATCGCACCTGAGCGGTTTCCCTCTTTTGTTGGGTTTGCCCGGCGAATCGATGAAGCCGAACATCGTCACATAGTGCTGGAAATGCAAAGCACAGCATCCGCGGGGAAGGCGCCGGGCGCTCGCTGATCTTTATGAATAGGCATGAAATCCACCGGAGGGATGTCGACTAGTACCTGGTCCCGCCCGCGATTGGAATATTTCGCAACCCGCCTTGATGCTCACCCACCCGCTCGAGAAAAGCAGCTGCCATGTCCACAAACTTGCTGCCCTTTTCGATGTATTCCGGCATGTGGTGCCAGATTTCCTCGAACTTTTCGGGATGCTCAGAAGCAAGCGTCGCAACGCCGATACCGGCTACGGCAAATCCGGCTGGCCTCCGCCCCGTAAGAATGAGCACCGCACCCGCCGCAAACGAGCCATAGATAAGCACCTTTTTCCAATCCATCTCCCGCCTCCAAGGTTTCACGCGTCCATAGATTAGAGCAGTCACAGCTAGCCTTCGTTGCCCTTGCTGCTGTCCCGTTCGTCAAGGCACCTCATTATACCCAAAGCTGTTCGTTGAACTCATCAGCTACAGTTGCGAGGGACTTTGATCACAATCGCTATTTTTCGAGAACCAAGAGCCGATTTTCACTCTTGCGGGTACATCGATCGACTCGCCAACGAAGACCGGAAGCTGACACCGCTTGAGCGGGTTCTCGTGAAAGGCTTCACACGAAAAAAAGAAAGTGGGCGCCGGTATAGGGGCGACGCCCACGTGGGGGTACTGCGTATGTTGTTATTACCAAAATAGACGAAAACCAAAAGAAAAAGTTTCCCTAAATTACGAAATTAACATAAATAAACAATCCAGAGTTAACAAGACATCGCAAAGCGATACATTTTGCTTTTTGATGTACATGAAAAGTTTCCAATAAAAAAGCCCCTCGAAATGAGGGGCTTGGAGACAAATTAGGAGAGAGAGGAAAAAACAGCTGGTTACACCATTTCCGACACCAGTTCTCGTATCCGTACACGGGCCTGGTGCACCGCGAACTTGGACTCATCTTCAGTAATTCCAAGCAAGCGCCCGATCCTTGCGTGTTCGTAGCTTTCAACGTCATGAAGCAGGAACGCTAATTTCTCAGTAACCGGTAACTGCACAACGGCGCGTTCCAGATGAACTCGCTTGATGTTTCCACGGATATTCGTGGGCTCTGCCTTGGCGGTGTTGTTGAGAGTCAGCACGCCAACGTTGGTAAACTCCCGCACCTCTGCCAGAAACGCGTGATCAATCTGATCGATGCGGGGGCTGGCGGACATTGAAAACGCCCGCAGAAAAGTGTTTGTCGCCACGTGCTCGGCCGTCAACTCATTATCAGTAAGGTAAAAAGCCAAAGAATAAATTCTGTGGCAGTGATTGTTGTAGATCTCGCTGTAGTCGCCTCTCTTGTGCTCGGCCACCGGGGCAAAAACCATCAGGTTTTCCATTACGCCTGGGAAGCTGCTTGCCATTATTGATCTACCTCTTTTCTGCCCGTCTGAGGGTCCGGAATGTCGCTATCTATTAAGTGGCACGCAGTAATTTCAGCAATCTGGTTGCCCAAAGAACGTAGGCCCATGTAGATTTTTGCAAATAAAAATAAGCCAATGAAAACAAAAGGGTTATACCAACCAACTTGGCTTTTGCAAGGTTTTGATGCGGCGAAATTCAGGGAGTACTCCAGAGTAGCTGCTTCTGGATGTGGTATTCAAATACCACTTATCGGCAGTATACCCCCTCAGATTTGGTGGATAGACAGGACTTTCACCCTACTCAACGGACTACGATCACTTCCCGGAGATTATCTCTACCCAGGAAGAATTTACGCGATGCGAAGTCAGCAAAAAGGTTTTCAACGTGGCGGTTGTTGAATACGCGTTGCAGGCGAATACTCTGGCGAGGTTCCATTTCCAGCGTGTCTCCCTGGCCGATGTGATAGCGGTAAAAAGGAGAGTCACCCAGGTCTTTATCGTGGAAGAAGGCCAGAAGTGTTCCGTGCGGCTTCAAGATGAGGTGAATGCGATCAATCAGGGGCTTTACCAATGTCTCGGGAATGTAATCGGCAATGTCCCAGAACAACACTGCGTCGAACTGATTATCAGGATAGGCCAGGTTTTCACCCAGAAACTTCGCCGGATCGAACTGGTCTGTTCCGTCCTCCTGGCGCACCATGAAATCCGGGTCTTTGCTTGCGCGAAGAACGTCCTCGGTGGAGACACGCATGCCGAGATTCGTAAAAAGGGTGATGTTGGATGCTGAAGTGGATCCCAGATCGAGGATGGATAAGCGCTGTTCGCCCGCAGACTTCAGGTCGGCTTGCAGGCTGCGCATGAATTCGCCAAATCCAATCGAACGACGGCTGACACGAGGGGCGCCTTTTGCGTTTTCCGCTGGCGTAGCCGGTGAACCTTCCGTTCCGCGAAACCAGCGGGAAAGGCTGTGATTGGGGGAGTTCATGCTCCCCCCAATCGTATCCTATTTGGACTCTAAAAAGGAACCCTGCGACCCTGAGCTGGCGCTATAGGTCGTGCCAGGACTCATGGCCATGCTTGAGCCGGCCGATGCCGCAACCGCCATCGGTTTGCGCGCTTCGCCGCCTTTGTTGTCTTTGATGTCAATAGAGCCTTTGAAGTAGGCGCCGTCTTCAATCACAATGCGTTGTGTGCTCACGTCCCCAATCAGGGTGCAGGCTTTCTTCAGTTCCACACGCTCCGTGGCAGATACGTTCCCCTCCACTCGTCCGTGCAGGACTATGTCGCGCGCTGTGATGGTCGCTTTGATTTTGCCGTTCGGCCCGATCACCAGCTTATGATCGCGCAGGTTAATGGTACCCTCGATTTCACCATCGAGATAAAGGTCTTCATTCCCCGTGAGCTCACCGCGAATCACCACGGACTTTCCAATGTGGCCTACATCGGCCCGCTCAGTGCTGGACATGCTGGCCTTCGGAGGTTCCTTGGGGGGTGTGTTAAGGCTGGGTGTCGCGGTGGCGGCGACGGCGGACGCTGACGGCTGGTTGCTGCTCATGGGTTGATTGTCCTCAGGTCTGGGTTTCCACATAACGCTTGTTCCTCAATGTCCAAGAATGTTTCGCTTGCTTTGCCTCACCATTCCCACTCTCCTTCGGGCCACTCTTGTGTCTTCTCTGCCGGAATGGTGCCGCGTAGCTTGCAAGCCGGGCCACACGGCTTCATAACACCAGGAAACGAACAAGAATCGCTTGCGCCCCGCTCCCAGAAAACCTCCAGGCGCAGGATGAAAAAACAGCCGCCCGCGAAACCTTGGCTCGCGCCACTTTCTGCTGAATGCTTCAGAATTGCTGCTAAGTGTACGCCCTTCAATCCTCACGAGACAGTTACTGTGGGAGTTGCACCTGAAAGGTAAACCTGTGCCTATCGGTGGCACTTGCATTCTCAATGTTGTGGAGCTGCATACCCTGTCTTGTTTACTATTTAATTAATAGCCAAAAGCACCTAAAGCAGCTCTTTCTTTTCAAATAGTTAAGGGATATTGAGCAGCTTCTTCTCTGCTTTTTGTTTGGCCACCTATTTGCACTTGAGTTAACCGTCGACCGGACGGAAATGTCGCGGCGCGGAAAGACCGAAAACCAGGGGAACAGCGGTCTTGCTGAGCTTGCGACGATTTGAGCCAATGGGACTGCCTTTTCCGAAATGGTCGATGCTCCAGGAGGGCGGCTTTCAACAAGCCGCCTTCTGTTATTTTGGAAGCACTCGGATCAAGGATTCGAACCACGAGCATGTGGGAAGTCGTAGACGCCAGGCTCTTTCTCCACCATCTCGCTTGTGATTCAGGGGGTCCGTTCTGCAACGTGGAACTGAGAGCCACTGACCCGGTGCTACAATGCAACTGCTCAAGGGACGAAGCGCGTCTAACTAGGGAGAGTAACTGGCTCCAAAATCCTGTATGTCGTCAAAAGCAACCTGTCGAGTATTAGTGTATTTCTGGACAGCAATCCTCTGTCTAAGTCTATCTGCGCAGGAAAAACGCACTAATCTATCGAGCCAGCATCCAGCAACCCGGCAAAGCATTCCCGAAGAGCCTGCTTTCCCCAAAGACGCAACATCCTACGTGCGTGATGTGATTCATCACACGCTCGATGTCGAGAAGAATGATCACTCGCACTGGCGTTACCTGGCGCATCGTGAAGACGAAAAGAGCAATGTAGATAAGGACGTCATTGAAACCCGCGATGGAGAATTAACCCGGACTTTACAGTTATGGGGCCGGCCCCTGACCACGGATGAACGCCAGCAGGATGAAGCGCGGATGCACAAGTTGGTCCAGGACCCTGATGAACGTGCCAAGCGAAACAAGCGGGAAAAGGAAGATAGTGACAGAGGCCAGGAAATGTTCCGGGCAATTCCTGATGCATTCATCTTTCAGTACGATGGTCGCGACAACGGTCTGGTGCGTCTGTCCTTTTTCCCCAATCCACACTATGATCCGCCCACTCGTGAACTGCGGGTTTTTCGCTCCCTCACCGGAAAAATGTGGATTGATCCGGTGCAGCGGCATCTGGTCCGCATTGAAGGCCGGTTGTTTGAGGACGTCACCTTCGGTTGGGGGTTTCTAGCGCGACTCAATAAGGGTGGTACGTTCAACGTGAATCTGAGCCAAGTCGGTCCCGGTCACTGGGACATGATTTCTCTGGACGTAAACATGTCTGGCCACGCCGTTTTATTTAAGAACATCGCGGTGAAACAGCATCAGACGCAGAGTGAATTCCGCCGCGTTCCGGATGACCTCACTATGGTGCAAGCATACGACATGCTGGAAAAGGGTGGCGCCGTATCAGCCAACAACAACCAACCGTCAGCGGGCAGGGCCAAAAGCAACCATCGCTGAACCTTGGCTAATACCGTCTCTGTGATAATCAATCACGATCCCGCAAGGCCATAGATCAGCACCGCCAAAACGATCAGGCTGACCACAACGTACATACGATCTTTTTCCAAAGCGAACGAAACCGCCGAAAACGCTACTCGTGCAATCGGAGTAATAATCAGCAACAGCAGGCCAAATTGAATGATCGAGCGGCTATCGAGTTTCATCGCTCCGGAAGCAATGCCCGGAACGTCCCGTAATGCCTCTGGCTGTCCTTTAAATACGTGGTAGTCGGCGTGGGTTCGTCCATGATGAGCAAGATACAAGATCCCGCCGGCAAGCACCACGATTGCTGAGAGCACCACGCCCGCGCGCAGCAGGTTGCCGATCACCTGTTCCGTTTTCTCGTCCGTCCATGTGAAACTCATAGGCGTCCTGTCAGTGCATTAAAAATCAACTCAATCGCCATCACAATGATCACCACAGCAAAGACACGCCGCAGCCACTGCGTTTTCGCTCGTGCCAGGAGCTTGGCTCCCAGAAATGACCCGGCCACCACGCCCAACATCACCGGCATCGCCAGCGAAGGATCAATATAGCCTCGATGCAGATAGACTCCTGCACTCGCAGCTGCGGTCACACCTATCATGAAGTTGCTGGTCGTTGTGGACACTTTGAATGGCAGCTTCATCGCCTGATCAAGCGCCAGGACCTTCACGGCGCCCGATCCTATCCCCAGCAAGCCTGAGAGTGTCCCGGCCCCGAACATCAGCCCGAACCCGGTTTTTACTGCGGAGACCTGATACCAACGAAGTCCTTCAGGCGTGGGATACGATCCAGGCATTCGGAGTGTTACGGCGATCGGATCGGGACGAATCCCTTCAGGGTGCTCTGGTTGCGCGCGGCCGGATACGTACCCTGAATAAAGAAGCACGACAGCAAGAATGATTGCAATGCCTTCTACGGGAGTCTTGGTTGCAAGATAGGCCCCGACCACCGCGCCAATTGTTGTCGCGATTTCAAGAAACATTCCGATCCGGATGTTGGTATAGCCCTCTTTTACGTAAGCGGCAGCTGCTCCGGAAGAAGTAGCAATAACTGAGACAAGCGCGGCTCCGGCAGCATAGTGTATGTGAACGTGAAACCATAGCGTCAAGACGGGCACAAGGATTGCAGCACCGCCAAGTCCGGTTAAAGCTCCCAGAAGACCGGCCAGAAAGGACGCGACCCAGACCACGAATGTGAATTCAGCAGCATTCATGTGAATTCATTAGCATAAACTCTCACCGCCATATCGCACGATGAAAACATGCGGCCGCAACCGGGTGATCAAGGGATCGTCCATTCTGTTCGCTTTCGTTTTCTCCCACTCACTTTCCTATCAACCAGGCGGCCTGCCAATGCATCTAGTGGACTCTGGGAACTGCAGGAATTGTGAGATTTTTATGCGTATTCATGAAGGTGATTTTGCTTACGACCTTGAGCAGCCCGTCGACCCTTTGACTCAACTCCGTTCGAAGTGGAAATTTACTGTTTTCAGAATCAGGCCCGCGGAAGCCAAACTCGCTTCTGGGGAGGCGGATACCCGCGATTCCGCGGAGAAGAAAGCAAAGGCTGCTCTTGCAAAAGCTTCGACGCACGATTCCCGCGCCGCCTGAAGCAGCCTAATCCTCTTAGTCCTGCGTCTGAATTTGCGCATTGCGATGGTTCACGATTGCGACTGTGTAGAGTTTAATGGTCTCAGTCGGCGCCCGGAAGCTCCATTCAGCAGCAGCTCTGCTTGTTTTGCCTGAGTCCGCGAGGTTGAGGCAAACCCACGCGCCAGCCGCATATCTAACGAAATGTCGCCACTTCCCAATACTCTCGGCTGGAACAAAAAGTCGAAAGTACCAGGAGGATGTAATGAGAAAGGCATATCTGATCACAGCGATCCTGCTGCTTTCAGCGGTTTGGGTTGTTGCTCAGACCGGTTCATCAACATCACCGAGCTCGCAGACCCCGAGCAGCAGCAGTTCAACTTCATCGACACAGTCAACCAGTCCCAGCAGCGGATATCCGCAGAGCAGCTCACCGTCCAGCTCGTCACCATCGAGCCAGACGCCTGACACCAGTTCTTCCACCACCACCACGACTCAGACCACCCAGACTTCAAGCTCTTCAGACTCCAATGCTCAGACGATTGAAGGCTGTCTGGCCGGTTCTGCAGGGAATTTCACTTTGACGGATCAGTCCGGTAAGAGCTATCAGCTGGCGGGCGATACCTCCAAGCTGAGCGACCATGTCGGCCATCAGGTCCAGATCACCGGTTCTGAAGCTGCGGGTTCAAGCTCCTCCAGCAGCCCCAGCTCCAGCTCTTCTGCCGCTGCGGGCGCTTCCGGTGCGGGTGCTTCGTCGGGCCAGAGCACTTTCAACGTAAAGAAAGTGAAGATGATTGCCGCCAGCTGCCCGAGCGGTGCTTCAAAATAATCGTGTTGTGACTTCTGACATAAACCCCTGGGGTTTAACTCCAGGGGTTTTCTTCTGGCCTCAATCAAGTCAGGAATTTACGTGCAGGCGTCCGTCACGAAGAACGGTGCATTTGCGATCCCGCCAGACAATCGTATCCCCCAGAAACCCTGCAAGCCACAGCACGAAGCCAAGCATATCCTGTAAGGGCAGCAGCCACCATTGCTTGACTATCAAAGGATCTTTCACTACGAAAACGCCGGTTGAAATCGCAGCCCAGGCACGAAGAAGAATCGTCGGAATCAGCACTGGCCACGCCGCAGGCCACACCGCACAAAGCAGAAACGCCAGCGGCAGCGGATAGGTAAAAATCTGTCCCCAATATCCAGCCGGACGCGAGCGTCGTGTGCTGCGCGCCCACCGCAGACGGTGGGCAAGGTTGCGAACCATCGTCTGGCTGCCAATCCGGTGTTGAATAATTGCCGATGAAAGCACTACTTCGTGGCCCATTTCTGCGGTGCGCTGGCCGATCACGAAATCTTCTGCCAGGAACTCCTGCAGATAGCCGAATCCTCCCATGGCGTCGAGCACATCACGCCGTACTGCAAGCGCGCAGCCCAGAGCAAATCGCATCCCTTCAATCATGCGGGCCACCATCACGCCGCCCAGCAGTTCGGTATTCATTCCAATCGCTTCCATGCGCGACCACGCGCTCTTTCCAGCGATTGCGCGATACGGGCAGGTGATCAGGCCCACACGGCTATTCTGAAATTCGCGGGCCAGCTGCGACAGGAATTCCGGCTCCACTCGGACGTCACTATCACACATTACCAGCAGCTCGTGCTTTGCTTCACGGACCATCCGGTTGAGACTGAATGCCTTGGCATTCGGGATGGGTGATTCTCCGGTCACAATCAGCCGGGCATTCACGCCCCTGTTCGCATGCTCCTGAATGATCTTGTCCACCACCGCGAAGGCAGGATCATCGAGGGTATGTATCCCGAAAATGATTTCGTAATGATCGTATTTCTGCGCGAAGAAACTCTCGATGTTTTCTTCCAGCCCTTCATCGTGTCCACAGAGCGGCTTCAAGACGCTGATTCCGGGTTCTGGGGCTGACGCAGGCGGCGGAGTCACGGACAGGTAACGCCTGGTGGCCACCGCAACCAGCACACAATAAGCGAGCGATCCTGCGAGCAGGAACGTCAGGATCGCCAAGACAATGGTTACCATAATCCGCTTGGATTCTCCATTTGCTGGCCGTCCGTGGCCGGCAGGTGATTTGTGAAAAGAAATTTTCCGCCGCTTTCTGCAATCTGATGGAGACCCGTGCTTCCCGCCAGCTTTTTCAGCAAGTCCAGATTTGTGCCGTCCGTCGCCAGGTAGTAACGGGAGGAACTTGACCAGAGACTTGCGAACTCTGTGTTGTCAATAAATACATTCGGGGCCCCGGGCGCATAAGAACCATACTCCAGATTGTTGAAGCGGCCGTTCAACAGGAGCGCGTCCTTCTTCGAGTAGAACAGAAGTGACGAAAAGCCGTAATAAGCCCCATCGAGAATGACACGGCCCTGGGGCTGTTGTAACAAGGACTGGGCCAGCGGCCGCGACGAGAGATACGGATCAAATATGACGAGCGCCTTCCTGCTGGCATGAAAGAAAATCACCATGGCAGCCGCGATGGTCAGGATCGCTGAACGCCGTCGCAAGAGGAACGCTCCCAGGGCGCCGATCGCGCAGGCGATAGCCGCAACCATGAGCGGCTCTCTCAAGTATGCGAAAGAACGCAACGTAAGATCACCCATGTGGCCAAGGGAAAGCGTGTATGCACTCGGGTGCTGTTGCAACGCCTCGGAAATGTCGCCTGTGACGCGCAGGTCTTTCACCGCGTATAACACCATGCCGATCGTCGCCAGACCTGCGGCGTAAATTGCACCCAGAATTCGGTTGGCCGGAGTAAGCCACGTTTCCCCTGCGGCCGCAGCCATTCCCGATCCAAGCAGTAAGGCTAGTGCAGGATAAATCGGCATCGAATAGTATTCCTGCGTCGTTGAAAAAGTGAAAAACAAGAGCAAAAAGCCCACCCAGCAGACGGCCAACAGACGTGTCCGGCTCGCACGATCCTGTGGTCGGTAATTCAGTTTCAGGACTGACGGCAAATACACGCTCCAGGGAAACAGCCACGCCAGGTTCAGCAGCCAGAAAGCCACGCGCGGGACTGTGTTGTAGTCATGCGGGTAGCGCAATCCCAAAAAACGCAGCACGTGCTCGTTCATGAAATAAAACCAGAAGAACCCATGATATTGGCCGGGACCGCTGTGGAGCGTAAAGTCAAAGTACGGTGGCATGCGCAGTGTCGCCAAGACGTGCCACGGAGCAGCTATCGCCATAAAAATCACAAGACCACTCCAGGGATGCAATCTCCTCCAGCTTGCGCGCGAAAAAAGCTGCCGCGTGAACGCCATGTACAGGAGCGCTCCGCCAACAGGCACTACCAGAGCTATCAACCCCTTGAGCATCACGCCGACTGCGAGGCTCACGGCAAGCAACGCGGCCCAGCGGGCCGGATGGGTTTCCATGCCATCTTCATTCAGCGCCCTCTGCAGAGACCAGAAAGCCACGCACACACATAGCGTCAGCAGCACATCAGGAATAAGGATACGGGTGAAGAGAAAGAGCCCGACGCACGTCGCCAACACAACGCCGCTGTAGAAGCCCGCACGTTCACCAAATGCCCAGCGGCCGTACCGCGCAGAAACCCAGCAAAGCAATATTGCTCCAAGAGCAAATGGGATGCGAGCTGCCCAGTCGTGCACGCCAAAAACGAGATATGAAAACGCAATCAGCCAGTAAGGCAGCGGCGCCTTCTCCATGTAAGGGACGCCATCAAGTTGAGGAATTACCCAATCATGCGACCGGAGCATGTTTCTTGCCAATTGCGCGTGGGCCGCATCCACATCATCCATGAGACTTGGAGGCGAAATCATGCATCCAAGAAAAACCGCAGCCGCAATGAGCAGCAACAAGAGTTCGCGACGCCAAAAACTGGAGAGCAGCTTCTCGCTAACGCCCTCAACATGTTTCTGATCTTCCAGCAATTCGCCAACACCAGGAATGTTCGTAGCTCCTTTATGAAAATCAGATCAGATGCAGAAAGCGACTCGCCGCTGGAAGTCGATCGTCGACGGCCAGCAAGCCTCTCACTTGATCCGCAGCCGAGTATATACAGGTAAATTGTAAATAATAGTTGAACGAATCTGGATGGGTCATGCCCTTCTGGGCGGACAAAAGGTTGCACTTAGCTTGCGGCGCGAGATTCGCTGCGATAATCCCGACCATTGTCCACGTGTTCGCTGGGCGCAGGATCGGCGGCTGTAATTTTGCGCAACATGCCCGGCTTGTGCTGTTTGTAATCTGCATGGGCGGCTTTTCCGGTAATTGGATTCTTTTGCGTCTGGCGAATGGCCGCCAAAGACGAAACACAAATTGCGACAAACACAATCCAGCCAAGACAACGCATCATTTCTTCCTCGCATGTTGGTGTGATGTAGCTCTTAGCCGCACTTCTGTCCGGCCTGCTTACTCACGGTAAAGATCTGTTGAGAATCAACACACGAAAATTTTCGAATTTGCGCATTCCCTCCACCCTCATCACTTGGTAACCTTTGAGAAGCAACTTCTTTGGGGTTCCGGGTTTGTACCTGAAGATTGCTCAGTTCGGCGCCACTCGACGCGAGGGATCATGACCAATATGAAGTTGAAGCTCTCGATCGCGCTCGCTGTTATCTGTACTGCCTCGTACGTCGCTTACCTTGAAGTCCAGGCCAGCGACGAATCCGATGAATTGATTAGCGCGACGGCGGTGTGGTCGCCTTCTGATCAGGATCTGGCGCAGCTGAACAAGACGTGTACAAGCGATCCGCAGACCTATTCAGATTGCTTCATCTCCCACATGCCGGACCTTGGCGCCTCGGAAGAGGCCGTTTCATTCACCCGTGATTACGCGGCGCAAAACCACGGAACCATCGCGATCCTGAGGGGGTTCCATCCCATGGATGAGGTGGATCTCGGATATGCCTACTTTCCCTCCGCCAGGGAACGGAAACAAGGCTGGTTCCTCCTTAATGGCTATCCCTCGGTGCTCAATGTAGACGACCAAACCAGGATCCCTGAAGCGGCCATGGAAAAGCAACCGCTTTGGGCTGAAATGCAGCAGCAGCACCCTGCTGTCAAAATGTTTGTCGACGATGCAGAAAGAGGTATGGACAAGGCTCCGCAGACGGAGACACTCCCTGACGGCAGCCAGCGCTTCGTCGTCGAATACCCTCTGCGCGACGGCTGCGCAACCTGTGCGGTGCTGGGACACGCAGCTTTCAGCTTTGATTTTGATGCTTCCGGAGAGTTGGTAACAGTCAGGTTCGTCACGATCAAGCAATTTGACCAATCTGTGGCGCCGCCCTCTGCCCCGGCCCTGGCTCACTTGCAGAGATAAGCCTCCCAGTTCCGTAGGGCGAACGCTGTTCACCGTGGAACCATCCCGCAGTTTGCTGTGACTAATGTCATAGCGTTGAATCGCCTGAGTACCGCACACTAAAGCTCATGGCTCGTCCTCCGAATCTGCCCGGAATTCTCGCTCAAACTCGCGAGAGAATAGCCCAACGCCTGCTGATGCTGTACGCATTGACTGGCCTCTCCTTCATGCTGCTGCCCGGCACGTTTCTCGGCGTGTGGAATCTAATTTCGATCAGCTCACGGCACCGCAACGCCGCAATTTCCGCGGCCTGGATCCAGGCACATGGGCACGCTCAGGTTCTCGGATGGATCGGCACTTTCATTCTAGGCATCGGGTTTTATTCGTTGCCCAGGCTGAGCGTTTCGCCGTCACGCTCTGGCCGTCTCGCAGTGGTCACGTGGGCCCTTTGGACATCAGGCGTGGCGCTTCGCTGGTCCTCAGGCGTTTATCAATGGAGTTGGCAGATTTTGCTTCCGCTCTCCGCGTTAGTGGAACTTTCTGCCGTCGTCATCTTCCTTGTTTCATCGTCCAATGTCCATCGCGCCCAGAAATCCTCCACCCCAATGCCTTTCTGGATCCGGGCTGTACTAAGCGGAACAATATGCCTTGGACTGGCGCTGGTCATCAATCTTGGGGCTGCCTTCTACGTCGCAAGCAATGGATCTGGTCCGTCATTCCCACCCGCTCTGGAGACGCGTCTGTTGGCACTGCTCTGCTTTGGCTTCATTGTGCCCACCATCTGGGGATTTAGTGCGCGATGGCTTCCGATATTCCTGGGACTCAAGCCATTCCATGAAAAACTTCTTGGATATGCGCTGGCAATCGATCTATTGGGAGTGGCCGCAGCTCAAGCCGGTTGGTTTGCGGTGGCCGCATGGCTGATCGCAGCATCTTCTCTCCTGTCCGTCTTCGCATTTCGCCTGTTTGTCGGCCCTGCCAAACCCGCAAAGACTGCCGGCGTGCATCCTTCATTTCCACTCTTCATCCGGCTCGCATATGGATGGTTTTTGGTGGCCACCGGCCTGGCAATTGCAGCGATCTATCTGGACCACGCCAATGGCTGGATAGGCGGCTCGCGGCACGCCCTGACCGTGGGATTCATTTCTACCATGGTGTTCTCTGTGGGCCAGCGGGTACTGCCTGCATTCGGTGGAATGAAGGTCCTCTACAGCCCTCGCCTCATGCTGCTTTCCCTCCTGCTTTTGAACGTTGGCTGCACCCTGCGCGTGAGCTGCGAGATTCTTGCTTATGAAGGCTATTGG
>Ga0134126_10003272_pt1 | contig 20317 bp, 13 predicted proteins | sample KB31752_FD_96881 | JGI IMG/M metagenome (GOLD analysis project Ga0134126, IMG submission 96881) | Terrestrial soil microbial communities with excess Nitrogen fertilizer from Kellogg Biological Station, Michigan, USA - KB3-175-2 | ecosystem: Environmental > Terrestrial > Soil > Unclassified ... | reverse complement strand
TCCGAAGCAGCCCCACTTCGCCACGCAGTTTCATCAGTTCGCTCAGTTGATCCTTCGAGAGCTGGGAACTGTTTGCAGGGGCGGCAAGATTTGAAAGACGCGTGTTTTCACTTGCCAGGTTATCGGCCCGCTGGCGCAAAGACTGGTTCTCCGCGCGCAGTCTGGTTTGGGTTTGATGCTGAATCGCCAAAGGCGTCGCCACGCCGGCGACGGCAACTGCCGCCACAATGCCCGCTTTCAGTTTCGTCATGGTCATAAGTTTGAGAAGTGTGAGGCCGGTTCCGCCGGCCGTTGCTGCGCCTGTCAGGGCTGCGCTCGCAATACTGACGGCCAATCCGGAGGGCGCCGCGGTCACCGCTTCACCCGCGAGCGCCGTGGCCAGAACGGCGGCGGAGAGGGCGATGCCCCGGCGCTTCAACATGGATCGCAGTTCCTCCAACGCATGGGTCACACGCTTTTGCGCCGCGTTCTCGCTGCTTCCCAACGCTTCGCCCACGGAACGCAGATCGCGTTGTTCGAAGAAACGGAGGAGAATCGCCGCGCGGTCCTTGGCTCCGAGCCGGTTGATTGCTTCGTCGAGGATGGGTCCAACCTCTGACAGGCTGGCCACAGAGTGGTCTTGCTGAACATTCATTTCGACAGCTTGCCTTTCACGGAATTGACGCCGGCGATTGCTTCGCATAGTTTTGGCGGCGACAAAGCAGGTGTGGCGATGCAGCCATCCGCCCGGCATGACATCTTTGGAAAGGGTGCGGGCAAAACGGGCGAGGTCTGCGAAAACGATTTGAGCTACGTCCTCGGCCAGATGTGTGTCGCCATCCACCAACCGCACCGCCACCGAATAGACCAGGTTGACGTAGCGTGAGACCAGTTCTCGGAAGGCGGCTTCCGAGCCGGTTTTCGCATAATCGGCGAGCAATCTTTGGCTGTCCGTCATCTTCAATTCATCATTAAAGACCCGCCGATAGCCAAAAACCGCCAAAAACTTTCACAGATTCGGCAAACCCCTTAAGAACCCCTTTCTCTCCGCGGAACGAATGGCGCAGAAGAAAGCCAAAGTAGAAAGTTTCATTCGCCCGTCGCCGGTCGCACAATTTCCGTTACCGATTGGTTTGGCTCGTTGAGCTTCCACGAGCCTCCAATGTTTGTGAACGTCACCATTGCCTCATCCTTCGTCCGCGCAGTTCCGTCGTCCCGTTCTTCGGAATAAAGAACGAACCCGGCAGTGCCATCAGGAGAGATTTTTTTGCGGTCCAACCGTAACGCCTGCAATGGGCTGATCTCGACGCTCAACAGCGCAGCAATCTGGTCGTCCGATTTTCCCTCAAACCGGCGCGCGTACTCTCTCTGCGTTTCAGGACTGAGGCTGGTGAAGAACGTTTTCACATTGCCCGTGCTCATGGCCCACGCTACTGACTGTAACGCGGCTTCTGGAGTGGCGTATCCTGCGAACGCCCAAGACTCTTTTGGAATTGTCTGCGAAGTGAGTGCCTCAGACGTCACGGCCGTGGGCGAAATCTCGCCATGCACGACAGGATCCTGTTTTTCGACTTCCTTTAGTTGTTTGCGAAGCATGTTCACCTCGCCTCGAAGCCTCATGAGTTCCCCGAATTGATCCTTGGAGAGATGGGAACTGTTTGTCGGGGCGGCAAGGTTTGAAAGACGCGTGTTTTCACTTGCCAGGTTATCGGCCCGTTCGCGCAAAGATTGGTTCTCCGCGCGCAGTCTGGTTTGGGTTTGATGTTGAATCGCCAAAGTCGTCGCCACGCCGGCGACGGCTACTGCCGCCACGATGCCCGCTTTCAGTTTGCTCATGGTCATAAGTTTGAGTGTGGCGAAAGTTGCTGTTGCGGTCGAAGCGCCTGCCGCGATCGCGCAGGTGGCTACACTGGCGGCCAGGCCGCTCGGGGCGGACAGAACCGCACTGGCCGTGATCGCGGCGGTCAACCCCGCTGCCGTGCTCGTGACGCCGCGCTTCGCGAGCAGCTTTTGCAGTTTCTCGAGTGCCCGGTCCACGCGCATTCGCGCCGCGTTTTCGTTGAGTCCAAGGGCAAGCCCAATTTCTTTGAGGCTTCGCTCTTCAAAGAAACGGAGCACGACGGCGGTGCGGTCGCTGTCGCTCAATTCGTGCATGACATCGTCGAGAACGGGCTGGATCTGACGCCAGGCCGAATCCGATGCATCGGACGAAAGCAGTTGTTTCATCGTGTGGGCCTCCTGTTCACGCCGCAGCCGCCGATCTTCCGCGCGCCGCATATTCGCGGTCATTTGGCGAACGCACGTGTAGAGCCAGCCCGCCAACGCCGGATGCCGGACGAGGTTCGATGCTTTTCTGGCCAGCTCAACAAAGACCGCCTGTGTGATGTCCTCGGCTGTCGCAGCGTCACCGTGCGCCTCACGTAACGCCGCCGAATACACGAGGTCAATGTGCTGCTGCACCAGTTCGGTAAACGCGGTTTCTGAGCGATCTCGTGCGTAACTTCGCAGCAATTCAGCGTCGGTGGCCATTTGTCTTCATCAGTATAGTGTGCGCCGACAAGAAAAACCGCACAAAGTATGTGTAGGCCGCATCCCCGACCTGGCGAGTGTTTGAATTGTGTTTGTCTGACACCCAATTTTCGCCCGGTGAGGGCATCGGGCCTGCATCGGCGGATGTGTGGCGGTTGCAGGCCGTGTGACCCCACGCGGCGTTTGGGTTTTACCAGATTGAAAACAGCGCTAGTTTATCGCTGTGCTGAAGAAGAACAGCATCCGCTACGAATTTCGAAAAACCGAAGGCAACCCTGACTGGTCGGTGCGACAGTAATATCTGACGGAATTCTCGATCTTGGCTCAGGCATGTTGCAGGCCGCGCGGGATCACAAGGCCGGCACACCAAACAGACAGATCGTTCTCAGCAGTTACACGCCCAAGAGCGACCCGATGACCGACGATCCCGGCGTCAGCGCGACTACTTCACGCGAGCGTCTTTATTGACGATCAGCTCCCATCCGCGTCATCCAGGCACGGTGCCGTTGACGCTCGGTTCTCAGCATGGTGTACACTCTTTCCGCCTCGGCCGGATTCAAAAGATAGTTTGAAGGAAGAAGCTGCTCGCAGACGCCGCAACGGCCGTGGCGGCGGTTGTAAACTATCGAACCGCACGAAGGGCAGAGACATTCACGCGGCTCGATTCCGAACCGACAAAACGAGTTCCGGGTGCCGGTGACAATTTGCAGGGCCGCGCTTCTTGCGCAGTCATTCCGTCGCGTGTTCAAATTTGCAGTGCTCATAATTCGCTCTGTCTGTAACGACACGGTGATTGGCGAATTGTTGCATTAAACTTTTGTAATACTCGTGTTAGAGGTGACAGGCACGGTGACCATCGTCGTTCACTTGCGGATCTCGTCCCGGGCCGGATGGTGGCGGACATTCGAGATTGCCAGCCGAATCGGCCAGCACCGTATTGACTGATTTTGAAACTCACCGGCACTTGTTGCGGAGCACGGTTTAATTGCTGCGTTGTCCTGTGGGCAAATTGCTTAGCACAGGAGAGCGCTTCGTTATCAGTTCCCACCGTGTTTTCTTTCACATTCTGTTCGACGGGAGTGGTTCGCAGTCCGGCACTCGTCCTGCTCGACGGTGTGTCTGGTATTTTGGTTGGGTCAGGTCGAATGCAGACCGCGCGGTGCGGCAGGCGCCCCCTTCCTTGACGCACCGCGCTTTCTTTACTCAGACACCAAGGCAACGTGCTTTCGGCGTTCAAGTGCCCGGCCGTGACTTATCAGCAATGGATCGCATTTCGTTATGGGTGCGTTCTTATCGCGGAGGGGCGGCACCAAATATGCGTTGTTTCTTAGGGTCAGTGATTCGCTGCGCTGGCGAGAAGCGGCCCGCGCGGTTGCAACAGCCAGCGGGGACCGAAATACCCGCCAAGCGTGTTACGGAGCCGCGGGGTGGGAGCCGATTCGTTCAATGGTTGAACATCGCGAGCGGCGGTTGCCAGATGCCGCGTCATCTCCCAGTCGATGGAATTCGCCCGTGAAAACGATTCGGAAAATACTCCTGTTTGTGCTGTTGGTAACGCTACCCACAGGTTTATGCATCGCGCAGCGCCGGCGTCATCGAGTTTCAAGCGGAGGGATCATTTACACCGAGGGCGGCGTTCCGGTGGACGAAGCAGCCGTGAAGACCGCGCGCGAAATCGCCTCGCACAGCACGGGCACCCCTAACTGGACAAATGAAACGGGATTCGAGAAGGACGTGTTTACTTTCGTCCGCATCATCCGCGACGGGTCACCCTACGATTCACCCAGCGCGGGCAGTTGGATCACCGACTTTCCCGACAGTGACCTCAACCTTTCGTTCCGACTTCAACAAATGACCTCCTTGAAGGTCGATCCTGACGGCCGCGTGATTCGGCTGACTGACCCCGACTTGTTCAATTACCCATGGATTTACATGGTGGAGCCGGGCAGCCTGCTGCTGAGGGATGAGGAAGTGTCCATTTTGAGAAAATACCTGCTCAACGGAGGAGTGCTCATGGCGGACGATTTTTGGGGAGAGTGGCAATGGGCAAGTTTTCAGCGGGAGATCAAGCGGGTGCTACCCGGACGCGAGTTTGTTGAATTGCCGATGGACCATCCCATTTTTCATTGCGTTTTTGACCTAAAGGTCTCCAAGAACCAGTTGCAAACGCCAAATATCCGGCAAGGGAGCGCCAGCCAATACGATGGCGTGACCTGGGAACGTCACCCGCGCGAAGACGGAGGTTGGGAAGATTGCAAGGAGATGCACGTTCGCTCGATCTTCGATGAAAAGGGGCGTATCGTGGTGATCGCGACGCACAACTGCGATAACGGGGACGGGTGGGAGCGCGAAGGTGAAGAAGATTACTTCTTTCACGAGTTTTCAGAGAAGCGGGCCTATCCGCTTGCAATCAACATTGTGTTTTACCTGATGACGCACTGAGGTTGATCGAGCGCCTCACCTGTCCGTGGTATAATTCCCAAGCAGTCACGAATTCCCCTCACATCCGACTGTGGGAAAACAAACCGGGCGCGTCCGATGCGTTGAATCTTTTTCTGTGAGGCGCGTCGAAGCCGAGGTGCGGGTAGGGTCAACCATCCTGCCATCAAACGTGAAAGTGCCGCCTTCATCGGGCGGCGGTTCCTTACCTGCGCCCTCAGACCGACATGGACCTTTTGCTTTATGCGCCGGAAGGCGAGGGCCGAATGAACTGATACGGCCGAATGTTGAAACCATGATAAGTCCCGGTGCGTCTAAGAGGCTGGCTTGAGGTTCTGATTTATGAAGACCAACAAATTTTGTTTGCTGATATTGTTCGCCACTGTCATCGCGGCCGAAACAGGCTGCGTCGAGCGCCGGGTGGTGTACGTGCCGAGTTACCAATATCCGGCCGGATACGCTGCGCAACCCGCTGCCACCAGCGGACAGGCGCCGGTCGTTTCCCCGTCAGACACCAATGCGCCGCCCGCGAGTGCCGTGGCCTCGCAAGCTCCACCACCCCCGCAGGTCGAGGTTGTGCCTGTTGCCCCCGGCGCTGATTACTATTGGGTGCCAGGGTACTGGTATTGGCGAGCAAACGGATGGGTATGGTGGGGCGGCAGGTGGACGATCCGACCTTGGCACGGCGCGATCTGGGTGCATGGAGGATGGGCCAGAGGCCGCGGCGCGTGGCGCTGGCACGGCGGACACTGGCGGTAATTTTTCCTTTATTTTTACCCGTCACGTTGCGTTCGGGCGGGAAGGACTTCCTTGGAGCACCCTTAACTGGCGGGGATTGGGTGGCGGGCCTCCCCGCAAAGCGTTTCCCACAGCCCGGCAATCACCGGGCTGGCGGCGCACCATTCGATTTTGTCATCACGTGTTCAAACAAAGGACGCAAGCTTCAGCTATCCCGCGCTTTTTTTCGTCGTGAGATCTTTTTTTGACTGGACGCTGATGACACCATTGTTTTCCAAAATGGCGAAATGCACTTCCTCGATACACGCGCAGCCCGCCGTGCGCAGGGCCGCGTTGAGTTCGTGTTGCGTCAATTTCTCGCGCTCCATCACATCGGTAAACAGTTTGCCGTTGTGAATCAATACATCCGGCCGGCCTTCAATCAGCGCTTCCAGTTTCTTGCTCTTGTAAGTGGCCAGTCCGACGAGATAGTTCATCACGACGAGCGCGGCGGCGGAAATCAAACCAGCGAGCACGGAGTTGTCCCCACCGTTCATGGCGTTTTGGACCGAGTTGCTCAACACCAACAACAGGACGAGATCGAACGGCGCGAGTTGCCCGACCTGGCGTTTTCCGCTGAGTCGAAGCAGAAACAGGAGAAAGGCGTAGATGATGACGACCCGCAGGATGAGCTCCCACCATGAAATGGAGAGTTGCCACATGCGGCAACCGTAAGCATTCCGGTGAACTTAACGAGTCGAAAGTTGCCTTTCTTTCAGGCACGGATTCCACTCCATCTCCGGTATTCGCCCGGCAACCCTGCGGTTGGTGAACTGTCCGGCCGCACCGCCGTTCCTTTGGCCCTCCGGTCCGGACCGGACTGACGGAGTGCGGGAAGAACAATTTTTCCGTCCCGGTGTCGCAACGGTGGTGGGCCAACCGCGATCACGAAAACGCATGGCATCATCCACCGGACGGCGTCTCCTCGTCGGACGCAAGCGCACAACTGCTGGCTGATGGTCCTGTTGGGGGAATCCAGCTTCAACGGCGTGCCGCGCGGCCCGGTTGCCCGCCTGAACGCGGACGGCAATGTGGACACGAGTTTCTCCGCCGCCGTGACGGCGGGGGAACGACGATCCACAGCGTGGCGGCACAGCCCGGTGGCAGGGTGGTGGTCGGCGGCATGTTTCCCGGCATCAACGGCGCGGCGCAATTCCCTCGTCCGTTTTTCAAAGCATTCAGGTCGCCTTGACTTGAATCGATGGGGGATCCGGCATTGCAGACCATTGCCACTGTGTGGCGAAGGTGCGGGGAGGATCAGGTTCAACATCCCGACTCCATCCGCCGGGACCGGACATGAATTTCAAACCGAAAGGTTCTTCCATTTCAACCACGCAACTGCTCTACTGCCGCATCAATAATGACAGGCATGAGTGCCTCCGATTAACCCGAACGAAATTATGATTTCCATTCTGGCGGGATTCCTGGCCGGGTTGATTCATGTTTTTTCCGGTCCGGACCATCTTACGGCAATCGCTCCCCTGGTTGTGAGGAGCCATCGGCGCGCTTGGATCGCGGGTTTTCGCTGGGGACTGGGCCACGCCGCCGGTGTACTCTTTGTGGGAATACTTTCGCTGCTGCTGCGGGAATTGATGCCCATTGACCTGATTTCGTCGTGGAGCGATCGGCTGGTGGGGGTGCTGCTGATCGGCATCGGCATTTGGTCCTGGCGCAAGGCGTTGCGCACCCGCATCCATGCCCATGAGCATTCGCACGGCGGCGAATCGCATCTGCATTTCCACGTCCACGCGGCTGGCAACGTGCGGGACAACAACCACGAGCAAAAACCGCACGTTCACAGACACGCGGCGTTCGGTATTGGCACACTCCACGGGCTGGCGGGCAGTTCTCATTTCCTGGGGATCCTGCCGGCGCTGGCATTTGCATCGAACTGGCAAGCGGCCGGTTATTTGACCGCGTTCGGTGCGGGGACAGTGGTGGCGATGCTGCTGTTTTCGTCGATCGTCGGGCTTTTGGCGGCGCGCTTTGCCGTGGGGAGCGCCCGGGCTTATCGCGGATTGATGTACGTTTGTTCGGGTACGGCGGTCGCGGTGGGCGTCGCTTGGCTGGTGGTTTGAAGCGGCGATGAGCGGCGCGCGACGTATGCCGGGGTCTCGACGAAGTGATCGGATGAGTGGTTTTCCCCGGAGAAATCCCGACGGCCGCGAAAGGCCAAGGGCTTCGCCCGCGACAAACGATCGGAAATCGCGTGCCTGATCAGAACCAGAAACTTGGCCCACCAGTTGTCCGCACCACCATGTATTGCAGTTGATTCGTTGTCCCGAATTTTCTCCACTCGTTGTGTCCGTCCAAAAACAACAGATTGCCGCCAGCGGGCATTTTGCCGTCCAAATGCGAGGTCGAGTGCCCCTTGAATCCGCCGTCCACGCTCGTGAAATTCTTTCCGGCCGGACTCCGGTTTGGATTGTTGGAGATGACAACGTCTGCGAACAATACCCGTTCTGTTGCAGTCGGGCTGTATTGCACGCCTCCAACCATGAATGATTTGATGGAGCTTAACGAGTCATTGATGTTCGTCGCCAGCAGCCGGGGAGTTTCCGGGAAAGTCGGGGTGTAGCCGACGACGCGAAAACCAGAACCACCAACGACTGCAAAGTTCCACAGGGTGTCGTTGTCCTGCTTCGAAAAGCCCGGGTCATAGAGAATGTGACGCTGCGCCCCGTTTTGTGTGAGCAGTCCGGTGACACGCGTTGGCATGTCCCAGGGCCAGTTTCCCGCGGTGTCTCCCTGGCTGACCAACCTGCCGCCGTACGTCATTATCGGTAGCTTGTCATTGTAGTCGCTTCCATACATGATCGCGGCCAGGGAAAGTTGTCTCAAATTGCTGGAGCACGCCGTGACCTTGGTCCTCCATTTCGCGCGAGCCAAGGCGGGCAACAGCAGGCTGGCGAGAATGGCGATGATGGCGATGACGACCAGCAGTTCGATCAGGGTGAAGGCATTCCCTTTTGAGAATCGCGGTGTTTGACGGTTCGCAAGATCGTTGGTCATACGGAACAAGTTGTTCGCCGGGCTTTTTCTGAAGCGCCAACCGAAATATCGGGGCAAGGCGCTCATTCCTGGGTGGCGATGTCGCAGTCTAACTTCCCCATCCCGCAACGCCATGAGATTTCGCGTTTTATTATTTAGCTTTTTGCGGGGCGCTTTGAGCGGTCCAGGGACGGTTCCTGAGCCTGTACTGACTGGGTGGCGTGCCGACTTCGCGCCGAAATGCCACGCTGAGATATTCCACGTGGGGAAAGCCCGCGCGTTCGGCGATCTGTTCCAACGGCAGGTCTGTCTCGACGAGCAACTGTTTCACTCGGTTGAGTCTGACTCGCAGGATCTCTTCGTGCGGGGTCCGGCCAAGGAGCCTTTTGAAGCGGCTTTCAAGGAGCGTGCGTGAATGCGGCACTGCCTTGAGCACGTCCCTGACTTTGATGCCATCGCAGGCATGCTGCCGGATGAAGTGGACCGCCCGCGCGACGTTGCGATCGTCGATGGCCAGCACGTCGGTGGACTGGCGTGTCGCGATTCCCAGGGGGGTGATCAAGTGGGTTTCGCCCCGTGCCTTCTGACCCGACATCAATTCATCCAGCAGCTTCGCCGCTTCGTAACCGGTGCGGTTCGTATTCGGCATGACGCTGGACAACGGCGGGTCGGACAGTTCGCACAGGAGGTCGTCGTTATCCACTCCGATGACAGCCGCGTCGTCCGGGACTGCGACGCCGACGCGCCGGCACGCATCGAGCACCTGTTGACCGCGAAAATCGTAGCAGGCCATGACCCCCACCGGTTTGGGAAGGTCCTTGATCCACCGGGCCAGATGGTCCACCTGCTGCTCGTCTTCCAGGGAAAAATCTTTCGGCGGGCGATAGACAAAGCACTCCCGGCCTGCTGCGCGGATGCAATTCTGAAAGTGCTCGCATCGCCAGTTCGACCAGTTGAAGCGTTCATCTCCGGCATAGGCAAAGTACTTGAAACCGCGCTCCAACAAATGGTCTGCGGCAAGGTGGGCAATGGCGCCGTCGTCGGTTTCAAACCACGGCAGCGCGGGAATCAAGCGCGCGGCACTGACATCCACGACGGGGATGGTAATCCGTCGAAGCGCCTCGGCGATGGCGGCATTCTCGATCCGCGCGATGATACCGTGTCCGCCCCAATGAGCGAGCCACCGTGGCGGTTTGTCTCCGCGGTTATGTTCCGACAGGTAAAGCGACCAGGGCCGGTGTTCGCGGATGTAGGCCACGATCCCCCGCAACAGGCCGCGGGCATACGCGTTGGACGTTTCGACCAACAACGCCACTTTCACCGGGTCTTTCACGGCCTGGTGATGCGTTTGCCGGACACAATACGATTCCGCGTTTCCAACGGAGGCAATGACGACGCAATCATTCTTCGCGGGCTGCGCAACGTGCTGATGAACTCCAGACTACTGCGAATACGGGCCCGCCCGCAAGCGTCTCGCTAAAAATCAAAAGAAAAATACGCGGAAGCTCATGGCACGGACCGCGGTCCGCAATTCAAGCTGCCGCAGTCCATCGGCTCGCGCATGCTTCGCGATCACCGAAGCCGGGTGTGCCGCACGATGTCCGGCGACGCGGTGCAACGAGGCAGTTCTGTGCGGACAACCAGGCTGCGACCGGGGTATTTTTGAAACATGAAGAAAAAGTCGCTCGCTTCAATCGGCGCACCTCTCTCTTGCGTATTGTCCCTGATCTGTTGTCTGGCCGCCGGAGCGGCAGAAGCGGTTCATGAAGCATCAGTGCGCGTGCTTTTCCTCGGTGACGACGGACATCACCATCCGGCAGAGCGGTTCAAACAGTTGCAACCCGTGCTGGCAAGGCGCGGCATTGAACTGGACTACACCGATTCGCTCGATGATTTGAATCCGGCGAAGCTCGCGGGATATGACGGTCTGCTCATCTACGCAAACTGGACGAAGATCTCACCAGAGCAGGAAAAGGCGCTGCTGGATTTCGTCGGGGCGGGCGGCGGTTTCGTGCCAATTCATTGCGCATCCTATTGCTTCCTCAATTCGCCGAAATACATCGAACTGGTCGGCGCTCAATTCAAAAGCCATGAAACGGGTGTGTTCAAGGAAACGATCGTCAACCCGGAACACCCGGTCATGAAGGGACTTTCGCCCATCGAGAGCTGGGATGAAACCTACGTTCACGAAAAGCACAACACCAACCGCGTCGTTCTCGCCGAGCGCCGCGACGCCAGGGGCGCGGAGCCGTACACCTGGGTGCGCGACCATGGCAAAGGCCGCGTCTTTTACACGGCCTGGGGACATGACGAACGCACCTGGTCCAACGCGGGGTTTCAGGCGCTCATCGAGAACGGCATTCGCTGGGCCACGGCGAATTCGCCGTCGCGGCTCAAACCCCGCGCCGGTCTCAAGCCGTTTGAATATACCGAGGCTCCGGCCCCGCTGCCCAATTACACTCCAAATGCCCAGTGGGGCACGCAGGGCGAACCGATTCGCACGATGCAAAAACCGCTCAGCCCCGAAGAGTCAATGAGGCACCTGGTCACGTTTCCGGAGTTCGATGTGAAACTCTTCGCGGCGGAACCGGAGATCGCCAAGCCCATCTGGATGACCTGGGATGAACGCGGGCGGCTGTGGATTGCGGAGACATTCGATTATCCCAACAACATGCAACCGCCGGGTCAGGGGCACGACGAAATCGTGATCTGCGAGGACACGAATGGTGATGGCAGGGCGGACAAGTTTACCGTGTTCGTGGACGAGTTGAGTGTGCCGACCAGCTTTACTTTCGCCAATGGCGGCATTGTCGTGGTGCACTCCGGAAAGACGGAGTTTTTCAAGGATACTGACGGCGACGACAAAGCGGACGTGCGGCAGGTGTTGTTTACCGGCTGGGGCACGGGCGATACCCATGCCGGCCCGAGCAATCTTCGTTACGGTTTTGACAACTGGATCTGGGGCACGGTTGGTTACTCGGGTTTCCGAGGTACGGTTGGCGGAAAGGAGATTCGATTTGGACAGGGCATTTACCGATTCAAGCCCGATGGCTCGAAGCTGGAGTTCATTCGTTCGAGCAACAACAACACCTGGGGGCTCGGCTTCACCGAGGACAACATCATCATCGGTTCCACCGCCAATGGCAACGCAAGCATGTATATGCCGATCCCGAACCGCTATTACGAGGCGGTCAACGGCTGGTCAGCCAGTCGGTTGGAAACGATCGCCGACAGCCAGCGATTTTATCCGGTCACCGACAAAGTCCGGCAGGTGGACTGGCACGGCAAATACACCGCTGGCGCCGGCAGCGCGATTTACACCGCGCGCAATTTTCCCAAGGAATACTGGAACCGCGCGCAGTTTGTCACCGAACCGACCGGCCATTTGCTGGGCCGGTTCTTCCTCGAACCGCGCGGCGCCGATTTCGTCGCGCACAACGCGCGCAATTTTGCCGCCAGCGACGATGAATGGACCTCGCCCATCTGTGCCGAGGTTGGCCCCGATGGCGCACTCTGGATGATTGACTGGTACAATTATGTTATCCAGCACAATCCGACACCGCGCGGTTTCAAGACCGGCAAAGGCGGCGCCTACGATACGCCTTTGCGCGACAAAACACATGGCCGCATCTACCGCATCGCGTACGACCGGGCGAAACCCGTTCCCCCGATGCGCCTGGACAAAGCGACGCCGCAGCAACTCGTTGCCACTTTGAAGAACGACAACATGCTCTGGCGGATGACGGCGCAACGGCTGCTGGTTGTGCGCGGAGACAGAAGCGTCGTTCCGGCCCTGTGCGCGCTGGTCAGCGACAATGGCGTGGATGAAATCGGCCTGAACCCCGCGGCTGTTCACGCGCTTTGGACTCTCGCAGGGCTCGGCACGCTGGATGGCTCGAACGCGCAAGCGACGGAAGCCGCGGTGAAGGCCCTGCAACATCCGTCTGCCGGCGTGCGCCGCGCGGCGTTGATGGTGCTGCCCCGCAATGAGAATTCCCTGAACGCGATCCTGAGGGGGAAGTTGCTGGACGATCCGGATCCGCAGGTGCGGATGGCGGCGTTGCTGGCGGTGTCCGAGACACCTGCTTCAGATGAGGTGGCCGCGGCGACCTTCGCGATGCTTCGGGAGCCCCGCAACGCGAATGATCGCTGGATTCCAGACGCCGCGACCTGCGCCGCCGCGCGCAACGACGCCGGATTTCTTAAGGTGGTGTTGTCCAACTACAAGCCTGTCGCGTCGGCAGCTGCGAACGAGCCGAGGGCGAATTTGATACTGAACGGATCGTTTGAAGAACTGGCGGACGGCCGTCCGAAAGGCTGGAGACCGGTCACGCATGGCGGGCGGGGAAATTTTGCCGTTGGTGAAATGGGGCGCACCGGCAGTCGCAGCGCAAAGATCTCTTCCGAACAGGGTGGAGATGTGAGTTGGGCCGCGCAGGTAAACCTCAAACCGCGCACTGATTACCGCCTCACCGCCTGGATCAAAACCGAAAACGTGCGCAAGATCGGCGGCGCACACGGCGCGATGCTCAACATCCACGAAATGCAGGATCCGGTGCATGGCGCCACCAAAGCGCTGACCGGCGACAACGACTGGACGCGCGTCGAGCTTGACTTTAATTCCGGCGAACTGACGCAGGCGACCGTCAACTGCCTGTTCGGCGGCTGGGGCCGCGCGACAGGTACCGCCTGGTTCGACGACGTTGAACTTATTCCGGCGCCCGGTTCGGAGCTTGCGGGGGAAGTGGGACGGGTTGTCCGGGTGGTGACGACGCACTACGCGCAACGTGGTCCGGTGGAAAGCATCATCCCGATGCTTGCCGCGCTGAAAGGCGCTTCGCCCTCCATTGCGGTGCCCATCCTCGACGGTCTGGTTTCCGGCTGGCCGCAGGGTACGGCGCCCGCGCTGGGCGACAACGAAAAGAAAACCCTCACGGATCTGATGCAGGCCCTGCCGGAATCGGTCCGCGACCGTTTGCTCGCGCTCGCCCAGCGCTGGGGGCGCGCGGACATTTTCGGCGGGAGCATCGCTGCCTTCATCGATTCACTGAGCAAACAGGTCGCCGATCCGATGGTCGCGGACGATAAACGGATTGCCTCCGCCAGACGGTTGCTCGGCCTGGATGACAAACCCGATGCCGTCGGACTGGTGCTCAAGCAGGTGAATTTGTTGACGCCACCAGGGCTGGGGGCCGGTCTGGTGGGCGCGCTCACCGAAAGTCGTGGCCGTGCGACGGGGCGCGAATTGACCGCGCACTGGGCGCAACTGACGCCGGCGGTCCGGCGCGCGGCCATCGCCACGTTGATGCGCCGCGCCGAATGGGCGGACGCGTTGCTGGACGCGATTGAAAAAGGAAACATCGGACGGACCGACCTGGCGGCCGAGGCATGGTCACAATTGAAATCGAATCCCAACCGCGAGATCGCCCGGCGCGCGGAAAGGCTGTCCGCCATCGGCGGGACGGTTTCCGCCGACCGGCAGGAGATCGTTAAGAAATTGCTGCCGCTCGCGAAGGAAAAGGGCGAGCCGGCGCGCGGCAAGGAGGTTTTCACCGCGAACTGCGCGGTTTGTCACACATTCGACGGCCAGGGCGGCAAGGTGGGTCCGGACCTGACCGGCATTGGCGCGCGTGACCGGTCGGAAGTGTTGATCGATATTCTGGATCCCAACCGTTCGGTGGAAGCCAATTACCGGCTCTGGAACGTCACTACCAAGGAGGGCGAGACCTTCTCCGGCCGGCTGGAGACCGAGACGCAGACCTCCGTGGAAGTTCTCGACACCACCGGACAAAAGCACGCCATACAACGGAGAAATATCGCGACGTTGGAAGGCACGCAGGTTTCGATCATGCCCACCGGATTCGAGGCCCTGCCGCCAGACGACTTGAAATCATTGCTGACGTATTTGACCCAACCCTCGCACTGACTCGGGCAGTCAGTATCGGAGTCACTCGCGGAATTCGAGGTCAAGTCGGGACTGTTCGTCGAGATTGCTGTCAACAAGACGCGCGTGGTACAGGGGCTCGCAGACTGGCTTGACGCTGTACACGCTTGTTCAAGTGAGTGCGGGCGGTTCATTGGTAGCTTTTCCCTCTGCTTTTCTAAGATACCCGAACGCAGTGGCCGAAAGGAAAAATGCAGCGCCAAAAAACGCCAGATGAGCCATGAGAATACCGAGAAGCAGACAAAACGCTGCTGCGCCGAATAACTTAAACGCGCAATCCTTGACGGCCAGGCGATTCGATAGCGTAACTGAACCTTTTGCGGCACCCGGTTTAGAAAGCGCTTTGAGGAATAATATGCTCCGAAGATTAAGAGGGATGGATATTGCGGTCGCGACGACCCATCCGCCGGCAAAAAATGCGAAAAAAGGACCACCGAAAAATGAAGCGTATGCGAAGATAGCAGCACTGAGTAAAACCTGAACAAGTATAAGCCGTAACGATTGTGTTCTGATTGGTACAGGGGAGCCGCCAGAAATGAAGAAACCTTGAGCGCGTGAAAGCGCACTACTTTTTCGCGATAGAACGTGTGCTGAAGCGAAAATGATGAGCCAGATAATCGCGATTACCCAGGGTGCAAGTGGGATCGTGCTGGCGTCCAGTTCACTGAAGTATGTTTGCATGAGTGAAACGCCGGACCCGAACGGATATCAGGCGTGCATCTCGCGGGCGATCCGTTCCATGACCGAAACGATATTCTGGACGCAACGGATTGTCGAGTGCAGGCTTGCCAGGTTTATGAACGTCGAACACGAGCCGGCAGAAGCTGCGAGCATCTCCCAAGGACGATCTTTCCGCGTAGAAGCGCCCTCCGTATTGAAGCGGCGCTCTTTTGGTTTTGCCACGGCGGTGTTGACGTTGATGCTGGTCAGCGTCGCGACCGCAACCTCGGCCGATTCGTTTCCGGTCGCGATTCACGTTGACGCGGCGAAGTCGAAAGGCGAGCTGAAACCCATCTGGCGGTTCTTCGGAGCTGATGAGCCGAATTACGCCTGCATGAAAAACGGCAGGAAACTGATCGCCGAACTCGGCGAGCTGCGGCCAAAGCAGGTTTATTTCCGCGCGCATAATCTTTTGACCTCCGGTGATGGCACGGCCGCGTTGAAATGGGGTTCCACCGGCGCGTACCGCGAGGACACACCAGGCCATCCCATTTATGACTGGACGATTCTTGACCGCATCTTCGACACGTATTTGGAAAACGGCGTGCGGCCTTATGTGGAGATTGGTTTCATGCCGCGAGACCTGTCGGTGAAACCCGAGCCGTATCAGCACCACTGGAATCCCCAGCTCGGATACAACGAAATCTTCACCGGCTGGGCTAGTCCGCCGAGGGACTATCGCAAGTGGGCCGAACTGGTCTTCGAGTGGGCGAAGCATTGCATCGGGAAATACGGTCGCGCCGAGGTGGAATCCTGGTATTGGGAAGTGTGGAACGAGGCCAACATCGGTTACTGGCGCGGCACGCCGGAGGAATTCCGCAAACTCCACGACTACGCGATTGACGCGGTGCGGCGCGCGCTGCCGACCGCAAGAGTTGGCGGCGCGGATACTGCCGGGAGCGGTGGCAAATTCACCCGCGATTTTCTCGAACATTGCCTGCGCGGCACCAACTACGCGACCGGCAAGATCGGCACTCCGCTCGATTTTGTTTCCTTTCACGCCAAGGGATCGCCGACCACGACCAACGGCCACGTGCGGATGGGAATCGCGAATCAACTGCGCACGATTGACGACGGTTTCCGGATCATCGGGTCCTTTCCAGAGCTAGAGCGCACGCCCGTGGTCATCGGCGAATGCGATCCCGAAGGCTGCGCTGCCTGCCAGGGGCCGTCACTGGCCTATCGAAACGGCACGATGTATTCCAGCTACACCGCTGCAAGCTTTGCGCGCATTTATGATCTGGCCGACCGGCGCGGCGTGAACATCGAAGGTGCGCTGACCTGGGCGTTTGAGTTCGAGGATCAGCCGTATTTCGCCGGCTTCCGTTCGCTGGCAAGCAACGGAATCGACAAACCTGTGCTCAACACCTTCCGCATGTTTGCCCGGATGAGCGGCCGGCGGCTTGACGTGGAAAGCGACGGCGCCGTGCCGTTGGACGAAATCCTGCGAGGCGGCGTCCGGGCAAAAACGGATGTGTCGGCGCTGGTGACTCTCGATCAACGCAAACTCTGCGTGCTCGTCTGGCATTACCACGACGATGACGTGCCGGGACCGGAAGCAGACGTCGAGTTGACGCTGGACAATCTTCCGGTGACGAATGGCGGGGCGCGGCTGGAACACTTCCGCATTGATGAAGACCACAGCAACGCATTCACGGCGTGGAGGCGGATCGGTTCACCACAAAAGCCGACTCCTGAGCAATACGCGCTCTTCGAAAAAGCCGGGCGGCTGGCCACGTTGGCGGGGCCGGAAAATGTTCACGTGTCCGAAGGCAGGGCGACGTTGAGGTTCCAACTGCCTCGCCGGGCAGTCTCGCTGCTCCAACTGAACTGGTGACGGGCCGCGTTCCACAGACCAAACGGCCAACGTCACGGCCGGGCGACAGGGGCAAACCACGAGGCGTTTCGCACATTGAAATTCACCCGCCGATTTTCACGTCACTGGCCGGCTGTAATGAAAAGCGGTTTGAGGTGCCGCTCGTATAAATTTTCGGTCACGTTGCGGGAGATTGTTGATTCGCATTCTGCCACCAGCTTCAAATACCGGCTGCCCATTCTGGCCGCGACTTTGTAGCCGACATGCAGCAACTGGCGCAAATGCGGGTTGAACGCGGGACACTTCGGGTCGTGCCGCAGCGCGTTGACGAACTGCGCGGAACTCCAGCCTTGCACGGTTTGCGGAGATGGCAGTTCCTTCGCGTTAATGTCGATGACCGCCGCGTACGGCGCGCAGAGTTCATCCAGGTGCGCGAAGGCGTCGGCGTATATCTCCTTGGCAAGCGCCAGGCCATCGCCGCCGGCTTCCGCCAGACCGATGATCTCCTCGAGCCAGGTCGTGCCCGCCGTCTTCACATGCACGCCGGCGTTGAGCCGCCGCACCGCGCGGCGGATGGGCGCGTAGATGGAAAACTTGTCGCTGCCCGAATGAACACTCAATTTCAAGTTCGCGGGCAGGCCGTAGCGCTCGACCGCAAAGGCGACGACCGCGAGATCCGCATTGAACTCCCGTTCGAATTGCGCGAGGTCGCCGGCGTAATCCACGCCCTTGTTGAATCGCCCGGTGAACTTCGGCGCGATGGTCTGGATGGGAATGTCTTCGTCGGCGATGGCGGCCAGAATCACCAGCAGTTCGGGCGGCGTCTGCGGGCTGTCGGTCTCATCCATCGAGATCTCGGTGATGAAGTCCGGTCCCTTGGCCTGGTTGATGTGACGGTAAATGCGGCCCGCCTCCTGAACCGCATAAAGAAACCTGTTCGCGACGCGTTCGATCCCGGCGCGGGAGATTTCGAGCGGTTGCTCGACGCAGGGGATTTGCGTTTTGCCAGCGAGTTCACTGTGACGGCTGATAAAGGCTTTCACTGTCCCGTCGTCGGCGGGCCGGCCGATGAAATCCGCCACGTCAATCGTGAAAAAGTCCGAGCACGGAATGAACCGGTCCACGGTTTCAAGCCGGATATGGTCGGCGTCCACGTGAAACGGTTTCGTCCATTTCAAATCGCTCACCGCGGCGTCCGCCGCTGCGCGAACACTGACCGGCTCCGAGCCGACGGTGACGTGCTCGCGGTTGGACTTGTTCCAGACGGGTATGACTTCAACGCCTTGTTCGCCGGCGCTGATGCACGCGCGCAACTGGGCTCTGGCCTGGTGCGCGAAACGGTCTCCCACACCGATCGAATATTTTCCCAATGTCAGCATTTTGTTTCCCACGGGATGTAGCGCGGTCGCCGGTGACAATAGGAACCGCCCCTGCGCGTGGCCAGAACTTTTGCGGTGACAACCTCCCGGCAGGCGAACTCGGACATCGCGTACTCCATCGAACCAAGCGAAACACGGCACGCAGTCCTGGTGCGTCGTTTTCATGTCTTGGTTTGACCGGCGGGCTGTGCCACTGGTAAGCATCCCGGAAGAATGCTCTCTGCCGTCACCATTTCGCTCGTGTCCGAGGCGCGCGGCGGACCGTTCGTGTTTTGGGATGACCTCGCGGCTGGTTGTGCGAGGGCCGCGGGCCACGGTTTCGCCGCCGTGGAAGTTTTTCCCGCGTCCGCTGATGCGCTGGACGCCGGGCAGTTGAAACAGTTGCTCGCGAAACACAACCTGAAGCTGGCCGCGATGGGCAGCGGCGCGGGCTGGGCCAGACACAAACTTCGGCTCACAGATCCTGAAGCGCAGACACGCCTGCGCGCGCGGGAATTCGTGGCGTCGATTGTCGATCTGGCCGGCGGCTTCGGCGCGCCCGCCATCGTCGGTTCGATGCAGGGCCGGTGGGAGGGCAACGTGACTCGCGACCAGGCGCTCGTCTGGCTCGCCGAGGCGCTTGAGGAACTCGGGCCGCGCGCCGAAAGACACGGCGTCCCTCTGCTTTTTGAGCCGCTGAATCGTTACGAATCGAACGTGCTGAGCAACGTCGTTGATTCGCTGGCTTTTCTGAAATCGCTTCGCACGTCAAACGTGAAACTGCTCTGCGACCTGTTTCACATGAACATCGAGGAGGCGGACATCGCCGGCTCTCTGCGGCTCGCCGGATCGAAGCTGGGACACGTCCATTTCGTTGACTCGAATCGCCTCGCGGTCGGACTTGGGCACACGGATATGGCGCCGATTGCGGCCGCGTTGAAGGAGATCGGTTACGCCGGTTACATTTCCGCCGAAGCCCTGCCTGTGCCTGACGGCGACGCGGCGGCGAGGCAAACCATGGCGAGTTTCCAGCGGTGGTTTGGAAATCCAGCATCCTGATCATGCTCAAACATCAACTCATCCATCCGAAGATCAATGAAGTGCTGGCTCGTGCCGGGCATCACGCAAAAATTTTGATCGCCGACGGCAATTATCCGGTTTCGACCAAAAAGGGCCCGAACGCGGAATTGGTTTGCTTGAATCTGTCGCCCGGTGTCGTGACGGCCGCGCAGGTGCTGCGCGCGGTATTGAGCGCCGTGCCTGTGGACCGCATAAACACCATGGGCGTCCCGCCCGATGATGCGTACGCGCAAAAGGGTGAACCCGCGGTCTGGAATGCATTCCGGCGGGAGATCAAAACCGCAAGATTAAAACTGAAACTGGAACCGGTCCAGAAATGGGACTTCTACAAACAGGTTGAATCGCCCGATCACGTTCTGACCATCCAGACCGGCGACCAGGCGCTCTGGGCCAACATACTGCTCACCGTTGGCTGCCGCACCGGTTGATTTGTCCGCCATGCAAACGCGAGCTCTCGGCAAGACCGGTCTGCAACTTCCCATCCTCAGCTTCGGCGCGTCGTCGCTCGGACAGGAGTTCCGCAAAGTCAGCCTCGACGAGGCGTTGCGCAGCGTCCGCGTTGCCTTGGATTGCGGCCTGAACTTCATTGACACTTCGCCGTTTTACGGTCGCGGCATGAGCGAAGTGCTGCTCGGCATCGCGTTGCGTGATGTGCCGCGCGACAGCTACACGCTTTGCACCAAG
>Ga0134126_10003271_pt1 | contig 20318 bp, 10 predicted proteins | sample KB31752_FD_96881 | JGI IMG/M metagenome (GOLD analysis project Ga0134126, IMG submission 96881) | Terrestrial soil microbial communities with excess Nitrogen fertilizer from Kellogg Biological Station, Michigan, USA - KB3-175-2 | ecosystem: Environmental > Terrestrial > Soil > Unclassified ... | reverse complement strand
CCGCGGGTTTCCCAATCCGCTGGAGGGCGGTTACGGCAACGTGCTGGGCGACATTGCGCACCTGGGCGTGCTGGTGTTTTTCGTGATCTCGGGTTTCCTGATCACCTCCTTGCTGATGAGCGAGCGCGAGAAAACCGGCACGATCTCGCTCGGCAGATTTTATCTGCGCCGCGTGCTGCGCATCTTCCCCGCTTTCTATGGATTGATCCTGGTGCTCGCGGTCGCCACGTGGCTGGGCTGGATCGAACTCGACGGCACCGATTTCGCGTATGCGCTCACTTACACCGTCAACTACTACCCCAACCACCCGTGGCAGATCGGGCATCTGTGGTCATTGTCCATCGAGGAACAGTTCTACCTGTTGTGGCCACTGACCATGCTTGCGCTGCGTCAACGCCGCGCATTGGCGGTGGCGGTGCTGGCAATCTTCGCGGGTCCTCTGGTGCGCGCATGCATCCGCGAGTGGCTGTTCCATGTGGACCCGCACTCGCCACTGGCGGGCATGTCCATTTTTCCGGCGATGTTCGACTATCTGGCGACCGGCTGCGCGTTGGCCCTGCTGCGGCCATGGCTGCTCACGCAGCACTGGTATCTACGGCTCACTGCCAGCCGCTGGTTGGCCTTGGCGATTCCGCTGGTTGTGCTGATCAATCGCGAATCCGGCTACACGCTGGTGGAACTGATGTTCTCGCCGCTGTTGAATATCTGCATCGCGCTGTTGATCGAATCCAGCACGCGACACGCTGATTCGCGGGTCGGGCGCTTTCTCAACTGGAAGCCGGTCGCGTTTCTCGGTGTGCTGAGCTACTCGCTGTATTTGTGGCAGCAGCCGTTTCTCAACCGCCACTCGCAGGCGCTGTGGACCGCCTTTCCGCAGAACCTCGCGCTCGCTCTGGTTTGTGCGCTGCTGTCGTACTTCCTGATCGAGCGCACGTTCCTCGGTTTGCGCAAGCGGCTGGAACGTACCGACAGTCTGCCCACGCGCGCGCGCGAAATTTCCGAAATGGTGCGCAAAACACAAGGCGGCATCGCTGCCGCGATGCCGCCTTCTGAAACCACGTGATTGCGTTTGATTGGTCAAGGCGACTGTCCGCCCGACACATCCACCGGTGAACCGATAACAGCCGTTCGTGGTGATGCTCGCCACGAACGGCTCTGCTATCCCAACCGCGCCACTTTTGCGCGGTTGGTTTGCTGCCACTCAGCGCGCGGCGGTTTCCGAGCCGCCCAGCCAACGCTGGATCGCTTCACGCAGCGAGGACTGCCTTTGCCGCGACGTGATGACCTTGCGGGTCGACGTCTGGGCACTCGCGGTGGTGCGCTGCGTAGTCGTTGCCGCAGCAGTGCTTGTGCTGGTGCTGGGAGCACTGCCGATCAAACGTGGCGGCAAGGTTCCACCGTAGCGCCACTTGCGCGGCGGCGGCGTCGGGCTGGTCGGTGGCGGCGGACTGGTCGGCGGCGGCACAACAGGAGTGCTGCCGAATTCGGTGGAGCCGATGTCGTAGCCGGCGCCGACCGGGCGCGCATCACCCAGATAGTCGGTGGCGACTGTCATCACGGTGCTGGCCTTGTCGATGGCCGGGCTGCCGACCAGCGGCATGGCATTGAAGGTGGCCATCACCTCCGATGTCAGCATGGGATCGGCCAGCGTGTTGCCGGACGGGTAGCTGGTGTAGTAGCGGGTATTCCAGACTACGTTCGCCTTGATATTGACCTTGCCGGTGGGTGGATTGCCCCACCAGAACATGCAGCTCTGCTTGCCTTCATTCCAGGCTGCCTGGCCGATCAGCACGTTGTTGTACAGATCCACCTCGGAATTGCTGTCGCCCCCATCCGGCCCGACGAGGCAGTCGCCCTGGCTGATGATGGTGTTGTAGCTGAGCGAAGCCAGTGCACCCGGGGTCATCACCATGTAGACCGCCGTGCCATTGGCGCGGCACATGTCGCCCGAGGTCATGTAGTACTTGCCGTTGAAATTGGCGCAGTTGCCCACGACCACCGAGTTCTGGATGACGGTCGGCCCCTGGGTCTTCACCTGGTTGCCGGCATTGCCGGAGAAATGGCTGCGCAGCACGGTGATCTTGCCGGTGCCGTCGGCGTAACGCAGATCCAGGCCGTCCTGGGTGTTGTCATGGAAGTTGACCTGGTTGAAGGTCCAGGTGCCGCCGGTCTTGGCGGTGCCCAGCCCGTCGCCGTAGCCGCCTTCCTGCTGGCCCCAACAGGCGTAGATAGTCGTGCTTGGATACTGCTCGGTGCAGCCGTTCCAGCCCACTTCCACATTGCTGAAGTTCATGGTCCCGGAATTGGAGCTGCTTTGCGTGCCGCCCAGATCGCCGCTCCAGCCCGCGCCACCGTTGGCAACGACCTTGACATTGGTCAGCGTCCAGTTGCTGAGGCGCCCAGCCTGGATGCCCATGTTCGCCAGTCCGTGGATATTGAGGTCCTGCAGCGTGACGTTGCTGGAGTCCTGCGCGTGCAGCCCCATGTGCGCCCACGCACCGTACGGCGCGGAAGTGCGATTGCAAGCCACGCTCGAACTGATGTGGAACTCGATGCACGCGCTGTGATCGGTGACGTTGAGACACGCCACCTCGACATTGGAGCTGCCGTCCAGATCGAGGATTTCATAGCTGCGATCCGAACCCCACAGCTCCGGCGGCGCCGTGCAGCCGGAAGTCCAGCCAGCGCCGACGATGCGGGTGGGTGCGCTGGCGGTGCCACTCGGAATCGCCTGCATCGTGCAACCCCACGGCGCGCTGAGACTGCACGCGCCGTAAAGCGAACTGTTGTTCTTCCAGTCTGCGCCCATCTGATAACTGCCGGCGTCGATCACCAGCGTGTCGCCACCGTGGATGCGCGGCGCCTGCGGAGATGAGCTGTTGCTCGGGGGGAGCGCGACGAACGGATGATCCCACGCGCAGGACAGGTTGCTGCCGCTGCCCGGATATGCCGCGTCAGCGAGACCATTGCATTGTGTTGCGGTGCCGCCATCGGTGCGCACGTAGTACGTGGTCGCCGAGGCAACGTTGAAGGCGGCGAAGCCGCCCCACGCCATCAAAGCGGCGGCGGAGAGATGTAGCACTTTCATGGGGATTTCACCTTTGCGAAAACAACGCGAAGCAATCTGTCCTTCCGACGATGACTTCGCGGGAGACGCTTGAAATCCCTATCGAGCTCCGCCAGCCAGAGTGGCCGACCGGGAGAAGACTACAGTGGCTTCTAAGTAGCTTGAACACCTCTCCTACACCTGTTTTCGACAACACCATCACAAAAGTCGCAATTGCGTGCACGCGTCTTCACGCAGTCAAACAGACGCTTAACGAACTCAACGTTGAATTAACTTGTGCGAGCGAGCTGCCGTGCAGCGATCGTGAAATGCGAGACAAGCGTGAGCACCGGCTGGCACACTTGTGAAGGGCGCATGCAGATCAGGGAATTCGACATGACGACTCGGCGCGAGTTGTTCGCGGGAGAAGTGCTGTACAGCCAGGGTGAGCCCTCCGATTGCGCGTGGCTGATCGAAAGCGGCGCGGTGGAACTGGTCTCGGTGCACGGCCGTCGCATCACCCGCCATGGCGTGCTCCGGCCGGGCGAGTTGATCGGCGAGATCGGTCTGCTGGATGGATCGCCGCGCACCGATACCGCCACGGCTTGCGGCGACACCGTGCTGCTGGCGATCGAACCGGATCAATTTCGCGAACGCCTGGCAGACGGCGACTCGATCGTGCGGGCGCTGGTGGACAGCCTGTTGCGCTACAAGCAAAGCGTGATCGCCAGCCTGCCGGCGGATGCGCCCCTGCCGGCGGAAGACGTGCCTTGTGACGACACCGACGAACGCAGCGGCATCGAGAAGATCCGGCTGGAAGCGCAACTGCGCGACGCGCTCGACCAGGGCACGCTGGAGGTGCGCTATCAACCGATCTACGATCTGCTGGAATCGCGCGTATCCGGTTACGAAGCGCTCGTGCGTTGGGAATTGCCGGGGCGCGGCGCGGTGTCGCCGGCGGAATTCATCAAGCTCGCCGAGGAAACATCGCTGATCGTGCCGGTCGGCGAATACGGACTGGCACGCGTGATCGACACCTTGAGCGCGCTGTACCGCACCGGGGGCAGCGAACCACTGCCCAACATCGCGCTCAATTTATCGGCGCGGCAACTGGTGGAGCCCGGCACCGCGCGGCAGATCCTGGCGCGCGTGCAGGAAGCCGGTTTGCCGGCGGGCATGTTGAAGCTTGAAGTAACCGAAAGCCGCATGCTCGATTACGCGCAGGTCGGCGCGGTGATGCGGCACTGTCGTGAACATGGCATCCCGTTCGCGCTGGATGATTTCGGCACGGGCTATTCCAACCTGACCCACCTGCACCAGCTCGACTTCGAGTTCGTCAAGCTGGACCAGGCGTTCGCGCGCCAGATGTTCGACAGCGACCGCGCCATGACGATCGTGGAAGCGGTGGTGGCGATGGCGCACGGCTTGGGCGCGGCGGTGATCTGCGAGGGCGTGGAGAACGCGCGGCAACTGCAGCGCCTGCGCGAACTGGGCGTGCGCTACGCGCAGGGTTACCTGATCGGTCGGGCGATGCCCGCCGCGGCGGTGCTGTCTGGCGAAGCCGCGCGCGCGGGCGCGGAAGCGGTCGCGGGCTGCATCCCTGCCCTGACGATGTAGGAGCGGCCGCGTTCGACGGCGTCTCTGTCCCCCCGCAATGGTGCGCATGGCGCGCTCCCGAGCTGCTCCGAGCACTCGCAGCATTTTTTCTAACTGCAGGCGGCTCGCGCCGGAACACAGCTCCTGCGACAGCTACTCGATCGCGCCGATGTCGACGGAACTCGTGCGCGCTTCGGCCTTGCCATGTCCGGCATGTTTGCGCGTACCGCGCGCAGCCGGGCTGCCCGACAACGGGGTCGGATCAAAGGCCTCGAGCGCTTCGTTTTTCAGCCGCGGATCCTCGCACAGCGAATCGGCCGGGCAGGCGCCATTTCTGACATTCCAGATGATGTTGTCGCGATAGACGATCTTTTGCGGAGGGGTGCCGTCGGAGAACCAGGTGAAGCATGTCAGACCGTCGCCATTCCAGCGTTTGCCGCCGAGAAAGATGTTGTTGTGGATGAGGTAGGTGTCGCTGGCGTCGGCTTTGTCGGAATCACCGCCCAGCAAGCAACCCGATTCGCCGGTCACGGTGTTCCAGGCAAAAGTCACTGTCTGGTTGGGACCATTCATGGCCGCGTATTCGCCACCGCCCGCGCGGCATGCATCTGCACCGGCCGGATAGCCCAGTTGTTTCATTGAAGAGCAATACGCGATGAATACCGAATGGGTGATGTTGGCACTGCCCATCGTCTTGAGATCGTTGCCCGCGTTGCGCGCGAAGCGGCCGTGATCCACGCTGATGGAACCGTTGCCGTTGGCGTAACGCAGATCAATGCCGTCCTGCGTGTTGTCGTGGATATCCGGCCGCACGAATACGTAATCCCCGCCGGTCCAGGCCTCGGCGAAACCGTCGCCATAGCCGCCTTCGTTCTGACCGTAGCAGTCGATGATCTTGGCGGTGTCGGGATAATCCTCTGCGCACCCGTTCCAGCCCACCTCCAGATCGGTGCACACCAGCTTGCCGGCATTGCTGGAGCTGTGGTCGTTGCCGCCCAGGTCGCCATCCCAGCCAGCGTTGCCGTTGCCGATGATCTTCACCCGCGTCACCGTCCAGTCGCGAATGCGCCCGGCCTGCACGCCCTGCCCGGCGAAGCCGTGGATGCGCAGATCCTGCAAAGTCACGTCGCTGCTGTCTTGAGCATGCAAGCCCATGCGCCCCCAGTCGCCGGCCACCCGTGGACACGCGTACGCGGGGTCGGGTTTGTAATCCTTGGTGCAATTGGAATGATCGCTGAGGTCGAGGCAGGCGATCAGCACATGGCTGCTGCCATCCAGCGACAGCAATTGGCGTGCGCCGTGCGTGCCCCACAATTGCGGCGGTGCGCTGCAGCCTGAATCCCAGCCCGCACCGAGAATGCGGGTGGGATTGGTTGCGCTGCCGGAAGGAATTGCCTGCGGAACACAGGCGCGCGCGTTGTCCACCGCGCAATCCCATTCGCGATTCCAGCCGATCGGATAGGAGCCCTGCCCGATGATCAACGTGTCGCCGCCCTGGATGCGCGCTTTCCCGCCGCTTGCCTGCGGCGGCAATGCCTGCATCAACGAATCCCACGCACAGGCGCGGCCACGCGAACCGGCTTGCGCCGCATCCGCGCTGCCGTCGCATTGCGAGTTCGTGCCGCCGTCGCTGCGCACATAATAAGTTGCGGCGTCAGCGCGCTCGACGATACCCGGCGCCGTGCAGTACAGCAGCGCGATCAGCACAACGCGAAGTCCTTTCATGTGTTCGCCCTTCCCTGAGTCGAAGGGGTACGGTCTACTCGCGATCATGAGAAGCATGTGAAAACCGTGCGTTCCGCCCGTGGTTTCACGCGATCGCCACCCGCCGCGGCTAACTATTGAAATCACGTTCGCCGATGGACCAAACAGGGAGGTGTTTGTGTCAAAACCTTCCGCTGCGGGCGCGCCCGTGGTGCCCCGAGAGGATGACGAAGACGCGATCGCGGCTGAGCTCGCGCGCCAGAAACTCTGGATCGCCGGCGTCGAAAGCCGTGCCGCGCGTTTCAGGATCCTCAGCACCTTGCCGTATCCGAAGTCGCCAGTCTGGAACCGCGTGGTGACCACGCTTGGTGCGCGCCGGAATTGGCTGACACCGCTGACGCGCAAAGTCGGCATCCCGGATATCTCCGTCATTTTGCGATTGCTGGCGCGCGCGCATCGTTACCAGCTGGTATTGATCGCGGGTGGAGAGCGCGCGGATCTTGTCTATGCCGCGCTTGCCGGGCTGTGCCCATGGATCAAAGCGCCGCACGTGATCGTGGATGCGCATTGGCAGAAGTCCGCGGGTGCGGCGGGTTGGCTGCAGCGGCAATTGCTGCGCCTGGCCAATCGCGTGCTGGCGCAAGTGCAGGTGCACTCGCCGGAGGAGATCGCGATTTATCACGCGGAGTTTGGAATCCCGGAAGAGAAACTGTGCGCGATTCCGTGGTCCACCGCGCTCGGCGGTTACGACCTGCCCGACAGTACGCTCGGCGATTACGTGCTCACCGGCGGACATTCTTTTCGCGACTACACGGCTTTCCTGCGCGCGGTCGGAGAGCTGGGCGTGCCGACCCGGATCGGGATTCCGGCCGGACGCGTGGACAGCCGCTTGCGCGAGCTGGTCGCGCCATTCCCCAATGTAACGCTGCACACCGATTGGTCCAACGATACCTATTACAGGCAGATGTGCGGCTGTCGTGTGTACGCGATGCCGATTCAGCAAGGATTGACCCGCTCAACCGGCGACCGCACCATCCTGCATGCGATGCATCAGGGCAAACTGGTGGTTTCCACCGACTCGATCGCACCACGCATCTACCTGCGCCATCGCACCAATGGTTTTATCGTGCGCGAGCCAACCGTCGAATGCTGGAAGCAGACGTTACGCGAAGCGCTCGCGCTCGACCCCGAAAGTTACCGCCGCATCGGCGCGCGCGCGGCATACGACGCCAAGGTGCGTTTCAACGAAGCGATGCGCCTGGCGCGTACACTCGATTGCGTGGTGGCATTGCTGGATCGAAACCATCGCGTCTCGTGGGCACTGACCTGATCACCTCCGCGGATTCGAAGGGCTGGCCCAGCTTGCGCTCCCACGCCAGCGCGGTGCGCGCGATAAATGCCAGATCATCGTGGCGCGGCTGCCAGCCCAGCGTGCGCCGGATGCGCCGCGCCTCCGCGATCAATGTGGAAGGATCGCCGGGGCGACGCGCGCGCTCCACGCATGGAACCGGCTCGCCATTCGCACGGCCGACCGCGTCCAGCACTTCACGCACGGAATAGCCGTGGCCGTAACCGCAATTGAGCGTGGTTGAGTCGCCGCCGTCGCGCAGATAAGCCAGCGCATCCAGATGCGCGCGCGCCAGATCCGCGACGTGGATGTAATCGCGCACGCCGGTGCCGTCGGGTGTGTCGTAGTCGGTGCCGAAGATGGAAAGCTGCGGGCGCTTGCCGAGCGCGGCTTCGCAGGCGACCTTCACCAGCAGGGTGGCGTTTTTGGTGGACTGGCCAATGCGTCCGGCGGGATCGCAGCCGGCGACGTTGAAGTAGCGCAACGCGACGTAGCGCGGACCGCCGGCTTGGCCTAGATCGCGCAGCATCCACTCGCTCATCAGCTTGGAGCGACCGTACGGATTGATCGGCGCGAGCGGGCTGTCTTCCGACGCCTTGCCATCCGGTGGCGTGCCGTACACTGCGGCGGTCGAGGAAAACACGAAACTCTGCACCCGGGCTTGCGCGCAGGCCGCCAGCAGATTGCGCGTGGCGCAGGTGTTGTTGCCGTAGTAGCGCAGGGGATCGGCAACCGACTCCGGCACGATCGTGCGTGCGGCGAAATGCATGACCGTGTCGCACGCATGTTCGCGCAGCAGTCGCGACACCAGCGCGATGTCGCCGACATCGCCGACCACCAGATCGGCACCGATCACCGCGTCGCGAAACCCGGTGCTCAGATCATCCAGCACGATCACGCGCTCGCCGGCTTCGACCAATTGCAATACGACATGGCTGCCGATGTAACCGGCACCGCCGGTGACCAGAATGGTGGATTGCTTCCGCATCGCGTCCTTGACCTTCGAATGCCGCCGCGCTTCCTGCGCGACCCCAAGAGTGACTCCGTTTTTGTTTGCGCAAGGTGAACGAAAGAATGAACAGTCGAAATCAATCACACCTGCTTCATGCATCGTTGATCGGGCATCCCGCTACAATGCGCAAGCGGACTCGCAAGGAAGCTCCAGTCCATGCACAGCATCGTTCTGCGGCGCGCGTTGGCGCCGCCCCTGCAATTGGCCTCGTTGTGGTCGGGCCATGCGTTGCGACGCGCCAGGGCGGTGCGCCGCCCGCGCATCCTGATGTACCACAGCGTCGGCCACGAGGACGTGTCGATCCGCCAATTCCGCTGGCAGTTGCGATTCCTCCGCGATACGTTCGATGTGGTGCCGCTGACGCGTTTGGTCGATCGCCTGATCGCGGGCACCGCCAATGGCGAAGAAGTCGCGCTCAGTTTCGATGACGGTGTGCGCAATCATTACAGCGTGGTCTGGCCGTTGCTGCGCGATGCACGCGTGCCGGCCACTTTTTTCGTCTGTCCGGGTCTGATCGAATCCGGCGCATGGCTCTGGAATACCGAGTTGCGTGTACGCCTGTCGCTGTTGGGCGATGCGGAGCGCGCACGTCTGGCGCTGAAAATCGGCAGTCCAAAGCATTCCGCGCGAGCGATGGTGGACTGGGCCAAACAGCTGGCGCTTTCCGAACGGCAGGCGTTTGAGGAGCGCGTGCGCGCGTGCACCCGGCAATTCGAACCGACCGCCGCGCAGCTGGACCGCCATGCTCCGATGAGCTGGTCACAACTGGCGCGGCTGGATGCGCAGTTGATCGGCATCGGTTCCCATACTGCCACCCATCCGATCCTGAGCCGGTTGCCGCGCCAGGCGTTGCACGCCGAATTGGTGGACAGTCGCCGCGCGCTGGAGCAGCGCCTCGGCCGCAGCGTGGATCTGTTCTGCTATCCCAATGGCGACCATGACCATGCTTCGCGCCAGGCGGTGCGCGAGGTTTATCGCGCCGCACTCTCCACGCGCGAAGACGTGGTCACCGCCGATGCCGATGTGTACACCTTGCCGCGTGTTCCCGCCGGCGATCGCAAGAGTTATTTCGTTCGCCGCCTGCACCGGCCCGCAGCGTGAGATGCCGATGACCATCAAGCGGCCGAAAGTATTGATCCTCGACGGCCACAGCAAGGCTGCGGCGGAGTCGCTGCTTGCGCTCCCGGCTTGCTGCGAGTTGCACGTGGCGGGGATCGAGCCTGATTGTCTCGGCTTCGCTTCGCGCCGCGCCGCGCGCCGGCTGGTCCAGCCCGCGAACGTGACCGCCTTGCGCGAATGGCTGATTGCGCTGGATCGCAATGAACATTACGAACTGATCCTGTGCTGCACCGAGGCCTCGCTGCTGGCGCTGAAGGCCGATGCGCTCGATCCACAACTGCGGGCCAAGGCGGTGCTGAGCTGCGAAGCATCGCTGGACATCGCGCTGGACAAGCAGCGCACGCTGGATCTCGCGCGCGAACTGGGTATCAAGACACCGCGCGGAATGGTCGTGACCGCGACGGAACAGGCGCCGGAATGTGTCTCCTACCCGCTGGTGGTGAAGCCGCTGCACAGCAAGGTGCCGGGATGCGACACGATCCTGGCCTTCGACGTGCGCGTGTGCCGGGATGGACAGGAGCGCCGCGCCGCGCATGCGGCGATGCTGCCGTTCACGCCGGTGGTCGAACAGGAATATTTTCGCGGCCACGGCGTCGGCATCGAGCTGTTGTTCGAGCATGGCAGGCCGCGCTGGTGGTTCGCCCATCGACGCATCCACGAAATGCCGGTCACCGGCGGCGCCAGCACCTATCGGCGCGCGATCGAACCGCCGGCGCCATTGCTGGAAGCGGCGCTGACACTGCTGATTCACCTGCGCTGGCACGGAGTGGCGATGGTGGAATTCAAGTGCAACGACGAGGGCGATTACCGTCTGCTGGAAATCAATCCGCGCCTGTGGGGTTCGCTGCCGCTGGCCACCGCCGCCGGCGTCAATTTTCCGCTCGGCTTGCTGAAGCTCGCGAAGCGCCAACCGCTTGGAGCGCAACCGCGTTATCGGCGCGGCATGCATGCGCGCAGCCTGGTCGCTGATGCGCACTGGTTCGTGCAGTCCTGGCGACAGCGGCACGATCCGCTGCGAGTCGCGTCGCTGCGTGTCGGCGACTTTTGCGGGTTGCTGCGTCCCCTGCTCGGGCGCGAGCGCTGGGATCTGTTCCGCTGGCGGCAGCCGCAACTGTGGTGGCGGCTGTGTCGCGATGCGCTGCCACGCGCGCAACGCAGCCGGGCCGCGCGCAACGCGCGCGCCAACTGGCGCAGGCTGCGCGATGGTTGGCGTGAACGCCGCATCCGCCGGGTACTGGTGCTGTGCTACGGGAATATCTGCCGCAGCCCGGTGGTCGCAGGGCTGCTGCAAACCTGTGCGCGCGACGTTGAAATCGCTTCGGCCGGCTTTCACGCGCAGGCGCAGCGCCGTGTACCTCTCGGCTGGGCCAAGGTGGTCGAGCAGACCCTGGGCCTGCAGTTGGGCGGCCATCGCTCGCGCGTGGTGGATGCCACGCTGATCGAATGGGCCGACCTCATCATCGTGATGGATGCGGAGAACTGGCGCGCGCTGGCGCGCAGCTGTCCGCAGGCAATTCCGAAAGCGGTGCTGCTGGGCGTCGCCGCCGCCCGCCGCGGCGCGCGGCAGACCGAAATCGCCGATCCTTACTCGCTGGACGAAACCGGCATGCGGCCGATCGCGGCCATGCTGCGGCATTGCGTGGACAACCTGGCCAGACAACGGAGTGCGCACGCGTAATGATGAATTCATCCAATCTGCGCATCGCGTACGGGCCCGAGTGGAACGCTCCCGAAGGCGCCCACGCGCCTGCGCCAGTGGTGTCGGTGGTGACGCCGAGCTATAACGCGGCGGCGACCATCAGCGACACCATCGCGAGCGTGGCCGCGCAAACCTGGCGCGAGTTCGAGCTGATCGTGGTGGACGACGGCTCCAGCGATCACACGCCGATGCTGCTGGCGCAACACGCGCGACGTTATCCGTGGATCTCCTGGTGCATGCAGGCCAACGCGGGCGCGGCGGCGGCGCGCCAGACCGCGATCTCCCTGGCGCGCGGCGAGTTCATCGCCTTTCTGGATGCCGACGACGTGTGGGCGCCGAACAAGCTTGCGCTGCAGATCGCCGCGTTCGGGCGCAATCCGCGCGCGGCATTCGTATATGCCGATGCACGCGACTTCCAATCCGACCGCGAACGCCCGCAAACCCTGTTCGAGCAGAAGCGGCCGGCCCGCGGCAATGTGTTGCGCGCGCTGTTCGAGCGCGGCAATTTCATCCTCACCTCCTCGGCGATGGTGCGCAAATCGGTGCTGCGCGAGGTGGATGGCTTCGATCTCACCCGGCGCATCAACGAGGACGTGGATTTGTGGTTCCGCGTGGCCGAGCGACACGAATTCGATTACGTGCCGGAGGTACTGGTGCGCCGGCGGCTGCTGCCCGACAGTCTGATGCATTCCAATCCGATCGAAGTGTGGCGCAGCGATCTGGAGCTGATCGACCGCTGGGTGCAACGGCGGCCGGATCTGTTTCCCGCCGATTCGGCGTGGGTGCGCAGGCGCCGCGCGCTCACCTGGGCGCGGCTGGCCAACGAGTACCTGCATCGGCGCGCATTCGCCGATTCGCGTCGCGCATGTTTCAACGCCCTGAAATACGGCCAATGCAATCCCGGCACGCTGGTGCGGGGACTGGGTGCCTGCGCGCCGCCGGCGGCGAATCTGTTCTGGAACACCAAGGCTGCTTGCAAACGCATGCTGCACCGCTGACGCGGCGCGGTATTGCGCTCAGGCGACCAATTCTTCGGCCTTGGGCTCGCTGATCGCAGGCGGGGCAATCGCCAGTTGCGTGCGCTCAAGCACCTCCCGGAACGCCGCTACCAGCGCGGGCTGCTCGATCAGCGAATCGTGATCGCCGGTCATCTGGATCACTTCCAGCTCGGCCGCCGCATTTTCCCAACCCAGCGCATAGGACGCCGCCATTTCGGCCGGATGCTCGGCGGCGCGGAACAGGGTGATCTTGCCCGGATAGGGCGGTGGCACGTAGTTGTAGTAGGCGCGCTGATTGCAGTCGAGCAGCACCCGATAGCGCAGTGCGTGCGGCAAGGTGTGGCCGGTTGCGCGCGCCCAGCGCAGGCGCACCGCGTCGCTGAGCCACAGCCCGCGCCAGTACGCATATTCGCTGATCCATTGCCCGAACTTGCGCAGGTCGGCATCGCGCAATCGCTGCCAGCGGCCGCGCCAACGCTGGCTGATGCGTCGCAGGGATCCGGCCCGCTGCAGCTCGAAGTGGTGATTGCCCGGTCCATAGGTGTCGAACAACGCGAGCAGCGCGATGGGTTCGCCCTGCTCGCGCAACTGCCGCGCGATCTCGTAGGCGATCATGCCGCCCATCGAACGACCGGCGAGGAAGTAAGGCCCGCGCGGTTGCAGCGAGCGAATTTCCGCGCAGTAACGCGCCGCCATCGCGGGCAGTGATTCCAGCATCGGCGTGATGCCATCCAGACCGACCGCCTGGATCCCGTAGAACGGTCGATCCTCGCCCAGCGCCTGCGCCAGCGGTTTGTAACCCAGCACATTGCCGCCGACCGCGTGCACGCAGAACAGCGGTGGCAATGTGCCGCGGGGCTGCAATGGAACCAGCAATGCCCAGGGATCGGCGGCGCTTGCGGCGAGCTCGCGCGGCGTCGCGCCATCGGGCCCTTTCGCACCCGCCGCGCGGAACGCGGCGGCCTGACCGGCAATGGTGGGCGCGATCAGCAACGTCGAGAGCGGCAGGTTCACGCCGGTCAGTTCCTGCGCACGCTGGAACACGCGCACCGCCAGCAGCGAATCGCCGCCCAGATCGAAGAAATTGTCGTCCAGCTTGATATCGTGCACGCGCAGCAGATCGCGCCACAGTTGCAGGAAGGTATGTTCCAGGGACGTGAGCGGCCGCTCCTGTCCGCTTTCGACAGCGGGAGCGGGTGCGGCGATACTGCTCGGCAGCGGCAGCGCTTTGCGATCTATCTTGCCATTGGGCGTCTTGGGCAGGGCCTGCAGAACCTGGATATGCTGCGGCAACATGTAAGCGGGCAAGCCTCCGCGCAACTGCTCGCGCACTGTTGCCGCGTCGGCATCACCTGCGACATACAGCACCAGACGCTTGTCGGTTGCACTGAATTCACGCGCCACCGCCGCGGCTTCGCGCACGCCCGGCACCGCCAGCGCGACGGCTTCGATATCACCGGGCTCGATGCGATACCCGCGCAACTTGATCTGGTCGTCGACCCGACCGTGGAAATGCAACACGCCTTCGTGCAGGGTTCCCAGATCACCGGTGCGATACATCCGCGCCGGTTGATCCGCCGCGTCGCGCTCGACGAAGGGATCGGGTACAAACCGCTCGGCGCTGAGTTCCGGTCGCGCGTGATATCCGTCCGCCACCCCGGCGCCACCGATCCAGATTTCGCCGACCACGCCCGGCGGGACCGGCTGACCACGCGCGTCCAGCACGTAAATTTGCGTGTTGGCGAGGGGCGTACCCAGCGGCAACGGTCCGCTGCCGTGCTGGACCCGCGATGCGGTGGACCAGATGGTGGTTTCGGTGGGCCCGTACAGATTCCAAAATTCGCGGCAGCGCGGCAACACGGCTTCGGCAAGATCGCGCGGCAGCGGCTCGCCGCCGACCAGCAATTTCAGCCCGCGGATGCCCTCGATGCGACCGCCATCCAGCAACAGGCGCAGCAACGACGGCGTGGTCTGCAACAGGCTCACGCCACGCTCGCAGATCAGTTGCATCAGCCCTTGCGGATCGGCGAGCAAACGCTCGCTGGCGAGCGCGATGCGCGCGCCGACGATCAGTGGCAGATACAACTCAAGCCCGGCGATGTCGAATGACAACGTGGTGACCGCACACAAGACGTCGTCGGCTTCGATGCCCGGTCGCTCGCGCATGCTGGTCAGGAAATTGACCAGGTTGCGATGCGGAATGCGCACGCCTTTCGGGCGTCCGGTTGAACCGGATGTGTACAGTACATAAGCCAGGTCATCGCCACCGATCACCGGCAACTGCTTGCGCAGCAGATACCGACGGGTCGGCAGATTTTCCAGCTCCAGCAGGTCGCGGCCGCGTGCCACCACTTCGGGCGTGGACTCGGCGCGCCATACCACGACATGACGCAAGCCCGAATGTTCGGCCATGTAACGCAGCCGGTCGGCCGGGAAAGCGGGGTCCAGCGGCACATACGCCGCGCCGCTTTTCATGATGCCGAGCAGCGCTGGCAGCAGCTCCAGGTCACGTCGCACGCAAACACCGACCAACTCGCCGCGCTGCACGCCGCGCGCCAGCAGCGCACGCGCGATCGCATCCGCCCGCCGCGCCAGTTGCGCATAACTCAACGTCTGGCCTTCGCATTCCACCGCGATCCGCTCGGGCGCGCGCGCCGCCTGCGCCGCGATCAGCGACGGCACGCTCGCTCCACGATCGAACGCGCGCGCAGTGTTGTTCCAGCCGAGCAACACCTGCCGGCGCTGGTCATCGGTCATCAGCGGCAGGCTCGCTACTGGACTGTCAGTGTGTTCGATCGCGGCCCGCAGCAGGGATTCGTAATGGGAGATCCAGCGACGCACCGTGGATTCATCGAACAATGCGGTGCGGTAGTACACATCCAGTCCAAGCAGACCGCCTTCGCCGGCGTCGCTGATGTGGAAAAACAAATCCTGGAACAAGGCTACCTTGGGGCAATCGCGCATGCTGTGGCGCAGCCCGGAGAAATTCACCTTCGGCAGACGCGGTTTGAGACTGAAGATTATGTCGGCCAAGTGCGGTCGCTCGCTGCCGCCTGGCAATTCGAGCGTGTGCAGCAGGGTGTACACGGTGAGATCCTGGTTCTCGGCGGCGTCCAGCAGATTGCGGTGCACGGCGCGCATCCACTCGCCGAACGGCATGCTGTCTTCCAGCGCGAACCGCAAAGGCAGCGTGTTCACACCATCGCCGATGAGATTGCGATAGCCGGCCAGCGCTTGCCCCGCGAACGGCACGCCGATCGCGAAGTCGCGCTGTCCCGACAGTCGCGCCAGCAGAACGCTGAGGCCGGCCAGCAACAGACTGCCCAAGGTCACGCCGCCTTTGCGCGCATGGCGGCGCAGCGAATCGGCCAACTCGCGCGGGAACTCGTGACGTACCCCTGCGGCCGCGAAATCCAGCCTGGCCGCGGGCGACGTCGCGCGGTCGGTGGGCAATGCCAACGGTTCGGGCACGCTCGCGTATACGCGTTGCCAGTACTCGAGCTGCGGTTGCGCGCCGCGCCGCCGCGCACGCTCGGCCAGCACATAGGCGTGCCAGGATTCCGCCGGCGGCAATGCGGCCGCTCACAGGCGGCGAACGCGTTGTAGCTGTGCGCCAGTTCTTCCAGCAGCACCGCCTCCGACCAACCGTCCGACACCAGGTGATGCACGGTGACCATCAGCGCGTGGTGCTCGGGTCCCAGCCGCAGCAGTTGCGTGCGGATGAGCGGTGCGCGTTCGAGATCGAACGGCTGCTTGAGCGCATACGCCGATTGCGCTTCCAGCTTCGCCTCCGCATCGCTTCCGGCGAGATCGACGAATTGCAATGGCGGCGGCGCGACCGCGCCGATGCGCTGGACGCTGCCATCGGGCGCGAACGACAACGTGAAAGCCTCATGGCGGGCGATCACATGCTGCAACGCTTGCTCCAGCGCGCTGCGATCCAGTGGACCCTCCAGCGTCAGCAGGAATGATTCGTTGTAGCAGAGGTTGGACACCCCGCCGTATTGGCCGGTGAGCCATTTCTCCATCTGCGCATCCGTCAAACCCAATTCCATCGACTGGGCTGGAGCTGCGGTTGTGTCCGCGCCGAGTTGGGCGCGCAGCGCGCGTTGCAGTTCGGCTTGCTGATCAATCAGCACCTTCTGGTTTTGCAGCAGTTGCCGCAGCAGTGAATGCTGCGCAAGCGGCGCCGCTGCCGGTGCGCTTTCCGCAGCGACCGCCGGAGCCGGTTGCGCCGGCCGCCCGACTTGCAGCATCGCCGCCAGTTTGGCGATGCTGTCCAGATCCTCGAGCAGGCGGCGGAATTTGAGCTGCACGCCATAGCGACGCTCGATTTCCAACGCCGCCTGCGTCAGCGCCAGCGAATCCAGGCCGAGTTCGAGGAAGCTGACATGATCCTGTTCCGCGGCGACCGGCAGGCCGCTCATGTTGGCGAACATCTCACGCAATTCGGCAATCAGCGGAGTCGGGCCTGGCGCCGCCGATGCAACACTCGCGTCCAGGCAAGGCACCGGTTGTTGCGGACTCGCGACGTTCGCATCGGCACGATGCGCGAGCACGGTGCCAATCGGAACCGCTTGGCTCTCTGGCTCGATCCAGTAGCGTTCGCCCTGGAACGGATAGCCGGGCAGCGGAACGCGACGGGGTGCCCGCCCTGAAAAATAGCGCTCCCAATCCGGCTCGCAGCCAGCCTTCCAGGCCTCGCCCAGCGCGCGTTGCAGGTGTTCGGCCGCATCCCCGGGTTGCGCCGCGGGTCCGAGCGAAGCGATGGCCGCACCACGCCCGGCGAGCATGCCGCGCGCCAACCCGGTCAGCGCCTGCGCCGGTCCCACTTCAAGGCACAGACACGTTCCGTCGGCCTCACTCAAGGCGTGCTGCAGGGCATCGGCGAAGCGCACCGGCTTGCGCAGTTGCTCGCACCAATAGTCGGCCGCAGTGGCTTGGCTGCTTTCCATCGGCAAGCCGCTGACGCACGAATACAACACGCGCTGCGGCGATGCGGGTTGCAACTCATCGAAGGCGCGACGAAACACCGGCAGCGCCCCGTCCATCAGGGCGGAATGGAACGCGTGGCTGACCTGAAGACGGGTGCTGGCGATGCCGGCTTCGGTCAGTCGCGTTGCGCAATTTTCGATTGCCGATTCGATGCCGGCCAGCACCGTCAGTGCCGGCGCGTTAACCGCCGCCACTTCCACTTCGCCCGGCAACTGCGGCGGCAGGTCCTTGAGACCTGCGCGCAAGGCCAGCATCGCGCCCCGCGGCTGTGCATACATGGCCGCCGCGCGCGCCACTACCAGCGCAATCGCTTGCTCCAGCGTGAACACGCCGGCGCGACACGCCGCCACATATTCGCCGCTGCTGTGGCCGATCATCGCGTCCGCGCGTATGCCAATCGATTCCCACCATTCGGCCAGCGCGTATTCGACCGCGAACAATGCCGGCTGTGTGTAACGCGTTTCGGCCAGGGCGGCCTGCGCGGCCCGCTCGTCTTCCGGCGCAGGCAGCACAAGTTTTTGCAGATCGCGGCCAAGGTGCCGCGAAGCCAGCGCGCAACAATGCTCGAACGTCTCGCGAAACACCGGCTCGCTCGCCAGCAGTTCGCGCGCCATGCCGGCGTGCTGGGAACCTTGCCCCGGAAACAGGAAGACCACGCGCGGCTTGGCGTCCGCGTGATGGCCGCCGATTTTCGACAGCCGCTCGCACGCCTGCTCGATCGTGCGCGCCACCACCGCGCCGCGCACGCGCATCGGCTCGCGCCCGAGCGCGAGCGTCGCGGCGATATCCGGCAAATCCTCGTCGCGATGATCAAGCAGTGTTGGCGCGAGCTCAGCGGCGCGGCGATCCAGTGCGGCCTCGTCTTTGGCCGAGAGCACCAGCAGCGCGGGCCTTGACTCGCCGCTCGCGGGCACCGCGCGCGAGGCCGTCTCGGGCGCTTCCTCCAGAATCACATGGGCATTGGTGCCGCCCACGCCGAACGAACTGACCGCGGCTCGCCGAGGCGTCGCGCCACGCGGCCACTCGATGGAACGGTTGGCAACCTTGAAGGGACTGGCAGCGAAATCGATCTCCGGATTGCCGTCTACATAATGCAAGGTCGCCGGGATCCGGCCGTAGTGCAGGCTCAGGCACGCCTTGATCAGCCCGGCCACGCCGGCCGCGGCGAACAAATGGCCGATGTTGCCCTTCACCGAACCAAGCCAGCAATATTGCCGCGCCTGGGTGTCTTGCGCGTAAGCCCGCGTAAGCGCCGTGACCTCGATCGGATCGCCCAATGGCGTACCGGTGCCGTGCGCTTCCATGTAGCCGATCGACTCCGCGCTCACGCCCGCGCAGCCGAGCGCCTGCCGGATCACCGCGGTCTGGCCACGCACGCTGGGCGCGCTGAAGCTGGCCTTTTCACCACCGTCATTGTTGACCGCCACGCCACGCAACACCGCCCAGATCGTGTCGCCGTTCTCGAGCGCGTCGCTCAACCGCTTCAGCGCAACCACCGCGCCGCCCGAGGAAAACACGGTGCCGCTGGCTTGCGCGTTGAACGGCCTGCAATGTCCGTCGCCGGATTCCATGCCGCCCTCGACCGGCAGGTAACCCGATTCCTGTGGCACCACGATATTGATGCCGCCGGCCAGCGCCAGATCGCATTGCCAGCTCATCAGTGCGTACCAGGCTTGCGCGATCGCGACCAGCGATGTCGAACACGCGGTATGAATGCTCAGCGCCGGCCCATGCAGATCCAGCCGATGCGCCACGCGCGTGGCCACGTAATCCTTCTCGTTGGCCAGCATCGTCGCGAATTCTCCGGCCGCCCGCAGCAAATCCGCGCGCGACTCGACCAACTTGCGATAAGTATTGGTGGAAGTGCCGGCGTACACGCCGATGCTGCCGGGGAAGCGCCGGGGAACGGTTCCCGCATGTTCCAGCGCGTTCCAGCACAATTCCAGGAATACGCGCTGCTGCGGATCGATCAACAACGCCTCGCGCGGCGGTATGCCGAAAAACGCCGCGTCGAAGCGGTCGGCATCGGCTATTACTCCGCGCGCCGCGACATAGCGCGGATGTTCACGCAGTTCAGCGGGCACCGAGGCATCGAGTTGTTCCGGCGTGAAGCGGCTGATGCTCTCGCGACCGGCGAGCAGGTTGTCCCAGAACTCATTGATGTTGCGCGCGCCCGGGAAGCGGCCAGCCATGCCGACGATCGCGACGCCTTCCAGATGGCCTGCGCTCATGTTCAGCCCTCCCTGATCGGCCTTCGCGCGAAGCGCGCCAGCGCCTCGCGTTGCTGCATCCCGCGATTCCGCGCGGCCTCGCCGGTGGTGGCGGCTTGCGGCGCCGCGCTCAGCAACGCAGCCTGCCCCGCGATCGTCGGATATTCGTAAATCTGCGCGGCGTTCACCGCGTCGAAACCATGCCGACGCAACTCGGTGAGCGCGCGCACCACGGTGAGCGAACGCGCGCCGTGATCGAACAGGTTGGCGTGGTCGTCCAGATCCGCGCGCTCCAGCAACTGCGTCCACAGCGCCCGCAGCTGCTGCTGCAACGAAGCGTCGGCCGGCCACGCGATCGGTGCTCCCTGTTGCTCCTGCGCCAGCGCGCGGCGATCGATCTTGCCGGTGGCGGTCTGCGGCAGCGTTGCATGCACGACGAACTCCTGCGGCACCATCCATGCCGGCAGATGGGCCCGGCAATGCGCGCGCCACTGCCCGTGCAAGGCACCGTCAGCGGTTGCATTCGCACGCGTCACCACATGCGCGACCAGTCGTTTGCCTCGTACTGATGTGGCAATCACCAGCGCGGCT
>Ga0134126_10003270_pt1 | contig 20319 bp, 16 predicted proteins | sample KB31752_FD_96881 | JGI IMG/M metagenome (GOLD analysis project Ga0134126, IMG submission 96881) | Terrestrial soil microbial communities with excess Nitrogen fertilizer from Kellogg Biological Station, Michigan, USA - KB3-175-2 | ecosystem: Environmental > Terrestrial > Soil > Unclassified ... | reverse complement strand
GTCAAGGCGGTAGGCGGCTCGGCGGCGGCTTTCTGCGCCGCCGAGGTGCGCGCATGGCGCGAAAGTTCCACCGCATCAACGGCATAAAAGCGCACATGTATCGGGCGCGACGGGCAATCCTGGCGCCCAATCGGTGGCCCTTGGGCGTAATATTTCTTTGCAATTGGCGAGACAGACCGGCTATCAGGCGGCATAAACGTTGCGGCCTGCGCGTAGGGCCGACCCGCGAAGCTATCGGCGGCGCAAGACTTGCCGTCGGGGCTGCAAGACTTGCCGCCGTCGGCGCCTTGGCGACAATCGCAGGCGGCAATCGCACGTGCGCCTGAACTTTTGCGGGCGCCGTGGCGTTTGCACTGGGCGCCCTTGCCGTTCGCCGGCGGATCGCCGCCGCAAAAAGATGGAGCTGCCTTTGAGTCGAACCCCTTCGCTTGACCTCGCGGCGATCGGCAATGGCGCGCTAGCGGCGCTTGTCGACCGCGAGGGCCGCATGGTTTGGGGCTGCTGGCCGCGGCTCGACGGCGATCCGATCTTTTGCGCGCTGATCGACGGCGACCAGGAGCGCGGGCTGTTCGCCATCGTGCCCGACGAGAGTTACACCACCGAACAGACCTATCTGCGCAACTCGGCGATCCTGCGCACCACCATCACCACCCGCGCGGGAGCCTTCACCGTCACCGATTTCGCGCCGCTGTTTCCGGTCTCCGGACGCATGCACCGGCCGCCGATGATCGTGCGCCGGGTCGAGCCGCTCTCCGGCCTCTGCCGCGTGCGCGCGCTGCTGCGGCCGCTGCGCGACTACGGCGCCCGCGCCCCCAACGCCGTGCAAGGCTCCAACCATGTCAGCTACGCCAGCGACGGCGGGGCGTTTCGCGTCACCACCGACGCGCCGATCAGCTATGTCCTCGGCGGCGCCGGCTTCGTGCTGACGCGGCCGCTCACTTTCATCCTGCACCCCGACGACACCTTGCCCGACGCCGTCGAGCGCGTCGGCGCCGATTGCCAGGAGCGCACGCATGATTACTGGCAGGGCTGGGTGCGCAATCTCAACGTGCCGTTCGACTATCAGGAGGCGGTGATCCGCGCCGCGATCACGCTGCAACTGTGCTCCTTCGCCGAGACCGGCGCGATCGTCGCGGCGCTGACGACCTCGATTCCGGAATCGCCGGATTCGCAGCGCAACTGGGATTATCGCTTCTGCTGGATTCGCGACGCGCATTTCACCGTCCACGCGCTGAACCGGGTCGGCGCCAGCCACACGATGGAGCGCTTTATCGAATATATCGCCAATGTCATCGCCTTCGAGCGCAAGCCGACGCTGAAGCCGGTCTACGGCATCCTGCCGGAGAGCGATCTCGACGAGCGCATCGTCGCCACGCTGGCCGGCTATCGCGGCCAGGGGCCGGTCAGGATCGGCAACGCCGCCTCCACGCAGGCCCAGCACGATGTCTATGGCGGCGTCATCCTCGCCGCCTCGCAGATGTTTTTCGATGAGCGCTTGCCGAAGAAGGGCGACGTCTCGCTGTTCGAGCGGCTGGAGCCGCTTGGCCTGATGGCGCTGAAGCTGGCGCTGACGCCGGACGCCGGCATCTGGGAATATCGCGGCCGCGTGCGCGTTCACACCTATTCTGCGGCGATGTGCTGGGTCGCCTGCGACCGGCTCGCGCGCATCGCCGAGCGGCTGTCGCTCGCCGACCGCGCCGCGCACTGGCGCTCCTCGGCCGAAAGCCTCAAACAGGAGATACTCTCGCGCGCCTGGAACGAGAAGCTGGGCGCCATCTGCGGCAGCCTCGATGGCGACGAGTTCGACGCCAGCGTGCTGCTGCTGCATGAGTTGGGCCTCGTCGCCGCTGACGATCCCCGCTTCGTCTCCACTGTCGAGCAGATCGGCCTCCGGTTGGCGCGCAACGGCATGCTGCTGCGCTACGACGCGCCGGACGATTTCGGCGCGCCGACCGTCTCCTTCGCCGTCTGCACCTTCTGGTATGTCGATGCGCTGGCGGCCGTTGGCCGGGTTGCGGAAGCGCGCGAGATGTTCGAGAAGCTGCTGGCGCTGCGCAACCACGCTGGCTTATTGTCGGAAGACATCGACCCCGCGACCGGCGAACTCTGGGGCAATTTCCCGCAGACCTATTCGCTCGTCGGCATCATCATTTCGGCGATGCGGCTGTCGCGCGGCTGGGAGAACGGACGTTGAATCTGCCGTTTGGCGCGTGGCTGCGCCATCCTCGCGTGCGCCGCTGGAACGCCTCGTTCCTGCGCATGGCGAAAAACCCGATCGTCGGCCTCAGCCTGGCCGGCGTGATCGTCGTCATCGTCGCGATGACGCAGGTCGCCTTCGTCGTCGTCGACCATTGGTCGCAGCGCGACATCGAACTGCGATCGAGCCTGGTGTTCCGTTCGATCCACGACAGCGTCGCGCGCGGGCTGGAGATCAAGCCGGAATTCACCCTACAGCCCTATTTCGAGGAACTGGCCGAAGACGAGCGCCTGCTGGCGCTCGGCTATTGCAACGCCGACGGCGTACTGCGTTACGCCACCAAAGATATGCCGAAGTCGGTCAAATGCCCGGAGAAGGGCTCCTTGCGGGGCGACAGCTATTACCGGGTCACCTATCACGGCCGCCCGGTCAGCGTCGCCGAATTTCCGTTGCCGGATAAGGAGGGCGGCGGCGAATTGCTGGTGCTGCACGATCTCACCTTCATCCAGAAGCGTGCGCATGAGGCCGAACTCTACATGGCGCTGGCGCTGGTCGGGGTGGCGGCGGGCTTGGGTCTGTTGGGGGCGGTGGTCGTCTTCGTGCTGATGCGCGGCTGGACCAGCGCCTTCCGCTCGGCGGTGGTCAATCTCGGGCGCGGCGGCGACGGCCCCCGCCACACCGAGGCGCCGATCGGCGGCGATATCGAATCGATGCTCGCCGAAATCCGGCTCGAACGCCGATACGCGCATGGCATCCACGTCGAATGGTCGCCGGACACGCTGCATCAATTGCTGGTCGAAGAGTTGCCGGGCGCGCAGGTGATGGTGGTCTCCAACCGCGAGCCCTATATCCATAACCGCGCCGACGACGGCGAGGTGACGCTGCAAATTCCGGCGAGCGGGCTAGTCTCGGCTATGGAGCCGGTGATGCGCGCCTGTGGCGGCGTCTGGATCGCGCATGGCTCCGGCACCGCCGACCGCGAGGCGGTCGACCGCAACGACCGCGTCGCCGTGCCGCCGGCGCGGCCCGCCTATTCGCTGCGCCGCGTCTGGCTCACCGAGGACGAGCAGGACGGCTATTATTACGGCTTCGCCAACGAAGGCATGTGGCCGCTTTGCCATATCGCCTTCGTGCGGCCGATTTTCCGCGACAGCGACTGGCTGCACTATGTCGCCGTCAACCGCCGCTTCGCCGAGGCGGTGGTGCAGGAGGCGACGCGCGAAGATCCGATCGTGCTGGTGCAGGACTATCACTTCGCGCTGCTGCCGCGCATGATCCGCGAACGCCTGCCGCGCGCCACCGTCATCACCTTCTGGCACATTCCGTGGCCGAACCCCGAGACCTTCAGCATCTGTCCGTGGCGCGAGGAGATCATCGACGGGCTGCTCGGCAGCTCCATCCTTGGCTTCCACACCCGCTTCCACTGCAACAATTTCCTGGAGGGCGTCGACCGCTTCCTGGAGAGCCGCATCGACCGTGAGCGCAATTCCGTGACGCTCGGCGGCCACGAGACGCTGGTGCGCTCCTATCCGATCTCGATCGAATGGCCACCGGCGGCGATGGAAGGCCAGCCGTCGGTCGAGGAATGTCGCCGGCTGGTGACCGAGAAATTCGGACTGAAGGCGGACGTGCGCATCGCCGTCGGCATCGAGCGCTTCGACTACACCAAGGGCATCGTCGAGCGCATGCACGCCGTCGAGACGCTGCTGGAATTGCGACCGGAGTGGCGCGGCAAGTTCGTGTTCTTGCAGGCCGCGGCGCCGACGCGCAGCAAGCTCGATTCCTATAGTTCCTTGCAAGCCGAGGCGGTGAGGACGGCCGAGGCGATCAACGCCAAATATGGCGACGGCGACTACCAGCCGGTCGTGCTGTCGATCCGCCATCATGAACCGGCGGAGGTGTTTCGCATGTTTCGCGCCGCCGACATTTGCGTGGTGTCGAGCCTGCACGACGGGATGAATCTTGTCGCCAAGGAGTTCATCGCCGCGCGCGACGACGAGCAGGGGGTGTTGCTGCTATCGAGCTTCGCCGGCGCCTCGCGCGAGCTTGCCGAGGCGGTGATGGTCAATCCCTACGACGCCCACGGCATGGCGGACGCGCTCGATGCGGCGCTGCACATGTCGCCTGACGCGCAGCGCGCCCGCATCCGCGCGATGCGCGATATCGTCAGCCAGCGCAACGTCTATCTGTGGGCGGCGCAAATGCTGCTCGACGCCGCCCGCCTGCGTCGGCGCATAGCGCTGGCGCAGGCGGCGAACTGACCTCCGCCCGCCTGGCGCCGTTTTCACGCGGCGCCTGGCGGCCCGGCCAAGGTTCATCAGGGTGGCTTCGTGCGCGACACCGGACCGGCGATGACGACGACCATCAGGAACAGGCCGCGGATCACCGATTGCCAATAGGCGCTGAGGCTGATCCAGCCCATGCCGTTCTCGAAGTTGAGGATGTTGAAGATCAGGCCGAGCAGCATGACGCCGGCGAGCGTCGTCATCACCGAGCCCTCGCCGCCGGTCAGCAGCGTGCCGCCGACGACGACGGCGGCGATCGAGAACAGCTCCCAGCCGACGCCCTCGGCCGGTTGCCCGGCGCCGAACTGCGACGCCAGGATGACGCCGGCGAGCCCTGCCAGCAGCCCCGATTGCACATAGACACCCCATAGGACGCGCTTGACCGAGAGCCCCATCAGCCGCGACGCCTCCTCATTGCCGCCGACCGACAACGCATAGCGCCCGAACGGCGTCAGATTGAGCAGCACCGAGCCGTAGAGATAGGCGGCGCCGGCGATCCACGCCGGGGCCGGAAAGCCGAGCAGATCGCCCTGGCCGAGCGAGATGAAATCGGTGTCGTAGGAGACCGAAACCGACTGGTTCTGCGCGATCAGCAGGCCGGAGCCGCTCGCCATCAGCATGCTGGCGAGCGTGGCGATGAACGGCTGGATGCGGGCGGCCGAGACCAGGAAGGCGTTGACGGCGCCGACCAGCGCCCCCGCCGCCAGCCCGCCGGCGAGGCCGGGCATGAGGCCGTAGGACGAAAACTTCGCCGCGACGACGCTGGCGAAGGCGGCGGTCGCGCCGACCGAGAGGTCAATGCCGCCGGTCATGATGACGAAGGCCATGCCGAGACTGGTCAGCGCGAACATCGAGTTGTAGCGCAGCACGCTGAACACATTGTAGGCGCCGAGGAAATGATCGTAGCGCAGCGCGCCGAAGGCGACGAGCGCCGCCAGCGCGATGACGACGCGCAAGCCGCCGAGCGACGCCGCACGGCGGCGCGTGGGGACGGAAGAGGCCGCCAGGGACGTCATGTCGAAGCCCGCCCTTGCTGTTGCGACCACACCGCGAGCGCGATGATCGCGCCCTTGACCACCAGCGCCGCGGCATCCGGCACGCCGTTGGCGAGCAGCGTGTAGCGCAGCAATTGGATGATGAGCGCGCCGATCAGCGTGCCGACGACGGTCGCCTGGCCGCCGGTGAACGGCGTGCCGCCGACCGCCACCGCCGCGATGGCGTCGAGTTCCATGCCGAGGCCGACGAGATTGGCGTCGCTGGAGGAATTGATGGCGACGACGATGAGCCCGGCGACGCCGGCGGTCAGGCCGCTGATCGTATAGACGAGGCGCTTGACGCGCGCGATCGGCACGCCGGCGAGCCGCGCCGCTTTCTCGTTGCCGCCGACGGCGATAATCTGGCGGCCGAACAGGGTGCGCCGCAACATCCAGGCGGCGGCGGCGATGAACGCCAGCATGATGAGCGTCTGCACCGGCAGCCCGAACAAGCGGCCGAGGCCGATGAACTGGAACGCCGGGTTCTTGAACGCCTGAAGATTGCCGTTGGTCATCACCTGGCCGATGCCGCGCCCGGCGATGAACAGGATCAGCGTGCCGACGATCGGCTGCACGTTGAAGCGGGTGATGAACCAGCCGTTGAAGAAGCCGAACGCCCCGGCGACCAGGACCGGAACGATAAGGGCGAGCGCGACGCCGAGCGCGGGATGGGCCACCCCGAGCGAACTCAGGAAGATCATCGGCGCCAGCGCGCCGGCGATCGCCATCAGCGAGCCGACGGAGAGGTCGATGCCGGCGGTGGCGATGACCAGCGTCATGCCGACGGCGACGATGACGATGGTCGCCACCTGGGTCAGGTTGACGTTGAGCGTTTGCCAACTGATGAAATGCGGCGTGAAGGCGAGGTCGAACAGGAACAGTAGCAGCAACGCCACCAGCGCCGGGTAACGCCGCGCCCAGACGAGGACCGGCGCGCGGGCGATCAGGGTCGCGTCACTCATGACTGGCCCCTTGCCCGACTTCCTGGCTCATGCCCTGCGGCTCGACATGCGCCATCGCGGCGATGACGGCGGCCGGCGTCGCCTGTTCGTGACTGAGTTCGGCGACGGTGCGGCCGTCGCTCAGCACGAACACCCGGTCGCCGCCCTCGACCACCTCGTCAAGTTCGGAGGAAATCATCAGTACGCCGAGGCCCTGGTCAGCGAGTTCGCGAATCAGCGCCTGGATCTCGGCCTTGGCGCCGACATCGATGCCGCGCGTCGGCTCGTCGAGGATCAACAGCTTGGGGTTGGCGCACAGCCAACGCGCCAGCAGCACCTTCTGCTGGTTGCCGCCGGAAAGCTCGCGAATCTTCTGCTCCGGGCTCGATGTCTTGATCGACAGCCGCTGAATGAAGCGCTCAACGATGCGCCGTCGCTCCGCCTCGTCGACGACGCCATAGCGCGTCAGCTTCGGCAGCACGCCGAGCGTCAGGTTCTCCGCCACCGACATGTCCGGCACGATGCCTTCGAGCTTGCGGTCTTCCGAGCAGAAGCCGACGCCGAGCGCGATCGCCTCGCTGGGCTCGCGCGGCCGCGCGCGCTCGCCGGCGATGCGCATTTCGCCGGCCTCGGCGACATCGGCGCCGAACACGGCGCGCGCCGTCTCGGTGCGGCCGGAGCCGAGCAGGCCGGCAAGGCCGACGATCTCGCCGGCGCGCACGCTGACGCGCACGTTCTTGACGCGGAAGCCGACCCCGAGGCCGTTGACGTCGAGCACTTCCGCGCCGGCCCCCGCCTTGCCGTCGCGAAAGCCGGTGGAGCGCTCGCGCGCCGAGGAAAGTTCGCGCCCGATCATCGCCGAGACCAGACTCACCTTGTCGATCTCCGCCATGGCGCCGACGCGCACCGTGCGCCCATCGCGCATGATGGTGACGCGGTCGCAGATCTCATAGAGTTCGTCGAGCTTGTGACTGACGAAGATCACCGCCACGCCCTCGGCGCGCAACTGCCGAATGACCTCGAACAGCACCGCGACCTCGCGCTCGTCGAGCGAGGAGGTCGGCTCGTCCATGATGACGAGCTTGGATTTGAACGACACCGCGCGCGCGATCGCCGTCATCTGCTGGATCGCGGTCGAGTAATGGGCAAGCGGGCGCGTCACGTCGATGTCGATCTTGAAGCGGCCGAGCAGCCGCGCCGCCTCCTGGTTGATGCGCCGCCAGTCGAGCAAGCCGAAGCGCTTGAACTCGCGCCCAAGCAGGATGTTTTCGGCCACCGAGCGCTGCGGGATGAGGTTGATCTCTTGATAGATGGTCGAGACGCCGCCGTTCTGGGCCGCCTGCGGCGAAGCGAAATCGATCTCTCCGCCGTCGAAGCGGATCGAGCCGGAATCACGATGGTAGGCGCCGGTCAGCACCTTGATGAGCGTCGATTTGCCGGCGCCGTTCTGGCCGACGAGCGCCATCGTCTCGCCGGCGTGGACTTCGAGCGAGGCGCGGCGCAGCGCCTGCGCGCCCTGGAAGTGCTTGTCGACGTCGCGCATCGCCAGCAGCGGCGCTTTGGGGTCGCGATCGGTCGAATTCACGGGTCAAACCCGATTTGCCACCAGCCCATGTCGCTTGAACGTTTCCCCGTTTGAACGTTTCCCCGAACGCCCCGATTGAAGCGCCGAAGCGGCCAAGACACAAGACCCTCCCGGCCGAAAGGTTCGGCCGGGAAGCAAATTCCGCGAACGGCAAATCCCGGGATCGGCAAATCCCGCGAACCGGAGGAGAATTCGCGGGAAGATCAGCGCAAAGATCAGAACGCCGTCGCCAGCATCTCTTTGGCGTTGGAGGCGTCGAAGAAGCGATCCGGGTTGATGATGATCGGCGGGATTTTGTCGCCGTTGGCGTAGGAATACATGATGTCGAACGCCTTCGGCCCAAAGCGCGGGCTGCACTCGCAGGTCGCTCCGAGCTTGCCGTCGATGATCGCCTGCACCGCGTCCTTCTCGCCGTCGATGGAGACGACGAGGATGTCCTTGCCCGGCGTCTTGCCGGCCGCCTCGATCGCCGCGATGGCGCCGAGCGCCATCTCGTCGTTGTGGGCGTAGACGATCGTCGCGTCGGGATGCGCCTGAAGCAGCGTCTCGGCGACCTGGCGGCCCTTGTCGCGCGAGAAATCGCCGGACTGGCTGGCCACGATCTGCAAGCCGGGCGCCTTGGCCTTGACGGTGTCGTCGAAGCCCTTCTTGCGGTCGTTGGCGGGCGAGGAGCCGACAGTGCCTTCGAGCTCGATGATCTTGCCCTTGCCGCCGGATTTCTTGATCGTCCACTCAGCGACGCGCTGGCCTTCCTGGATGAAGTTGGAGCCGACGAAGGCGAGATAGTCGACGCCGGCCTTGGCGAGCGAGGGATCGACGCTGCGGTCGATCAGCAATACCGGGATGCCGGCCTTCTTGGCCCCCATGACAGCGGGGATTAGCGGCTTTTCCTCGCGCGGCGCGAGGAAGATGAAATCGACGCCCTGGGCGATCATGCTGTTGACGTCGGCGACCTGTTTGGCGGCGGAACTGGCGGCGTCGGTGTAGACGAGTTGATCGCCGCGCTTCTTGGCCTCGGCCTGCATGCTCGCGGTCTGCGCCAGGCGCCAGGGATTGTTGCTCTCGGTCTGCGCGAAGCCGACCTTATATTTGTCCTTCTTCTTCAGCGGCGGCACGGCGGCGCGCGCGCTAGAAGCCAGCGCGGCGGCGGCGAGCGAGCCAATCAGAACCTCACGGCGATTAAAGATCATGGCGTTCCCCCTATTTGGGCTCGGGCGTTGCGAGTCTCAAGACTTGCGGCGCCCAAGCGGCGCCGCGGCCTTGCCCAGACCATTCCATTGCTGCTAATAATTGTCAATCTGGCATTAGCAAATATCTTCGTGAGTCGCATTTATAGCGTTGAATCAGTATTGTAAGGCGGTAATCGAATGGGGAGAGACGAAAAGGCGGCAATGCCAGAGGGCGGCGCGAGCAACGAAGAAGGCAAGCCGACGCCGCGCCCGCGGCAGGCCTTTGCTAGCGGCAAAGGCCCGACGATGATCGATGTCGCCAACGAGGCCAGGGTCTCGCAGACGACTGTTTCCCTGGTGCTCAATCACGCCGACGGAGCGCGCCTTGCCGCCGAGACGCGCGAGCGCGTGATGCGCGCCGCCGCACGGCTCGGCTATCGCTCCGGAAGGCGCGGCGGCGCCGGGGCGCTCGCGCGCACCCCCTGCATCGCCTTCGTCTGCGACGAAATCTCCACCGATCCGTGGACGGCGATCGGCTTCGACGGCGTGCGCGAAAAGGCGTGGGAGCGCGGCTACACGGTCTCGATCATGGTGACGCGCGGCGATCAGGACATGGAGAGCGTCGCACTGGCGCAACTGCGGCAGATGCAGATCGCCGGGCTCGTCTACGCCACCATCAACACCCGCCTCATCCATGCGCCGCGCGAGTTGCCCGACGCTCCGACCGTGCTGCTCAACTGCCGCATCGGCGATGCGAGCCTGGCCTGCGTCGTGCCGGGCGAGGCGGGCGGCGGCCATGCGGCGACCGATTATCTGATTCGCGCCGGCCATCGCCGCATCGGCTACATCATCGGCGAGCCGAGCATGGAGGCCTCGCGCCAGCGCTTGAAGGGCTATCGGCAAGCGCTGGCTGCCGCCGAGCTACCCTTCGATCCGGCGCTCGTGCGCCCTGGCAACTGGCAGCCGCTATCGGGCTACGAAGCGACGCTCGACCTCATGCGCGCCGCCGCGCCGCCGACCGCGATCTTCTGCGGCAACGACCTGATGGCGCTTGGCTGCTACGAGGCGTTGCGCGAGCTGGATTTGCGCATACCCGAGGATGTGGCGGTGATGGGTTACGACGATCGCGAGATCGCCCAGCACATCCATCCGCCGCTGACGACGGTGTTGCTGCCCCATTTCGAGATGGGCGTGGCGGCGGCGGAGTTGTTGTTTGACCTCATCGAGAACCCGTCGGCGCGGCCGCCTCAACTGAAGGTGGAGTGTCCGATCGTCGAGCGTCGATCGGTGTGAGGTCGCGCCCGTGACCCGTTAGCCGTCGATTTCCATTTCGAGCAACAGGCTGCTGAGGCTCTTGCCGTGCGCGTCGAGCGCCAGCGAGCGCGTGACGCCGCCGCCGAGCGCCGCGCGAGCGACGAAATTGAACGCCGCGATGGTCGGCATTTCGTAGCGCAAAACCTCGCCCGCAACGATGCCGGCGAAATGCCGCTTCACCCGCGCCGCCGTTGCGTGCTCGCGCAGGCGCGCATAATCTTTGGCGTCGTAGGCGATGAGCGAAATGTTGGAGATGTCGCCCTTGTCGCCGCTGCGCGAATGCGCGATCTCGCGCAGCTTCATCGGTCGCTCTCCACGAATTGGACTTCGGCGGGAGCGAGCTCGCGCCGCAGATAGGCGGAGCCGACCGCCACCACCTCGCGGACCGATTTCATCACGCCGCCGCCGCCGGCGGGGCCATTTGTGTAGAGCGCCTCGACCTCCTCGCCGATGCGCGCCGCCTCGATGGCGCTCCCAGCGCACCCGACGGCGCGTGCGCGCACCTCGTAAGCGCTGCCGCCCCGGGCGCCGTGCAGGGCATCGACGCCGATGAGGTCGCAGCGCAGCGGCGAGATCGCCGCGCCGGTGAGCGCCAGGCGTTCGGCGACGATGTCGAGCGCGAGCCGCCCGCGCGCCTCGGCGCCCGTCCCGGCGTAGGAGATTTGTCCCTCGCCGATCCATCCGTCGAGATAGCCGACCGAGACTTTCAGCGTTGGCGGCCGCGCCCGGCCCGTGGCGCCGCTGACGCGCACGCGGTCCGGCGCAATCTCCTCGATGACGACGGCGGAGAAATCGGCGATCACGTCGGGTTGCAGATAGGCGGCGGGATCGTGGATCTCATAGAGAAGCTGCTCTTTGCAGGTAGCGGCGGTGATGGCGCCGCCGGAGCCCGCGAGCTTGGTGACGACGAGGCCGCCGGCTTCGTCGACTTCGGCGAGCGGAAAGCCGAGCCGCGCCAGGCCGGCGACCGATTTCAACGGCGGATCGGCGAAATAGCCGCCGCTGATCTGGCCCGCGCATTCGAGCAGATGGCCGGCGAGCGCGCCAGCGCCGAGGCGCGCCCAATCGTCCTGCCGCCAACCAAAGGCGTGGATCAGCGGTCCCAGGAACAGCGCCGGATCGGCGGTGCGTCCGGTGACGACGACGTTTGCTCCGGCGCGTAGCGCGGTCACGATGGCGTCGGCGCCGAGATAGGCGTTGGCGGAGACGACGCGCGTCCCGAGGCGCGAAAGCGGCGCGCCGATCTCAGCGATTTCGGCGTCGACGGCCATCAACGCCGCCAGCACGTCGTCGCCGACGACGGCGGCGATCTTCAGCGACGGCAGGCCAAGCTCGGCGGCGATCGCGGCGATGCGGCGCGCCGCGGCGAGCGGGTTGGCGGCCCCCATGTTGGTGACGATCGAGACGCCGTTGCGCGCGGCGGCCGGCAGCACCGCGCGCATGCGGCGATCGAGCAGCGGGTCGTATCCCTTGTCAGGGTCGGCGCGCCGCGCCTGCTGGGCGAGCGCGATCGTGCGCTCGGCCAGACACTCGAACACCAGATAATCGAGTTCGCCGCGCTCGGCGAGTTCGACCGCCGGCTCGATGCGGTCGCCGGAGAACCCGGCGCCGGCGCCGATCCGCACCGTCCTCATCTGAAGGCGGAGGAGGAGAGTCCGTCGCCCTCGGCCTCGTGGCGATGCGTCGGCCAGCCGAGGTAGCGCGACACCGCCTCCTCGACCGCCGCCGCATGATGGCCGCGCACCATGGCGACGTGATGCTCGAAGCCGTTGCGGGCGACGAAGCCGAGCAACCGGCGCAATCGCACCACCTCGCTGACCGCGATGCCGCCGTCCATCGCGAACGGATCGTCAGTGAAGCGGCCTTCGCCGACATAGGTCTTGACCACGCCGCGCAGGTCGTCGGTCGAGGCGCGGAAGAACGTCATCGGCCCCGCCTTCACTTTGCCCTTGACGGCGCCGAAGCAGCGCTCCCTGCCGAGCACCGTGCCGAGTACGCCGAGTTCGCCGATCTCCGGCGTGTCGCCGATGAAGCTCTTGGGAAAGTTGCCGCAATGCGTGCAAACGCATTTGTCGGTCTCGCGGCCGTAATTGTTGTTCCAATCAAGAATGGCCGAGGGCGCATCGGCGGCGAGCGTCAACGCATACATGGAGACCGCGCCCATGACATCGACCTCGCAGGCGCTCGGCATCAGCTTCTCGCCCATCATGCTCATCGTCACGCAGGTCGCGCAGCCGAAATTGTCCTGTAGGCTGCGCCAGCACTGGATGGCGCTGGCGTCGCACTCGTTGTCCTCGATCCAGCGGTTGACGGCGATCGTCCACTTCGCCTGTTTGACGATGTTCTCGCGCTTGATATGCGCGGGGATGCGGCCGTATTCGGCGATCTCGTCAAGCTTGGCTGTCACCTCGCCGGCGTCGTCGGCGAGCGAGCCGGCGGCGTGCAGGATCTCCGACAGATCGACGGTGACGACGGTGAGGCCCGAAGCCTGGAGCAATTTCTCGCTGAAGCGCATCGTCTGGAACGGGCCGCTGCGCGCCCCGATGGCGCCGATGCGGGCGTTGCTCAACCCGCGAACGACGCGGCAAGTGCGCGCGAAACGGTCGAGATCGGCGGCGAATTCGGCGCCGTCGACGTCGCAGGTATGGCTCGTCGTGTCGGTGAAGGGGACGTCGTATTGGTAGAAATTGTTGGTGACGGAGAACTTGCCGCAGAAGGCGTCGCGGCGGTTGGCGAGATCGACCTTATCGATCTCGTCGTTGCTCGCCTGGAGCAGGATCGGCACGTTGAGCTTGGCGCGGGTGACGAGTTCGAGAATCGCGATCTCGTCGCCGAAATTCGGCAGGCAGATGACGAGGCCGTCGAGCAAATCGCGCTGGCTGCGGAAATGCTCGGCGTAGAGGTGCGCGTCTTGGCGCGATTGCACGGCGCCGTGCTTGGTCGCCTCGACGGGCAGGATGCTGAATTCGATGCCGAGCCTTTCCAGATGCGCGATGAGTTGGCCGCGCGATTCGAGCGCCGGCGCGCCGTTGAAGAACTCGCGGCTGCCGATGACGAGCCCGAGCCTGACCGGCCGCAGCATCTGCTTGGTCATTGGTCCTCCCTGGCGGCGCTGACGCCGCCGCGATGTTTTGCTCACTCAGTTTCGATAACTTGCGATTGTTTTCAATAAATATCATATCGCTCTTCCTGTAAAGGGCCATGGCGCTGCAAGCCTTTGCGCGCCCGAGTCGGCTGATTTTGACAAGGCCGTTGGAGGCGCCGTTGACAGCAATCCGAAATGATGCGAAGCAAACGAAAGAAATCGATATAAATCCTTAGGGAGGCGACAGCGAAGAGCGTCTAGCCGGTTCATCAAGGAGCCCGACGCACACACCCGCACATCATCGCCAAACGCGCCAGGCCACCGGCCGCGGCGCAGGCTGATTTCATCTATCCTGCCCCTGGTTGACAGGGGTGGGCCAAGCGCGGCGCGCGCGCAACTAAAGGCGCGAAAAGGGAGAGACGCACATGAGGTTTTCGAAGTCGGTCGGCCTGGCGGCGCTTGCGCTGGCGATGGCCATGAGTGGCGGCGCGGCGCGCGCGGAAGGCAAGCTGATCGCCATCATCACCCCCTCGCATGACAATCCGTTCTTCGCCACCGAGGCCGAAGGCGCGGCGGCCAAGGCCAAGGCGCTCGGCTACGATACGCTCGTGCTTTCGCATGACGACGACGCCAACAAGCAGAACCAACTCATCGACACCGCGATCGCCCGCAAGGCGGTGGCCATCGTGCTCGATAACGCCGGCGCCGACGCCTCCATCGAGGCCGTGCAGAAGGCCAAGAAGGCTGGCATTCCGAGCTTCCTCATCGACCGCGAGATCAACAAGACCGGCGTCGCCGTCGCCCAGATCGTCTCCAACAACTATCAGGGCGCGACGCTCGGCGGCCAGCAGTTCGTCAAAGATATGGGCGAGAAGGGCAATTTCGCCGAACTCGTCGGCAAGGAGTCCGACACCAACGCCGGCATCCGCTCGAAGGGCTATCACGACGTCCTCGACCAATATCCCGATCTCAAGATGGTGGCGCGGCAGAGCGCCAACTGGAGCCAGACCGAGGCCTATTCGAAGATGGAGTCGATCCTCCAGGCCCATCCCGACATCAAGGGCGTGATCTCCGGCAACGACACGATGGCGATGGGCGCCTCGGCGGCGTTGCAGGCGGCGCACCGCGCCGACGTGATCGTCGTCGGCTTCGACGGCTCCAACGACGTGCGCGACCAGATCAAGGCCGGCAAGATCGCCGCCACCGTGTTGCAGCCGGCCTATCAGATCGCCCAGCTCGCGGTCGAGGAAGCCGACCAGTACCTGAAGACGAAATCGACCGGCAAGCCGGAGAAGCAGTCGATCGATTGCGTGCTCATCACCAAAGCCAACGCTGACAAGCTCAACAACTTCCAACTGAAGTGAGCGCAGGGCGGCGCGCCCGCAAAGCGGGCGCGCCGCCTTAGGCTGTATGACGTCGCACAAGACCTTAAGAGAGATGATGCGCCTCGCCGCCCTCCTGTTCGCCTCGCTGGCGTTGGCCTCGTCGCTTGGCGGTTGTAGAATTGTCAGCGACAAGGTTCTCGCCGCTGACGAGAAGAAATCTCCGGACGCCTTCGACGCCAACGCCTATGTGGCGAAGATCTGGACGGCGCCGGCGGTGGCCGAGTTCAAAGCCAAGGCGGTCGATCTTTCGATGCTGCTGCCGGCGATCGAGGCGGACCCGGATAAAACCGGCAAGGCTTATGGTCGCGGCGGCGGCGAGGGAAATCCCTGGTCTTATGAGGTCAAAGGCCAGGGCAAGGCGACGGCGATCGACGTCGCGTCGCGCCATGGCCTGCTGACGGTCGAGATCGCCACCAAGGATGGCGCGAAGGCGGTCGATTTGCAGATCGGCCCCGTCATCTTCGGCACGGCGCTGCGCGACAGCCTGCCGTCCGTGCATTTCGGCGATTTCGTCAACCAGATCCAGTTCGCCCAAGTCTCGCGCGCGCTGAACGACGCCGCGAGCAAAGGATTGAAGGGCGCTTTCGACGCCAAGACCGTCGTCGGCAAGACCGTGACCTTCTATGGCGCCGCCACTGCGGGCTCGGCCTCGGCGCGCATGAGCGTGACGCCGGTCGCCATCGAAATCGGCAAGGCGGCGCCATGAGCGCCGGCGCCGCGCCGCCTCCGGCCAACGAGGTCATCCTGAGGGCCGAGGGCGTCGGGATGATCTACCCCGGCACCATTGCGCTGAAGGACGTCGATTTCGAGGTTCGCCGCGCCTCGGTCAACGTACTCGTCGGCGAGAACGGCGCCGGCAAATCGACGTTGATGAAGATTCTCGCCGGCGCGGAGCGGCCGACCTCGGGCCGGTTGGCGTTGCGCGGCAAGGAGGTGCGCTTCTCCTCAGTGCGCGACGCGGCGCGGCAGGGCATCGGCATCATCTACCAGGAACTCAACCTTTGCCCCAACCTGAGCGTGGCGGAGAACTTGAGCCTGATTGACCCGCCGACGCGCTTCGGCTTTGACATCGACCGCGCGCGCCAGACCGAGAAGGCGCGCAAGCTGCTGGCGAGGATGGAACAACCGATCGAGCCGAACGCCCTGGCGGAAGACTTGCGCATTGGCCAGCAACAAATCGTCGAGATCGCTAAAGCGCTCGCCGAAGACGTCGATATCCTCATCATGGACGAGCCGACCTCGGCGCTCAGCGCGCGTGAGGTCGAGGCGCTGTTTGGCGTCATCCGCGACCTGAAGGCGCATGGCGTCGCCATCATCTACATCTCGCATCGCCTCGAAGAAATTCTGCACATCGGCGATTATGTCACGGTGCTGCGCGACGGGCGGCGGCAGGCGGATGCGCTGGTCAAGGATATATCCGTCGAATGGATGGTTGAGAAGATGGTGGGGCCGATGGGCGCGATCCCGCAGAGCCGCGCCGCGCCAAGCTCCGAGATCGCGCTGTCGCTGGAAGCGGTCACTCTGCCGCGCGCGGCGGGCGGCTTCTTGGTCGATCATGTCTCGCTCAACCTGCGCGCCGGCGAGGTCGTCTGCCTCTACGGGTTGCTCGGCGCCGGCCGGTCGGAATTGTTTGAGTGTCTGATGGGCATGCATCCGATGGCGCGCGGGCGGGTGTCGCTGCAAGGCCGCGACATTGCCGGCGATTCGGTGGCGACCCGCATTCGCCGCGGCCTCGTCCTCGTGCCGGAGGACCGTCAGCGCGAGGGCCTCGTGCAGACGATGTCGGTGCGCGAGAATCTGACGCTCGCCAGCTTGCGGCGGTTCGTCCGGTTGTTCTCCATTCGCCGCGACCGCGAGCGCGCGGCGGCGCGCGACATGATTTCGCGGCTCACCATCAAGGTGTCCTCGCCGGAGGTGGAGGTCACCGCGCTGAGCGGCGGCAATCAACAAAAGGTCGTCATCGGCAAGGGGCTGATGACGGGGCCGAAGGTGTTCCTGCTCGACGAGCCGTCGCGCGGCGTCGACGTCGGGGCCAAGGCCGAAATTTTTCGCGTCATGCGCCGCTTGGCCGAAGACGGGCTTGGCGTGTTGTTCTCCACCTCCGACCTCAAGGAGGCGCTCGGCTATGCCGACCGCATCGTCGTGATGTCGCGCGGCCGCGTCACGGCGGACTTCGCGCGCGCCGAGGCCAACGAAACCGCGATCGTCGCCGCCTCGGCGCCGAGCTTTGAAACTGGCGCCACCAACGAGAGATCTTCGGCATGAGCAGCGGCGCGAGCCCCACCGTCACCAGCGGCAAGACTCGGCAGCGGCGGCCGCTGGCGCTGCTGCTGATGAGCTTTCGCACCTTCATCGCGCTCATCGTGGTGTTCGTGTTCTTCGGCGCCACGACGCCGAATTTCCTCGACCTGCCGACGCTGGTCATCGTCGCCAAACACGTCGCGATCAACGCCATTCTCGGCATCGGCATGACCTTCGTCATCCTGACCGCTGGCATCGATCTCTCGGTCGGCTCCATCGTCGGCCTCTGCGGCATGATCGCCGGCTATCTGTTGACGCAGGGCCTCGCCATTTCGCCGTTGCACATCACGATCTTTCCGAGCGTGATCGAGACGGTGCTCATCACGCTCGCCGCCGGCGCCGGCGTCGGCCTCGTCAACGGGTTGCTCATTACGCGCCTCAGCGTCGCGCCGTTCATCGCCACGCTGGGCACGCTGTATGTCGCGCGCGGCGCGGCGCTGCTGATCTCGGGCGGCGCGACCTTCTCCAACCTCGTCGGCGATCCCCGCTTTGGCAACACCGGCTTTCCGTTTCTCGGCTCCGGCTTGATCTTCGGCGTTCCCGCCTCGATCGTCGCGCTCGTCATCTTCGCGGCCGTCGCCGCCTATGTCGCGGCGCGGACACCATTTGGCCGCCATGTCTACGCGGTCGGCGGCAACGAGCGCGCCGCCGCGCTGTCGGGCGTCAAAGTGGAATTGGTGACGGTCTCCACCTATATGATCTCCGGCTTTTGCGCCGCCTTCGCCGGCCTCGTCATCGCCTCGGAACTGGTGGCCGCGCATCCGGCTTCGGGCGAGACCTTCGAACTCAACGCCATTGCCGCCGCGGTGCTCGGCGGCACCTCGCTTTCCGGCGGCCGCGGCACGATCGCCGGCACGCTGGTTGGCGCCTTCGTCATCGGCGTGCTGAGCGACGGGCTGGTGATGCTCGGCGTCAGTTCGTTCTGGCAGATGGTAATCAAGGGTCTCGTCATCATCGCGGCGGTCGTGCTGGATCAAATGCAGCGTCGCATGTACCGGCGCTTCGCGTTGCAGGCGCAAGGGGGATGAGCGGCTCGGCAGACGATATGAGACGAGGTGTGGCGTAAGCTTGCTGTTGAGGTTTCAAGAGAGGCGGGCGAGCGCGTTGGTCAGTGAGAACTTCGAGAGATTTCGACCATGACCAGACAACAAAGCCCCGCCCGGTCGCGCGCGGCCGCCGCCGCGCTGGGCAAGGCGGATCTCAACGGGCTGCTGGCGGAACCGCGCCGGCGCAAGATCCTCGACTGGCTCCAGGAGGAGGGCAGCGCGCGCGTGCGCGATCTCAGCGCCGCCTTCTCGGTGTCTGAAGCAACCATCCGCCAGGATCTGGAGAAGCTCGAGGTCGACGGCCACATCGCCCGCCAACACGGCGGCGCTTTCCTGCGCACGGTGCCGCAACAGGTCGAGACGCTGTCGCTCCAGCACCGCGAGAACATGGACAAGAAGCGCAAGATCGGGCTGAAGGCCGCGAGCCTGGTGCACGACGGCGAGACGATCATCCTCGACGCCGGCTCGACGACGACCGAGATCGCGCACAACCTATTGGGCCGCTCAGCGCTCACCGTCATCACCAACGCACTCAACATCGCGCTGCTGCTGGGCGCCGCGCCCGGCTACGCCGTGCATATGCCGGGCGGCCAGTTCAAGGCGCCGACGCTGTCGCTGAGCGGCGACAAGGCGGCCGAATATTTCCAGGACGTCTACGCCGGCAAGCTGTTTCTGGCCACCGCTGGCGTCGCGCTCGACACCGGCCTCACGTACCCGAGCTTCGCCGACCTACAGCTCAAACAAGCGATGATCCGCGCCGCGTCGCGCGTCTATCTGGTCGCCGACTCAACCAAAATCAACCGTTCGTCGTTCACCCGCCTTGGCGCGCTCGATGTCATCCATTCCTTCATCACTGATGACGGCATCCGCGCCGAAGACGCGCGCGCCTTCGAAAGCCGCGGCATCGAGGTCATCATCGCCTCGTAGCCGGCGCCGGCGAGAAGCGCGCCACGAGTTCGTGCGCAGCGCCGGGATAGGTCAGCGTGACCTGGGTGACGGCAAGATCGCCTTGGAATGTGCGGCGCTCAATGACCAGGCAGGGCGCCGAGACCGGCAGGTCGAGCGCGGCGCCGGCGGCGTCGGCGCTGGTGGCGCGGATGCGGTGCTCCGCCGCCGTCCATGGGATGCGGGCGATGAGCCAAGCGCCCGGTGGTTGATCGGCGAAGTTCAGCTGCGCCGCCTCCGGCGCGGCTTCGAGATGGATAAGCCGGTGCTCCAGGCAAAACGCCCGCCCGTCCGCATCATGGCGGCAGGCGAGCGCCAGCAGCGGCGCGCCTTGCGGGACCGCCAGCCGCTGGCGGTCGCGGGCGGTGGCGCGGCGGCGCGCGCGCGCCAGCAGGGTGTAGGCGTAGGTCGCCCCGAGGCTGGCGACCTCGGCGGCGACGTCGCGGATGTCCAGCACCGCCGATTGCGCGAGCGGGCGGCGCACGAAGCTGCCCGCCTTGCGCCGGCGCTCGATCAACCCGGCGCGGCCGAGTTCGCCCAGCGCCTTGCTGACGGTCATGCGCGAGCAACCATAAAGCGCCGTCAGTTCGTGCTCGTAGGGGATGCGATGCCCGGGCGGCCATTCGCCGGAAACGATGCGCGCCTCGACATCGGCGCGGATGCGCGCGTGCAGCGGCGCATTCATGCGTGCGCGAGCCGCTCGACCGCGGCGACAAAACGCGCTGCGACACGCTCGCGCGCGACATGGCGGCCGCCGCTGACCTGACGCACGCCGCCGCTCCACACACAATCAACCACGCGGGCGTTGGTGAAGATCCAGGCGTCGAGGATTTCATCGTCCGCGCGGCCGGCTAGTTGCGGCGAGGAGAGATCGAGGGAGAGGAGATCGGCGATGGCGCCGGCGGCGAGGCGGCCGCTGTCGCGCCGCAAGGCGCGCGCGCCGCCCGCCGTCGCACCTTCGTAGAGCGCGCGCCCCGTTGAGCCACCGGCGCGCGCCAGCACGTTGCGCTCGCGGCGCGCCAGCCGCTGGGC
>Ga0134126_10003269_pt1 | contig 20319 bp, 14 predicted proteins | sample KB31752_FD_96881 | JGI IMG/M metagenome (GOLD analysis project Ga0134126, IMG submission 96881) | Terrestrial soil microbial communities with excess Nitrogen fertilizer from Kellogg Biological Station, Michigan, USA - KB3-175-2 | ecosystem: Environmental > Terrestrial > Soil > Unclassified ... | reverse complement strand
TATAATCCTACTACCTTCCGCTATATAAATATGAATGTCAATTATAACCAGACTTCCAATAAGATTGTGAACAGCATTGATTTTGATACGGCAAGAGGAAATGGAGTGCAGTTAATAAAACCAGTGAACCTCAACGGTACGTATAATGCATCTTATTATCTCAGTGTTGGAATTCCTTTACAGAAAGGCCGAAAGGGAGGCAGCATCAATATGAGTAACCGGATGAGCTTTGGACAAAATGTAAGCCAGCTTTATGGTAAAAATAATTTTACTCATAATTATTCAGTAGCACAATCTTTAGGTTTAAATCTTGATATCAGGGAGAAACTTAATTTGGAATTTCGCGGCCGATTTTCTTATAATTCAGTAAAATATAGCGTTCAGCAAAGCAAAAGCAATAACTTAAATTCTAAATATTTCTCGCAGGATTATTCTACCAATATCAATTATTACATTCTGAAGTCCCTGATATTTTCAACCGATTTTAATTATTCTGTCCAAAGCGGGCTTGCAGATGGTTACAACCTGAGCATTCCTTTATGGAATAGCGCTATCGCCTGGCAATTGTTCGAAAAAAAGAATGGGGAATTGAAATTTTCGGTCAATGATATTCTGGATCAAAATAGTAACATCAACCGCAGCATTGGCGAGAATTATATTTCTGACTCCAGAACGGTTATTTTGCAGCGCTATTTCCTTTTAAGCTTCACTTTTAATTTCAATCGTTTTGGACCAAAGGGAAGCTATAACAAAAATCACAATGAAATGCACAGATATAATAGAATGTAAACCTCGAATAAATCAAGTAATCTTTATATCCAGGTTATTTTTTTGGTGCTTCTGATATTCTTGAAAATAGTGCAATGCATTGTATTACTTTATCAAACGATTCTTAAAAAAATTAAAATACCTGCCAAGTTTCTTCAAAATTACCTTATCAAATACTAATATTCCTTCCAAAAAAACAACAGTGCTGAAAACATGTTTAGTCACCAAATGCCGATGTAAAACAATGAGAATAGAACGATTTATATGAAATGATACCAGTAAAAATGTATTCTATAAATTTTACAAATGGGAAAATCTTAAAAGAAGCCTCTGATACCTCTTTGAAAACTGACACAAACAAATACGGCGATTCTCAAATCATTGTAGTTGCAAATAATAAAACCGAATGCTTTGCAGTGAACCTTCAGGTTTATCCTTTTGCCTTTTCCAGAAACATCTATCGGCTGCAACGGCGAAGATGAGTTCAAAAGATAGTTCTAATCTCGACAATATAGTTGCTGTAAGCTTGCATTTAATTGTTATGTGACATAAGTTAAATCAAGCAATTCTTTTTGTTTTTCTTTTTATTCAATACTTTTATAATCAACTTCAGTAATTACTAATTGTTTTTAACTAATTAGTTTATGCCTTCAGTTAATCTTACCTGGACAGAAATGAAGGACGGTAATAAAGACGCCTTCCTAATGATCTATAGGCAGAATTACAGATACCTATTTTCATATGGTTTTAGTTTGTGCACAGATAGAGAACTTACTAAAGACTGTATTCATGAAATGTTCCTTGAATTATGGAACAAAAGAGCTTCTGTTAATTCTGAAGTTGTCAATGTCCGTTCTTATCTTTTAACATGGCTAAGAAGAAAAATCAGTCATACTCTGTTACACTCTAAAAAAGAAAAAGCTTTAGAAGGATATTTTTATGATATGGATATTTTTGAAAAGTCTTATGAAGATTTACTGATTGCATTTCAGGAAACTGAAGAGAAAAAAGAAAAATTAAGAAAGGCATTAAAAACTCTTACCAAAAAACAATTAGAAATTGTACGATTGAAATTTTTTGACAACTTAAGCTATCAGGCAATTTCAGAAAAAACCTTTCTCACTACCCGTTCTGTTTATAATACAATTTATGAGGCGATTTCCCGCTTAAGGGAATTTATGAATATCTTTTTTTAACACCAAATTTATTCGGCTTTCAATTTATATTTTATCCGGAGTCAATTTTTTTGAAAAAACCCGGTAAAAAATTAAATTATTGTACACCATAAGATAGAAGCAATTTCTGAATGCTTTATGATAGAATAAAATTACTTCTAATCATCTTCAAAAAATAGAACGGTGTATGGATCAAAAATTACTAGTCAATTATCAGGTAGAAGACTTTGTTACCGATGAGACATTTTTAAATTATCACTTCAATTCAAACAAAGATGACAGTTTATTTTGGGAAGATTGGTTTTTACATCATCCTCATAAATTGGAATTAGCGAAAGAAGCAATTGAATTAATTGAAGCGATGTCATTATCTATTCCGCAAGATGAATACAGAAAGGAATTGGATAAAATTAAACATGCCATTGATAAATCTTCAGCTACGAAAGCTGAATTACGGCGGTTTCCAATCCTAAAATCCTCAAAGAAAAGAAAAGTCCAATATGTGATAGTTCTTTTAGCAGTTATCTTTTCGGGATGGTTTTGGTTTGCAAGAGTTTCTGAAAACCCGGCTGAAAAATTAACTGAAATAGCTAACAATACTCCTTACCCTAAAGTAATTACTTTAGGTGATAGCTCGGTAGTAACTCTTGCACCGCTAAGCTATATACAGTATGGCTCTGGCTTTAGGGATAAAGTAAGAAATGTTTATTTGCATGGCAATGCAGGCTTTACAGTGAAACGAGATGTAAAACATCCCTTTAAAGTTCATACCGAAAACATTGTTGCCACTGTTTTGGGAACCGTATTTAATATCAAAAAATCCGGCGATTCGGCAATTGTCGTTGAATTATTGAAAGGAAAATTAAATGTTGAAATAATGAATTCTAAAATGAAAGCAGTCCAATCTGTTTTATTAGAACCAAATGAAAGAGCTGTATACGTAAGAAATGATAAACGTCTGTATAAAAATATAATTGAGCAGGAACATACTCTTTCTTTTAATAAAAGCAATTTTGATGAAGTAGCCAAACAAATAAAAGATGCTTTCGGACTAACCCTTGTTAATGAAAGCCCAAAGAAAGACTGGCGGTTTACGGGAGAATTTAAAACTGCTACAGCAAAAGACATGATTGAAAATATTTGCCTGGTTGAAAACTTATCTTTTGTAATAAAAGGAGATACAATTCTAATTAAATAAAGAAGGGAACTCTTAAAATAATTGATATGAATACAAAATACCATTTCCCTGTTTTGGTAAAAATAATATTTACAATTTTTATTGTTTCATTCACTGCAACGGCATCAAAAGCTTACGATCTCCCTGGTGATCTTAATGATGTGTATATTATTGTGACTAACCCAAATACTACAATTGGAGCAATATTTAAGCTGGTTGAAAAACAAACTTCACTATCATTTGTGTATGATGAAAATGAGGTAAATATTTTCAAAGAAATAAAACTTCCAAAAGGCCAGCAACTTTTAAAAAATGTTCTTAATAATATTTCAAAACAGGCCGGACTACGCTTTACTGAAAAGAAAAATCTTATTCTCGTTAATCACTACACAAGCATAAGAACAAATGCAGAATATAGAATAACTGCCAGGCCTGTTACAGGCCTTGTAACGGATGCATCAGGAACTCCTCTGGAAGGAGTTTCAGTATCTGTGAAAGGCAGCCAAAATGCAGTGGAAACAGATGCCAAAGGAAAATTCTCAATAGATGTTCCGGATAACGGTGTATTGATATTTAGTATTGTGAACTATAAAACACAGGAAGTATCAGTGAATGGACAGTCGTCGCTCAATATAAAAATGACCGTTGTCGATAAAGAATTAAATGAGGTGATTGTTGTAGGCTATCAATCTCAAAGGCGTTCCAATATTTTGGGCGCGGTGACCACCGTAGATGTTGGCAATGTTTCTAAAATTCCGATTGGATTTGCTGACCAGGCATTGCAAGGCCAGGCATCTGGTGTGCGTGTAACTCAGTCGACAGGACAACCTGGAGATGGAGTTGCTGTACGTATCAGGGGCGTGGGATCTATTAATAATAACGATCCGCTTTATGTAATTGATGGAGTTCCCACACAAGATGGTATAAATTTTTTAGCTGCAGATGATATTGCTTCAATAACGATTTTAAAAGATGCTGCTTCTGCGGCTATTTATGGAGCAAGAGCATCGAATGGTGTGGTAGTTATTACCACAAAAAATGGGAAATCAGGAAGGACCTCTATTGATTATTCGGTATATGCCGGTATTCAAACACATGGTTATTTAACACCCATGGCAAACGCTGCAGAATACAAAACTATTTATAATGAGATGGTTGCAAATGATAATGCCGGGCTTGATCCAAATAATCCATTATTAAAAAGACCGATTCCCGATTCTATCCCAATGGCAAATACAAATTGGATTGGATCAATCTTTCGGGTAGCGCCTCAACAAGATCATGAACTATCAGTAAGCGGGGGAAATGAAAAAACCCAATATTCTGTTTCCGGTAATTATTTTAATCAGGACGGTATCATTTTAAATTCATGGTACAACAGATACACGTTACGGTCTAAATTAACTTCACAACTTACGCGAAGACTAAAAATCGGTACATCTCTTACTTATTCTTATTACGATAAAAATTCAATAGGAAGTTCAGGCGATGGACTTGCAGGAAATGGAGGTAGCGTAGTCCGGTATGCTCTATTTCGGGATCCTGCCATTCCTGTTTATATCGCGCCCGGAGTATATAGTGATTTACCACAGTACCCTGGTTTTTTTGGAGACGGATATAATCCTGTCGGCCTTGCAAATAACACTAATAATATTGAAAAACAATTCAGAGGGTTTGGAGATGTTTTCGCAGAATATCAGATCGCTCCTGACTTATTTTTCAAAAGTGATTTTGGCGGTGATGTGTTTGAAACAAGGGATAAGACCTTTTTTATGAATTGGGGAACCGGCGGAAGGATAAATAATCCCAATACCTTGTCTGAGCAACAAATAACCAATGAAAATATGGTTTGGAACAACACAGTCCATTATGCAAAAACATTTAATAAGCTACATAATGTAAGTTTTCTAATCGGTACAGAGGCAATAGCGAATACAACATTTTATAATTCAGAATCGCAACAAAAATTTCCTTCACAACTTCCATCGTTAGAATATTTTGGCAACGGAGATCCGACTACTTCAGTAATAACTGAAGTAGAGCAACAATGGTCACTGATGTCCTTTTTAGCAAACGCAAATTACAGTTATAACAATGAATTTTTTGTGTCCGGAAGCGGAAGAAGGGACGGATCATCCCGGTTTGGTCCGGCAAACAGATGGGGAAATTTCTTTTCAGGTGCTCTTGGCTGGAGCCTGACGAAGGAAAAATGGTTCAGCAGTTTGTTCCCCATTGTTTCCAGAATGAAGTTAAGAGCAAGCTATGGGCAATTAGGAAATCAAAATATAGGTGATTATCCCTGGGCATCGGTTGTAAATAGTCCGCTTAATGCAGGTAACGTTAGAAATTATGTACTGGGAGCGCCACAAACTCCCGTGCAGGGGATGACGGTATCGAAATTAGGCAATTCTGATGTTAAATGGGAAACTTCAACTCAAACAGATGTCGGGCTGGATATGGCGATTTTAGGTGATAAGCTTTCTTTATCAGTTGATTATTTTAATAAAGTGAACAGCGATATCCTTGTAGCTGTTCCATTGCCAATGATTGGCGGTAGCGCCATTCCGCCTTATGTAAACGATGGCAGTGTCCAAAATAAAGGATTCGAATTCGATTTGCAATACAGCAATACGAGCCATAAATTAAAATATAGTCTTAGCGGAAACCTTGCAACTATTCAAAATAAAGTGCTGTCAATACCGGTCCCTATACAAGGAGGAAGAATTGATGACGGCGTCTATGCTACACTAACTACTACAGGTCATCCTCTTGGTTCTTTTTATGGTTATAAGATGATTGGAATTTTTCAAAATGCAAACGACATTTTTACATCCGCCTACCAGGGAGCAGGGGTAAGACCGGGCGATGTAAAATACCAGGATGTGAATGGAGACGGAGTAATAAATCAAAGCGACAGAACATTTCTGGGAAGTGCTATTCCAAAATTTACTTATGGCTTTACAGGAACGTTGAATTATTTGAATTTTGATTTGTTCGTGCTTATACAAGGAAGCTATGGCAACAAAATCTACTCGCAGGTAAACCAGGATATTGAGGGATTTTATCGGCCTTTCAATGTAACACAAAGAGTATATGATACCCGCTGGCATGGGGAAGGCACCAGTAACACGATGCCATTGGTATCATTCAGGGATCAGACAAACAATATAAAAGAGCCTTCCAGCCGGTTCCTGGAAGATGCGTCCTATTGCCGGTTAAAGAATGTACAAATTGGCTACACTATTCCAAAAAAAATGCTGAGTAAGCTGCATATTAAAGGACTACGGGTTTACTTAACCGGCAGCAACCTGGTGACAATTACAAAATATACCGGCCTTGATCCCGAAATGCATATCAGCAATAACGTAAATGTGGAAAAATACCCAAGTGATGTTGCGGCCGGCATTGATTGGGGTACCTACCCAACGGCAAAAAGTTACATCATTGGTGCAAATCTTAATTTTTAATAATTAAAAAAATCATGAATAAAAGTGCAATAACCTACATCTTCGTGATTGGAGTATGTTGTATAACGGGCCTTCATTGTTCAAAGTTCCTCGACAAAAAGATTAAAGGAACCTATCAGACCAATGAATATTATACCACTGCTGATGCTGCAGTTCAGGCGATTAATGAAGCTTATGTTGGATTAGCTTTTACAAGCGCTACGGCAAATCCACTGTGGGTATTCGGCGACATAGCCTCTGACGATGCTGCAAGTGGCAATCCCGGAGCGAGCCCTGATGCCGCAACTATAGACAATTTTTCCTACTCATCGACTAATTCTCATTTATCCAATGAATGGGGCAATTTCTATGAAGGCATCACTAATTGCAATTTGGTTTTGGCAAATGTTCCTTCCATCAATATGGACACAACCCTCCGTTCGAGAATATTGGCTGAAGCCCGGTTTTTACGCGGATGGTATTATTTTATGTTGGTGAACATCTATGGTGAGGTGCCCATTGTACTTACGCCATTAACGCCGGCTCAAATGCAGATTCCGCAATCTCCTACCAAACAAATCTATGAAACGGTTATTGAACCGGATCTCAAAGCAGCATTGAATGTTCTACCTGCAAGTTATTCAGGCGCCGACGTAGGAAGAGCGACAAGCGGCGCTGCTGCTTCGTTACTCGCCAAAGTGTATTTATACCAGGAAAAATGGGATTCGTCCATAACTTATTCTAACATGGTCATAAGTAGTGGCCAATACAGTTTGATGAAGATTTATTCCCAGGATTTTGATGCACTTCATAAAAATAACAAAGAATCAATTTTTGAAGTTCAGATGTTGGGTGGTCAAAATCCGAATGTGGGCAATGCATTGAACCAATGGTTTGCACCCCAGGTAGTCGGTGGATATTACTGCGATGCACCTAACTCAAACTTTGTTGGTGAATTCGAACAAACCTCATCCGGAGTTTTTGATCCCAGGCTGGATTACACTGTAGGAAGAGATAGTATGCCATGGAATGACGGCGAGCTTTACCAAAAATCATGGTCTCCGCAAACAGGATACTTAACAAGGAAGTATCAGCAGCCTCTTTCACAAGCCCCCATAATTGGTCAGGGAAGTTGCGATTATCTGGCAATCCGGTATGCCGACGTATTATTATTCAATGCTGAAGCGCTAAATGAATCGGGACAAACAGGTCTTGCTATCATTCCCCTCAACGAAGTAAGAAAAAGAGCAAGGGAAAGTTATTTGTACGATAGCACTTTAAACGGATTTGGCACTATTCCTCCGGGGCTTTTGCCGGATGTTCCTGCTATATCACAAAGCCAGGTAAGAAATGCAATCATACATGAAAGAAGAGTAGAACTGGGATTTGAATTTCACCGGTTTTTCGACCTCATGAGGTATGGCGCAAATCCTAACCTTGGGCCATCCTATGTGAATTCGCTTGTCAATAGGGATGGGGTTGCAGGATTTTCTTATGCAACAAAAAACACATTCCCAATTCCACAAAGTGAAAGAGATGCCAATAAGGCACTCCATTAAAATGTTTATTATTTATATCATTTATAAAATTTAAAATCATGCGCACAAAAATTCAATTTAAGTATCTAAGGCTTACAATGGCACTCGGACTGTCTATGGCAACCCTTGTGTACTCCTGTAAAAAAAGCAGCACAAGCACTCCGCCACCAGACACCACCAGTTTGACGACGGCAGTTGACTCAGCCCAATGGTATTTGACTAATACCAAAGAAGGCACCCAGCCGGGAGAATATACAAAGGGCACTCAGACGACGCTGCAAACTGCCCTAACCGCAGGCAAGGGAATATTGGCAAACAACTCATCAACACAAGCCCAGGTTACTGCTGCGGCAGCAAATTTGAATGCTGCAATTTCTGCATACAAAGGTGGTTTAATAACCCCAATCGCCTCCGCCTCACTTGTTGCCTATTGGAAATTTAACGGTAATCCAAATGATTCTTCAGGCAATGGCCATAACGGCGCCTTAGAGGCAGGCCCTGCTGGTTTGGCAGCGGTTCCAGGAGCAGCGCCAAACCTTGTCGCCGACCGCTTTGGCAATGCTAATTCTGCTTATCATTTTGCCGGCGGCGGCAATATACACGTGCCTTATAGTCCGACTCTTAATCCTAAAGCAATAACTGTTAGCTTATGGGAACGACAAGACACAGTAGGCAGGACAGATCACAGAGCTGATTGTTACATGGTAGGGTTAAATCGTTGGAACGGATGGAAATTCCAAATGCAACCTACGAGGCCGTTCTTTACCGTAAGTACTGATTCGTCAATTTATGATCATGATGCAGCTCTTGACATAAAGATTGGTGCTACTACCGGCGCAGGGCCGTGGCATCATTTGGTTGCAACCTATGATGGCGATAGTACTGAAGTTTTTTATGTTGATGGTGTAGCGGTTAAGATGTGGACGAATCTTAGGGGAGCTATGAAGGTCATTACTCCAACAGTTGATTTATCAATTGGTACAGATTTGCCAAACTCGGCTTACACAGCAACAGATGATGGTACCGGAAGATATTATGTTGCATACGGAGGATATTGGACCGGAGATCTCGATGATATCATGGTTTACAACGTTGCTTTAACCGGACCGCAGATTACCCAGATTTATAACCAACAGGTGACGCCATAAATCCGAAATAATAAAAGTAAGCCCCTGTATTGTTTTGGAACAGGCAGGGGTTTTTCGTTTTTTTTAAAGGTCTGGTTTTTTCAATACACGGTAATAATCCTGATTTATTTTCAATGAATAAATGGTTGGTTATATTTTTTTGTTTGTTCTTAACGTCTTGTTCCTCTCAATCAGATAAGAACAGGTCTTTGCTATTTTGGTGTTCAAATAACAACCAGGAAATACAGCTTTGTTCAATGCTTACAAAAAGCTGGAATCTGGAAAATCCTTCGAATACAATTCACATGCAACCTGTCCCCGAAGGGCAGTCCAGTGAGGAGGTAATACTTGCAGCAGTAGTAGGAAAAACTACTCCGGATATTTACGCGAATATGTGGCAGGGTAATGTTGAAATGTATGCACATGCCGGATCTTTGGTGCCGTTAGATACTTTAAAAGGTTTTTTGGATTTTATAAAAGAGCGATGCGACAGCGGTGTTATAAGAGAAATCACATCTTCAGACGGGCATATTTACCAGGTGCCCTGGAAAGTGAATCCAATAATGACAATCTATAATAAAAGTTTGTTTACTGCCAATGGAATCCTGTCGCCGCCAAAAACTTACGGTGCTTATTTGCAGGATGCTGAAATTTTTAAAGGAAAAAATATAAATAATCCTAAAGCAATGAGATTCGGTTATACTGAAGTAAGCCCTTTATGGTATCAGCGCCTTTTTAATTTTTACCCATTATATCTTGCTGCATCTAATGGACGGTCTTTAGTGGTAAATAATAAAGCTGATTTTAATAATAAATATGCAATTGGTGTTTTTCATTTTTTGCAATCCCTTTATGCCCATGATTATTTTTCTAAAGAAGGTTCCGGCGCTTCAAGTGATCCTTTTGTGGAACAAACGATTGCTACCAAATGGACAGGTCCGTGGGAAATACCACATTTGAATAGCATCCCCGGCAGGAATTTTGATTTTGAATACTATCCGCCAATTGTGCCGGATGATCATACTGGCCCTGTTTACACTTACGGCGATCCAAAAAATATCGTCATCTTTAACACATGTAAAAATCCGCAGGAAGCATGGGATTTTATAAAAACAATAGTCAATAAAAACGGCGATCTCCAATTATTAGAATTAACCGGTCAGTTGCCAAGGAGAAAAAACCTTGAAATTGATGATTTTTATAAATCTTATTTCGATAAAAATCCAATGATGGTAAGCTTTGCAAAGCAAATTCCCTTTTTAAAAGGAGTTGACAACTGCGAAGTAATTGTAGAAGTTCTTGATATTATTTCCCAGGAATATGAAGCGTGTGTAGTTTATGGTAGAAAGACTCCCGAAAAAGCCATTGCTGATGCAGAGACAGCAGTAAATGTTTTATTGAAAAATGCAAATGAATAATTTTTGGAGAATAAATTAAACATAGGAGTGGTCGGTGCAGGTAGCTTTTCTGCTTTCGCGGTTCATGCTTTTTTAAAAATTGAAGGTGTGCAGATAATTGCTGCAACCGACATTAATAAACAAAATGCAATGCAGTTCGCTAAAACCTTTAATGCAATTGTATCAGATGATATCAGTTCCTTACTTCAAAATGAACAAATAGATCTGATATACATAGCCACGCCTCCATTTTTACACTACCGGCAATCAAAAATGGCTTTGCTTGCAGGAAAACATGTTATTTGTGAAAAGCCGGCGGCCCTTAAAACAAGGGAAGCGGAAGAACTTGCTTTTCTTGCAGCTTCAAATGAGCTTTTATATGTGGTAAATTTAATGCAGCGTTATAATCCAATGTATGAGATTGTATCAAAGATTATAAACAGAAAAGTGCTGGGAAATTTTTTGCATGGCTTTTTTGAAAACTATGCAAGCGATGAAAACCTGAAAGCAGAGCATTGGTTTTGGGATGAAACCAAAAGTGGAGGAATATTTATTGAACATGGTGTCCATTTTTTTGACATGTTCTCCGGCTGGCTGGGGAAAGGTGTAGTGCTAAATGCTTTGACTCTTAAACGGTCAGATAATATTAGAATTATAGACCGCGCGCAGGCCACGCTTATGTACAAAGATGGAACCGTTAACTTTTATCATGGATTTGATCAGCCAATGATTTTAGACAGGCAGGAAATGAGATTACTTTTTGAACGTGGTGAAATCACGCTGTATGAATGGATACCGGTAAAAATGAAACTTCATGGGTTGTTAACGCACAAACAATTAAAATACATACAGGATATAACCGGACGATCAGAAATAATTTATAAAGGTGAGGTACAAACGAAGAATAAAAAAGTAACAGGAAGATTTAAGGAAATCATTTTTGATAAGGAAATAACACTCGAATTAGTAAATGAAAATGGTAAGCAAAAAACTTATGAACAATTATTAATAAATATGCTGGTCGATCAATGGAACTGGATCAAAGATCACGACCATAAAAGAATAATAGAGGACTCAAATGCTGTAGAATCGCTGAGTTTGGCTGAACAAGCAACAATGATTTCGAAAAAAATTAATTACAGTTGATGGAAGTAACAATAGCAGATACAAAAAAAAGGTTGAGCAAAATAAAACTTCTCCCTTACTTACTGGTATCTCCCTACCTGGTATTTGTAATGGTGTTTGTGGTATTCCCTGTTTTGTTCTGCTTCTTTCTCACATTTAATAAATGGAATATCATCGCACCCATGCATTTTATCGGAGTTGGTAATTATTCCCGCTTATTCCATGACCGTTTATTTTGGAAAGCGATTTTAAACACGCTGCAATTTTTATTATTACACATTCCTCTGCAGCTGATTGTATCGTTATTTCTTGCGTGGTTGTTGAATCGAAAAATAAAAGCTGCTTCTTTCTTTCGTGCTTCATTTTTTATGCCGGTCATTGTTTCCGGTGTGGTGGTTACCATTCTTTGGCAACAATTATTGGGATTCGACAGCGGCCTGATTAATAGAATGCTGATGTCAGCAGGATTGAATAAAGTTGGCTGGCTGATCAATCCTGATATTGCAATTTATTCAATAGCAGTGATGGCTACCTGGAAAAATGTTGGATTGTATGTAATTCTTTTTCTGGTTGGCCTGCAAACGGTTCCCACGCAATACTACGAAGCTGCAAAAATGGAAGGAGCTACAAACTGGCAACAATTTTATCACATTACTTTACCGATGATCAACCCAACAATTTTTATGGTGGTGATTTTATCAACCATTGGTGGTTTTAATTTATTTATAGAGCCGTATATTATGACAGGCGGAGGGCCTCTTAATTCTACGCTTTCCGCTGTCCTTTATATTTATAAACAGGCATTCCAATATTATAACATGGGATATTCTGCAACTCTTGGTTTTTTCTATGCAATCATGATTATGAGTGTTGTGGTACTCCAGAAAAAATTTATAGAAAAGGAAGTCGATTAGTTAATTGAGCAAATGATAAATATAACAATGTAAAAATGAAAATAGCAGATAAAAGTTTCTTTACTGAACACATAAAATCTGAAAATCAAAATCGTGCATATATGTTCGTTTACTGGCAAAAAAAATTTACTGGCATAAAAATTAATCCGTTTGCATCCGATTAGAAAAAGATTCAAACATAATTTATGAAGCGAAAGTTTTCAATAAAAAAAATGTTTTTGTATGCGATTCTTTTAGTTGCATCCCTCACCTTTATCTATCCTTTTTTATGGATGATCGGGGCTTCCTTTGCACCAATGAATGAAATAAGTTCGATGACTTTATGGCCGGCACATGCTTCATGGCAGAACTTTAAAACAATGGTCGAAAAAATTCCCATCTGGCATTCACTATTTAATAGTTTATTGGTGGCGTTAATTACAACCTCTTTGGTTATTATCACCGGCTCAATGGTAGGTTATGCTTTGGCTAAAATGCATTTTAAAGGAAAACAACTGATTTTTTATGTGATCGTTTTTACCATGTCTTTGCCTTTCCAGGTTACGTTAATTCCAAATTATATTACTATGGTCAACCTGCACCTGGTGGATACTTATATGGCATTAATAATTCCTTTTGCTGTAAGCGCCTTCGCTATACTAATGTTCAGACAAGCGTTCCAGGGATTGCCGCAGGCTTTAATAGATGCTGCGCGCCTTGATGGATGTAATGAGACCACCATTATCTTCAGAATTCTGTGGCCAAACATAAAGCCTACGATTGTAACGGTAGCGATTTTATCTTTTATTGGTTCATGGAATGAAGTGTTGTGGCCTCTCATTGTAGTAAGAAATGAAAAATTGATGACAATGCCACAACTAGTTACCCTTTTTGCAGTAGGTGGCAGAGCGGATAGTCAATTAGCTGTGAAACTGGCAGCGGCAGTCTTATTGGCATTGCCGGTAATGATTGCTTTTTTATTTTTTCAAAAATATTTTATACAAAGTATGGCATCTACCGGTTTAAAAGATTGATAATAAAATTAAAATAAAATCAGCGGAATATAATAATGAAAGTTACCAGACAAAATATAAAATTATATGCAGATCCAAAGGCAGTAATTACACGGTTTTTGCAATTGCCCGGAAAGGAGAGAACCAGCGATATCATTCAAAGGGTAAATGATTTGACGGAAGAGGAGGTTGCCTCATTTTTGAAGGAAACAATAGATGAATTTGCTTCCCGTCATCGCGATATTGGGGCAATATTTAAAGATCATTTTAACCGAATTAGCCATGAATACAAAAACAACCTTCAAGATTTTTCCGAAAAGAAAAAATCGTTGATAGGCGCTTTATTTACAAAAGAATACTCAATTGAAGCAACGGCTTTATTCAATCCTTCAATTGTTTCCCATCCTGATCAAAGTAATTTGCAGAAAGGCTTTCAACGATTCATACTGAGCCTGAGGGCAACCGGTGAAGGACATATTTCTTCAATTATTTTTAAAACAGGATTAGCGGATGATAGCGGAAATATTTCGCTCGAAAAATCTTCCCGTTATTTTTCTGTTCTGCAAAAAAATGAAGAAGCACTGTATGGTAAACAATTTATTAAAGAAAGAATTCCTTTTTACCAACAAGCTGATATGGATTGGACAAATCTGTTACCTGAACATTTTACCGCCACTGAAGCACTTGAATTGATCAGGGAAACATCGGATAAATATGAAATAGTGAAAGATATTTTCGATTCCAATTATGAATTGAAATCTTCGCCCCTTATTCCATTAAATGAAAAGGTGATTTTTCCGACAGCAAAAGCAGAGAGCATGGGAATGGAAGATGTGCGCTTCGTAAAATTTACAGACAAAGAAGTTTCCTGTTTTTATGGCACTTACACAGCTTACGATGGTCATCATATTAGAACACAGTTGATAGAAACAAAAGATTTTGATGTTTTTAAAATCAGAACACTGTTTGGAAATGCAGTTTCCGATAAAGGAATGGCATTGTTTCCTGAGAAAATAAATGGAAAATATGTGATGATTTCAAGACAGCGTGGTGAGAAAATCAGCATTATGTTTTCGGAAAGTCTTTATGAGTGGAATGAGTATAAAACATTAATGGAACCTTTATATACCTGGGAATTGGTACAATTGGGTAATTGTGGTTCGCCAATAAAAACAGATAAGGGTTGGCTACTGCTCACGCATGGCGTCGGCGCTGTGCGTACTTACGTCATCAGTGCCATTCTGCTTGATTTGAATGATCCTGCAATTATCATTGGAAGATTGTCTAAACCATTCATTAAAGCGGATGAATTTGAAAGGGAAGGTTATGTGCCAAATGTTGTTTACACCTGCGGATTCCTGAGACATGAGGATTTATTAATTATCCCTTATGCTGTTTCAGATTCTGCCACCGCATTTGCCACAATAGAATTAAATGCCATTTTGAATGAACTACTTCAAACCAATTAACATGAAAAAAGAAATTCAATTTTTCTTATGTTTTTTTGCAATCACCTGTATGGCGGTTACGTGCAAAAAACAAACGGCTGGCAATACAACAACAATTCCAACAAAAGATAGTTCTTTGGTCAACACAGCTCATTTGGATTATTTAACTGTTCCTGTTACTTTTCCTGATGGGGTCAGTGCTGGGGGAGTTTATGTTTATGCTAATGCCCCGGATTATCATTTGACCCCTGCAGAGGGAGAGGGCTATACCTGTGTGGATGATGTCTCCAGGGCAGCGTTGGTATATTTACGTAAAAGTAACTTCTCTACAGACTCGAGCGTGCAATCAAAAGCTCTTAAGCTGATTAATTTTCTGCTTGAAATGCAGTCAGCAAATGGCTACTTCTATAACTTTCTTTTAAACGGCACACAAATAAATACGAATGGAAATACAAGCATCAATAATCCTGAATGGTGGTCGTGGCGGGCTTTACAAACATTGACAGAAGGATGGTCTTTGGTAAAATCAATAAACCCTACGCTTGCAGCAAAGATGAATAACGCGGTTGGAAAATTAGTTTCTGCAATAAAAACTGACCTGGTAAATCTCCCTAAAACCACCAAAGTGGTGAATGGAATTACTGTCCCTGAATGGCTGCCGGCAGGAAGTGGTACAGATCAGGCAGCTTTGCTTATTGTTGGTTTAATTTCGTATTGCTCAATGACAAATGATGCTGTGATCAAATCTTACATACAACAACTGGCGGATGGAATTATTTTAATGCAACCGGGAGACTCAAATCACTTTCCTTACAATGCATTTCTTAGTTGGGAAAATACATGGCATGCTTATGGAAACACGCAGGCCTATGCCCTTTTTAAAGCTGGTGAATTTTTAAATGATTCCAAATACACATTAGCTGCATTTTCTGAAGTGGACAACTTCTATCCGTGGTTATTGCAAAATGGTTTTAAGGCTTCATTTGATGTTGTAAATAATGGAGGTATTTTACAAGAAACAAATGAAAAACAGTATGATCAAATAGCATATGGCATTAGTCCAATGGTTTTGGCTGCTACAGAAGCTTATCGTTTGACATCTAACGAAAAGTATGCGGACATGGCCGGACATATTGGTGCGTGGTTTTTTGGAGCTAATGACGCGGGTCAGAATATGTATTCTAAAGAAACAGGCCTGTGTTTTGACGGATTGACTTCATCCTCAAAAGTGAATATGAATTCAGGAGCAGAATCAACAATAGAAGCCCTGCTTGCATTAGAAAGGATAGAGGCTTTTCCGGCAATAGTAACTGAATTAAATAAATACAAAAAATAACCTTTCGCCGAATTAAACATGAACCCTGATTATATCAAATCTGATCATTTAATTTTTTCGCCTGTTGATGTCGATCTGTCAAAATCACCATTAAGAGTCGGATTGAATGAAGGCACCTATGTCTTAGGGGCCTTTAATCCAGGGCTGTGCCGTTTGCCGAACGGTAATTTATTAATGATGGTGAGGGTAGCAGAATCGTTGATAAATCCGGTAAAAAATAACATAGCACATTGTATCAGCTGGACTAAGAATGGTTATGTAACTAATTCCTGGCCTCTGTCGGATGTTTCTTTCGATGATCCCCGAAAATTTAAAATAAATGCATATAATTTTCCGGTTTATGCACTTACTTCTTTATCATGGCTATTGCCGGTTGAGTTAAATAAGGATGCTTCTGAAATAATAAATATTCATTACGATAAAATAATATCACCACAAGATACCAACCAGGAATATGGAATCGAGGATGCAAGAATTTCGTTTATAGATGGCCGTTACTATATGACAGTGTGCAGTGTCAGTTCAGAGCGTCACTCGACTATGTTATATGATTCAGATGATGGGTTAAATTATGTAAACCGGGGAATTGTGCTTGATCATCAGAACAAAGACATGCTGCTGTTTGAAGGAAAAATTGGCGATAAGTTTTATGCGTTAACCCGGCCACTTGGTGAATGCTATTTTGCTTCATCTTCTTCTTCTCTGTATCATCCCGGCGCCGCAGTCCACATGGCCACATCCCTTGAACTGTTACATTGGAAACCTTTTGATACTCCATTTCTGCGTGCCCGGCGGAGTTCTTCATCAAATGTAAAAATAGGTGGTGGAACTCCTCCTGTTCTTACTGCTGAAGGATGGCTTATGTTGTATCATGGAGTTGAAAACAAAGGCGATGTGGGGATTTACCGGACGTTCTGGGGGCTTCTTGACCGGGAAGACCCGTTAAAATTCTTACGTTTGGAAGACAGCCTTCCATTATTAGAAGCAAATCCGTTTCTTACAAAAAAATTAAAAGATAGGATATACTTAAATGATGTAGTTTTTACAACAGGTATTGCTTCCCATGATGATGATTTTATAATCGCATCCGGAGAATCAGATCTTGCATGTCGTATCACGATTATTGGGAAAAATTATTTCAACTCTATTTCTTAAACACCAGCTATGGCAACTGTTAATTTGCAAAACATCTCTAAAGTCTATGGCAATTCTGAAAAAAAATCAGGAGAAAAAAAAGCGGTGAATAATGTTTCTTTTACCGTGAAGGATAAAGAATTGATGGTAATTGTCGGCCCTTCAGGATGTGGAAAATCAACATTGCTTAGAATGATTGCCGGACTGGAAGAAATCAGTGAAGGAACATTGTTGATCGACGGGAAAAGAATGAATGACCTTGGCCCGCGTGATAGAGATATTGCAATGGTTTTTCAGAATTATGCATTGTATCCGCACATGACAGTGTATGAAAATATGGCTTTTGGTTTACGGTTGAAAAAAATAAGTAAGAAAGAAATCAAAGAGCGTGTTATGCAAACTGCAAAACTGCTTGAGATAGAAGATGAATTATTTCGTAAACCAAAAACGCTGTCTGGTGGCCAGAGACAAAGAGTTGCCATAGGTAGAGCCATTATAAGAAGACCAAAAGTCTTTTTGTTTGATGAACCTCTCAGCAACCTTGACGCCAAACTCCGAAGTCAGATGCGCATTGAATTGCAAAAACTGCATAGGGAAATAAACGCAACGATGATTTATGTAACGCATGATCAAACAGAGGCAATGACACTTGGAAACAGAATTGTTGTTTTAAATCAAGGAGAATTAATGCAATTAGATACTCCCATGAACTTATATAATAAACCTGCAAACCGTTTTGTTGCAGGTTTTATAGGTTCACCTGCAATGAATTTTATAAACGGATATCTGAAGGATAAAGGAAGCTATTTCTTTTTAAGTGAAACGGAAGAAGTTTGTGTTTTATTCGATACGGCGGTCCCGGATACTTTAAGAAAGTTTATTGATAAAAGAATTACGATTGGAATAAGGCCTGAAGATATTTCTTTATCAGAAATTATTCCTGGTAAAAATGATTGCACTTTAAAAGTAGAGGCCTATGAGAATATGGGCAACGAGCAGATTGTTTATCTTTCGTTAGGAAATCAAACTTTAATTGCGCGAAGGCCTACTGTTAATGCTTTGGAAATTGGAAGAGAGATAGGAGTAAATTTTTTAAAAGATAAAATTCTTTTAATAGATGAAAAGAACGGACAAGTGATTTGAAGATAGTTGAGAGAATGGGTCCACAAAATTATTTAGGAAGTATTTCGACATGCATATTTTTGAATTTGAACTTTGCTTCTGTGCTCCGTTGCGTTGCTATTTTTTAAAGTTTGTCTTATGAGGCGCCTGCTTTAGAATTGTGAAGCGGTAACAAAAGTGTAGTAATATATAACTTTTAATTTATGTAAAGGAAATGAAAAAGCAACATTGTTAATAACCCTTTTTACTTTTTCAATGCTTCACCTATTATTTGAATCTATCAACTGAATTTTCAAAAGAGATGAATGCTCCAAACATTGCATAAAACAGTCCATAAAAATTCATAAAACAATTCTTCCATTATCTTTTACAAAATACCTAAATACCACCTTCCATATACCTCCGGGCTACCTACTACCTACCTGCGGGCAATAAACTGCATCATTAGTACCTTAATTAACGTAGAGGTAATACGGGGGGACGGGCGCAGATATGAGGAGTTCAGCCTGCAGGTATATAGAAAACGGTAAACAAGATCTTGGCAAAAGTGACAAATGTTTTTGTAAGCGGCAGCCTGGGAAATATAATATTTTACCGCCGCATGGGAACTCACTGCTGAGTTGAAAATAAAAATCAGGGTTATTTCTTTGTTTACAGGCCTCCCGAAGGGGATGAAATTATTATAGCATGATTTAAAACTCCGAAGGAGTGACATGATTTCTTATACCGAACTCACGTTAATCATTTCAATCATTTCTGAAGGAATGGTGATACTGAAAATCGTCCATTTTCCATAAACTGACGTAGCTTTTATTTCAAAGCCGAGAAATGAGATAATGCTTTTTACAATAGATAGTCCAAGGCCATATCCTTCACTTTTGTCTTTTCGGGACTTGAAACGGTTAAATATGGATCCTATCTCCTCCTGTTTGATGCCAATGCCGGTATCTCTTATTTCCAAAACGTAAGGCTGGCCCGGAACGTAGTGGTCAAGCAACAGAATAGAACCGTTTTCTTTGTTGTACCTGATTGAATTATTGACCAGGTTGTACAACAATTGAAAAAACAAATCATGGTTCACTTTTTTTACCTTGATGTTCGGAGAAATCTGGTTGGTGAAATGAAGAGATTTTGTTTCCAGTCTCATCGAAAGTTCTTCCATTATTTCGGAAGATAGTTCGTGAATATTTACTGTATCCGATTTGACAAACTGATCATTTTCGATGCGTGAAATATACAATAGTGAATGAACAATTTTTTTCAGCCGGTTTACTGTTTTCATCATTGATGAAATTTTATCCTGTTGTTCTTCAGTGATATTTTCTTCCATCATCATGTTCTCTACATTCGTTTGTAAAATACTAATCGGAGTCATTAATTCATGAGAAGCATTGGAAGTAAACTCTCTTTCTTTATCGAAAGCTTCATGTATTTTTTTCATCAGGCCGATGAGGGAATCATCGAGCAATTTGAAATCAGTGGTGGAAGTTTTTATAGGTGGAAGTTCTTCTTTGAAAGGAAACTTTCGATTCAATAATTTGGTTTGGATAATCCTGCTCAGCGGCCGCAGCAGGATGTGCGTATAGACGAGATCAATTACAATGCTGAGAATGATCAGGG
>Ga0134126_10003268_pt1 | contig 20320 bp, 18 predicted proteins | sample KB31752_FD_96881 | JGI IMG/M metagenome (GOLD analysis project Ga0134126, IMG submission 96881) | Terrestrial soil microbial communities with excess Nitrogen fertilizer from Kellogg Biological Station, Michigan, USA - KB3-175-2 | ecosystem: Environmental > Terrestrial > Soil > Unclassified ... | reverse complement strand
GCTCGCCATCGCGATGAACCGCATTGGCGGCCGCTCGAACACGGGCGAAGGCGGCGAGGAATCCGACCGCTACGCGCCGCTGCCCAACGGCGATTCGATGCGCTCGAAGATCAAGCAGGTCGCCTCGGGCCGCTTCGGCGTGACCGCCGAGTATCTGGTCAACGCCGACGACATCCAGATAAAGATGGCACAGGGCGCCAAGCCCGGAGAAGGCGGCCAGCTTCCCGGTTACAAGGTCGACAAGCACATCGCGGCGGTGCGCCACGCCACGCCGGGCGTCGGCCTGATATCGCCGCCGCCGCATCACGACATCTATTCCATCGAGGATCTGGCGCAGCTGATCCGCGATCTGAAATGCGTCAACGAGCAGGCGCGCATCTCGGTCAAGCTGGTATCGGAGGTGGGTGTCGGAACGGTCGCGGCCGGCGTCGCCAAGTGCCGTGCCGATCATGTGACGATCTCCGGATTCGAAGGCGGCACGGGCGCATCGCCGCTGACCTCGCTCACCCATGCCGGCTCGCCCTGGGAGATCGGTCTGTCGGAAACGCAGCAGACGCTGGTGCTGAACGGCCTGCGCGGCCGCATCGCGGTGCAGGTCGATGGCGGCCTGCGCACGGGACGCGATGTCGCCATCGGTGCGCTGCTGGGCGCCGACGAGTTCGGCTTCGCGACCGCACCTCTGATTGCGGTGGGCTGCGTGATGATGCGCAAGTGCCATCTTAACACCTGCCCCGTCGGCGTGGCGACGCAGGACCCGGTGCTGCGCAAGCGCTTCACAGGCCAGCCCGAACATGTGATCGACTATTTCTTCTTCGTCGCCGAGGAACTCCGCGAGATCATGGCGAAGCTCGGCTTCCGAAAGCTCAACGAGATGATCGGGCGTACCGACCGGCTCGACACGGTGAAGGCGGTCGAACACTGGAAGGCCGGAGGCATCGATCTGTCGCGGCTCCTCTATCAGCCTGTCCCCAAGCCCGGTGTCGCGATCTATCAATGCGAGCAGCAGAACCACAATCTCAGGACCGCGCTTGATCGCGACCTGATCGAGGCGGCGCGGCCGGCCATCGAGAGCGGCCAACCGGTGCGCCTCGAACGCGCGATCCGCAATGTCGATCGAACCGTCGGCGCGATGCTCTCCGGCGAGATCGCCCGTCGCCACGGCCATGCTGGGCTGCCCGAGGACACCATCACGGTGCGCTTCACCGGCACGGCGGGCGGCAGCTTCGGCGCCTTCCTGGCGCGTGGCGTCAGCCTGGAGCTCACCGGCGACAGCAACGACTATGTCGGCAAGGGCTTGTCGGGCGGCCGCGTCGTGGTCCGTCAGCCCAAGCCGGCGCGCCGCGAGCCGACCGAGAACATCATCGTTGGAAATACCGTGCTTTATGGCGCCATCGCTGGCGAGGCCTATTTCGAGGGCGTCGCCGGCGAGCGCTTCGCGGTCCGCAATTCCGGCGCCGTCGCAGTGGTCGAGGGAACCGGCGATCACGGCTGCGAATACATGACGGGCGGTGTCGTGGCGGTACTCGGCAACACCGGGCGCAATTTTGCCGCCGGCATGTCAGGCGGCATCGCCTATGTCTACGATCCCGAGGGCACGTTCGTGGACCGCTGCAACCAGGCGATGGTCCGACTGGAAGGCGTCGCGCCTGCCAGCGGCGGTGACGCCGCCGATGCACCGCGTCCGCGCTCGCTCAGCGCGGCGGATTCCGGCATGGGCGATCCGCTGTGCTTCGACGCCGAGCGGTTGCGAATTCTTGTCGAACGCCATCTGCTGTACACGGGTAGCGCAAGGGCGAAGGAAATTCTCGACAATTGGGATGCTGCGCTGGCGCACTTCGTCAAAGTGCTGCCGACCGATTACGCCAAGGCGCTCGGTGATCTGGCGCGCGAGAAGGCGTCGCTGAACGCCGTGGCTGCGGAATAGCCATGGCCAACCCCACCGGATTCCTGACCGTTGCGCGGCACGACCGAGACTACGACAAGCCATCGGAGCGGACCCACAACTACCGCGAATTCGTCCATCCGCTGCCCCAGGCGGACGTGGTGCGCCAGGCGTCGCGCTGCATGGATTGCGGGATTCCCTATTGTCATACCGGTTGTCCGGTCAACAACCAGATCCCCGACTGGAATAATCTCGTCTATCGCGACCAGTGGCGCGCGGCGCTCGAGAATTTGCACTCGACCAACAATTTTCCGGAATTCACGGGCCGCGTCTGCCCTGCGCCCTGCGAAGCATCGTGCACGCTCAACATCGATGACAATCCAGTCACCATCAAGACCATCGAATGCCAGATCGTTGACCGTGGCTGGGAAGAAGGCTGGATCCAGCCACAGCTGCCCCTATCCAAGACGGGCAAGAACGTCGCGGTCGTCGGATCGGGTCCTGCCGGCCTGGCCTGCGCGCAGCAGTTGGCGCGTGCCGGCCACAGCGTCACCGTGTTCGAGAAGAGCGATCGCATCGGCGGCCTCCTCCGCTACGGCATTCCCGACTTCAAGCTGGAAAAGCATCCGATAGACCGGCGCCTGCGCCAGATGGAGGCCGAGGGCGTGACCTTCCGCGCCGGGGTCGAGGTCGGCGCGGGAATGTCGGTGTCGATGCTGCTGCAGGATTACGACGCCGTGGTCATGGCCGGCGGCGCCGAACTGCCGCGCGATCTGGACATCGAGGGTCGCGCGCTCGACGGCGTCCATTTTGCGATGGATTTCCTCGCCCAGCAGAACAAGCGCGTGGCGGGCGATCCCGAAAGCCGGGCGGCGCCCAATGGCACGATCACCGCCAAGGGCAAGCATGTCATCGTCATCGGCGGCGGCGATACCGGCTCGGACTGCATCGGCACCTCCAACCGACAGGGCGCGGCTTCGATCGTCCAGCTCGAGATCATGCCCAAGCCGCCCCAGCGGGAGAACAAGGCGCTCACCTGGCCCGACTGGCCGCTCAAATTGCGCAGTTCGACCAGTCACGAGGAAGGCGCACTGCGCGACTGGTCCGTAGTGACCAAGCGCGCGCTCGGCGACAACGGGCGCGTTGTGGCGCTGGAATGCGTCCGGGTCGAGTGGGTCAAGGGTGCGGACGGGCGCGTCGCGATGCGCGAGATCGAAGGCAGCACCTTTGATCTCGCCGCCGATCTGGTCCTCCTGGCGATGGGCTTCGTCAGCCCGCGCCACAACGGATTGGTGGAACAATCCGGCGTCGCTCTGGACGCGCGCAAGAACGTCAAGGCCAGCACCCAGGACTACAAGACGAGCGTGGCCAAGATATTCGCCTGCGGCGACATGCGACGCGGCCAGTCACTGGTGGTCTGGGCGATCCGCGAAGGCCGTCAGGCGGCGCGCGCGGTAGACGAGTTCCTAATGGGAGCATCGGAGTTGCCGCGCTAAGGCCGCAAACCTTCGCTCAATTAACCGTGGCGGACTTGACCGCGTGCCGCCATCGCTGACAATTCATCGCGCGTCTTCGCCACTATGTGCGGCATCGGCCGCCGTTCAGGGACAGCTATGGCCTTTCTCTCGCGCTGGATGCTTCGGGCATTCGCCGTCTTTCTTGTCTTTACGATACCAGCGCTGGCGGATACGCCGCCATCGCGGCCCTGGCCGCAAGCCGCCAGCGACCTGCCGGCGGACGCTTCGGTTCGCTTCGGCACGCTCCCAAACGGCATGCGCTATGCGATCAAGCGCAACACGACGCCGAAGGGCGGCGTATCGCTTCGCTTCCGGATCGATGCCGGCTCGCTGATGGAACGCGACAACGAGGAAGGCATCGCGCATGTCCTCGAGCACATGGCATTCCGCGGCTCGACCCATGTGGCAGACGGCGACACCGTGAAGATGCTGCAGAGCCTTGGCCTCACCTTCGGTGCCGACACCAACGCGTTCACCGCGCCGACCCAGACCGTCTATTCGTTCGACATGCCCAAGAACGATGCGGCGTCTATCGATACAGCGCTGATGCTGATGCGCCAGATCGCGAGCGAACTCACGATCAACCAGGCTGCGCTCGACACCGAGCGCAATGTCGTCCTCGCCGAGGCGCATTTGCGTGACGTGCCGATTCAGCATCTCCAGAAATCCGATTGGTCCTTCCTCTATGGCGCGCGCGCCGCCGACGCGCTGCTGCCGATCGGAAAGGAAAGCATTGTCGCTCACGCCAATGCCAAGCTTGTGCGCGACTTTTACGAGGCATGGTATCGGCCGGAACGGGCCACCCTCATGATCGTGGGCGACATCGAACCCGATGCGATCGAGGCCAAGATCAAGGCCGGCTTCGCGGACTGGCAGGCCAAGGTGCCGCCGCGCATTGCCGTGGAGTACAAGCCGCCGGTAAACCATCGCGATCCGGTCAAGCTGTTCGCCGAGCACGGCGCGCAGCCCTATCTCATCTATAGCTGGCTCAGGCCGTATGACGCCGCGCCGGACAACAAGGCAAACGAGGCGCGCGACGTCATTCGCTACATCGCGCTTGGCGTGCTCAATCAGCGTCTTGCCGAATTGGCGCATGGCGCCAATCCGCCTTTCGTCTCGGCGTCGGCCAGCTTCGACCACACAGCGACCATCGCCGACACCGCGAACCTCGTCGTCAGCTATCGCTCCGGTCAGGCGACCGATGGATTGGAGTCCGCCGAGCGCGCCTGGCGCGATATCGTCAAGAACGGCGTCCGCCAGGACGAAGTCGACGAAGTCGAAGCGCAGTTTCGCACCTTTTTTCAGGGCAACGCGGCAGCGGCCGACACGACGCCGTCGCCGCAGGTCATCAATTCGTTGCTGCGCTCGGTGGACGAACGCACGGTGTTCACTGCTCCGACCACTGACCTTGCACTCTATGAGGACGTGGTGAAGTACCTGACGCTCGACAAGGTGAATGCGGCGATAAAATTCATCTTCGCCGGATCGGGTCCGCTGACCTTCGTCAGCGGCACCGCACCGCTTGCGGGAGGCGTGGCAACCGTCAGAAAGAGCCTCGCTGAGGCCGACCATGCGCCGCTCGCAGCAACGGCGGCGGCTGCCCTGCCGCCCTGGCCCTATGTCGCCTTCGGCAAGCCTGGCGCGGTGGCTGCCACACGCACCGTCGACGAATTCGGCGTCACCTATATCCGGTTCTCCAATGGCGCGCTTCTCACGGTTAAGCCGACCAAGCTGCATGTCGGGCAGGTCTTGATAGAAGTGCGCCTGGGCAAGGGCCGGCTTGGACTGTCGCGGGATCATGGCTCGCCGCTCTGGGCTCTCGGCGGCGCGTTCATCCAGGGCGGACTGGGGCACTACGGCATCGATGATCTTCAAAAGCGTCTGGCTGACAAGGTATGGGGCGCCTCGCTCAGTGCGTCCGACGATGCCTTCGTTCTTTCCGGTCAATCGCGCCCCTCCGACCTCGATACCGAACTCCAGGTGCTGGCCGCTTATGTCACCGATCCCGCCTGGACGCCTCAGGCCTTCGATCAGGTGCGAACCGCCTACGGGACGAGTTTGGAGGAGACATTGGCCTCGCCCTCCGGCGTTCTAGGCCACTCATTCCCGGGCCTGATCCATGCCGGCGATGCCCGTTGGCGCACGCCCACCGCCGAGGAAGTCTCTGCCGCCACGCTCGCCCAGACCAAGGCGGTCGTTGCCGATGCGCTCGCCTCGGGCCCGATCGATGTCACCATCGTCGGCGACACGACGGTCGAGCAGGCGGTGCAGTCGGTCGCGGCGACGTTCGGAGCGCTACCGGCGCGTCCGGCGCCTTTCGAGCCGGTCGCTGGCGATGAGCGGTTTCCCGATCCGACCGAGCAGCCGGTCGTGCTGACCCATCGCGGTGCCGCGAACCAGGCGATCGCCGCCATCGTGTGGCCGACGCAAGGATTTCTGCGTGACATGAAGCTGCAGCGCACATTGCGCGTCCTGTCGGAAATCTTCTCCCAGCGCCTGCTTGATGACCTTCGCACCCGCGAAGGGATCACCTACACGCCGGGGGCGTCCACCATCGCGTCGACCAATTCGAGAAACTACGGCTATCTCTACGCCCTGGCACAGATTCCGCCGGACAAGATCGCGAACTTCTACGCCTCCGCGGATGCCGTCGCCGCCGGTCTGCGCGACCGGCCCGTAAGCGACGACGTGCTCAACCGCGCCCGTGGACCGCGGGTCGAGGATATCGAGCGTCAGCAGCAGACGAACGAATATTGGCTGTCGCTGCTTGCCGGTTCGCAGGTGAATCCGCGGCTGCTCGATATCATCCGGTCGACCGTCCCCGATCTGCAAAGCGTGACCGCGGCGGACGTTCAGACCGCCGCGCGCGATTGGCTGAAGGACAGCCGCGCCTGGCGGGTCGTTGTGGTTCCCCAGGGCGTGACACCGCCGCAACTGGCGTCACATTGAGCCAGGCAGGGCGAAACCTGTCGCTGCGTCATTATGGACTTGCGGTTCCGCGCCGTGATAGCGCAAGCGCTTAGAAGGCCCGGTATGGAAGGCGTTGCGCTTGTCCGCCGCGCCGCTACAGTTGAGGCGTACCGGGCCGGCCGGCGGGTGAGGATTGATGAGCGATCTTGAGACATTTCGCAGCGAAACGCGCACATGGCTTGAGGCCAATTGCCCGCCCTCGATGCGCGGCAACCAGGCGCTCGACGACGACGAGAATTCGATCTGGGGCGGACGCAAGGCGAAATTCAAGAACCCGGAACAAAAGCTCTGGCTCGACCGTATGGCGGGCAAGGGTTGGACGGCGCCGACCTGGCCCAAGGAATATGGCGGCGGCGGTCTTTCCAATGCCGAGGCGCGTGTCCTCGGCCAGGAACTGGGGCGCATCCAGGCCAGACCGGCACTGATGTCCTTCGGCATCTGGATGTTGGGGCCGGTGCTGCTCGAATATGCCAATGAGGAGCAGAAGAAGAAGTATCTCCCGCAGATCGTGCGGGGCGAGATTCGCTGGTGCCAGGGCTATTCCGAGCCCGGTGCCGGCTCCGACCTTGCCGGCCTGCGCACCCAGGCCGTCGACAAGGGCGATTACTATCTGATCAACGGCTCGAAGATCTGGACCTCCTACGCCGACAAGGCCGACTGGATCTTCTGCCTGGTCCGCACCGACAACACCAAGAAGCACGAAGGCATCTCCTTCATGCTGTTCGACATGGCGTCGCCCGGCGTCGAGCCCCGGCCGATCAAGTTGATCAGCGGACAGTCGCCCTTCTGTGAAACCTTCTTCACCGACGTGAAAGTGCCCAAGAATCAGCTCGTCGGAAAGCTCAATGGCGGTTGGGACATCGCCAAGCGCCTGCTGCAATATGAGCGGCAGAATATCTCATCCGGCGGCTTCGGGGGCGGCGGCGGCCAGGGCTACGATCTTGAACATGCGGCCCTCGACTATGTCGGCAAGCAGGATGGCAGGCTCGCGGACGCGGATCTGCGCGGCCGCATCACCGCGCACAAAATGGAAGCGCGCGCCTTCGCTCTGACCGTGCGCCGGGCGGAAGAAGAATCGAAGCAGGGCAAGGGTCCGTCCGCCGCGACCTCCATCATCAAATACGCCGCCGCGAAGATAAACCAGTAGCGCACCGAGCTGATGGTGGAGACCCTGGGAATGCAGGGCCTGGGCTGGGAAGGTGATGCCTACAAGTCGGCCGAGATCGCGGCCATGCGGGGCATGCTGCGCGCCAAGGGCAATTCCATCGAAGGCGGCACGTCGGAAGTGAACCTCAATGTCGTCTCAAAGCGCGTGCTGGGATTGATGGATCATCAATAGGACAAGGGTGAGACGGAAGGGCGCGAACCCTTCCGCCGCAAAGGGAGATAGAAATGTCCGCTGCCGCTAATCTCGATCCAGAACTCGAGAAGTTCCGTGCCGATGCGCGGGCCTTCATCGAAGCGAATTTCCCGAAATCGCTGAAGGGCAAGGACGCCCTCTCCTTCATGGAAGGGTTCGGCTCGAAGGATCCCGACTTCCTCGCCTGGAGGAAGGCGATGGGCGAGAAGGGCTGGGGCATCGCCACATGGCCCAAGCCCTGGGGCGGAGGCTTGTCGAAGGCGCAGGGCCGCGTGCTGGTGCAGGAACTGGCGCGCGCCGGCGCCTTCAATCCGATCGGCGGCATGGGCGTGGCGATGTTCGGCCCCACTTTGCTCGAATACAGCAATGAAGAGCAGAAGAAGAGGCACATGCCCGGCATCGCGATGGGCACAGTGCGCTGGTGCCAGGGCTATTCCGAGCCGGGCGCCGGCTCCGACCTCGCGAGCTTGCGCACGCAGGCGGTCGACAAGGGCGATCACTTCCTCGTCAACGGCCAGAAGATCTGGACCTCGGGTGCGCAATATGCCGATTGGTGTTTCTGCCTGGTCCGCACCGACAACACCCGCAAGCACGAAGGCATTTCCTTTCTCCTGATCGACATGAAGTCGCCGGGAATCGAGACGCGGCCGATCCGTCTGATCAGCGGCAACTCGCCGTTCTGCGAGACCTTCTTCACCGACGTGAAGGTCCCCAAAGAGAATCTGATGGGTCCGCTCCATGGTGGCTGGACCGTCGGAAAGCGCCTGCTGCAGTTCGAGCGCGACGGACAGGGCGGCAATGCGCGGGGCGCTTCCTTCCGCGGCGCCGACCTGCGCAGCCTGGACGAGATCGCCAAGACTTATGTCGGCCGCGACGTCCAGGGGCGCATCGCCGATGCGGACCTGCGCGCCCGCGTCGCCAGCCATATGATGGACGCCGCCGCGATGCGGCTGACCGTGCAGCGCATGCAGGACGACGCGCGCTCCAACCAGGGCCCATCCGCCGTCACCTCCATCATGAAGAACGCCAATGTGAAGGTGAACCAGGATCGCGCCGAGCTTCTGATCGAGATCATGGGCTTCCAGGGTCTCGGCTGGGAGGGTACGAGCTTTGCGGAGAACGAAATCAACGCCACGCGCAACTGGCTTTCCGGCAAGGCGCAGTCGATTTATGGCGGCTCCAACGAAGTCCAGAGCAACATCATCGCCAAGCGGATTCTTGGCCTGCTCGATCACCAATAGACGCCAACCGAAGAGAGTGAACGCATGAGTGCAGCAGCCGAAATCGATACCGATCTCGAGGCCTTTCGCGCCGAGGCGCGCAAATGGCTCGAGGCGAATTTCCCGTCCTCGCTCAAGGGCAAGGGCGCGATGATGATGGGCGAAGGCGGTCCCGCCGCCAGCGCCGATTTCGCCAAGTGGAAAAAGGCGATGGGCGACAAGGGCTGGGGCACGCCGACCTGGCCGAAACAGTACGGCGCCGGCGGCCTCACCACCGCCCAGGCCCGCGTGCTGCAGCAGGAGATGAATCGCATCGGAGCGTTCAACCCGATCGGCGGCATGGGCGTGATGATGTTCGGGCCCACGCTCCTCGAATACGGTTCGGAGGAGCAGAAGAAGAAGCACGTGCCGGGCATCGTGAAGGGCGAGGTGTGGTGGTGCCAGGGCTATTCCGAGCCCGGCGCCGGCTCCGACCTCGCGAGCCTGCGCACGCAGTGCATCGACAAGGGGGATCACTTCCTCGTCAACGGTCAGAAGATCTGGACCTCGGGTGCGCAATTCGCCGACATGTGCTTCGCGCTCGTCCGCACCGACAACTCGCGCAAGCACGAAGGCATTTCCTTTCTCCTGATCGACATGAAGTCGCCCGGCGTCGAAGTGCGCCCGATCCGGCTGATCAGCGGCAACTCACCCTTCTGCGAAACCTTCTTCACCGACGTGAAGGTGCCGAAGGAAAACCTGATGGGTCCGCTCAACGGCGGCTGGACCATCGGCAAGCGCCTGCTGCAGTTCGAGCGCGCCGGACTGGGCGGCGGGATCGGCGGCGGCGGACTCAACCGCGGCGGCGAGGCCCGTTCGCTCGACCAGGTCGCCAAGGTCTATGTCGGCGCCAACGACAACGGTCAGGTGGCGGATGCCGATCTGCGCGCCCGCGTCACCAGCCATCTGATGGACTCCCGGGCCTTTATGCTCACCGTGCAGCGCGCGATGAGCGAGGCGAAATCCAATCAGGGGCCATCGACGACCACTTCGATCATGAAGAACGCCGGCTCGCGCATCGGCCAGGAGCGCGCCGAGTTGCTCATCGGGATGATGGGTCATCAGGGTCTGGGCTGGGAGGGCGAAGGCTTCAGCCGCGACGAGCTGGACACGGTCCGCGGCTGGCTCGGCGGCAAGGCCACGACGATCTATGGCGGTAGCCAGGAGATCCAGAACAACATCATCGCCAAGCGAATTCTTGGCCTGCTCGATCATCAATAACCGACATCACTGGGGTTACGAACAATGGCAGTTTTGAACGAAGAACAGACAATGATCCGCGACGGCGCGAAGTCGTGGGTGCAGGAAAAATCGCCGGTCACCGCATTCCGCAAGCTGCGTGACAGCGGCAACCGCGACGGTTTCGACCGCGCCGCCTGGAAGGAAATGGCGGAGATGGGCTGGTCGGGCATCCTGATTCCGGAAGAATTCGGCGGCACCGGCCTCGGCTATCTGACGCTCGGGCTCGTCCTCGAAGAGACCGGCCGCACGCTGACGGCATCGCCGCTGGTCTCAACCGCGCCGACCGCCACGACGGCGCTGCTGCTGGCGGGCTCCGATGCGCAAAAGAAGAAGTACTTGCCCGCGATCGCCGAAGGCAAACTGATCGCGACGCTCGCGGTCGACGAGGGCCCGCATCACGCGCCGGAGAAGATCGCGCTCAAGGCCGAAAAATCCGGTGCCGGCGTCAAGCTGAACGGCAGGAAGACATTCGTGCTCGACGGCGTCGTCGCCGATCTCATCATCGTGGCGGCGCGGACGAGCGGCAAGCCTGGCGACAAGGGCGGCATCACCCTGGCGCTGGTCGACGGCAAGGCTTCGGGTCTGACGCGCGAGGCGCTGAAGACAGTCGACAGTCGCGGCTACGCCAATCTGACCTTCAAGGACGTCGACGGCGAAATTCTCGGATCGCTTGACCAGGGCGCCGGCGTCCTCGAATCCACGCTGGACCGCGCCCGCGCCGGCCTCGCAGCCGAAATGCTCGGCCACGCGGTTCAGTCCTTCGAGGTGACGCTCGACTATCTCAAGACCCGCGAACAGTTCGGCCAGAAGATCGGCAGCTTCCAGGCGCTGCAACACCGCGCCGCCAAGATGTTCACGGACCTCGAACTGGCGCGCTCCTGTGTCGAAGCCGCATTGTCGGCGATCGATCGCGAAGCCAACGACGTGGCGCAGCTCGTCTCGCTCGCCAAGGCCAAGGTGGGCGATGCCGTGCACCTGGTCTCGAACGAGATGGTGCAGATGCATGGCGGCATCGGCATGACGGATGCGCATGACGCCGGTCTCTACTTGAAGCGCGCGCGCGCCCAGGAGGCGACATTTGGCGGTTCGTCCTATCACCGCGACCGTTATGCGACGTTGCTCGGATACTGACTTCTTTCGGCGGAAGATCGACGACTCGAATGAATGTTTTGGCGAGGGCCGCGCAGCGTGCGGCCCTTCGCTGCTTCTCCCGGCATCATCGGCCAGGCATGGAGTGACAGCGCGCGCCGGACGCGGAAGGGCCATTCCGGTTGTCTGGTTTCACCATGTAATGGCATGATTTGAATTGGTTATCGCCTGTTTCCCGTCGCGCGTCGGTCGAAAGGACTCGTCTAGCGCGGCGGCGGCTGCCTATAGTTCGCCGATGGGGCAGGCTCGCGTTCGACGTCGTGACGATGGTGGGGCATCGCAGGACGCCTTGAGCCTGTTGGAGGCGTATATGAGTTTGTTGGAAGACGTGCAGTCATTCGTTCGGGATGCAAACCGCGTAACGGAGATCGGGGAGCTTCAAACCCTTCTCGAAGGGGCCGTTCGGGATTTGGGCTTCGACTATTTCGCCCTCGTGCACCATGTGAACATTTATCAGGCCAAGGGCGACATCGTGTACATGTTCGATTATCCGCAAGCCTGGGCGGAAACGATCGACAGTCGCGGCTATTTCACGGACGATCCGGTGTTCATGGCCTGCCAGAAATCCGCCGCGCCCTTCACCTGGACAGATGTTCCCAATCTTCTGACGCTATCCGAACGGCAATTGGAGATTCTGGAGTCCGCGAAGTCGGCGGGTCTGGGAGAAGGGTTTACCGTTCCCATCCACATTCCCGGTGAATTCACCGGTTCCTGCACCTTCAGCACGCGCGCGGGCCGACAGATACCGTTCATGGCGCTGCCGGCCGCCTACTATGTCGGCAGTTTCGCCTTCGAGGCAGCAAGGCGTGTTGTGCGGCGCGAATCGACGGCGAAAAAGTCCGGCGACGACGCCAGGAAGCATCCGCGTCTGACGCGTCGTCAGCTCGATTGCGTTCTCCTGGCCGGCCGCGGCAAAAGCGACAAGGATGTCGCCCAAATTCTCGGCATCACGCATCACTCCGTCCACCAGCACATGGAGGATGCGAAGCGGAAATACGAAGTCGCCACCCGAATGCAACTCATCGTGCGCGCCCTGTTCGACAGTCAATTGGCGTTCGCCGACCTCGTGGGTTGACGCATCCCCTATCTAGGGGAGTGCCGTGCGCGACGATCGATGCAAGTCTCCCGATACCGCATCAAGGGAGACAACCAATGATACTCGTCATCACCGCCAATAACCGGGAAAAATTTCGCCCCGCCGTCGATGCAATGCATCGCGACCGCAAGCGCATCTTCGTCGATGCCATGAAATGGAACGTTCCGGTCGTCGACGGCGAATATGAACTCGACCAGTTCGACAATCAGCACGCTACCTATCTCGTGGTGACCGACGAGGCGAAGGAAACCCATCTGGGATCCGTTCGCCTGTTGCCCACTACCCGGCCGCATCTGATGAGCGAAGTCTTTCCCATGGTGTGCGACGGCGGCGTACCCGTCGGCGAGGACATCTGGGAGATCACGCGCTTCTGCGCCGCCACCCAGCTTCGCGGCCGCGAATCCTTCATGGTGCAGAGCAATCTTGCCGTCGGCATGGTCGAACTGGCGCTGCTCTACGGCATCACCCGCTACACCTGTGTCGCGGCGCCTGGCTTCCTGTCGACGATCATGGCTGTGGGGTGGGAATGCGAACCGCTCGGCCTGCCGCGCGACGTCAATGGCGAAATGATCGGCGCACTTCTGATCAAGATATCGCCGGCGACCTTGCAGCTGCTCCGCATGCGCATGGGCTGGCGTCATCCGGTTCTGGAACTCGATGCCATCGCCAGGGCTGCGTGACACGCGCCTGTCCCAGGGTCAAAACAAGAGGATTCTCCCATGTCGATTGCCTATGCCGAACGGGCGGTGGATGCGTCCGCATGGACGCGAGAACTGCTCGAGACCGGTTACTGCATCATCCCCAACCTTATGCCGAGATCGAAAGTCGAGGCGTTCCACGGCGATCTGCGGGAGCGCTTCGAGAAGACGCCGTTCAGCGACGGCGATTTCTAAGGTCGCCGCACCAAGCGGTTCGGCGGCCTGTTGAAGCGCTCGTCCCACGCCGCGGCCTTCGCGCAGAACCAGGTGATCCTGGCGCTGGCACAGACCGTGCTCGGGCCCAATTGCGACCGTTTTCAGCTCAACCTCGCCCAGGGACTCGATGTCTGGCCGGGCGAGGGCGAGCAGAATCCCCATCGCGACCAGGACATGTGGCAGGGTCCCAAGGGGCAGATCGAATATCTGATAAACGTGATGTGGCCGTTCACGCCCTACCGGCGCGAAAATGGCGCAACCATGGTTTGGCCGAACAGCCATCGCTGCCAGGATCAGTACTATCTCGATCATGACGACTGCATCTATGCCGAGATGGAGCCGGGCTCGGCGCTCGTTTTCCTGGGTTCGACGCTTCACGGCGCCGGTGCCAACCGGACTCAGCGGCCGCGCACCGGCGTGGTGTTCAGTTATATGCTGGGCTGGCTCAAGCCTTACGAGAACCAGTGGCTGGTTTATCCGCCCGACATAGCGCGCGCATTTCCGCCGGATTTGGCTGCGCTCGTTGGTTACCAGCAGCACCGCCCGAACATCGGCAATTACGAAGGCCAGTGTCCCTCTGTTCTGCTTCGCGGTCCTGTGCCAGAGTACATGCAGGCGGTGGACGAGCTTCGCCCCGAACAGGTCGCCGAAGTTGCCGAATTCAAGGCAAGACAGCGGAGGACCAGCGGGAGGGCGGCAGAGTGATCGGTCCCGCCTTCGACCGGCTCGAGGGGCGCGCCGGGTGTGCGGAATCAAGTGCGAGTCATGCTGACGGCAGCCACGTTCGAGTTCATCGAGGACATCGACCGGCATACCGAATCGTCGACGCTGATCGCAGCGTTCCAGAAATATATCGGCAAGTTCGGCATGGTTTATTTCCTGATGGGCGATCCGCGCCCACCGGTCGGGCCGCCTAGCGAGCGGCTGTGGGCGACGACTTGGCCGGAGGAATGGCTGACGCGCTGGACCGATCGCAACTACCTCGTCGTCGATCCGGTGGTGCGGAAGCTGCGCATGCAGAACTTTCCGGTTCGCTGGGGTCCGAACGAGCCGACCAAGGACGACGCCGGCTCGCGCATCCTGGAAGAGGCGGGCGAATTCCGCATGAGCGCCGGTCTCGCGATTCCGATCTACAGCCGCGACGGACTTTCGGTCATCGTCTCGATGGGCGCGGAACACTACGAGATCGGCAAGAGTGAAGAAAAGTGCCTCCACATGGCGTCGATCTTTCTCCACGCCCGGCTCGAGAGGCTGCGCGCGAAGCACGCCGTCCCGATGCGCCAGTCCCGGCTCGCGCCGCGCGAGCGCGAGTGCCTGTCCTGGGTGGCGGCCGGCAAGACGGACTGGGAGATCTCCCAGATTCTGAACATCGCCGAGCAGACGGTGCACGAATACGTCCAGAACGCGCTGGTCAAATTCGGCGCCACGACCCGGGCGCAGGCCGTTGCGATCGCGATTTCCACCCGGCAAATCAGCACCTGAATTGGCGCCCAACCGCCCATCGGCTTGAACACCGCGCGACCCCCCTCAACCCCGGGGGATGACGTGTCTCAGCGCCGGCGCGAGCGTGCGCGCCATGCGAATGGACGAGGGCGCCCATGATTGAAATCGTCACCAGCCGCAACGCACTGCTCTACCAGGATGCAATTCATGATATGCATCGCCTGCGCCATCGCGAGCTGGTGGAGCGGCGGGGCCTCGAGCGTCTGCGGCGGGATGACGGTCTGCAGATCGACAGGTTCGACGGCGCGGATGCAGTTTATCTGCTGCTGACCGATGACGGCGGCTATGTGCGCGGCACGGCGCGTCTCCTGCCGACGACAGGGCGTCACGCGCTTGCCGAGATTGCGCCGGAGGCGTGTTCGGTGAAGGGTGTGCTGCGCGGCTGCGACACCCTGGAGTTGACACGCGCCTGCGTCGACGAGGCGCTTGCGACGCCGGAGTGCGAAACCGCCCGCAACCATCTGGCTGTCGGTCTTTTCGAGTTCTGCGTGCGCGCGGGCTGGCGAAGGCTTACCATGATGCTGCCGACCGACACGTTGTTTCACCATCTCGTGATCGGTCTCGATATCCAGCCCCTGGGCCTGCCGGTGGAGCGCGACGGCATCAGGCAAATTGCTGTCGTGGCGATCGCCGATCAGACCGCGCTGAATGCGCTGCGCCTCGCATTCGGCGTTTTCGCGCCTCTGGTCCAATACATAGGCGCGCCCGCCGGAGATCCGCTGTCGCTCGCCCCGGCGTTGTTCCCCGACTTGTCGTGCGAAGCAGCGGAATGAGAGGAAACTTCCGCGATACGGCGTAAATGCCGCCGCGTGGCCTTTCGCGCGCGCCCGTCTATACTCCACGCAGGACGGGCGACGATTTCAGGAGCGATGATGCAGCCGCGTTTGCTGGCGTTAAAGAGTGCCGTTCCGCCCTTTGTCCTGGACCAATCTGCCGTTTCGATACGCGCCGGCGCGCTGTTCGAGAACCAGCGCGACATTTCGCGCCTGATGCCCGTGTTCGAGAACACCGGTATCGCGCGGCGCTATTCCTGCGTGCCGATTGATTGGTACAGCGAGCCGCATGGCTGGACTGACCGCAATTCTCTTTACATCGAGAATGCGGTTGACCTGTTCGAGAAGTTGACCTTGGCGCTGCTGGATGAAGCGGGCCTGGCGCGTGAGGACATCGACGCTATCGTTGTGTCTTCCACTACCGGAATCGCCACACCCAGTCTCGATGCGCTGGTGATCGAGCGGCTCAACCTGCGGCGCAATGTCCGCCGCCTTCCGATTTTCGGGCTGGGTTGCGCCGGCGGCGTGGTCGGCCTCACCCGTGCAGGCGAACTTGCACAGGCTCACCCGGGTAGCCGCGTTCTGTTTCTGGTCGTCGAACTCTGCGCACTGACTTTCCGCAAGGACGACATCTCAAAGAGCAATATCGTTGCGACGGCCCTGTTCGGCGACGGCGCCGCTGGCGCGATCCTGTCGACCGAGGGCGACGGCCCGGTAGTAGAGGCCGGCGGCGAATACACCTGGCCGGACTCGCTCGGCATCATGGGGTGGGACGTGCAAGAGGACGGTCTGAAGGCGATCTTCTCCCAGAGCATCCCCTCGCTCGTGGCGAACGACTTCAAGCCGATCCTGCACGACTACCTCGAGGCGAATGGCCTGCGGCTGTCGGAGTTCGACGGCTTCGCGTGCCACCCGGGGGGCGCCAAGGTGCTCGATGCGCTCGAAGACGCGATCGGCATCGCGCGCGGCGCGCTTTCCGAGAGCCGCGGGGTGTTGCACGACTATGGCAATATGTCGGCTGTCACCGCGCTCTTCGTGCTGGAACGCATGCGCTGGCGCGACCGGCGCACGCTAATGACGGCGCTCGGTCCAGGCTTTACGGCGGTCTTCCTTGCAATCGGTGGGCCTTGAGACCGGCGATTTTCGTCATCCTGTTTCTTGTCGCGGTTCAGCGACTGGTCGAAATTGCCTATGCGCAGCGCAATACGCGAGCCCTTCTGGCGCGCGGTGCGGTGGAAATCGGGCGCGCGCACTACCCTCTCATCGTCGTCCTGCACGCCGCCTGGCTGACCGCGATCGTGCTCCTCCTTCCGCCCGATGCGACGATCCATTGGTGGGCGCTTAGCATCTTCCTCCTGCTGCAGCTGGCCCGCGTCTGGGTGATCGCCACGCTCGGCCCCTATTGGACAACCCGCATCATCACGCTCGACGGCGCGCCTTTGGTACGCAATGGGCCATACCGCTTTGTGCGCCATCCGAATTACCTGGTCGTCGCCGGCGAGATCGCCGCATTGCCGCTCGCGTTCGGCGAAGCCTGGGTGGCGATCGTCTTCAGCGTGCTCAATGCCGCCATCCTGGCGTGGCGTATCCGCGCCGAGGACGTGGCCCTCGCCGGACGCCGCCTGCCGGCCGGGTCGGTCTAGAGTCATGCGGGGCGCGCTTCGTTACAGCGGGCCGTTTGTCTTCGCTATGTCGATTCCTGTTCTGTATCGGACAGTCGCCCCTGGGCGCCGCTCTTCGCCGTCGCGGCCCTGCTCGGCGGTTTGATTGCTGCCGAACTCGTCGCCGATCGGGGCCAGGGACCGTCGCTTATCGGCGATACGCGTCCGTTCCGGCTCCTTCCGATCCTCTTTGTGCCGGTGCAATTCGCCGTCATCGCCTGGGCGGTTGTGGCGGCACGCACCGCGGGTCCGGCCGGCTTTGCGGCGCTCGCGATCTCCGTCGGCGTGACGACGTGGGTGTCCGGGTGTTGGCGACGCACGAGCGTGTCCACGGGCACAACCGGTCCGAGCGGCTCCTCGGCCTCGTCATGCTCACCGCAATGAGCTACCGGCATTTCCGTGTCGCACACGTTTTCGGCCATCATCGCTGGGCCGCGACCCAACGCGATCCGGCCAGCGCCCGCCTGGATGAGAGCTTTTAACGCTTCCCGCCACGCATGGTTTTCGCGCACAATATCGCGCGCGGCGTGCTCGCCATACCGATACTCTATGCGGCAATTCTGGTGACGCTGGGCGGCGGGATTGCGGCGTTGTTTGCTGCACAAAGCATCATCGGCATCTTCGTGCTGGAATTGTTCAACTATATTGCGCATTACGGCCTGTCGCGGCGACCGTTTGGCAAGGGCTGGTCAGCGCCGCCCACAGCTGGAATTCGAGCAACGTGCTTGCCAGCACACTGATCTTCAACATGGGCCGCCATTCGAGCCAGCATGCCCGCCCGGCGGCGCCCTTCGAGTCGCTCAAATGGATCGCCGAAGCGCCTGAACTGCCGGCCGGTTATGCCGGCAGCATTCTTCTCGCCCTGGTCCCGTCCCTGTGGCACCGCGTCATGGACCCGGAAGTTCAAAAGCTGCACACTCGCACCAGCAACGCACCCGCCTAGTCGCTTGATGGCTCCTACCGTTAGAGTTTGGATCGGCTTCGCGGCCATGTGCCTCGGCATGACGATGGCGATCCTCGACATTCAGATCGTCGCCAGCTCCTTCACCACCATTCAGACCTCTCTCCACGTCGCAGCGGACCGGCTGAGCTGGATCCAGACGGGTTACCTGATGGCAGAGGTGATCGCCATTCCGTTGACAGGATGGCTGACGCGCGCCCTCAGTCTGCGCGGGATGTTTGCATCCGCCACACTCGGATTCACGCTGGCCAGCGTCGCCTGCGCGCTGTGCACGACGCTGCCGCCCTTCATCGCCTTGCGCGTGGTGCAGGGGTTCTGCGGCGGCATGCTGATCCCCGGGGTGTTCACTTCGGTCTTTGTCATGATGCCTGAGAAGCATCGCATCCCGGCCACGGCGTTGGCCGGAACGCTCGCCGTGATCGCGCCGACGGTCGGCCCAACCATAGGCGGCTATCTCACCGAGTCATACAACTGGCACTGGATTTTCCTCATTAATCTCGTTCCGGGCATCGTGGTCGCGGCTCTGGTGGTCGGCTTCGTCCGCCTGGGCGAGGCCGATCGCACCGAATTTCGTCGCATCGACTACCTCGCAGTCGCATTGGCCGCCATCTTTCTCGCCACGCTGGAACTCGTCCTCAAGGAGGCGCCGAAACATCAATGGCAGGGCTTCTATGTGGACGCCTGCATCCTTATCTGCGTCGTTACCGGCGCGGGTGCGATCTGGCGCAGCCTCTACAAGCCCCATCCGTTCGTCGATCTTTATCGCTTCCGCGAGCGTACCTTCACGCTCGGCTGCATCCTGAGCTTCGTTCTCGGCCTGGGGCTCTACGGCTCGGTCTATCTGCTCGCGTTATTCCTCGGGATCATCCGCGAGCATTCGCCGCTGCAGATTGGCATGATCATGATCGTCTCCGGTGCGGGGCAGCTCGCCACCGCCCCGATCGCCGCCTGGCTCGAGAGCAAGGTCGACTCCCGCATCCTGACCGGTTTCGGCTACAGCCTGTTTTCGGCCGGGCTCATCGCCAACGGCTTCGCCACCGCGACGACGGACTATGACGGGCTCTTCTGGCCGCAGATCATGCGCGGCGCCAGCGTGATGCTCTGCATCCTGCCCGCGACGCGGTTGGCGCTCGACACGCTCGTGCCGGGCGAAGTCGCGGACGGAAGTGCTCTCTTCAACCTGATGCGCAACCTCGGCGGCGCCATAGGAATCGCGCTGGTCGACACGATCCTGGATCAGCGTACGCCAATTCATGCCGAGGCTCTCGGCCGCCGGCTGCAGGCGGGCGACGTCGATGCCGCCCGGCTCGTCGGCCTCCCAACGGAGTTCTTCCACGGCCATGACATGGGTCCGGTCGACGAAACCATGCGCAGCTTCGCCGAGCCGCTGGTGCGCAAGGCGGCACTGGTGCAATCCTTCAACGACGCCTGGATCGTGATCGGCGTGCTCTTCGCGCTGTCGCTGCTCGTGATTCCCTTCATGCGCCGCGCGCGGACAACTGGTTCCGCACTGCGCTAGGTGTGCACGAGTTCGACCTGCATCACATCGGTGCGTTCGACCCGGAACGCGGCCGCGCACATGGCGAGATAGAAACGCCAGTTGCGCAAGAACGGTTCATTATGGCCGAGCGCGGCGATGGATTCTCGAGCGCCTTCCATCCGGGCGGCCCATTCCCGAAGCGTGCGCGCATAGTCCTGTCCGAAGGAAAATGCGTCGACCGCCTTCAGGCCCGCACGCGCGGCTTCCTCGATAAAGCGGGCGCGCGACGGCAACATGCCGCCGGGAAAGACGTAGTGGCGTATGAAGTCGCTTCGCCTGCGATAGGAAGCGAACAGCTCGTCGCGGATCGTGATTGTCTGGACCACCGCGCGGCCGCCGCGCTTCAGTCGCTCGGCAAGCGTGTGGAAATAGCCGGGCCAATAATGCTCGCCGACCGCTTCGAACATCTCGATGGAGACGATGGCGTCGAACCTGCCGCGCGCCTTGCGGTAATCCTCCAGGCGGATATCGGCATCGCGGCCGCGCAGCCGCG
>Ga0134126_10003267_pt1 | contig 20321 bp, 20 predicted proteins | sample KB31752_FD_96881 | JGI IMG/M metagenome (GOLD analysis project Ga0134126, IMG submission 96881) | Terrestrial soil microbial communities with excess Nitrogen fertilizer from Kellogg Biological Station, Michigan, USA - KB3-175-2 | ecosystem: Environmental > Terrestrial > Soil > Unclassified ... | reverse complement strand
TGCGTGAGCCGCTGCGGCGCGTGCTGCCCGAAATTCGCGGGATCGATGCGCACTCCCGCGATACGCAGCATGGGACGCGCCAGTTCAGAAATGGGCGGATAGCGCACCGGTTCGGCGAGAAGCATTTCGTTGCCCTGCGGATTCACAAATGCCATCGGAGGCGCGGGCGCGAGCAGCACATTCACGATGTTTTGCGACGGTTTTTGATATGTGCTTTGCGCGGCGGAATTTCGCGCGAAGAAAATCATCGCGAATGCCGGAAGAAATGCGCTGACGAGCAGCTTGGGAACAAAACCGCGCTGATTTGCACGCACCATGTGCGCCTCCTGATTGCAGATGCCGTTTAACGGAAGTGCGAAACGCTCCTCAACTGCACGTACAGACGCAAGAGACGTGCAGTTCGTTTCAATTTGAGCAGGGAAGTCGCGCCGCTGAGGCTGATGACGCAATGTCCGCTCATTCTCGCTTGAGTGGCATCGAAAATCTGACGTATGATTTGTCCCATGAACGAAGAGAAAAAGCCGATCTGGCATCCTGTAACGCACGTCATAGGCGCGGGCGCGGGCTGGCTGCTCGAACGCGTGGTGAAAGCGCTGGCGGCCACAGGAATCACGCCCAACGTACTGACGGTCATCGGCATGGTCGTCAATGTGTGGGCCGCGGTGCTTTTCGCCTACGGAGAATTTCGCGGCGCGGCGGCGGTTTTATTTCTCGCGGGATTCCTCGATATGGCAGATGGCCAAGTCGCGCGCAAAGCGGGGCGCACCACGGCGTTCGGAGCGTTTCTCGATTCCACGCTCGACCGTTACTCGGATCTCGGACTGTACATGGGCCTGGTGGTGCATTACACGCTGATTGGACGGCCATTTTATATGGGGCTGGCTGCGCTGGCGATGGCCAGCTCCTTCATGGTGAGTTACTCGCGCGCGCGCGCCGAGTCGCTGATTCCACAATGCAAAGTGGGATTCATGGAACGTCCGGAGCGCCTGGTGCTCCTGATTATTGGCGGAGCGTTTTGGAGAATGGCGCCGGTGCTGTGGGTCATCGCCGTGATTTCTACGCTCACCGTGATTCACCGCGTGATTTACACGTGGCAGGAAATTCGCGCCGGCCGGATGGTTCCCGGAAATCGCGAATTGTTTTAGCGCGCCGTTTCGCTTTTCCCAACTTCTTCCGTGGCGGCGTTCGCTTCTCTTGATTGAGCCATGTGCTGTTCGACCGGCGCAGCAACAATCGCGTGAACGAGATCGCTCAGTTTGTCCACCTCGTCCTTTTTCATCCCGGCAGTTTCAATGGTGTTGTGCAGATAGACGGTAATTTTTCCCGGGTTCAGCATCCAGTCGCCGGTACGAAAAAATTCATACGAGCCGACAATGCTCATCGGCACAACCGGAACGCCAAAACGAATTGCCAGCCGGAAGACGCCTTTCTGGAACGGGCCCACGTGGCCGTCGCGCGTGCGCGAGCCTTCCGCAAACGCGATGAGGCTGACGCCGGACTTAAAAGCCTCGCCCGCTCTGCGCGTCATCTCCTGCATAGCCGCGCGCGTGCGATTGTTCTCGTCGGGCACAGGAACATTTCCGAAGCGCCCCATCATCCAGCCATAGGCGGGAATTTTGAAATGCGAGGCGAGTTCGAAGCCGCGAACGAATTGCGGGATCGCAGAATAAATCACGAAGGGATCGAAAATGTTCACGTGATTGCAGACAAAAAGAGTGGTGCGCTGCGAATCGAATCCCGGCGCGCGCTTCACTTCGAATTTCACTCCTGCAACGCGCAAAATGTTGCGAAAAAAGACGCGCTGCGGCCAGTCGTTTTTGCGCGGATCAACGATCGCGCCGAGGCCCACCAGCAGCGGACAAATGACGAAAAAATGGGCGCCGCTGGCCGCCCACAGTGCAACCGAGCGCGCTTTGCGGTAAAGCCGGCTCATACGATGACGTCCAGCGCGCCGGGAAGAATATCGAGCCGTTCGCATTTGAGTTGCAGGCTCTCGCCGTCAATCGTGACGTTCACCGGCGCGTCGAGCGAAAATTCCACGCTGCGCACGCCGGCGCGCGAGGCCATCGGATGGCGAATGTGCGTTCCATCGAAAAGCGTCGGAAAGTTACGCAGCAAGCCAACGCGCCCGATGGGGCCCCAGCGAACATATTCAATCAGTCCGTCGAACGCGTCGGCGTTTGGCGCGATGAGCATGTTGCCGCCCGTGTATTTTGTGTTGCTGAAGGCGAGAAAGAGGCACGGACGCTTGTCGAATTCCGTTTGACCGTTAACGCGCATGGGAAAAGCGCGCCGGCGCAAACGAGCGAGGCAGGCCATCACGCTCAACGTGTAGCCAAAATAGCCGAAGGACTTGAAGTAACGGTTGGCGACCTCCGCAGCGTCCGCGGCAAAACCGAGATTCAGCAGATTGATGTAAAAGATCTCGCCATCGGAGTGGCGCAAACGAATGACGTCGCACGCGCGGACTGCGCCGTTGATGATGGCGCGCTCCATCTGGCCGGCCACATTCGCGTGCTCGGCTTGAACGAAATCGCGCAGAAAGGAATTGCCCGTTCCGAGCGGCAAAAACGCGAGAGTGCAATGTCCGGCAGGCGAATTTGCGGTGAGCGGGAAAATTCCGTTGATGATTTCGTACGAAGTGCCATCGCCGCCGACAGCAATGAAGTGCCGATAGCCAATCGCGTGCGCCTCGTGCGCCAGTCGCGTTGCATCGCCGGACGCACGAGTTTCCGCCACTTCGAACTGAATGCCCGACGCGCGCAAGCGCTCAAGCGCAGCCGGTGCGAGCTTCGCGCAACGCCCGCCTCCCGCTGCTGGATTCACGATGGCAAAGAATTTCCCGGGCACGTTTGTTTCTCACAAAGGAATCAAATCGGAGCGGCTGGCCTTGGCGCGAATCTCATCGGCGAGCGCGTCGCGCTTGATTTTCAGCGAAGCCGTCCTCGGAAAATCGCGCGTCCACGGCAAGCAAGCGCTGAGCCGCTTAAAGTCAGGCAGCCGCCGGTTGTGTTCGGAAATTTGCGAGCGCAATTCAGCAGGGAATTGCGCGGCGTTCTCGATGCGAGCAATCAAAACGAGCTGTTCGCCAACCATGCTGCGCTGCGGCCAGACATAGTTCGCTGCAAAAACGCAGAATTCCTTCACGGACAATCCCGCAAAGACGTTTTCGATATCCTCGGGATAAATGTTCTTGCCGCCTTCAGTGACGATCATGTTCTTCTTGCGGCCAAATAGCTGCAAGTGCCCCGACGACTCGATCTTTCCAAGGTCGCCGGTCATCAGCCAGCCATCCACAATTGTCGCGGCGGTCATTTGCGGATCGTTGAGATATTGCGACATGATGGTTTTGCCGCGCGCGGCCACTTCGCCGATTCCTTCGCGATCAGGGCTTGCGATTCTCACCTCCGTGCCGGGAAGCGGCTTACCCACCGTGTCGGCGCGAAATGGCTTGAAATCATTCAGCGTGATCACCGTGCCCGCTTCAGTCAGACCATATCCGTTGCCGACAGGAATGCCAAGATCGTAGAAAAATTGCAGCGTGGCCGGCTCGATGAATGCGCCGCCAACAAAAATCGCTCGTAGCTCGCTGCCGAATGCTTTATGAATTTGCGGCAGAAGCATGCGGCTGAGCCGCACGTGCGGCCGCCTGCGCGTTAATGCGCGATTCACGGCAATGAGCGTGGTGAGCGCGCGTCGGCTCGCTGGGGTAAGCGCCTTAAACTTCTCTCGCAATGCGCGTTCGATATTTTTCAGAATCATCGGCACGACCGTGACGTACGTGATGCCATAGCGCGGGAACGCTTCGCGAATGAATTCCGGCCGCAGCGTCCGCAGATGAACCACAGCTGCACCGCAGACAAACGGCCCGACGAAGCCGATCATGAAATCAATCGCGTGGTTCGTGGGCAAAATGCTCAGGTAGCGAACGCCCGGCCAAAAAGGGAATAGCGACGCAAGCGAAGCGCACTGTTCGAGATAATTCTCATGCGTCATCACGCAGCCTTTCGGCCGTCCGCCGGTTCCCGATGAGTAGACGATGGAGGCCCAATCGCTTCGTTTTCGTTCGACGAAGTCGGGCTGGCTCGCGCCGCGAAACTCTTCCCAGCGTTTTGCGTCGTGAAGTTCAGCTTTCGCCGGCGCTTCGGCGACTATCACGGTTTTCAGTTTGAGATTCGCGAACTCCGCCGCTTGCGTGATGGCTCGCCACAAATGATATTCCACGATGAGAAATTCAGCTTGGGAGTGCGCGAGAAGCTGCAAATGCTCGGCGGCCGTAAGTTTGTAATCGAGCGGCACCAGCACGCCGCCGCGATAGAAAATCGCGCACGCCGAAATGAGCCACTTTGACTGATTCGTCATGATAATGGCTGCGCGCGAATTTGCGCCAAGTCCGGCATCCTGCAGCGCGCGCGCAAACGGCACAGCCTTTTCTTTGAATTGGCGATAGGTCAAGCGGCAGTTTTCGCGCTCGCGGTCCGCTTCGATCAGGCAAATTTCATCGGGCCAGCGTTCGAGCGCGGCGCGCAAGGCGGCGCCGAGAGAGGAATATTCGCTGAGGTTCAGCATCACAGGCGCGCGTGAATGCGGGCGGCGAGCGTCTGAAAATCCGTGACGCCCTGCAATTCATAATCGGGCAGCTCGATGCGGAAATGATTTTCGATGCGCGTCAGCAGACTGAGCGCCTGCAGACTGTCGATGCCCAGCTTCTTGAAGAAGTCATCGCCGGGCGCAAGCTGCTCGCGCGGAACTTTGAAATTCTCCGCGGCCAGTTGCAGGACTTCATCTGTCACCTGTTGAAGAGTCGGCATAAGGTTATTTCCCGAATGCAGCTGTTACGGCAAATACGGCATTTTATCCGTGCTTTCTACAAATTTCCGCAAACCTTCTTCGACCGCCGGACGGCTGAACATTTCGCAAAACAACTCGACCTCCTGCCGCAGTTCATCATAAGGAATCGGCTTGATAAACCGTTTCGCGGCAATCGCCGTCTCGCGGTCGAACTTGCATGCCTGTGCGGCGGTCGCACGCGCCGCTGCCAGAGCTTCTCCTTCAGCGGTCACTTGCGAAACTAATCCCACCGCTTGCGCCTTTGCCGCATTGAAACTGCGCCCGGTGAGCAGCAGGTCGCGAATCACCGCGTTTCCAATGTCGCGCTTCAGCCGCGGAATTCCGCCGAACCCGGGAATGAGTCCCAACCGCAACTCCGGGAAACAAAACCGCGCCGACTTATCCGCGATAATCACGTCGCACGCCAGCGCCAATTCCAGTCCGCCGCCAAATGTAACGCCGTGCACGGCAGCGATGGTGGTCATCGGCGCGGCGTCAATTATGTTCAGCACGCGATGAATTCGCTGCAAAAAATCGCGCAAGCGAGGAATTCGCCGCTCCGCGGGAACCTGCTGAATTCCGCGATACAGCTCGCGCAAATCGGCGCCCGCGCTAAAGCCCGCCGCAATGCGGCTGTGGATGATGACCGCCCGCAGGCTTTTCTCGGCATGCTCCGCGGCCTGCGCGAACTTCTCCAGCTCCTCGAGCGTCGCCGTGCCAATCTCGTTGCACGGCTCACGATGCAGCTCGAGCTCGATGATATTGTCTTTGGCAATCCACGAAAGCGTCTTGCCGGCAAAATCCTTCATTGTGCCCGTTTCCGATACATCTCTTCGATTTGCGAACGGAAATGCGCCGCGGTCGCGTCGCGCTTGAGTTTACCATTGGCCGTCAGCATTCCGCCTTCGACGGTGAACGGTTCGTCCGCTAAATGAAACGCGCGAATCTGGCGATAGTGCGGCAGCCGCGCATTCATCGCCTCGATCGCTGCATTCGCCTGCTCTCGACTTACTGCAGAATTTGCCGATGCAATGAGCGCAGCGAGATAGCTGTGGCCGTTGCCGACAATCATCGCCTGCGCGCCCGGTAAAAGGTTCGTCAGTTCTTCTTCAATCGGCTCAGGCGCGACATTATGTCCCGAATTCAGCACAATTAAATTCTTGATGCGCCCCGTGATCTTCCAGCGGCCATTTTGGTTCACTTCGCCCTGATCTCCTGTATGAAACCATCCATCGCGCAGCGCTTTCGCCGTCTCTTCCGGACGATTCCAGTATCCTGGAAAGATATTCGGCCCGCGCACGAGAATTTCCTGACTCTCGCCGAGCTTCATCTCAATTCCCGGAATCGCCGGCCCAACCGTGCCGGGCTCGACAAACGCCGGATCATCAAGCGTGCAGATCGCGGTCGTCTCCGTGAGTCCATAGGCTTGCAGCACGGGGATTCCCAGCATGAAGAAGAATTTCTGCGTTTCAATGGCGAGCGGCGCGGAGCCGCAAATCAGAGCTTTCATCTGAGGTCCGAGAGTTTTGCGCACCGTGGGAAAAAGCAGCGCCCGCGCAGCAGCGAGCGCGACGCGATCGCCAAAACTCGCCGACGCTCCAGCCAAATATGCGCGCTTCGCTTTCCTGTAGAGCGCCGCGATCCATCCGCCCTTCGCGCGTATGCCGTCTTCGACTTTTGCGCGCACGCGTTCCAGCAGCGCCGGCACATTCAAAAAATAATTTGGCGCGGCGATGCGCATTTCGTCCGCTAATTTCGAGAGATCCGTCGAAAGCGTGACTACACTGTTGCGCGACAAATAGCTGAGCAGCGCAACCCACGACGCCGCAAAGTTGAACGGCAAATAATGGAACACGCGCTCCGGCGCGGCAGAGGCCTTCATCAGTTGGTCCAGCCGCTCCGTCGTGCGCGATAGCATAAAATCAACATTGCCCGCACTCAGCACAACGCCCTTCGCTTCGCCCGATGTCCCCGACGTGTAGATAATGGTCACCGGATCCGCCGATTTGAGCAGATTGGCTGGCTGAGTCTTTTTCTCGGGTGCTGCGAAAATCTCGTCAAAAGGAGAAACAGGCGGAAGCTCGCGAGCCGTGCCGAGAATCGCATGGCACAATTCAGCGTTCTCACACAGAATGCGTTTCGCTCCGCTGTCTCGAACCATTGCTGCGAGCTCGCCGAGCGCCTGCCGCGCATACAACGGCACAACAACAATTCCTTCCGCCATCAAGGCCAAATCGAGTGCGGCCCAGCGAATGCTGTTTGCGGCAAGCATCGCAACCCGATCTCCGCTTGTCAGGCCGCTATCCCTGGTGAATCCGCGTGCCCGCGCAATCAGTTCCAGCAGCTCGCTGGCCGTCGCCGAAACAATTTTGCCATTGCGGATTTCCTGCAGGATTGGCGTGTCGCCTGCAGATTCGAGCCGTTGAAAAATGCGTTGGAGGAAACCGGCGTCCGCGGAGCTCACGGATCGTACGTCTCAGCGATTTTGCGGAGATTTTCGCTAAGCGGCGGCAGGTAATCCTCCCAGCTCAGCGTCCCAGGACGCAGCGGAAATTCCGGATAGCGTTGCGCGACAATCTGCTCGAAATACATGCCCATGCGCGACATCAACTGCAAATTTCGCGCCACCGTCCGCCCGATTCCGTCGCGCACGGATTCGCTCTCGCGGCACAGCCGCTGCAAACTCGCGAAAAGTTTTTCCTCCAGCTCTGCATCGTCCACTTCCAGCATAAAGTGTTCATGGCCGCGTTGGCGCATCAAATTGCGAATCCGCTCATCCATCGTAATTCCAAGCGACGCCACGCCCGCGGGCATGGATGTGACGATCGCGTGATAGCGCGACGATGCGATCAGATGACATTGTCGCAAAATGCTCACAATCTGATACATGTCATACTGATCCGAGCAAAATACCGGCGCGCCTCCCAGATGCGCCGCGAATCTCTCGCACGCATCGCGATCCAGCATCTCCATCCCCACGCAAATGACGAAGACTTTATTCTCGTCGCGAAACCGCCGCACCGCGCGCGCAAACGCTCCCAGGTAATTCGCATAATCCGCTTCGATCTTGCGCCCCGAGCGGAAAAAATAAATCGTGCGGTAATGGCTGCTCTTGTACGCGCCGGTGAACGTCTTAGCCGCCGCTTTCGCCAGTGACGGTTTCACCGGCCACCAAAACGGATTGATTGGACACGCCGCGAGTATCGGCGCCGTCCCATCCCAGCCGGCATCGCGAAGGACTTTTTGCCCGTACTCAACCCCGAGCGGCTCGAACGTCCACGCCGTGTCTGTGCCGAGCTCTGTTGCGATGCCCAATTTACGAAGCTCCGCCTGCGATTCTTCGCTGCGCGTGATAACGACCGATTTCTGGCAGTATCGCCGGCACAATTTTTCGACCAGCGGATCCATGTAACCGGCCTCGCCGCCATATCCAACCGACAACCGGTTCTGCGCCGAGGCCAGCCCCAGCGCGCCAATCATCATCGTGGTCAGCGCGTTCGCAAATTTGCTCTTGAACATCGAGCCTTCGCATGCCACCACGCCGTGATATTTCGGAACTTCGCGGCTCAGGAACGGCGGAAACAGATCCGGCAGACGCACCTGGCGCGAGCCTTCGAAATAACCTCGCGTCAAATCGAAATTCTGCGTCATCACGGCAAGCTCGGTGTTCTCGGGGCCGAGTACGCGCCGCACCTGCCGCAAGACTTCCTCGACGCGCAAATCTGAACCAGTGTTTCGCGCGCCGCAGTAGCACGCAAAAAGCAGCCGCAGCTTTTTCCCCGGACGCCATGTGCCTCCGCGCCCCAGCATCCATCCGAGCTTGGCACGCTCGATTGAACTGGCGACCCATGCTTCCAGCACCAAATCCATCATGGGCGTGTTCCTGCCGGACGCGGCTCGCGCGAGTCGCTGATGTCCGCCGCGCGTGGCCACTCCTTGTACGGGTACATAAAATGATTTTCGCGGCTGAATTTCAGGAGTCCGTAGCAATACTGCGAAAAAGGAACTGGCCTGCGGTCCATTTCCGCGACGATGCGGGAATTGTCGAATACGGTGTTCCACGTGAGATACGGCAGAAACACTTTCATGAGCGTCGCGAGTTTCCCTGCTTTTCCCATGCGCCCAGAGAGCAGATTGACCATGCCTTTTGTCGAGCCCTCGAGCGCTGGCGCGAACAATGGCGCTCGTTTTCCTTGCGCAGAGGCAAGCGCGGCGGTCAATTCGCGGTAAGTTTCCGAGTCTCTGCCGGATGACAAATGATAAATCGAATACTCGGGCTTTTCTTTCAAGTGAAGGCGCGAAATTGCAGCGGCTACGAAGTCCACAGGAACAATGTCCACATGATGTCGCGCGTGAAAAGGCAAAACGGGCAGTGACGCGAGGAAAACAAAAGCCCTCACCATATCGAATTGGTTCGTTTCCGGCTTACGGCTGTCGCCCAAAACAATGCTCGGCCGAAAAATCGTGCGCGGCACGTCCGGCAAAAGCTCCGCAATCATGTGCTCGCAGAATTTTTTCGTGCGCGCATACGGGTCATAATCGGAGCGGTCCCAATCAATCGCGGAATCCTCTTCGACAACTTCGCTGTGCCTTTGGCCCGCCACAGCCACTGTGCTCACGTGGCTGAACCGCCGCAGTCCATGATGTTCCCGCACGCGCATGGCCAGCTCGACCACTTGCAGCGTGCCGCGCAGATTCACGTTCAGGCAGGCTTTTTCCGATTTGCGGTTCAGCGAGGCCGCGCAATGAATGATCGAATCCGTGCTGCGAACGAGCTCGGCATAAGCGCTGCTCTCGATTCCTAACAGACCCTGCGTGAGCTCGCCGGGGAAAATTCGTATCCGCGACCCGAGCGCTTCGCGAAACTCCGGAAATTCCATGTGCAGTTGCAGCGAGCGCCACAACCGTTCCCGCGCTTCCTGCTCGTTTTTCGCGCGCACCAGCAGATTCAGCGGCTCGCGGCATTCCGCCAGCAAATTCGCCGCAACGTGCGCGCCAATGTATCCGGTAGCTCCGGTTAGGAATATGCCCACTGTTTTGGAATCTCAGGAAGCCGCGGCCGGCGCGTTCTCGCTCGGAGCGCCATGCGCGGAACCGTCGCCGGATGGAATTTCTCTGCCGTCGCCCACTTCTCCAGCCCGGCCTTCGATGAGAGGATAGCACCACTTCCGCAATGCGGGGATGTGCAGATTGATCCAGTAGTCCCACCAATCGATGGAGCGGCAATCGTAGCCGAATTCGCGCTTCTCGCTCGCCGGCAGCAGTGCAGAAAGCTTTTCGATGTTCATCGCTTCGAACGTATGGTCATTGTGCAGAATGAATGGCTCGAAGAGCGCGATCAGCTTAATCACGCGCTCCAATTCTCTTTCCTGCCGCGCGAGCGGAGCCGTCTTCATTCCCATGCTCGACGCGCCGCGATTGATCGCGCGCACAATCGCCTGTTGCGCCGGCGCGGAGAGCTTTTCATAGCGGTTCTTCGACACAGGAATCGCGTCAAAGCGCGAGCGCAGCCAGTGATGAAATCCCTCCTGCGTTCGGTAGAATTTCCGGTGGCCGAGGCTGGTCAGTTCAATCGAGCGCCGCATGTTGCACGGGTTCGTCACCGAAGTGGCCAGTTGATAAAGCGGTTCGTGGCGCCGTTCGACGAGCGCCGCTCCAACCAGCGTCATTCCGCGCGTCACTTCGTCCACGGGAATCAAGTCAAGGCATTTCCGTTCATTCGTCGGAAGCTGGCGAAAATAAGTTCCCAGCAAGTACGATAGCGACGCCGATGTGTTGACTCCCTCATTCCATCCGCGAAAAGGTTTATCGAGCGATGATTCCACGATGGACGGCCGCACAATCGCAATTGGCAGGCCCGCGCCACGCTTCACAATCAGCGATTCCGCCAGACTTTTCGTGAATGTGTAAGTATTCGGCCAGCCAAGCTCTCTCGCGCGCTGCGTTCCTGCGTCCATGAGCGCCTGTCTCACCCATCGTGTCCGGTTTTTGCGAATTTGATTTTCGAGCGCCGCGCCTTCGAGAGTTTTTGCCGATGCGCGCTTGCTCAGTGCGGACTTGCGCAATTCATCGAGCACCGCCGGACTGTCTGCTTTCGCTTCCGTTTTGCGAATGAGTACCTGCAATGAAAGCAATTCCTGCTCGGCGTCAAATCCCCTGTCCTGCCTCGGAATGTAATTGGCGGTTAGGTGTTCAATGATACGGCCGTCGTGTTCTCCCGTCGCGTAACAGGTCGAGAGATGCAGCAGCGCCGCGTGATCCGTCTTGCGCAAAAATGCCAGCAAATGCGCGACGGATTCCACATTTGCGCTCAACGCATCGCGCAAATCGGGATTGAAATCTGTCAGGCCCGAGCTATTGATAATCAAATCTGTTTCGCGAGCAAGCCGCGCCGTAACGGCCTCCTCTGCGCCCAGCATCGGCTTGGTTAAGTCACCTTCGACAACTTCGACGCGACCTTCCACGAAGTCGCGGAAGCGCGGCCCGAATGTCTTTGCCAGATTTTCGAACACGGGCGACGTGCTCACTGATTTGTAAAAACGGTCTTTTGCAGGTGTTGACCGGTTCCGTCGTACCAGCACGTAAATCCGCGCGATGTCCGGCACGTCCGCGAGAAGATTCGCGAGCCACACTTTTCCGATGAATCCGGTCGCGCCGATGAGCAGAATCTTTTTTCCGCGCAGCGCTTCGCGAACGGAGAGCGGCCGGCAATCACCATTTGCTCCGAAATTCACCACGCGCACCGGCGCTTTAGCAATCGCGCGTTCCGCGGGACGAATCGCGCGCGAGAACTTTTCTGGACGCCTCGCGAATCCGAGATTCTTCAACAGCCGCGCAAGAGGCACTCTTCCATCCGGCGCGCCTCCCGTAAAACGCGCCAGCGGCCCGCGCGGCCGAATCACCGGCGCGCGCAACCGGCCCGTTGCGAAGCCATCGCGGAAATCCAGCCGGTTGCACGCAAGGAATTTCACGCCGAGATGCTTTGCCAGAGGGATCATCACGTGATCCAGCGCCTGGCTCACCAGAACAATTTCCGCACCGCTATTCTGCGCATCTTTGAGTGCATCCATGCCGGCTTTCTTCAGCGCCGGCTTCAACTGATATTCGAAATATTCCTCGCCGAGCAGATCCAGACGGTCGCGGCTCACTCCGCGCAGCACGGTGTGCAGCAAGCGAGTCGCCATGGTGCGATTCGTCAAGTACAGAACGGGCCGCGCCGCCGCCAGTGCCAGCATCGCTCCGCGGCGTCCCCAGCGCTCCAAAAAACTCTGCGCATTCCACGTAAAAAATGCTACGGGGCGCACGGCTGTCAGATTCAGCAGGCTGCCTTCGACGCGCCAGAAAGTGGCGTTATTCAAATCGGGTGTTGCCGCAGAGGAGGCGGTGTCCACAAAAGTTTCCGCAGGTTCCTGGTGTTGCGAGGTCACGTCCACGAATGAAAATTGAAATCAGGGCTTCAGGGATTTGAAAATATCATTACGTCTCGCCTGAATCAAGGTGCGGCGGCTGCAAATGATTCGTTCGGCTTACCGCTGCAACGGTACGAGTTACGAGGCAAGTTGTGCCCGCGAGACGCTGACGATGGCTAGCGCATAAAATACGAACATCAACGCGAGGAAAACCTTCGCGCGCGGCCGTGCATTCCGAAATTCATGCCACGCAAAAACGCCCCAAAGAGCCGCTACCATCGGCGAAGCCTGCCCGATCGCATACGAAATAGCCACGCCGGTAAAATTCGCCGCGACCAAATTGAATACCGTGCCGACGCCCCACACGAATCCGCCGAAAAGTCCCAAGAAATGGTATCCGGCTGGGGCGCGAAAAAATCCGCCGATGCTCACCGGCTCGCCTTCGAGCGGCCTGCGCATCAGGTAAATGTTGAAAACGAAGCAAGAGAGCAGGGCGCCGAGCGTAAAGAATACGGATGTGCTGTAGGGTGTGAGCGGCGCGGCTCCAGTGAGCGCGCGCGTTACAAACGGCGCCCAGAGGCCCATCAAGATTCCTGAAACAACGCACACCACGATGCTCTTGCGCGAAACTTTTCGTCCGCCGCTCGCCAGCGCCGCGTACGCTTTGCCGTCAAAAATCACGGCAACGATCGCGAAAGCTACGCCGAGAGCAAGCAGCCACGGATTTCCTTTTGGCTGCAGCGCGTAGCTCAACGCCACTCCAACTACCAGCGCGATTCCAATGGAAACCGGAAACGCCACCGCCAAGCCGGCCATTTCGATTCCGGCGACCAGCAGTAAATTCGCCAAATTGAAAACCGCGCCCCCGACGAGCGCTGCAACCACATTGGCGTGGCCTGCCGCGCTCAGGTTTGCGGCGAACGCTTGCGGCCCGTTGTGAGTACTGCCCATGGTGAACGCGAGGATCAGCGAAACCAGAAAAATTCCGATCGCGTAATCCCAGTAGAAAAGTTCAAAGCGGTAATTCTTCACGCCTTTGAACGTGTTGGCCCAGGAGCCCCAGCAAATCGTGCTGACGATGACCATCAGCAGCGCGGCGGAAAAAGTATGCGGCGTGAACATGGGATGTGGGCGCGTCAGATGTTCGCAGCAAATGCGGGGCGCTGCTCGTGAATGAACGACATCACTTCGCTCAATTTCGACATAGCGCGCGCGCCAACTTTTATGCAGCACAGCGCCGCGCACGCGTTTGCGAATGCGCCAACGCGCTCGAGGTCCCAATTCTGCAGCAATCCAAAAGATAGGCCGCCCATGAATGCGTCGCCGGCGCCGGTGGTGTCCACGGGTTTCACCGTAAATGCGGGAACATGAACCGTTTTATCTTTGCTGGCCAGCAAACAGCCGTTCGCGCCCATAGTGATGGCGATGATTTTCGGGCCCATCTCCAAAAGCTTTTGCGCCATCTTTCCTGGATCGTCTTCGCCGGTGAATTCAATGGCCGCGGCTTTGCACGGCTTCAGCACGTCCACAAATTTGAGTGACGCCGCGAGTTCTTCCTGCGTGCCCAAATTGCACTGGCAGAAAAAATCGGGCGAAACGTCGAGATCGAAAATCACGCGCACGCCCGCGGAGCGCGCTACCTCCATTGCCTGGCGCACCGGCTTCAGCGGAAGCTGCGAAGCTTCCGTGTGAAAATGTTTTGCCGCTTTGATGTGCGGCGCGAAGCGGTTCAGCACCTGATACTCGGTGATTTTTCCAGTGACGTTGGGGAACATGTAAATGCAGCGCTCGCCTTCGTAGTCCACAGGAATCCACGTCACCGAAGAAAGCGCGCCTTTCACCACTTCGATTCCGGAAATGTCCATGCCATCGTCGACGAAAGCTTTCTCGATGATTTTTCCGTTGGCATCGTCGCCGAGGAGGCCGAGCCAGCCCGCTCTTGCGCCGAGGCGCGCGACCTGCGTCAAGTTATTTGCGGTGACGCCGCCGGCGTGAATTTCCATTTTGTCGGCGTTGGTTTTTTCTTCGGGGCCGAGCAGCCGCGGAACAATGGCGAAATAGTCCACGGTGCAACTGCCGATGCCGACGACTTCGGCGAATGGCTTTGCTGCGCCGGTCTTTCCTGCTTCGCTCTTTCTTGCGCCAGAATTTGTCACGTCGTTCATTTCTGCGCCTCGGCTGCGTTAGTCATGTGTGCCTCCGGGGACTGGCCGCTTATAGTGCGCCTCGGCGCGGGTGTCAAGCGCCAGAATTGGCCCTTTTGAATGGTGTGCGAAAACGGACGCCAAATTTTCTAATCGCGGAAATTTCCGCGATTAGAAACGGCTCCTTCCGTGTGTTTTCAACAACTTACATCGAGTTCTAATTTTCCATATTTCCGCGATTAGAATCCCCAACGCGCATAAAAAGCGAAAAGCCGCCAAAAGGCGGCTATTGTCATTTCTCTCGCGCAAAACCGACGGCTGGCGAGCCAGCCGTCCGCTAGCTTCCGAGTACCCTTATAGCATGGGTTAACCGAATGTCAACCGCATCTTATCGACTCTAAGGTCGATGAAACAGTGCGTTGATGCCACATGCAGATTGCCCGGCACGGCGTGCCGCTTCTCAGGTATTCGGAACCGGGGCGGGTGCGGGTTGGGTAGGTTCATCGGGGCGTCTAAAGTAAAGCCAGCGGATGAGAATGAACCAGAACAGGAGGAGCAAGATGAATTTGACAAGAGTTTCGATGAGGTCGGGTCCTGCAAGATCGGCCCATGACATTTGACGGGACATCGTTGTTCGATACCGCTCCTCAGTGGCCCAGGCAGTCACAGGCGCGGCGACAAGACTGACGAGATACAGGACTGATTCCGCAAGGAGGTATCCGAGAGCGATGGCACCGACGTAGCTTTCTACGAGGATGCTCTTGAGTTGCTTAAACATTGTTCCTCCTTGACAGTATTGGGCGATAGCGCTTCAGGATGGTGACTGGTGCTGCATCATAAGTCCATTTTGAGAGGAGCCACGCGAAGGCGAGACTTACGGCAGCTTCGAACAGGGAATAAAAATTTGCTATCAGTTGAAGCTCTCGATACATGGCTGCCCGCTCTGGGAAGTAAGGCATACCACGAATGGCGATCGCGGTTATCAGAAACATGATGCCAGCCGAGAGCGGCCCCAATAAAGCGCGGACGAGAAAATCGAAGAACAAGAAGAGCAGAACAGCGACGGCAATAGCGGAAATGTGAGATTCGGACAACGCGGCGCGAAGGGACTTCATTTCTCGGCTTCCAACATTTGGTCGCCTTATAGTGCGTTCCGCCGCGGGTGTCAAGCGGCAGCAGATAGCGAAGTCAAAACTCGATGTGGAGTCTTACTTCCCGTTGCAGCGAAGAAGGCGAAGACGCGGCAGCGGAATTCGGCGGGTTGGGTACCGAAGGCAACGGTGTGGCCGGCACCCGGGACATCCATAGCTCTTTTAGGCCGATGGCGGCGCGATAAATCTCTTCGGAACGGCGGCCGGGAATTGCCCTGTCGCGCGCTGCAGATGAGCAGCACAGGAGAAGGGGCGACAGCCGGTCCGGAACGGGAAATTTCGCTAAACTGAGGCGCGGAGTGCTTCGTGAATGGCGGAAATGAGCACCGCGCTGCTGGACTTTTGGGCGACTACCTGAAAGCCGGCTTTCTTGGCTTCTATTTCGACGGCGGGCGAAGACCAGATGGTATTGAGCACCATGGGAGCGGCGGGAAGAAGTTCACGAATTTTGCGGCCGGCCGTAATTCCATCGCAGGGCATGAGCAGGTCGAGGATGAACAAATCTGGACGCAGCTCCGCGGCTTTTTCGACGGCCGCTTGACCGTCAACCGCTTCGTAGCAAACTTCCCAGTTTTCACCAGAACTGCGAATCACGTGCGAAAGTTCTGAGCGGACGTTTGCATTGTCGTCCGCGATGAGTATGCGAATAGCCATCGGCCCCCTGCACGAGCCTGTTGAATTGCTCCTTGAACGTGAACTAAATTCCGGTTTGGAGGACGCGCTTGTCGGCTGTGCCCTTACCCACATTGTCAGCGCTATGCTGTACACCGTCAATGCGGGAAATGCTGTAGGGACGGACATTTCTGAATGTACCGCCGGGCGGTTCGATTCGAGATAGCCTTTCAGCAGAGTCCCAATGCCAAGCGGAATTGAATGCCCGGACTTGGGCTTCCGTGGCCTTCATTGGGCACTTTTCCTGGCTGGCCAAAGAATGTTGCGCCGGACAGCAATGCCTCAATGGCTTTGACGAGATGGCGGGCGGCATCGGATTTCCGCACATAGCCTTTCGCGCCTACGCGTTTCGCTTCGCTGGCGAGTTCGCCTGATTCGTGCATGGTGAAGAACAAAATTGGACCGGCCTCACCGCTCCCGGAAATATGAGAGGCCGCTTCAAGCCCGCTCATAACGGGCATGGTGATGTCCAGCAAGATGATATCGGGTTTGAGGCGGGCCGCCGCATCAATTGCTTCGCGGCCGTTATTGGCTTCGCCGCAGATTTCCCAACTAGGTCTTTCGTCGTTAAGGATGAGGCGAATGCCTTTCCTCACGACCTCATGATCATCAACAATCAGAATTCTTATAGGAGCGTCCATGATTCCTCCTTGAATTGCGCAGGACCGTTCTGTAATTTGGCGCTGGCTGGTTTTGGCTGGTTGGCTTTAGTTAATCGGTACGGCGGCTTTGACCGTTGTGCCTTTTGCGGTCGAGTTTATTTCCAGTTTGCCGTTAAGTTGCCGGACACGTTCGCGCATCCCGCGGGTGCCGACGCCTTCCGATGCTTTTGAAGCGGGTGGCATTCCTTTGCCCTGGTCGCTGACTTCGAGTACAACTCGGCCATCATCCATTGCAAGCCGGATGTGCACGGTCTTGCTTTGGGAATGGCGATGGACATTGGTTAAGCTCTCCTGGAAGACGCGAAACAAAGCTAACTCGACGTCGCGCGGCAAGCGAGTTATCTCGGAGGTGATGTCGTATGTAGCTTCGATTCCGCTGCGTTTCAAAAATCCGTCCAAATGCCAGCGAATAGCCATGGGAAGCCCGGTCTCCTCGAGCATAGGCGGATACAACAGATAGGACATCGTGCGAACTTCTTGTATGGCCCGTTCGAGGCTGGCAGAACAGTCTTTGATCTGGGCGTGAGTCTTCGATTCATCCAAGTTTTTTTGCGTTTCGAGTCTATCGAGATTCATTTTCACGGCGACCAGATATTGGCCCACGGAGTCGTGAAGTTCTCTTCCCAGGCGGCTGCGCTCGTCTTCCTGCGCCTTGAGTACGCGGCTGGAGAGTTCGCGCAGTTGCTCTTCCGCTTGCTTTCGCTCCGTTAAGTCTTTGGTGATTTTGCCAAAGGCGATTAGCCGGCCCTGGTGGTCGTGTATAGCGGTGATGATGACGTTGGCCCAGAACCTGGAGCCGTCTTTCCTGATGCGCCATCCCTCGTCTTCGAAGCGGCCGTTTTTCGCCGCCATTTCGAGGTTGTGTTCGGGCTTGCCGGAGAGTTGATCCTGCTCGGAGTAAAATCGGCGAAAATGCTTACCGATGATTTCGTCGGCCTTGTAGCCTTTGAAGCGTTCGGCGCCGGGATTCCAGGTCGCGATTTCGCCAGTGGGCGTCAAAAGGAAGATGGCGTAATCGGTGATCTCGTCGACCAGAAGCCGCAACGCTTCATCCAGCGGAGAAATCAGAGTGGAAGTGCGATTCGATGACACGAAAAGCCCCTGAAGCGATGATGCGGCAAAGCTGGAGTCTTGCCCATAAAAATTGTAGCACGAAACAGTTGTAAGAATGCCCCGCAGAAATGGGGCAAGAAACCGGCGCCAGGAACAAAGGCGCGATCCGCACTACAAAGCTGGCGGGATGAACCCGCCGCTACGATAGGGCGAAGCGGCGGATGGCGGCGGCGACGCCACAGTCGTCATTGGAGAGAGTGACGGGCCAGCCGAGGGATTTCAGTTCTTCGACGCTATTAGCCATGACGACGGGATGGCCGGAGAATTCGAGCATGTCGCGGTCATTCCAGTTGTCGCCGATGGCCATGATTTCTTCGCGCGGGATGGCGCGCCGGCGGGCCCATTCGGCGAGAGCGGCGCCCTTGGACGAGCCGCTGGAAATCACGTCAAGAATCGCGAGATCGCGGTGCTCGTATTCGGTGTGCGCGAGGCCGAATTGCGGCGAGCAGGGAAGTCCTTTGACCGTGGCGAGCGCGGCGCGCATGCGAGCGACGGGTCCGACGAACATCACTTGAATGGGATCTTCGGTAAGGCAGCGTTCGAGAGGAGCGCATTCGGAGATGTATTCGCGATTGCGCTGATAGTAGCCGCCGCTGACGGGATCGTTCCAGTCCACGCGCTCGAAAATGACCTGGTTCTCGCCGGAGCGGTCGAAAACCACAGCAGTGCCGGAGCGGAATGCGTGCGTGGCGGCGAGAACTTCTCGGGCGACTGCGCGAGGAAGCAGATGGCAGAGATGCGTTTCGCCGGATTTGGATTTGATGAGAGCGCCATTGTTGATGATGAGGGCGAGTCCGCAGGGAATTTGCTGGGCGACGGGGCGCGCGAAGTCGAAGCGGCGTCCCGTGACGAGAACGATTTCGATGCCGCGCGCGTGGGCTTCGAGGATGGCGTCGCGATTGGCGGCGGGAAGTTCGTGGCGGCTGTCGAGCAACGTGCCGTCGATATCCATGGCGATGAGGCGAATGGGCATCGAATGATTGTAGCGTGAGCGGCGAGCGAGTACGCGTTAGACGCGATGCGATGTGCTAAACTTTTTCGCTTATGAAAAATACATTGCAAACATCTATCACTCATCTGGAATGCTCGAAGTGCAAAAAATCCTATCCACACAACCAACTCCGCAATTTGTGCGATTGCGGCGGACCCCTGCTGGCGCGTTACGATTTGCAGGCGGCGAAAAAGACGCTGACGCGGGAGGCGTTGCGTTCGCGTGCGAAAAATATGTGGCGGTTCGAAGAAGTGCTGCCGTCGCGCGAATGTGTCACGCTAGGCGAAGGCATGACGCCGCTGCTGCACGCGAAGCGCATGGGTGAGGCGATTGGGCTGCGGAATTTGTATATCAAAGACGAGGGGCTGAATCCGACGGGCTCGTTCAAGGCGCGCGGACTTTCGGCGGCGGTGAGCCGCGCGAAAGAGTTGGGCGCGAAGGCGCTGGCAACTCCCACAGCGGGAAATGCGGGCGGCGCACTGGCGGCGTACGCGGCGAAGGCAGGGATTCCATGCGTGATTGTGATGCCCGCGGACACGCCGCTGGCGAATGAGATGGAATGCCGCGCGTTTGGCGCGGATGTGCGCAAGTTGAACGGGCTGATTTCGGACTGCGGAAAATTTGTCGCGGACAACAAAGACAAGAATGGCTGGTATGAAGTCACCACGCTGAAAGAGCCGTATCGCATCGAAGGAAAAAAGACGATGGGATACGAGCTGTGGGAGGAGTTCGACGGAAAATTGCCGGACGTGATTATTTATCCAACGGGCGGCGGCGTGGGAATGATTGGAATGTGGAAAGCGTTTGAGGAAATGGAAGCGATGGGATGGATTGGGCGCGAGCGTCCGAGAATGGTGACGGTGCAGGCGGCGGGCTGCGCACCGATTGTGGACGCATTCGAAAAAGGGGAAACGAGCGCGCCGATGTGGCAGAACGCGGCGACGATTGCCTCCGGATTGCGCGTACCAAAGGCCATCGGCGACTTTCTGATTTTGAACGCGATTCGCGAGAGCAAAGGCAGTGCGGTGGCGGCGGGCGACGAGGAAATTCTGGCGACGGGCAAGGAACTGGCGTCGAAAGAAGGGATGTATGCGGCGCCAGAGGGAGCGGCGACGGTGGTTGCGGCGCGAAGGCTCGCGGAGAAAAAATGGATTAAGCCCGGCGAAACCGTGGTGCTGTTCAATACCGGATGCGGGTACAAGTACAACGAGGCGTGGCAGAAAGCGCTGGGGATGAATAGATAAGAAATCAGGCGGGCGAGAGTTTCGGATTAGAAGTTACATTCGACGAACCATCATGAGTTCAGCGAGCCAGCGGGGAAGGGCGGCGACGGAGCGTCTCTATTACGA
>Ga0134126_10003266_pt1 | contig 20321 bp, 18 predicted proteins | sample KB31752_FD_96881 | JGI IMG/M metagenome (GOLD analysis project Ga0134126, IMG submission 96881) | Terrestrial soil microbial communities with excess Nitrogen fertilizer from Kellogg Biological Station, Michigan, USA - KB3-175-2 | ecosystem: Environmental > Terrestrial > Soil > Unclassified ... | reverse complement strand
GCGTGATCCGCCAGCACCAGGGAGACGCAGGCGGTGAGCTTCTCCGCGTACTCCAGATGGAGGAATTCGTTCGGCCCGTGGGCATTGGCATGCGGGCCGAGAACGCCGGTGATGAAGAATTGCGTGCTCGGGAAGCGCTCGCCCAGCATGCCCATGAACGGAATGGTGCCGCCACAACCCACGTGGACGGCCTCGCGTCCGTAGATCCGGCGCGAGGCGCTCGTGATCGACTCCTCGAGCCACGGCGCGAAGGCGGGGGCGTTCCATCCGGCCGTCGCCGCTCCCGACTCGAAGCGAACCTGCGCGCCATACGGGGGGTTGAGCTCCAGCGCCTGCTTCACCGCGTTTGCGGCGCGTGTGGGATCGCACGTTGGCGGCAGACGCAGCGACAGCTTCAAGGTGAGTGAGGGCAGCAGCACGTTGCCCGCCGACACCGTCGGCGGTATTCCATCGGCGCCGGTCACCGCCAATGTCGCTTTCCACGTGCTGTTGACGAGAAGCTCCACGGGGTCATTCGAGACGGCGCGCACGCCGCTCGCCCAAGGAAGCTTGCCCGCCACGGACTCGCCCAGCACGCGCGCCGCGGCTTGCATCTGCGCGCGCCGATCCTCGGGAATGGCCACCGACAACTCATCGAGGAGGAGCCCGCCGTTGATCGGGCTCTCGAGCCGTGCGAGGAGCTGCTCGACGATGCGAAACGGGGTCGCCGCGATGCCGGTCGCCATGCCGGAGTGAACTCCCTCCTCGAGCACGCGCACGTGCAGGAGTCCCACGAGATTCCCTCGCAGAGAGGTGGTGCACCACACCTGCTCGTAGTTGCCACATTCGGCATCCAGACAGACCACGAGCGACGGATTGCCGAGGGCATCTCCCAGCGCCTCGAGATGCGCAGGAAGATCGATGCTGCCGCTTTCCTCTGACGCTTCGATCAGCAGCACACACCTGGGTAGCGCCACACGCTGCGCCTTGAGAGCGCTGATGGCGGTCAGCGAGCTGAAGACGGCATAGCCGTCGTCCGCGGCGCCGCGGCCATAGAGCTTGCCGTCCCGGAGCACGGGCTCCCAGGGACCCAGCCCCGGCAACCAGCCGGTGAATTCCGGTTGCTTGTCGAGGTGCCCATAGAGGAGCACCGAGCCCGGAAGCTCGCCGGGAACATCGACGAGGAGCACGGGCGTGCGGCCCGGAAGCCTGCGGACCTCGACGCGCATACCCGGCACGGGTTGTGCGCGGCACCAGTCGGCCATGAGTTGCGCCGCGGCGTCCATGTGACCGTTGACCTCCCACGCCGGATCGAACACGGGCGACTTGTTCGGGATGCGCACGTAACGGGTGAGGCGCTCGACGATGGAGTCGCGCCAGGTGGCGCCGATGGCGGTGCGCAGGTGCTCAAGGTCCATAGAACATCTCCCAAATGAAATTCAATAACTTAGGCAACTTTTCCAGAATCCACCTTATGAATACGGAAAAGCCGCCGCGCGACTTCCGTCGTCGCCTGCGCCAGGGACTCGACCGGCTCATCTCGGGCGCGGGCCACCGTGATGGCGATGTGAGGAAGATACACTGGCTCGTTCCGCCGCGAGGACGGCCTGGGGTGCAGGTCGCGCGGCAACAGGTAGGGGCCGTCCGTCTCGAGGAGGAGTCGGTCCGCGGGAATGCGCCGCACCAGCTCCAGCAGATGCGCGCCCCGCCGCTCGTCGCAGATCCAACCGGTGATGCCGATCGCCAGCCCGAGCTCGAGATAACTCTCGAGCTCCGCGGCGCCACCGGTGAAACAGTGCGCGACGCCCCCGGAGAGGGCCGGCCAGTGCTCGCGCAGGATCGCGATGAAGTCCGAGTGGGCATCGCGCTGATGCAGGAATACGGGCTTGCCACAGCGCGTTGCGAGCTCCAGCTGACGGTGAAAGGCCTCTCGTTGGACGGTGTGCGGGGAGTAGTTGCGATAGTAGTCCAGTCCACACTCACCCACGGCGACGACCTCCGGCGCGCGCGCCAGGTCGCCGAGCTGCGCGAGACTCGCGGGCAGCTCGGTCGCGTGGTGCGGATGCACGCCCGCGGTCGCGAACAGCCTGCCTCCATGTTGTCGCGAGAGCGCGATCGCCGCCCGGGAGCTCGCCGCGGACGAGCCCGTGACGATCATTTGCACGACACCCACCCCCTCGGCGCGGGCAACCACCGCGTCACGGTCGGCGTCGTAGCTGTCGTGCGCGAGATTGATCCCGATGTCGATGAGCGGCGCTACGCGGCGCGGCGCGGCGAGCGGCTGCCCCGGGAAGGCGGTCGGCGGCGTCCCTGTGATATCGTTCTCAGCCATGGTTGCGGCGCATTCTACTGGAGGGGGCGGATTGCGGCCGGCGGGCTGGCTCGCGGAGGTCCTTCTCCTCGTCCTGCTGCCGACCGCGGCGGCGGCCGCGGCTTCCTCGGCACCCGCGGCGGCTCCCGCGAGCACCCCGCAACCGGGTGCCCGATGGGGGCAGATCGAGACCCGCATCGAGAACGGCTACTTCCAGCAGGATGCGGCCGGCCTGGCGTCGCTGGCCACCACGCTGGCGCGCGGCGACCATGCGGCCGCCGGTGACCCGAACGACGAAGAGTGGCGAAGTTATTACAGCGCGCTGCTCGCCTACCGTCTCGCGCTGCTCGCGAAGAGCGACGAGTCACGGGCCTGGCCCTACACACAGCGTTGCGTCCAGGCCCTCAATCACGCGCTCGCGCTCGATAGCGTGTCGGCGGAAGCGCTCGCGTTGCAGTCGGCCTGCCTCGCGCTGCAGAGTCACCTGGACCCTTGGCGCTCGCCGTTCGCGGCGCCGCTCAGCCGCTCACGCATCGCCAAGGCGCTGAAGCTGGCGCCGGACAATCCGCGCGTGCTCCTGCTCGGCGCCCGGGCTGCCTGTGACCGCCCGCCGCTCTTTGGCGGCGACAGCCGACAGGGCTTCGATTTGCTGCAACGCGCGGTGTCCGCGTTCGAGCGTCGGCACGCGCGTGCGCGCGGCTTGCCTGCGTGGGGCGCGGCCGATGCATTCACTGACCTCGCGCACGATTATCTGACGCAGGGAGACGCCGTCGCGGCGCGCAATGTCCTGGAACGGGCGCTCCTCGTCGCGCCCCATTTTGCCGAGGCGCGGCAGCTCATGGCGGAGATCGTCTCGGGATAACAAGAAAGGGGAAGGGGGGATGACACCCGATTCGGATAAGACTCACCTGTTGCATCAGCTGAGGATCGCTCCGTCCGAGCGCGAGGAGACCGGCGCCAACCAGCGCAAGTGGTGGCTGTCGGGCGCCATCGCCGCGGTTGTGATCGCCGCGGCGGCGGTGCTCCTCCTCACCCGCAACAGCGCCATCGAGGTGAGCGAGGCGACCGCGGTCGCCGCATCCGCGAGCGCCGCGCCCACGGCAATCCTGCAGGCGACCGGCTATGTCACCGCGGAGCGCGAGGCGACGGTTTCCTCGCAGATCGCCGGACAGGTGACCCACTTATATTTCCAGGAAGGCGAGCACGTGCACCGCGGTCAGGTGCTGGCGCGATTGGATGACAGCGCCCAGCGTGCCGCTCTGGAACAGGCCAAGGCACAGTTGTCGGCCGCCCAAGCGCAGCTGCGCCAATATCAGGTGCAGCTTGCCCAGGCCCAGCGCGACTTCGCCCGCGATCAGGCGCTGGTCGGTCAGCATCTCGTATCGGAACAGGTATTCGAGACCGCACGGACGCAGACGGCCACCCTGGCGGCGCAGGTGCAAACTCAGCAGCGCGCCGTGACCGTCGCACGCGCCGGTGTGCAGGCGGCGCAGGTGCAGAAGGATTACACCGTCGTCGCGGCGCCATTCACCGGCGTGGTGATCGACAAGGCGGCCCAATTGGGCGAGATGATCTCCCCCATCTTCGGCGGCGGCACGTTCGAAGCGGCCGGCATCGCCACCATCGTCGACATGAGCTCCCTCGAGGTGGACGTCGATGTGAACGAGGCCTACATCCACCGGGTGAAGCCGGGGCAACCCGCCACGGCGGTGCTCGACGCCTATCCGGACTGGAACATCCCCGCCCACGTGATCGCCATCGTGCCGACGGCCGACAAGAGCAAGGCGACCGTGAAGGTGCGCATCGCGTTCGAGAAGCTCGATCCGCGCATCCTTCCGGACATGGGCGTGCGCGTGTCGTTTCTGCAGGAAGCCTCGGGGCCGTCCGCCGGCGGCTCTGAAGCGCAGTCTCTGCCGGCCGGCACGGTGTGGGTACCGACTTCCTCGGTCGTGCAGCGCGACGGGGGCGCAGTCGTGTTCGTGATCCAGGGAAACAAGGCGCACGAGGCGTCCGTCAAACCTGGCGAGACGCGGGGTGATCTTCGTGCGGTGCAAGGGATCGCCAGCGGAGCGGCGGTGGTGCAATCGCCTCCCGCGGGTCTCAACGATGGCGCACGCATCGCCGTGAAGTCGAATAATGGGTGACAACTGTCACATCAACTGGTGATGAACCGCACTTGGGGCACCGCCCCGGGATGTGGAATTCTCCGCAGCCGTTACAGGAGTGGTCGTCATGAGCCCACTGGTCGAGATCCGTAGCGTCAGCAAAGTCTATGTGCGCGGCAAGCAGAAGCTGGAAGTCCTGCACCACGTCAATCTCGATATCGGCAAGGGCGACTTCCTCGCCCTGATGGGGCCTTCGGGCTCCGGCAAGACGACGCTCCTCAACCTGATCGGCGGCCTCGATTCGCCGACGGAGGGCACCCTCACGGTGGCCGAGAAGCGCATCGACCGGCTCGGCCAGAGCGAGCTCGCGCGCTGGCGGGCTTCCAACGTGGGCTTCGTCTTCCAGTTCTACAACCTGCTGCCGATGCTCTCGGCGGCGCGGAACGTGGAGCTGCCATTGCTGCTCACCAAGCTGACCGCCGCCAAGCGCCGCAGCCATGCCGCCATCGCGCTCGAGCTGGTCGGACTCGCCGACCGCGCCTCCCACAAGCCCGGGGAGCTCTCCGGCGGGCAGCAGCAGCGCGTCGCCATCGCCCGCGCCATCGTTTCCGACCCGACACTGCTCGTGTGCGATGAGCCTACGGGCGATCTCGACAGGCAATCGGCGGTGGAAGTGTTGACGCTGTTGCAACGCCTCAACCGGGACCACGGCAAGACCATCGTCATGGTCACGCACGATCCGAAGGCGGCCGAGTACGCCAGCCATACCTTGCACCTCGACAAGGGCACGCTGGTCGAGGCGGCAGCGGCCGCTGAATCGCCCTCGTGAAGTACCTCAGCCTCATCTGGTCGACGCTCTTCAGGCGTAAGACGCGGACGCTCTTCACGATCTTCTCCGTGATCGCCGCGTTCCTGCTCTTCGGGCTGCTCGATTCGGTCCGCGGCGCGTTCGCGAATGTCGGACACAATGTGGCCGGCGCGAGCCGGCTGATCACCATCTCCAAGCAGAGCCTCGTGGTCTCTCTGCCGACCAGCCTCCTGATGCGCATCCAGGCGGTGCCCGGCGTCAGTGCGGTCACTTACGCGAACTGGTTCGGCGGTTACTACCAGGAGCCGAAGAATCAACTCGTGACCGAGGCGGTGCCGCAGAACTACTTCACCCTCTATCCCGAGTTCGTCCTGCCGGCAGCCGAGCTGCGCTCATTCCACGACGTGCGCACGGGAGCGATAGTGGGGCAGAGCCTCGCACAGCGCTTCAACTGGAAGCTCGGCGACAAGATCCCCATCCAGGCGACGATCTTCCCGCAGAAGGGCGGCTCCAACACGTGGATGTTCGATATCGTCGGGATCTATCACGTCAGTGATCCCAACCTGAAGGCCGAGGAGAATCAGCTCTACTTCAACTGGGACTATTTCGATCAGGCGACGCAATTCGGCGGTGGCACCGCGGGCTGGTACATCGAGCGTGTGGCGCAGCCGAAGCAGGCCGACCGCGTCGCCCGGGCCATCGATGCGATCTCGGCCAACTCCGATCACGAGACCAAGACACAGAGTGAGGATGCCTTCACGGCCGCCTTCGTCAGTCAGTTCGCCGACATAGGGCTCATCGTGGGCTCGATCATGGGCGCGGTGTTCTTCACCCTGATACTCCTCACCGGCAACACCATGGCGCAGGCGGTCCGCGAGCGCATTCCCGAGCTCGCGATCCTGAAGACCATCGGCTTCTCCAACCGCAGCGTGCTCTCGCTGGTGCTCGCGGAGTCGGTGCTGCTGCTCGCGATCGGCGGTGCGGTGGGGCTCGCGATCGCTGCGGTTGCGGTGAGCGGGATACGGGCGAAGCTCGGTCCCCAGATTCCGATGCTGCCCGTCGGTACGCAGGCGTGGCTGCGGGGCGTCGCGCTCATGATCGCCATCGGGCTCGTGGTCGGGGCGTTGCCGGCGCGACGCGGCATGCGGCTGCGCATCGTCGACGCGCTATCGGGGCGGTGAGAATACGATCATGCTCATGAAGGTACTCGGCTGGTTGCCCTGGATCCTCACGGCCGCGGTCCTCCTCGCATGCGCCAACGGCCAGGTGCGGTCGGTCGCCCAGGTCGGCATCTCGACTCTGCGGCAACGCCTCGGCGCCGCCTCGGTGGTGGTGGTCGGCATTGCCGGGGTGGTCGGCGTGCTGGTGGCGCTTCTCGCCATGGCCCAGGGATTTCAGGCGACGCTGCAGGAGACCGGCAGCAACGACACCGCCATCGTGCTGCGCTCGGGCTCGCAGACCGAAATCAACTCGGCGCTCGATCACGCCGCGACGGTCGTCATCGGCGATGAGCCGCAGGTGCAGCACGATGCGCAGGGGCGCCCGATCGCCTCGCCGGAGCTCGTGGTCGTCGCCTCGCTGCCGAAGAAGGGCAGCAGCACGGATGCCAACGTCGAAGTGAGGGGCATCGGTCAGGACGCCTGGGCGCTGCGCACCCGGGTGCGGATGGTGTCCGGCCGGCGCTTCACGCCGGGACTGCGCGAGCTGATCGTCGGCGCGCGGGCCGCGAAGGAGTTCGAGCACACGGAGCTCGGCTCGAAGATCGACCTCGGCGGACAGCCCTGGACCGTCGTCGGGGTGTTCGACTCCGGCGATGAGCACGACTCGGAGCTCTGGGGCGATGCCGATGTCGTCGCGTCGGCGTATCGGCGCGGCGATGGGCGAAACTCCGTCACGGTCCGCCTGAAGAGCCCGCAACAGCTGGATGCCTTCAAGGCGGCGCTCGCCAGCGATCCGCGCTTCAAGGTGGACGCCAGCACGACACTCGATTACTACAGCCGCCAGTCGGACCTTCTGACGCGGACCATCCGTATCCTCGGCACGACCGTCGCGATCATCATGGCCATCGGTGCCATCTTCGGCGCCCTCAACACCATGTACGCCGCGGTTGCCTCACGCACCCGCGAGATCGCGACCCTGAGAGCCATGGGTTTCCGCGGCGGCCCGGTGGTGGTGTCGGTGCTGATCGAGACGCTGTTGCTCGCGATAGCGGGCGGGGTCATCGGCGCGGTCATCGCCTGGGCGCTCTTCGATCACTATACGGCCTCGACCCTCGGGGCGAACTTCAGCCAGGTGGTGTTCGAATTCCGGGTCACGCCGGCGCTCCTCGCCGGCGGCCTGAAGTGGGCGCTCGCGATCGGCCTCGTGGGTGGACTCTTCCCCGCGCTGCGGGCCGCGCGCATGCCCGTGACGGACGGCTTGCGGGAGCTGTAGGAGTCAGCGCGCGGGATGCTTCACGCCCACTCCGGCGCCTGACCTGACTTCCACTTGATGCTGCAGCCGATGCTCGGGATCTGCTTCCCGAGGAGCCTGTCCGCGAGGAGCGCGTCAGCGGCGGCCCGCAGGTCGCTGCCCGTCACCGGCAGAGCGTTGCCCGGCCTGCTGGCATCGAACTGCCCGCGGTAGGCAAGTTTGCGGGCGGCATCGAACAGGAAGAAATCCGGGGTGCAGATCGCCTCGTACGCCTTCGCAACCGCCTGGGTCTCGTCGATGAGGTAAGGGAAGGTGAAGCCCCTCTGGGCGGCGACCCGCGCCATGCTCTGCGCATTGTCTTCCGGGTACGCCAGGGCATCATTGGAGTTGATGGCGACGATCGCGATGCCCTTGGGGCCGTACTCGCGCGCGAACTGCACGAAGCCGTCGAGCAGGTGCTTGACGAACGGACAGTGGTTGCAGATGAAGGCGACGACGAGGCCTTTCGATCCCGCGAAGTCCCGCAGCGCGAAACGCTTGCCGGCGGGATCGGTGAGAGCGAAATCGGGCGCCGGCGTACCCAGTGCCAGCATGCGGGACTCTCGTGCGGCCATCGGGTCCTCCTTCTTACATTGCGGTCAGCGCGGCGCACAGCGCCTCGACGTGACGCTCGTCCTGATCCCAGGAAACGACCAGCCGTGTCACACCCGAGGCGGCGGACCCCCAATCGTAGAATTCAAAGCCTGCCGCCCGCAAGGATGCCTTGCCGGCCGCGTCGAGATCGAGGAAAACCTCGTTCGCTTCCACCGGATGCAGCAGGCGGGCGCCGGCCGCCTCGCCCACGCTGCGCGCGAGCGTGTTGGCGCGCTGCGCGTTGCGGCGCCAGACGCCGGACTCGACGTAGGCCAAGAGCTGAGCGGCCACGAAGCGTGACTTCGACAGGAGGTGGCCGGCGCGCTTGCGCCGCAGCTCGAAGTCCCGCACCAGTCCCCGGTCGAAGAACACGACCGCCTCCGCGCTGAGCGCGCCGTTCTTCGTCGCTCCGAAGGAGAGAACGTCGATTCCGGCCTGCCACGTGATATCACCCGGATGACAGCCGAGGAACGTCACCGCGTTGGCGAACCGCGAGCCATCCATGTGCACGCGTACGCCCTGTGCGTGCGCAACCTGGCAAAGCGCCGCAATCTCGGCAGGGCGGTATGCCGTACCGAGCTCGGTCGCCTGACTGATCGATACCGCTGCGGGCTGAACCGTATGCACCGTAACGTGCTGCGCATCGAGCGTTGCCGCCAGCGTTTCCGCCGTGAGCTTGCCGTGCTGGCCTTCGATGCGCTCGAGCTGCGCGCCGCCGGTGAAGAATCCCGGCGCGCAGCACTCGTCGACCGCGATGTGGGCTTCGGGGTGGCAGTAGATCGCGCCATAGGGCGGTGACAGCGTCGCGAGCGCCAGAGCGTTGGCTGCCGTGCCCGTGGTGACCGCGAACGCGCGCACCTCCGTCCCGAAGAAGGCACCGAGCACCTCGTCCAGACGGCTGGTCCACGGGTCGTCGCCGTAGGCGTGCGTGAGACCGCGGTTGGCTGCCGCGATCGCTTCCAGGATTTCCGGGCAGATCGAGGCCGTGTTGTCGCTCAGGAAGCGCATGAGTTCTTTCAATCGACCCGCCAGCGGAACGACCACGCGCCGAAGGCGAGGAAGACGAGCGTCGTCACCGCGAGATAGATTAGGTTGGGGATGATGCGTCGAATGCCCGCGCCGTCGAGCATGACGGCGCGCGCCGCATCGGTCACCTGAGTAAGAGGGAAGATGGCCGCGACCCACTGCACCCAGCGGGGTGAGCCTTCGATCGAGAACCAGACGCCGGAGAGGAGCATCATCGGCCAGGTGAGCAGGTTCAGCAGCCCGCCGACCAATTCTTCGCTGGCGAAGCGGGCGGCGATGGTGAGGCCGAGCGCGATCATGGAGAGCGAGCCGATGACCGCGAGCAGCAGGAGCAGAGCGATGCTTCCCGCGCTGTGGAAGTGGATGATCGCCGCAATCAGGACGTAGAGAAGGATGGTCACGAAAACGATGAGGCTCAGGCGTGAAAGCACCTGGGCGGTGAGGAACTCGAATGCGCTGAGCGGTGTCGCGTGCAGCCGTTTCAGGAAGCCGCTCTTGCGGTAGCGCAACACCACGTAGCCCACCCCGAAGAGGCAGCTGAACATCATGTTCATGGCGAGGATGCCGGGAAAGAGCCAATCGACATAGCGCACCGCCTGGCCCGTCACGGGCTGGCGCCGCGCGCCGGGGTCGGAGGCGATGAGGAGCTTCTCCACGATGTAGCCCTTGGGCGAGTCGGTGTTGACCCAGTAGCGGACCGTGCCAGCGAGATCGAGAAGCAGGTCGATGCGCTGGTGAGTCACCCGGTCGAGGCCCGCCGTCTCATCGTGTACGGGCACGAACCGCACATAGCGCTCGTGGAGGAAGGGGTTGGCGTGCGCGTCGACACGGCTGCCGAGCACGCCCACCGTGAAGAGTGGGCGGGGTGGACCGCCAAAGATGAATCCCATGCTGACCACGAGGCCCAGGGGCAGCAGCAGCGTGAAAAGCAACGTGGGGCGGTCGCGCAGGAACTCGAGGTTGCGCGCGTGCCAGACGGCAAGGAGGCGCTTCATCATGCCCGCAGCTCCTTGCCCGTCAGGTCGAGGAAGAGGTCCTCGAGGTTCGCCGGCCGGATGCGCAGATTGCGCAGCGGCACGTGCGCCTCGATGAGTGCCCGCAACGTGCTGTCGAGATCGTGCGTGCTGATCTCCACACGGTCGCTGGCGTCTATGAGCTTGAGCGGCAGTTTGCGTGCGACGTCGGGAAACTCGTGCCGCGGCAGCTCGAGCAGCACCTCGGCAAAGTGCTCATTGAGCAGGCGTTGTGGCGCGCCCTGGGCGATGATGTGCCCGCGGTCCATGATGACGATCTCGTCGCAGAGGAGCTGCGCCTCCTCCATGTAGTGGGTGGTGAGGATGATCGTCTTGCGCCGCGCCTTGATCGACTCGACCAGCTCCCAGAAATTGCGCCGCGCCTGGGGATCGAGGCCGGTAGTCGGCTCGTCGAGGAAGAGCACCTTGGGGTCGTTCACCAGCGCAATCGCGAGCAGGAGACGCTGTTGCTGGCCGCCGGAGAGCTTGCGGTTGTCGCGGCTCGCGAGCTTCTCGAGCGCGCAGAGCCGCAACACCTCATCGACGTCGAGGCCGCGCTCGTACAGGCCGCGAAAGAGTGCCACGCTCTGGCGGACACTGAGGAAATCCTGCAGCGCGGTCTTCTGGAAGAGAATACCGGCCTCTTCGCGGAAGCGCGCGCCCACGGGCTCGCCCCGATAGCGCACCTCGCCCGAGGTCGGCGGCAGGATTCCCTCCATGATCTCGATCGTGGTCGTCTTGCCGGCACCGTTGGGTCCCAGCAGCCCGAAGCACGTGCCTTCAGGCACGGCGAAGGAGACGCCGTCCACAGCGGTGACGGAGGGATACTGTTTGACGAGATTGTGGACTTCGAGGATCGATGCGCTCTCGGGCACGGCTTCTCCTGGCCGGACGCGCCGCATGCGCCGCGTCGTCGACTGGTATTATGGGGCGGCGAGGGATTCTGCCGCCACGGTGCATGATTTCCAATATGGTAACGTCTCAGTTGCCGTTATGGTCCGACAAGGACGCCACCGAAGGGTGGAGCGTCCGGGAGAGCCAGCGCGCGCGGCGTTTGACGGTGCGCGTCTTCCATACCGGCCGTGTGGAAGTCGTGGTGCCCTTCAGGACTTCCGCGCGCGCGGTGGAGCGCTTTCTCGAGAGGCATCGCCCGTGGATCGAGCGCAAACGCGAGGAAGCGCGGCGCCGCGCGGGTCCCCCGGTGCCTTTCCCCCCGCCTCAGATCGACCTCCCGGCGTGCGCGGAGACCTGGCGCATTCATCTCGCGCACGGCTCGCGCCGGGCGCGGCTCGCGGCGCTGGGACCGGGCCTGCTCATCCTCGCCGGTGGCGCCGGCAACGGCCAGTCGGTGCGCCAGGCGCTGCGCCGCTGGCTGACGGAACGCGCCCGCGAGATGCTCGCGCCGCTCCTCGCGCAGTGCGCCCGCGAGCTCGGCTTCAGCTATGAGCGTGTGCTCATCCGGCGCCAACGCACGCGCTGGGGCAGCTGCTCGACGCGCGGTACGATCAGTCTCAACTGTTGCCTGCTCTTCCAGCGGCCGGCGGTGGTACGGTATCTGATGATCCACGAGCTCGCTCATACTCAGCACATGAATCACTCGCGCCGCTTCTGGCATTGCGTGGCGCGCCACTGTCCGGAGTACCGCAGCCTCGACAGGGAGCTGCTCGATGGCTGGCGGCGCGTACCGGATTGGGTCTTCGGCGACGAGTCCCGATGAGCACCAAGCGCTATGACAAGTCCGAGCGGGTGGACCTCACCGGCGAGGGCATTCACTGGGACCTCGGCTCCTCGCTCTCCTACGGCGAGTACCTGCACCTCGACAAGGTGCTCGATGCGCAGAAGCCGCTCTCCTTCGAGCACGACGAGATGATGTTCATCATCGTGCACCAGACCTCGGAGCTGTGGATGCGCCTGATGCTGCACGAGCTCGGGGGCGTGCTCGAATGCGTACGGCGTGACGACCTCGACCCTTCGTTCAAGATGCTGGCCCGCATCTCGCGGGTGCAGGCCCAACTCATCTCCACCTGGGAGGTGCTCTCGACGATGACGCCGTTCGAGTACTCGGCGTTCCGCAACGCCCTCGGGCGCTCGTCGGGCTTTCAGTCGTTCCAGTACCGCATGCTCGAATTCCTGCTCGGCAACAAGCACCCGCAGATGCTGGAGGTGCACAAGCGCGATCCGAAGGCGTACGCGGCGCTCGAGCGCGCGCTGAAGTCACCGTCGCTTTACGACGAGGCGCTGCGGCTTTTGAGCCGTCGCGGCTATGGCATTCCGGAGGATTACCTGACACGCGACTTCAGCGAGCCGTACCGCGCGAGCAAGCAGGTCGCGGGCGCGTGGCTCGGTGTCTATCACAACGCGGAGAAGGACTGGGACCTCTACGAGCTCGCCGAGCGGCTGGTCGACCTCGATCACAAGTTCCAGCTGTGGCGCTGCCATCACCTGAAGACGGTGGAGCGCATCATCGGCTACAAGCCCGGCACCGGAGGCTCGGGCGGAGTGTCTTATCTGGCGAAGGCTCTCGAGCTCAAGTTCTTCCCCGAGCTCTGGCAGATCCGTACCTCCATGTAGGGCAGGCCGCGCGGCGCGCGGTGCTCAATGCCACGCCGTGCAGGCGATTCCGGCGCGGACCGCCTGACGTTGGGCGAATGCCGAGCCGTTGATCAGTACGCCGCGCTCGACGAGCTTCAGGTGCTCGAGGTCGCTCGCGGCGTTGCCATAGGCCACCGCCTCGATGCCCGGGTGGCGCGCGCGTAGCGCTGCGACACAGCGCGCTTTCTCTTCGCCCCGGCGGTTGGGTGTCGTCAGGGTGCCACGCAGACGCTCGCCGTCCCAGCGCAGTCCGGTGCAGATGACTTCCTGGAATCCGAGCGCAACCGCGATCGCCGGGACGTAGAGGTCGGTGCTGGCGCTCAAGAGAACGAGATGATCGCCCGCGCGCACGTGCCCCTGGATCGCCGCGACCGCCTGCGGAAAGAGGCCGTCCGCGACGAGGCGGTCGACGAACTTCACGGTCCAGCGCGCGAGAGTCTTGCGTCGGCAGCCCCCCAGCGCCGTGAGGATGAACGCCGACTTGAGCCCGCCGCGATCGATGAGTCCGACGGCGTAGCCGAGCAGCACGGGCAGCACGAGGAGCAGCGCGGGCAGGCGCCACGGGCTCCTGAGGATCAGGAACCCGAGCACGTAGGGCGCGAGCGTATCGTGCCTGGTGATCGTCCCGTCCAAGTCGAATATAGCCAGACGCACGTGTTACGCCGAACGCGCGGCCGCGTCCTCGCGGGCTCGGTCAGCTCGCGCGGCCGGAAGCGGCAAGTTGCCGCAGCACGTACTGCAGGATACCGCCGTGCCGGTAATACTCGCGCTCCTTGGGCGTGTCGATCCTGAGGCGCGCTTTGAAGGTGAGGGGCTTACCGCCGTCGGTGGGTGTCGCTTTCACCGAGACCTCCTTCGCATCACCGCTCGCGAGACCCGTGATCTCGAAGGTCTCGCGGCCGCTCAAGCCGAGAGACTTGGCGCTCTCGCCCGGCTGGAACTGCAGGGGCGCGACCCCCATGCCGATGAGATTCGAGCGGTGGATGCGCTCGAAGCTCTCCGCGATGACGGCGCGGACGCCGAGCAGCATCGTGCCCTTGGCCGCCCAGTCGCGTGAAGAGCCGGTGCCGTACTCGCGCCCGGCGAGGATGACGAGGGCTGTGTCCTCCTCCTTGTAGCGCATGGCGGCATCGTAGATCGAGGTTTGCTCGCCGCTCGGCAGGTGGACGGTGATCCCGCCCTCGACACCGGGCACCAGCTGGTTGCGCAACCGGATGTTGGCGAAGGTCCCGCGCATCATCACCTCGTGATTGCCGCGGCGCGCGCCGTAGGAGTTGAAGTCCGCGGGCTTCACGCCCTGCTCGATGAGATAGCGCGCCGCGGGACTGGATTTGGCGATGTTGCCCGCGGGCGAGATGTGATCGGTCGTTACGGAATCGCCGAGCACCGCGAGCGCGCGGGCGCCGTGGATGTCGCTGAGCGCCGGGGGCGTAGCGGTCATGCCGTCGAAATAGGGCGGGTTCTTGACGTAGGTCGACTTCGCATCCCAGGTGTAGAGCTTTCCGGCCGGCACCTTGATGCCGCTCCAGTGCTCGTCACCCGCGAACACGCCCGCATAACTCTGCTGGAACATCTTCGAGTCGATGGAGCGCGTGAGCAGCTCCTGCACCTCCTGGTCGCTCGGCCAGATGTCCTTGAGGTACACGGACTTACCGTCGCTGTCGGTACCGAGAGGCTCCGTCGTGAGATCGAGGTCGAGGGTACCCGCGAGCGCGTACGCGACGACGAGAGGCGGAGAGGCGAGGAAGTTCATCCGCACCTCCGGATGCACCCGGCCCTCGAAGTTGCGGTTGCCGGAGAGCACGGAGCAGGCCGTGATGTCACCGGCTTTCACGCCGGCCGAGATCTCGGGCTTCAGCGGCCCGGAATTGCCGATGCAGGTCGTGCAGCCGTAGCCCACGAGGTCGAAGCCGACCGCGGCGAGGTCATCGAGCACGCCGGCGCGCTTGAAGTAGTCGGTGACGACGCGCGAGCCCGGCGCCAGGCTGGTTTTCACCCACGGCTTGGCCGTGAGGCCGCGCAGGCGCGCCTTGCGGGCGAGGAGGGCGGCTCCCAACATGACGGAGGGATTCGAGGTGTTGGTGCAACTGGTGATGGCGGCGATGAGCACGGCGCCGTCCTTCAGCTCGAAGCTGGAGCCGTCGACGGTCACTTTCGCCGTGCCTTGCGCCTCTGTCTTCGCGGCGGCATTGCGCGCGGTGCGCTCCTCGGCGGCCTTCTTCGCGTTGCTCTCGTAGCTGCTCTTGGCGGACCTCAGCGGCACACGGTCCTGCGGGCGCCGCGGACCGGCCAGGCTCGGCTCCACGGTGCCGAGATCGAGCTCGAGCACGTCCGTGTACTGCGCGGGCTTCTCGCCCTGATTGCGCCAGAGACCCTGGTGCTTCGCGTACGCGGTGACGAGGTCGATCCGCTCCCGCGGGCGGCCGGAGAGCTCGAGGTAGCGGAGGGTCTCCTCGTCGATCGGGAAGATGCCGCAAGTGCTGCCGTATTCCGGCGCCATGTTGGCGATGGTCGCGCGGTCGGCGAGTGGCAGCGAGGCGAGGCCGTCGCCGAAGTATTCGACGAACTTGTCGACCACACCTTTCTTGCGCAGTATCTCCGTGACCGTGAGCACGAGGTCTGTGGCGGTGGCGCCGGGCTTCAGCCGCCCGACGAGACGAAAGCCGATGACCTGCGGGATCAGCATGGTGACCGGCTGGCCGAGCATGGCGGCCTCTGCCTCGATGCCTCCGACGCCCCAGCCGAGAACACCGAGACCGTTGATCATGGTCGTGTGCGAATCGGTGCCGACCAGCGTGTCGGGATAGGCGCTGCGCGCGCCGTCTTTCTCCGCATCGAAGATGACGCGGCCCAGGTACTCGAGGTTCACCTGGTGCACGATGCCGGTGCTCGGCGGCACGACGGCGAAGTTGCGGAATGCGGACTGTCCCCAGCGCAGGAACGCGTAGCGCTCCACGTTGCGCGCGAACTCGATGCGGGTGTTGGCGGCGAGCGCCCCGGGGCTGCCGTACTCATCCACCTGCACGGAGTGATCGATGACGAGCTCGGCGGGGGCCAGCGGGTTGACGCGCTCCGCGTCGCCGCCCAGGCGCACGATGGCATCGCGCATGGCCGCGAGGTCCACCACGCATGGCACGCCCGTGAAGTCCTGCAGGATGACCCGCGAGGGCGTAAAGGCGATCTCGTACGAGGGTGTCGCCGACGGATCCCAGGCGAGGAGCGCCTCGATGTCGTTGCGAGTTACGTTGACGCCATCTTCGAAGCGCAGCAGGTTCTCGAGCAGTACCTTGAGCGAGTAGGGGAGCCGCGCCACTTTGTCCCGCGGCAGTGCCGCCAGGCTCCAGATCTCGTACGAGCGATTGCCGACCGCGAGGCTCGAGCGCGCCTTGAAGCTGTTCGTCATGAGTCGATCTCTCTCTCCACCGGGGGAATAGCGGGCCAGGGCCGCTCCCTGGCCCGCGGGGAAACGTGTAGGGTCTCGCGGACAAAATCGTCGGGAGCGATTTTGGCCGGCGACAGCCGGCCCGCAGGGATCGGCGCAGGATGGCCCCGATCAAATCGTCTCGACGATTTCCGCCAAACTCAAATAAGAGCGGCGCGGATTATATCGAAGCGTTCGCCTCTAGGCGGCCACGCGATGAGCCGCGGCGGGCTCGACCCTTTCGATGACCGCGCCGCCGAGGCAGCGATCGCCCTCGTAGACCACCGCATACTGCCCCGGTGTGACCGCGCGCTGCGGCTTCTCAAAGCTGATCCGTGCCGTGCCGTCGGCGCGCGGCTCGAGCCTGGCGGGCTGGTCCGCCTGGCGATAGCGCACTTTCACCGTGCAGGCAAAAGGCTCGCTGCGCGGCGTGCTCAGCCAGTGCACGGCGCCGCTCGTCAGCGCCGAGCTGAAAAGCAGCGGATGATCGTGCCCTTGCACCACAATCAGGACGTTGCGCGCCGCGTCCTTGCGCGCGACGAACCAGGGCAGCTCCGCGCGCCCGGCGCGGCCGCCGATCTGCAGGCCCTCCCGCTGCCCCAGGGTGTAGAAGGCGAGGCCGCGGTGCGTGCCCAGGCGCTCGCCGTCGGCGGACTCGATCGCGCCGGGGCGATCCGCCAGGAAGCGGCCGAGGAATTCCCGGAAGGGACGCTCGCCGACGAAGCAGATCCCGGTGCTGTCGGGTTTGTCGAACACCGGCAGCCCCGCCTGCCGGGCGCGCTCGCGCACCGCGCCTTTCTCCAGCTCCCCGATCGGCATCAACGTCGCGGCCAGCTCCGCGATGCCGACCGCATGGAGGAAGTAGCTCTGATCCTTGGCCGCATCGCGTGCCTTGTACAGCTCGGCGCCCGCGGGCCCGAGGAGCATGCGGGCATAGTGTCCGGTCGCGAAGCGCGCGGCGCCGAGCCGCCGCGCGTGCCGCAGGGCAACACCGAATTTGATCTCCCGGTTGCAGAGCACGTCGGGATTCGGTGTGCGGCCGGCGCGATGCTCGGCCAGGAAATGCTGGAAGACGCGCTCGCGATATTCGGTCGCAAAGCTGGCCCGATGCAGCGGAATGCCGAGCTCCCGTGCCACCCCGCTCGCGTCCTGGAAATCCTGTGCGGCCGTGCAATAGCCGTCATCATCCTCTTCCCAGTTGCTCATGAAGAGGCCGTGAACCTCCCAGCCCTGGTCCTTGAGAAGGAGGGCGGCGACGGCAGAATCGACTCCGCCCGAGAGGCCGACGATGACGCGCTGACTCACAATATTCATGAGAGCCCGACCGCGGCGACAGCACGCGCCGAGCCGAGGTCCAGAGCCGCCGCGGTGGCGAGTGGCTGACGGCGGCCGGCCAGGTAGTCCTCGACGCAGCGCAAGACCAGGGGGCTGCGCAGCTGCGGCTCGCGTCCTTTGAGCTCGGCCTGGCTCAACCAGTGTGTGGCCACGATGCCGTCATCCAGCCGCTGGCCGTCACGGTGATCCGACACGGCTCCGGTGAACGCAAAGCGCTTGGTCGTGCGGCCCGTGCCGGGATGGCGCCAGAGGTAGACCCCGACGAGCTCGCTCGCGGTGAATAGCCACGCCGTCTCCTCGCGCACCTCCCGGACGATGGCCTCGAGCAGCGTCTCGCCCTGCTCGACGTGGCCGGCAGGCTGATTGATGACCAAGCGACGGTCGATGCGCTCCTCGACGACGAGGAAGCGACCGTCCGTTTCAGTTACGGCGGCAACGGTGATTTCGGGGTTGGCCATTGACGGAATTATATTCCGTCACTGCGGACGCTGGCGTTCAGCCGCCGCGTACGGCGCGCAGCCCATGCTCGGGCGCGCTGGAATCCCAGATCTGGTCGAATTCCTGCAGATAGAGACGCGCGGCGGGCGGGTTGTTGATGTCCGCGACACCGTCCCATTTGTCCGAGCGCATCCGGTAGACGATGGCCCGGTCGTCGGCGATGAGGTAAGCCGAGGCTCGCTGGTGAGCCTCGGCCGCGACGTAGCGGATATCGATGCAGCTGGAGAGCCGCCGTCCCATGGCCACGAAGCGATTGCTGTCGCGCATGACACGCGCCGGCTCCGCGAGGAGCACGCGCACCTTGGCGAAGCTGCGCGCCAGCACGAAGTGTTTTATGACCTCGAGAAATGCCGTCTGGTCGTACAGGTCGGGCTCGAGATCGGGGGTGTAGATCGAGATCAGGCGCTGCGCCGAGGCGGCGACCTGGCAGACCGCGGCGCGGACTTCGGGCAGGGTGGTCAGCACCGTGAGCATGTCCATGCCCCGCGTGCGCGAGCCTTTTCCGGTGATCGATTCCGGTGAGTAGCGGGCATTGGCCAGCTGTGCCAGCGCGCTATTATGTTCGAGTTCCCCGTATTCAGCCACGAGCGGGCCTGCCGTCTTCGCCTGCAACCTGGGCAGGCTTGGGCATCTTAGAGAGGCCCATCACCTGGGGGTTGTCGAATCCATCACGTATTCAGGCGCTTAGCTGGCCTTAATGAGTTAAAACCGAGCTGTGGTTCTCACTTCTTGTGCGGCGGGCTGGACTTATTTGTCATATTTCGCGCGCCAGGCGGGCGGCGAGGCCCGTATAGTCGAGCGGCCGCAGCGTCTTCAAGCGACGCTTTTCTTCCGCGGGAAGCGGAAGGCTGTCGATCAACTCCCCGAGCGCACGCTCATCGATTGCGCGTCCACGCGTGTGCTCTTTGAGGCGTTCGTAGCCGCCAGGTACTCCCGCAGCGCGCAGTACAGTCTGGACGGCCTCACCGAGTACCTCCCACGCGTCCTGCAGATCGGCCGTCAGGGACGCGGCGTTCGCCTCGACCTTACCGAGGCCGCGGCCGAGCGCACGCCACGCGACGAGGGTATGGCCGAGTGCGACGCCCAGATTGCGCAGCACGGTCGAGTCGGTGAGATCGCGCTGCCAGCGGGAGATGGGCAGCTTGTCGGCGAAGTGTCGCAGCAGGGCGTTGGCGATGCCGAGGTTGCCCTCGGCATTCTCGAAGTCGATGGGGTTGACCTTGTGCGGCATGGTCGAGGAACCCACCTCGGCCGCGGCCGCGCGCTGCTTCAGGTAACCGAGCGAGATGTAACCCCAGAAGTCGCGGCACAGATCGAGGAGCACGACGTTGATCGCGGCGACCGCATCGCAGTACTCCGCGATCCAGTCGTGCGGCTCGATCTGCGTCGTGTAGGCGTTGCAGGCGAGGCCCAGAGACTCGATGAAGCCGCGACTCACCGCCGGCCAATCGACGCCGGGCAGCGCCGCATGATGGGCGTTGAAATTGCCCACCGCTCCGTTCCACTTGCCGAGGATCTCCACCGAGCTCCAACGCCGCTCGGCGCGGCGCAGGCGCGCGACGAAGTTGGCAACTTCCTTGCCGAGTGTCGTCGGGCTGGCAGGCTGTCCATGGGTGCGCGCCAGCATCGGCAGGTCCGCCTGGCGGTGGGCGAGGGCGGCGAGCTCCGCCGTGCGCTCCCCGAGCGTGCCGAGCAATCGCTGGCGCGACTCACCGAGCAGTCGCGCGTAGCTCAGATTGTTGATGTCCTCCGAGGTGCAGCCGAAATGCACCAGCTCGAGGGAGGCTTCGCTCGCCCCCGCCGCCGCGAGCTGTTGGCGCACGTAGTACTCGACCGCCTTGACGTCGTGGTTGATGACCGCCTCGATCGTCTTCACCGATTGCGCGCAGTCCGCATCCGGCTCGCGCGCCAGCTCGCGGGCGCGGGCGATGACGGCGGGAGCGAGGGCGGCACCTGCCAGTCCCGGTACCGCCGCGGCAAGGTGCAGCAGCCACGCGGCCTCGATCCGCACGCGCTCGCGGATGAGGCCTGCCTCGGTGAGAAGATCGCGCAACGGCTCCGTGGCCGCCCGGTAGCGGCCATCGACCGGCGAGAGCGCGGCAACCGCGGGAAGAGGATCGGGATGACTGGCGGTCATGCGCTATCATAACGCAGACGAGCTTCGGAGCAGATGCATGACGAGTTCCTT
>Ga0134126_10003265_pt1 | contig 20323 bp, 16 predicted proteins | sample KB31752_FD_96881 | JGI IMG/M metagenome (GOLD analysis project Ga0134126, IMG submission 96881) | Terrestrial soil microbial communities with excess Nitrogen fertilizer from Kellogg Biological Station, Michigan, USA - KB3-175-2 | ecosystem: Environmental > Terrestrial > Soil > Unclassified ... | reverse complement strand
GCAGGTCGGCCCCGGCACGGAGATGCTCGCCATCGCTCCACTCGAGAGCGTCTGGGTCGATGCCAACTTCAAGGAGACTCAGCTTTCCAAGCTGCGCATCGGCCAACCGGTGTCATTGACTGCGGATCTTTACGGCAGGCGGCACCGCTTCCATGGCCGGGTGCTCGGCCTTGCGGGCGGGACGGGTGAGGCGCTCGCGGTTCTCCCGCCCGAGAACGCCAGCGGCAACTGGATCAAGATCGTGCAACGTCTGCCGGTGCGCATCGGGCTCGACCCGCGGGAGCTGCGCGACCACCCGCTCTTTCTCGGGCTCTCGATGGATGTGGATGTCGACGTTCACGATACGAACGGCGCATCGCTCACCAAGACGCCAGCCTGGCCGGCAGCGCTACGCACCCACGTTTACGGATCACGGGACGCCGGTGCGGAGCCATTGATCCGTCGCATCGTGAATGAGAGCCTCGGGCACTCGCCGCCAACCGTACCTCGGACTGCCCGAGCCACACCATGAGTGCTGCTGCACCGGCGGTCCGCCCGGGGGTGCACCCGTGGCTGGTCGCCCCGGTGGTCGCGCTGGCGGCCTTCATGGAGGTTCTGGACATCTCCGTGGCCAACGTCGCGCTGCCTCACATCGCCGGAGATCTCTCGGTGAGCCGCGACGAGTCGACCTGGATCCTCACGAGTTATCTCGTGGCCAACGCCATCATCATGCCGATCACCGGCTGGCTCGCGGCCCGGTTCGGACGGAAACGTCTCTTCCTGAGCTGCATTGCCGCCTTCACGATCGTCTCACTTCTGTGTGGCCTCGCTCCCAGCCTGCCGGTGCTCGTCCTCCTGCGGGCACTGCAGGGCGCCGCCGGTGGTGGCCTGCAGCCTACGGGCCAGGCAATCCTCAACGATGCGTTCCCGCCCGAGAAGCAGGGCATGGCAACGGCCGTTTACGGCGTCGCCGTAGTCGTCGCGCCGGCGATAGGGCCGTCGCTCGGCGGCTGGATCACCGATAACTACGATTGGCGATGGGTGTTCCTGATCAATGTGCCCGTGGGCGCGCTGCTCCTCTTCCTGATCGGCACGCTGGTGAAGACACCGAATGAGGCGCCGAGCGCCCAGCGCAGCGCGGTGGATTGGACCGGGTTCTGGCTCATCGCCGCCTCGCTCGGCTGCCTGCAGATCGCACTCGATCGCGGCCAGGAATATGACTGGTTTGCCTCCGGGATGATCACCACGCTGTGCGCGGTCTCTGCGATCGCATTCGTGTTCCTGATCTGGTGGGAGCTGCAACACGCCAACCCGATGGTGAATCTGCGTCTGCTCAAGAGACGGAATTTCGCCGTGTCGTTCTTCCTCATGTTCATGCTCGGCTTCATGATTTTCGGGACCACTTATCTCCTGCCCGCCTTCGCCCAGTACGTCATGGGATATCAGGCGACGCAGGCCGGCGAGTTGCTCATGCCGGGCGGACTGCTGCTCATGGCGCTCTTTCCCCTCGTCGGCCGCATTCTCAACCGGGTGGACCTGCGCGTGCTGATCGGCATCGGCATCGTGCTCGCAGCCCTGGCTCTGCTGTGGATGACGAACTTCTATGAGGGCATCTCGTTCGGCACTCTGGCGCTCGGGCGCGTTTACCAATACCTGGGCCTCGCCTTCCTCTTCCTGCCGATCAACGCGCTCGGTTTCGGCGACATCCCGCCGGGCCAAACCAACTACGGATCGGCACTCATCAATCTCGCGAGAAACTTCGGAGGCAGCGTCGGTGTCGCGTTCACCTCCACACTGGTGACGCGGCGCATGCAGCTCCATCAAAGCCATCTGGTCGGACACCTGCAGTCGCTCGACCCCGCCTATCCCGGGTTCCTCCGGCAATTGGGGCAGGCGACGCATGCAGCGCCTGGAGGCGCTGCGACCCTGGCTCACGCCTCGCAAATCGTCCAGCAGCAGGCCTCGCTCTTGAGCTACCTCGATGGCTTCAAGGCGCTGGCCGTGCTCTTCCTGCTGTTGCTGCCGGTGTTGCTTCTGGCCCGGCCGGGCACGGCCGCCGCCCGCGCCCCGACCTGACTCCGTGAGGCGCCGGCCGGCGCCTGAGGCTCACCTCACCATACGGTTACCAGCACCCGTCTCTCGTGCGGCGCCGTGCGGTGCTCCCACAGGTAAACTCCCTGCCACCGGCCGAGCTGCAGATCACCGCCTGCGACGGGGATTACGATCGAGCTCTGGGTCAGCATGGTGCGGATGTGCGCGGACATGTCGTCGGGTCCTTCCGCATCGTGCTCGTATCGTGGATCGCCATCAGGGGCGAGGCGGCTCATGAAGGCCTCGAGATCACCTCGGACGCTCGAATCCCAGTTCTCCCCTGCGAGCAGCGATGCGCTCGTGTGCGGCACGAAAACGTTGCAGACGCCGTCCGTCACGCCGCTATCGCGCACAGTGGCCGCCAATTCCTTCGTGAGCTCCATGAAGCCTCTGCCCGCGGTACGTATCGTGAGCTCTCGTCTGTGCATTGGCGCGCCTCCTCGGGCCCTATAATAGCGCCTGCAATTCGCAGCATAGAGAGTCTCCGTGCAGATCAACCTGAGCAACACGAGCGTGCTCGTCACCGGCGCCAGCCGGGGTATCGGCGCAGCGGTCGCCCTCGCAATGGGCAAGGCGGGCGCCAGGGTCGCGATTCACTACCGGGATCAACGGCAGCGGGCAGACGCTCTGGCCGCGAAAATCGGCGCCTCCGCGGAGGTCTTCCAGGCTGACTTGTCCGACATCGATGAGTGCGCCGCGCTTTGGCGGGCCGTGGCCACGCGGTTCGGACGCATCGACACGCTGGTCAACAACGCCGGGATTGCCATTTCGTCGCCGCTGGATCTTGCCAGTGAGGACTGGGTGACGGGCTGGGACACGACGATGGCGGTCAACCTGCGGGCGCCGGCCATTCTCTCCAGGCTCGCCATTGCGCACTTCACGGAGAAAGGCGGCGGCCGCATCATCAACATCTCATCCCGGGCAGCTTTCCGCGGTGACCAGCCTGCCTATCTCGCGTATGCGGCCTCCAAGGGGGGCCTCGTCGCTCTGACCCGCTCCATCGCCAGGGGCTTCGGCAAAGCAGGCATCCTCGCCTTCAATGTGGCGCCCGGCTTCACGCGAACCGAGATGGCGCAGGATTTTCTGGATCAGTACGGCGAGGATTACGCCACCAACGACATCGCTCTCGAGCGCCTGACGGAGCCCGATGACATCGCTCCGTTCATCGTATTCCTCGCAAGCGGTATTGGCGATCATTCGACCGGCTGCACGATCGATATCAACGCGGCATCGTACGTCCACTGACGCCAGCGGCGCCGAGTCAGGCGCGCGCGTGCATTTCGCCGCTGGGACGCCGCACGGCAGCAGGAGCGCCAGCGGATAGCTGCAGCCGATAGTGCCCCATCATTTGCATCAGGCTCATTGCCTGCTCCTTGAGCGCTTGCGCGGCGGCGGTGGCCTCTTCGACCAGCGCCGCATTCTGCTGCGTCATTGCATCCATAGAGGTCACGGCGCGGTTCACCTGCTCGATTCCCGAGGCTTGCTCGCGGCTCGAGCTCGCTATCTCCGCCATGACGTCCGTCACCTTCTTCACCCGGATCACGATCTCACCCAGCACCTTGCCCGACTCGTCGACCAGCTTGGTTCCCTCGCTCACCTTGCCCACCGAATCCTGAATGAGCGCCTTGATCTCCTTGGCCGCCCCGGCGCTTCTCGATGCGAGATTGCGCACTTCGGAGGCGACCACGGCGAAGCCCCTGCCCTGCTCCCCCGCCCGCGCCGCCTCCACTGCTGCGTTCAGCGCCAGGAGGTTCGTCTGAAATGCGATCTCATCGATCACCCCGATGATCTCCGCGATCTTGTTGCTCGCGGCGCTGATCTCGCTCATCGCCGCGACGGCCGAGCCGACGACACTGCCGCCACGCTCGGCGTGCTCCTGCGCAGCCACGGCCAGCTGGTTCGCCTGCACGGCGCTGTCCGCATTGTTCTTCACCCTCGCGGTCATCTGCTCCATCGAGGAGGTCGTCTCCACCAGGCTCGAGGCCTGCTCCTCGGTGAGCCTGGTCAGATCGAGGTTGCCGCGCGCGATCTCCTCCGCCCCTGCCTGCACCGCGCCGCAGGTTTTCGTGAGGCCGGCAACCACCTCCATCATCGCCTGGACCAGGGAGTTGATCGAGCCGGCAAGCGCTTTGAACTCGCCGGATTTATCACTGACCTCCATTCTCGAAGTCAGGTCGCCGTCGACGGCCCGACCCACGACCTGAACAGTCTCCGCCACGGTCCGCGAGACACAGTCGATGAGCTCATTGATGCTCTGCGCGAGCAGGAGCAGATTGCCTGCCTTGCCGTACATCGCGATCCGCTGCTCGCTTGCACCGGCGAGGACCGCCTGGATGACTTCACGTGATTCCCGTACTGCCCCGTCGAGGGCGCGCGTCTCGAGGACACGCTGCGTGATGTCCCGGCCGATGCCGACGAGGCCCGTCACACGGCCACTCGCATCGCGCAGAGGCACCTTGGTCGTCTCCAGATGCATGAGATTGCCCGCCGGATCGCGGCATTCCTCTTCGCGCGCCTGCAGCGGCTTGCCCGAGCGGATCACCGCCTGCTCATCCTCGTGATAGAGCGTGGCCAGCTCCTTGGGATGAAAGTCGAAGTCGTTCTTGCCGAGCAGCTCCGCGGGCGTCTTCGCTCCCATGACGCGCGCCACCGCGAGATTGGCGAGCAGGAACCGCCCCTGGACATCCTTCACGTAAATCAGGTCCGGGAGATTGTCGATGAGCGTTCGCAGCATCGCGCCCTCGGTGCCCGCGGCGAGCTCTCTGCCGGCCCGCCACCTGCGCGCACGGAGGTACGCCGCCCCGGCCACGGCAAGCGCAACGATCGATGTATAAATCAGGTATGCAGCCATCGGGATCCCCCGACCCTCGTCTGGGTCAAGGATTCCCGATCTGCTACCGCGACACCGAGACCGCTATCACGGCAGCGCGGAGCCGTTCCGTGATCCATGTCCAATCCGTGAGAGATCGTTACCGTGCTGCGACCACCGCGACCGACATGGGGGGCAGGCGAAACGACAGCGTCCCTCCCCTGCTCACTCCTTTGAAGGGCGCCGGCTCGACCGCTGCCGGATGCTCGAAGGTGTTGTGGGCATCCATGGCATTCGCCGTGAGGACCTCACCCGTCGCGGCGCGGGCGTAGAGGCCGTCGATCCGCGTGGACACGGTGGCCGCATGGTGCGGATCGAGGTTCACGAGCGCCAGGCGGATCGTGCCTCCGGCATCGCGCGCCGCCACGGCATCGACGGCCGGCAGTGCAATCGAGCCGTACTTGTACGAAGGCGTGTCGATTTTGACAGGCAGATAGGTCGCGTCCTGGAACGGAACGTACATGCGAAAGACATAATAGGTCGGCGTCAGGATCATCTTGCCGCCCCGTGTCAGGATCATCGCCTGCAGCACGTTGATCATCTGCGCGATGTTGGCCATCCGCACACGGTCGGCGTGACGCTGGAAAATATCGAGCGAGATCGCCGCGACCAGCGCATCGCGCAGAGAGCTCTGCTGATACAGGAACCCCGGGTGCGAGCCGGGCTCCGAGTCGTACCACGCGCCCCACTCATCGACGAAAAGGGCGACCCGCTTCTGCGGATCATACTTGTCCATGATGGCCGAGTGACGGGTGATGTATTCATCGATCCGTGCGGCGGCCTGGAGCGTGGACGCCCATTGATCCTCGCCGAATCCGGTGGCGGCGCCCTTGTGCTTCCAGTTGCCCGTCGGAATCGAATAGTAGTGCAGTGACAGCGCATCCATCAGGTCGCCCGCCCGCGCCATCATGACATCCGTCCAGTGATAATCGTTGTCGTGGGCGCCGCTCGCGACCACCTCGATCCCCTCGGGCGCATGGTCTCGCACGAATGTGGCGTAGCGGCGGAAAAGATCGGCGTAGTACTCGGGCCTCATGTTGCCGCCGCAACCCCAGGCTTCGTTGCCGATGCCGAAGTAAGGCAGGTGCCACGGGCGGTCCCGGCCGTTGTGCCGCCGCAGCTGCGCCAGGCTGCCTTGCGAGTCGGACGTGATGTACTCGGCCCAGTCCGCCATGTCCTGCGGAGGAGCCGAGCCGACGTTGCCGGTAACGTACGCATCGGCCCCGATCATCTGCGCGAAATCCAGGAACTCGTTCGTGCCGAAGGAGTTGGGCTCCATGACGCCGCCCCAGTGCGTGTTGATCCGCACCGGGCGCTGCGCGCGCGGGCCGATGCCATCGCGCCAGTGATAGTCATCGGCAAAGCAGCCGCCCGGCCAGCGGACCACCGGGACGTGCAGCGCCTTCAGCGCCGCGATCACATCGTTGCGGTATCCCCGGGTGTTGGGAATGGGCGAGCCCTCGCCTACCCAGATGCCGCCGTAGACGCCGCGTCCCAGGTGTTCCGCAAACTGGCCGAAGAGGTGGCGATCGATCCTGGGGCCTGGCGCCTCGGCCCGCACGGCAACCGAGACTTCAGGTGCGCGTGCGGCATTCGCCGGGGCTGCCGCCAGTGCGGCGGCGAGGATCAGCGCCGAAGCGCACAGCATGACGAGGCGCCTGGCCTGACTCATCGGATTCTTACTCCGCCTTATGGTAACGCTACCTCTAAATCTCAGTATTGTCTTAGTTATTCAGAGAGTCAAGACGAGCCGGCGGCTATTCGCCGGAGCCGCCGGCCAGGAGGTGCTGGTGCTCGGGGTGCCGCCGGAGGTAGTGCGCCACGAACGAGCAGAGCGGCACGACCCGCTCGCCCCGCTCGCGCACCAGCGCGAGCGCGCCCTCGACCAACCTCGAGCCGACACCTGCGCCGCGCAGCGCGGCAGGGACTTCCGCGTATGTCATGCTGACGATGCGGCCGTCGCGGCGGTAGTTGATGAAGGCAACCGCGCCCTCGACCTGCAGCTCGTAGCGCTGGCGAGCCGCATCGTCACGGACGGTGTTCGTCATCATGCCTCGATCCTCCATTGCAGTAGCTCACCGCGGTGGCGACTCCTCATCAACGACCGGCCTTGGGCTGACGGGTTTTCGGCAGCTTGCTGCGCGATCGCGGGGAGGACCGCGCCTTCGGAACCTTCCCGATCCGGGGGTCGCGTGCGCGGATGAGCTTGCACGCCCGCAATGCCGCGGTCTCGAAGTCCGGGTCGTCGGCGGGCAGGAGCTGCCATTGGGTCGGCTTCCCGCCGAGCACCCGGATCGATCGCATCTGCGGGAATTCGCGCCGCAGGCTCTCGTGATGTTCGGCCGTCGTCGCCAGCCAGACGCCGTTGTCGGCCGGCGCAGCGCGTTTGTCCCGCAGTATCAGCACGATCTTGTCCTCCACATACACCGCGAGGCAGCCGAACATGGGCCGCGTGGTGGGTGAAAGGGGCGCTATCTCATCGAGCACGAACTCGTGCGGTATGGGCTTCGTTCGCCTGGCGGCGAGAATTGCATCGTCGAACGGGTCGCGATCTCGTGGGCGATGTGCTCTTGGCATGCGCCTGATATCCTACTTACCCTGAGCCCGGCCCACCACCCATGACCATCGCGCAGGCTCTCATCGCTTTCTGCATTGCCGCGGGTCTGCTCACGATTGCACCCGGGTTGGATACGGCGCTGGTGCTGCGCACGGCAGCCGCCGAGGGCCCAAGGGGCGCGGGACGGGCGGCTCTCGGCATCGTTGCGGGCTGTCTCACCTGGGGAGCCGCCGTGGCGCTCGGCCTGGGAGCGTTGCTGGCCGCCTCGCAGGTCGCTTTCAACGTGCTCAAGTGGGCGGGGGCGCTCTACTTGGTCTGGCTGGGTCTCAACCTCCTTTTCAAGCCGCGCTCGCGTTTCGGCATCGAGCCCGACAATCCGGTCGCCGCAGCCCCGAGTGATCGCAATTGGCTCGGCCGCGGGTATCTCACCAATCTCCTCAACCCCAAGGTCGGCGTTTTCTATGTGTCTTTCCTGCCGCAGTTCCTGCCGGCGCACATACCCGCGGGGCCGTTCATCTTTCTCCTCGCCGCACTGCACGCGCTGATGGGCCTCGCATGGTTCGCCCTGTTGATTTTCGCCACCCGGCCGATCGCGCGCGCACTGAAGCGGCCCGCGGTCATCCGACGCCTCGATAGGATGACGGGCGTCGTCTTCCTGAGCTTCGGCGTGAAGCTCGCCCTGGTCCGGCAGCACTAGCAACGCATTCCGGCGCGAATGCGACTGAAAGGCTGCGTGACGCGCCCATCCGAGGCGCGGGCAGCCGGCATTCTGCTAACCTCACTGCACCATCATCGTCAGGGAATCGGGGCTGCACCCCGGCCCTCGGGAGAGGCTACCTTGTCGCATCGCACCTCGACGCTTCTTGGTTCGCTTCTGCTTGCCGTTGGCGCCTCGTGCGGCAGCGGCCTCTGTCAGGCAGAGCCGGCGCAGTTCACCATGGCCCAGGTACTGGGCTATCCGTTTCCGTCCGACCTCACCGCCTGGCGGTCCGGCAGCGCCTTCGCCTGGACCTCGGATGCGCGCGGAGTGCGCAACATCTGGGTGGCCGAGGGCCCGGACTATCGCGCCCGCCGCCTGACCGCCTACACCGCCGATGTCGGACAGGAAATCACCAACCTGCACTTCTCGCGCGATGGCAAATACATCGTCTACGTGCACGGCGGCGATCACGATGCCAACTGGCCGGGATCGGTAGAGCCCGATCCGGCCGCGGACCCGCAGCAGCCCCAAATGCAGGTCTGCGTGGTGGCGCTGGCAGGCGGCAGCCCACGTGTACTCGGCGCGGGCGATGTGCCTGCCATCTCCCCTGACGGACGCACAGTCGCCTACATTCACCGGCCGGATGACAGCGTATGGGCCGCCTCCCTCGACGGCACCCGCAAACCGCAGCGCCTCTTCTTCGACAACGGCAAGGACTCCGAGCTGAACTGGTCGCCGGACGGCAAGGCATTGGCGTTCGTCTCCGACCGCGGGGACCACAGCTTCATCGGTGTCTATCGCGACCCGCAGACGCCCGTCGAGTACCTGCTGCCGTCGACAGCGAACGACCTGCAACCCCGCTGGTCGCCCGACGGCACTCGCATTGCCTTCGATCGCACACCGGGTGACGGCGGTCCTCCGGAATCGCCCCTCGAGCGGCATCCGGCTCCCTGGTCCATTTGGGTCGCCGACGTGCAGCGCAACGAGGGCCAGCGGGTCTGGCAGAGTCCGAACACCCTGCGCGCCTCATTTCCTCGAGGGGGCGGCGATACGGATCTGCGCTGGATCGCGGGCAACCGGTTGGCCTTCATATCGGAGATGGACAACTGGCCGCATCTTTACTCCGTCTCGGTGGCGGGCGGCAAAGCAACACTGCTGACTCCGGGCTCGTTCATGGTCGAGGACGTCGCCATCACGCACGACCGGCGATATCTGATCTACAGTGCCAACACCGGCTCGACGGCAGGCGATGACGATCGCCGCCACCTTTTCCGGGTGTCGGTGGATGGGGGCTCACCGCAGCCGATCACGCACGGAGACCACAGCGCATGGACACCGGCCGTTACGGCCGACGGGACACTCGCGTTCATCGATGCCGGAGCCAAGGATCCGCCGCGAGTGATGTTCGGCAGCCTCACCGGCTCGACCTGGCGCAGCGTCGGCGGTGACGTCCTTCCGGCCGACTTCCCGACGCGCGATCTCGTCGTACCCAAGCTCGTGAGTTTCCGGGCAGCGGATGGCATGCGGGTCCAGGGGCAGCTCTTCGTCGGCCGGGGCGGCGCCGCGCGCAAGCCCGGAATCATCTTCGTGCACGGCGGGCCGCCCCGACAGATGCTGCTCACGTGGCACTACATGGATTACTACAGCAACTCCTACGCCGTGAATCAGTACCTCGCCGCTCACGGCTTCATCGTGCTCTCCGTCAACTACAGGCTCGGCATCGGCTACGGACACGACTTTCACTACCCGGAGCACTGGGGTCCGACGGGTGCCGCGGAGTACCAGGACGTGCTCGCGGGGGCGAAGTGGCTGCAGCAGGATCCCCGCGTCGATCCGCGACGGATCGGAATGTGGGGTGGATCGTATGGCGGCTACCTCACGGCGCTGGCACTCGCCCGCAATTCAGACATCTTCAAGGCCGGTGTCGACATGCACGGCGTGCACGACTGGTCGATGCTCCTCGATGAATGGTTCGGCAAAGGGCCTGATCGCTACCAGATGCCGGATGCGGCGGCGATCAAGAAGGTCTTCTGGGAATCCTCGCCGGATTCGGCCATCGGCACCTGGAAGTCCCCGGTGCTGCTCATCCAGGGCGATGACGACCGCAACGTGCATTTCCACCAGATGGTGGATCTGGTGCGCCGGCTGCAGCTACAGCACGTGCCTTATCAGGAGATCGTGATCCCCGATGAGATCCACGGCTTCCTGCGCTACCGCTCCTGGCTCGAGGCGGATGAAGCCACCGCCGCCTACTTCCAGAAGCAGTTCCTGCAGAAGCAGCCCTGATGCCTCACTGATCGTCGAGCTGAAACCTGATGCGAAAGGCGTAGCAAGCGCTCACCGGCTGTCCGTTCGCCGTCGTCGGCCGGTAGTGGCCCGAGCCGGCCCGCGCCAGATTGAGGGCGCCCTGATCGATGCTCGCCGTACCTGAGGACTGGAAGACGGTCGGGTCAGCAGTGAGTCTGCCAAGCGGATCGACGCACACTCGAACCGAGGTGGTGCCACTCTCACCGAGGCGAATCGCCGCGGGGGGATAGAAGTCTCCCGTATTGGGAAACCCCGCACCGGGCCCTCCGGCGACGAGGTCGGCCGGCTTAGGAGGCGCAACCGGCGCGCCACCGGGCTGAGGCGAATGCGCAACGGTGATGGTCGCAGGGTCCACCGGCAGGTTGAGCCGAATGTCGGGTGTCGGAACTTCCGGTATGGCCGTGGGCGCGAGCGCCGGTAATGCAATCGGCGTCGGCAAATGTTGCCTGGTGGGCTGTTTGATGAAGTCCGTAGTGAACGGTCCGGCCTGACTTGCGGGAACGCTGCGCGCGAAGTCGTTCACGTAGAAGTAGAAGATCACGGCATGGACGCAAACGATGGCGATCAACGCGGTCGTGCGCCGCGAGAGCCGCGCGAAGTCATGCCTGGCGGTGGCCACCAGCAGCCGTTGACCTGATGCCGAGCCGGCGGTTGCCGCTGCCGCGACTCCAAAATCACGCGCAATGACCCGTGTTGCCCAGCAGCATCCGAGTCCGAACCGGATGCGGGCGATTGCATCATGACGCGCGGCCAGGTCGGCAAGCCACTCCTCCTCCAGCCTCGCTGTCAGGCCGGGCGGAGCTTTGCGCGCCGCTCGATGCACGAGGTTGCGAGCCAGCGTCTCGCCCCACGCCGGAGGTGCGCCATCAGCCTCGGGAATGGAGCCTTCATCGTCAGGATGTGGTGCGCTCATGCTGGAACTCCCCGGCCGAAGCTCGCGAAGATCTCACTCGCGCGGGCGAGGCCGCTCGGTGTCAGGCGATAGAGCCGGCGGCGGGGCCGCCCGGCGCTCACGGGATCGATGGCTTCCCAGCGGCTGACGAACCAGCCGGCGGATTCGAGTCTGAGGAGAATCGGATACAGCGTTCCGGACGCGAGGCCGCTGCGCTTCTGGACGTCCGCCCCGGAAAGCTCATCGGAGGGATTCTCCAGAAAAGCCTCGAGCGCCTTGAGTGTCTGGAGGGAGATTCGTACGTCGCTGCCCCGCTTACCCATGATCGCATGTCTACATAGGGTCTCTGAGCCAGTCAAGCGACCGGATGCGGGCGCGTTGCCTCAGGTGAGGACGGCTCGATAGAGCGCGAGCAGCTTGCTCCAGGCACGCTCTGCGTCGGGCTTGTTGTAGATCGGAGTGCCGTTCTTGAGGGGCATGTCGGGAACACACCAACCGTGGATCGTGCCCGCGTAGACCTGCACCTCTGCGGGGACATGTGCGGCCGCGAACGCCGCACGGAGCTTGTCCTTTGCGTCGGGCTGCTTCGCATCATCGCTGGCAGCGACGGCACAATACATGCGCGCCTTGATGCGCGGCGCCAACAGGTGGGGGCTGTCGGGTTTCGCGGTCACGAGGCCGCCGCCATGGAAGGTCGCGGCGGCGCCGATCCTCCCGGGTATCTGCGCCGCGGTCCTGAACACCAGCGGTCCGCCCATGCAGTAGCCCTGGGTGCCGAGCTTGCGCCCCTTGTCGACCTGCGGCTGCGCATCGAGGAAAGCCGTATGCGCCACCGCGTCCCGCTCGATCGCACCAGCCACTTTGATCGGCGCGGTCCATTGTTGGACCTTCGCCCGGTCCGCGGGACTGTCGAAATCGAAATGCGCGGCGTCCTCCACGACTGGCGCCCTCGCGGTACGGTAGTACACGTTGGGAATCAGTACCGAGTAGCCCTGCGCGGCCAGGCGTCTACCCATCTCGCGAAATGCCGGCCTCAGCGCAAAGACATCCGTCCAGATGAGGACCCCGGGGTGCACACCCTTCGCTGGATGAAAGAATGCCGCATCGCACGCTCCATCGGGTGTTTTGATCTCGACGTCCCTCTCGAACACCTCCGATACCGCGCCGAGAGACACCCGGGCCGCAGCGGCGAGTCCGACCGTTGCGGACGCAGTCACGAATTCCCGGCGCGTCGGCTGGAGCGAATTTCCCTCAGAGGGATCACGATCGGTGCCGCTCATGGGATTGACCTCGCTGCCGTTCGCAGGCTCAGAATAATGGCATCACTCCCCGGAGTCGAGCGGCTCGGCCCGCGCCAACATCCATCTGTCGCATTACCCAGCGAAACCCCGGATGCGCATCATTGGCGGGGCGCGGGAATTGCATCGCGGCCGCAGCCGCCGGCGTAAGATCCCGATGCCCGGGCGGTTTGCGGGTCCGGCACACACGTACTGCGGCCTCGTCGGCGGGCATGATAGTTGCGCCCCTAGGACCGGCAGGCCCGCCGGACACCAGAACGGACCCCGCGAGAATGGCTGAAAACGGCGCGGAAAACGATAAAAATTCAGGTCGGGAAAGGGAAACCCTCGAAGTCACGCTGAAGAGCATTGGCGATGCCGTCATAGTCACCGACGTCGCCGGCCGTGTAATTTTCCTCAACGCCGTGGCCGAGCGGCTGACCGGTTGGTCGAGCGAAGCGGCGAAAGATCAGCCTTTCGAGAAGGTCTTTCGGATCGTCAACGAATACACCGGGGCGCCCGTGGAGCACCCGGTCGCCAAGGTGCTCGAGACCGGCGGCATCGTCGGGCTGGCCAATCACACGGTTCTGATCCCTCGCGACGGCGGGCGCATAGCGATCGACGACAGTGGCGCGCCGGTTCGCCTCGCCGACGGGGAGTTGATCGGCATCGTCGTGGTGTTCCGCGACGTGACCGAACGCAAGCGGGCGGAGCATACGCGCGCGTGGCTCGCCGCGATCGTCGAGTCATCGGACGATGCGATCGTCAGCAAGACCCTGGAGGGCATCGTGACCTCCTGGAATCCGTCCGCCACGCGGCTCTTCGGATACGAGCCGGATGAGATCATCGGCAAGCCGATCACCACCATCATTCCACCCGAGCTGCACGCGGAGGAAGACGGGATACTGGAGCGGCTGCGGCGGGGCGAGCGAATCGACCACTACGAGACCGTGCGCCTGGCAAAGGACGGGCGCCGGATCGACATTTCACTCACGATATCACCGATCAGGGACAGAGACGGCGCCATCATCGGCGCCTCGAAGGTTGCGCGCGACATCACGGACCGCAAGCGCGGCGAGCAACTCCTGCGCGACGCGGATCGCCGCAAGGACGAGTTCCTCGCCACTCTGGCTCACGAGCTGCGCAACCCGCTGGCGCCGATCTGCGCGGCGGCAGAGCTGCTCAAGCACGCGAAGAGTCTGGCGCCGGAGCTGCGGGCCGCGACCGCCATACTCGAGCGCCAGGCTCGCCACGTGACTCACCTGGTCGATGACCTGCTCGACGTCTCGCGCATCACCAGTGGCCGCATCCGCCTGCATCCCGAGCCGCTCGAGCTGGCGCAGCTGCTGCGCGGCGTAATAGAGGCTCACCGCCAGTCGGCCGAGACCTCACGCCACCAGATCACGTTCCTCCCACCCGGCGTGCCGGTGCACGTGAGCGGTGATCGCGTTCGCCTCACCCAGGTGTTCTCGAACATCCTGCACAACGCGATCAAGTACACGCCTCCCGGCGGAAAGATCGCGATCGCACTGCGCACCGAAGAGCAGCAGGCAGTGGTGAGCATTCGCGACAACGGAATGGGCGTGCCCGCGGAAATGCTGAGTCACATTTTCGAGCCGTTCGCGCAACTCGACAGATCGTACGAGCGGCCTGACGGCGGACTCGGGATCGGACTCACTCTCGCGAAGAGGCTCGTCGAGCTGCACAAAGGGCGCATCGAAGCGAGCAGCGCCGGGAGCGGCCAGGGTACCTCGTTTCTGATCCACCTGCCCTCGGCCGCCGCCCCGGCGGCGCCGGCCACGAGCGTATCGCACGCCGATCCCGACCTCTCGGTCACACGCCGCGTGTTGATTGCAGACGACAACCACGATGCGGCGGTCAGCCTCAGCATGCTGCTCGAGTCCATGGGTCACGAGACGCGCGTAGTCCACGATGGCATCGAAGCTGTCGAGGAAGCAGAGGTCTTCCATCCTGACATCGTGCTGCTCGATCTCGGGATGCCGCGGCTGGACGGTTACGAGACCGCCCGCAAGATCGCAAGCCGGCCCTGGGCAGCCGAAACCCGGATCGTAGCGGTGACGGGCTGGGGACAGGATGCGGACCGGAAACGGGCGAAAGCCGCCGGGTTTCACCGGCATCTCGTCAAGCCCGTCGACATCGATGCGCTGCGACAGGTCATGTCGGCCGCAAGCGCACGGCGGCAGGACCCACCCCGACGCTAAGGATTGGCATTGAATGCGATGCAGATCCGCGGCTCCTCGCTCTCGTGCGGGTTGACGTAGTGCTCCATCCAGCAGGGAAAGAGCACGAGTAGCCCCTCGCTCGGCCTCAGGTCCACGTTGGCGTGCCCGTTCGGGACCGAGCCCTTGATGACTCCGTGGAGCACACCCGCACGGGGATCGCGGAAGACCAGCGCGCCCGAGCCCGCGGGCACCTTGAGATAGAAGCTCCCGGAGAGAAGCGAGCCCTCGTGCATGTGCAGAAAGTTGAAGCCACCGCGATCATGCAGATTGATCCAGGACTGGAGATGAAACTCGCCACGCCGGCCCATCTCCGTCAGGGCGGCAACGCATGCCGAGTGCACGGCCCGGCGCAAGGGTGCCCATAGAGGCTGCTCGAGGACCTGCATTTCCTTGCTGTTCCAACCGTTGCGGTTGGTCCGGCCTGCGGGCTCCGGGCTCACCGCACGCAGCGCGAGTACGGCGCTCGTCCATTGCGCAAAGCGCGGCTGCAGGAAATCGAGATGGGCTTGCCAGATCCGGGTTGGGAAAAGGTCGAACGACTGCAGCGCAGGCGGCGTTGCGGCCTCCCCTACGCGGTACGTCGTGCGCAACTTCTCATCCATCGCCGATCCCTCAGTGCAATTCATGGAGGCGCACCGCACCTGTCGGATCGCTCGTGACGCGGATGGTCATGCGCCGCCCGCGAAACGTGACATTTCGCAATGTGAGCGAGCGCCATCCCGCCGGCAGAGCCGGCGGATATGCATCGACGAGCCCGGCCTCACGAATCCTGAGACCAGTGAGACCGTAGATCAGGCTCTGCAGGTACGACCCGGAGCCGGTGAGAAATGGGCCAACCTCATTGCTCGCGGTCTCCGTGCAGACATCGTACGGTGGCTTGAGCGTCCCGCCGGTCTCGAACAGCTTGGCCCAGTCGGCGGCCTGCTCGCCGAGCCCTACCGCATCCGCGGCGGCCACGCGCGGCAGAATGCCCATGCTGACCTGTCCGACGGCTCGCGCCGGGTCCCGGCGAATGGCGTGTTGGTAATCGCTCCTGCGCAACGCGGACGGCATCTCGAAGTCCAGCGCAGGCAGAAAGAGCAGCGCGACGGGCCCGCCACCGAAGTCGGTGCCGTGGGTCGTGACCGAAGGCGCGAACGCCAGATGGTACTGCCCGCTGGGCGCCATGGGCACATATAGGCCGCGAGCGATGCGACTCCAGTCGCCATCCGGACGCTCGCCGGCCGCCTTGGCGGCGGCGATAGCGATATCGAGCGCCTCGATCGCGCCCAGATTCGTGAAGGTGTCGTCAGGGATGTCCGCGTTCGACTCGGCAACTGAGGTTACATGCAGGATGTCGTAGCGCTTGCGGGCCGCGTCGTAGCTTGCGCGACTCGCGAAGAAGCGGGCCACGTCGCGAATTACCGGCCAGCCGCGGGCGCGCAGCCAATCGCGATCGAGTGTCGCGAGATAGTATTGCCACTGAGCGATCGCCACGTCGGCGTTGACGTGAATCTCGCTCTCGGAGAGAACGTGGGCCGAGTACGGAGTCTGATCGGTTCCATTCTGCGGGTCAGATTCCCAGGGGTACATCGCTCCTTCGTAGCCGTGCTGATGCGCCCGTTGGCGCGCCGCATCGAGAGTGCGCTCGCGGAAAGCGAGAATGGACTGCGCGCGCCGGGGATGCAGCAGGAGCAGCGCGGGAAACATCCAGGTATCACTGTCCCAGAAGACATGGCCGGCATAGCAGAGTGTCAGGCCGCAGGGCCCGGTCGCCCACGCCGTATCCGCAGTCGAGCTCGCAAGCAGATAGTAGAGCTGCGCGTGCGCGACCTGTTGCGCCCTGAGATCTCCCTCGATCACGACATCGGATTGCCAGAGCGCGTGCCAGGCCGCGCGTTGAGCGCTCGCGAGCGCATCGAAACCCCGCGTGCGGGCTCGAAGCGCGAGGCTCAGATCCTGGGCTGCACCGCCGCCCCAGTCCGCCCGCGACAGCGCGACATACTTGGCGAAGTCATAGGTATGCCCCTTCTCGACGTGCAGGGTCACATCGAGCGCAAGGTGACGGGGATCATGACGCAGGGTGACCTCGGGAGATTCCACGCCCGCAGGTAGCGCAATTGCGGCCGCCATGGCCATCGCCGGACCGCCCTCGGCTCTCCCCGCCAGCCACAGCGTGAGCGCGCGCGGATCGCCCCCGGTCTCCTTCAGGCCTATGTGTCCCGGATACCAGAGCGCGGCCCGGTCCGGAGTCGCCGGCGGCTCTGGCTGCAAGGAGAGTCCTGCTGCTGCAAGCGCTTCTTCCTGCGCACGGCCGTTCAACCTGCCGAGTGGCAAGCGCGGCGTGTGCCGCGGCCATACGGTCAGCGGGAAGGACAGCCGCACCTCGCCGTCGAATTGGGGCGTGATCGAGAAGCGGGTCACGGCGAGATGCGGCGAAGCCTCACTGACGAGTGTGACGACTTTCACCGCCGTGTCGCGACCGTGATCGGTGTAGCGATAGCCTGTCGTCAGGGTCCCGTCCTGCATGTCGAGCACTTGAGCGTAGTCGCGGAAGTGCTCCGCCGTCAGCGGGACCTCGTTGATCCAATTGGCGCCCGAGACGGCCTCGCCGGGCGCGAAGTCGACCGCCGTCCATCCCGGAACGAGCGCCGGACGCGAGATATCGCCCGGGCTGTAGTCCATGAGCCCGACCAGATACGTCTGCGTCGCCTCGGTGCCGCGCGGCGCGGTGAGAGTTGCAATGTAGCCGTTCCCGAGCAGACCGGGGAAATACGTCCGCAGGTCGCCGAGCCCTGCGCTCAAGCGGAAACCGGCATCGCTCTCACCCTGAGCTGCGGATGCGGCGAGCGACAGCAGGGCGCAGAGCAGGCTGCAGCTGACGGCCGCCACGCGGCGGGCACGGCCTCGGCGATCGATCATCGGGCAGCTCCGGCCGCTGTCGCCTGCGGCCAGGACAGCTCGCTCGCGGATTTCACGTTGGCAAGGGTCGGCCGCACAGCGAGGTACACCGTGCTCCAGAGCTGCGCCGCGTTCGACTCATCGGCATCCGCGGCCGAAGAGCCGAACGGCCGCACTTGATAGTGTCCCGCAGCATAGGACCACGACCACAGCTCCGAATTCTGCATGGAGCGGGTCGCGTTGATTGCGGACCACAGAGCTCGTTGCGCGCGGAAGAGATCGGTCCGCACGGCCGGCGGGAGATCGTGCCGCTCGAGCTGGCGCGCGAGCCCGGCCGCGAACAGCGCCTGCTGCCAGGACCAGATGACCGTACCATGATAGGCGTTGCGGCTGAACAGCTTCTGCTGCGCGGGCGAGCAGAACACCGGGTTGGCGACTACCATGCCGACGCCGGTCAGCAGCCCCGCGGGGAACGGACGCATCGCAACGGATACGATGCGGTCGAGTGCTTGCGGCTCGGGGTTCGCGAACAGGAGCAGAAATCCCTCATCGGAATGCATGACCGGGATAGGCTCACCGGATGCGGCAAGCGACAGCGCATGAAAACGCAAGGGCCCGGAGCTCAGCGCAGCGAGAGCCGCCTGTGAGGAAACGCCCTGCGAGTCAGCATAGATCTCGATGGCATTGGCGGCGACCGGGTGGCTCAGGGTCACATCGAAGAGCGGCGGAGCGTGTTTGCGCCAGCTAACCGCCATCTGCGCGGCACCGGAGAGCAGCCTGCGATCGGCCGCCGTCAGGTACGCCGACAGAAGCCCGCTGTCCAACAGCCGGGCGGCCGCATCCAGTGCCGCTGGAACCAACACCGCATCGACATCGTATGGATACCGGCCACCGCCGAGCCCGGTGCCGCTGTCGCGCCAGTCTCCGACGGGTACGCCAGGCTTCAGGCCGATGAGGTGCGCGACTGCAGGCGCTGTGGCAAACGCCACCGCGCCTTGCACCACGTACCGCAGATTCCTCACCAACGCAGCACCACGCGCACCCCGCCGCTCGAGCGGGCCGCCGACGGGCGCAGCCAGGAAGGCCGTAGAGCGGGCTTGCGCCCCGGGCCGGAGCAGCCAAGCCGCGGCTACGGGCGCGAGCAGATAGTCTTCGTCGATCATCTTGTAGTCGTACACCGGCTCGGCCGAGTGCGACCCGTCACGCAGATGATCGAGCACGGCCTGCTCGCCGATATCCTCCTCGTGCGCCACTTCCCCGCGGGGTGAGAGGCGGGCGAGGACAGAGTCGAGGCCCGCCTCGAGCGCAGCCGGACTCAGTACCGGCATGAGCAATCGGAGACTCATCAGCGTGTCGCGGCCGAAATAGGTATCGAACCGCCACGAGCCGGCGAGGAGCTTCTCTCGATAGGCGAGAAACGTCAGCGTTTGACGGGCCGCGAGCTCTCCTGCAGATGGGTCGCGCAGCAGGTCGCGGCCGGCGAGCGGGACGAGCGGCATCTCACCCGTGAGACCGATGATCCGCAGGCCGATCCTGCCGTCGGAACCCGCGAGGATCCGCTTGCCGCGCACACGGCCGTCCAATACCTCGATCTGCAGGCGATACCCGGCCGCACCATCGAGCCGATCGCGCGCCCACGTGAGCGTACGACCATTGATGGAGGGAGATACACCGATCCCTTCGGGGGCGGTTCCCGTCGAGGCATAGTCGCGTAAGACGCGTACGTTGGAAAGCGCCGCACCGTGAACGTCGAGCTCGGCAACCGCGAGCGTGGCCTCAGCCGACATGCCGTACAACGCCCGGCCACGCTCATCCTGCGCGTGAACCGGTTGCGGCTCGCCGCGAATCGCCCACGCTGCGTGACCCGCCTGGTGCGTGAACCAGAGCCCGACACCGCTGTTACCCGCGGGAAAGACCATGAGAATGCGCGGCTGGGGCCCCGAGCGAAGCACCAGGTGCGCCGCGACGGGGCCCTCGCGCAGGAAGTAGTTGAGAACTCTGCCTTCCCGCACCTGGAATGTGAGCCGCGACTGCTGCGCTGGCGCTGCAGGTGCGACCGCAACGAAGAAGAAGACGAGGATGCACGCCGCGGCAGATCGCAGCATCAGCGAGGCTCGATGATGACCCATGGGTGCGAGCGTCCTCCGCCGGCTTGTGGCGAATCGCCGACTTTATAGCCTGTCCTCCTGCCGCCGTCACGCCCGGCGGCACTCTCCATGATCCACCCGTGCCGATTCCCGCCTCTTTGAAATTTTCGTTCGATCCCGAATAGCGGTGTTCTCGGGCTCAAACGTCTACATCCAGGATGACCGCTCGATCCGTACCGGTCGGTTCGGGGAATTGCGCCGCCCGCAGGCTCCGCCCAGGCTGGGCGCCGCGGACGTTGCGATCGCACAACAACCGCTTCCGGACGAGGGTGATCACTTCACTGGGTCTCGCTGCCTGTTGCAGGCGGCACTTCCTTCTGGGGGAACTTGCATGAGAGTCAAAGACAAGAAGGCGCCCCGCTGGGGCGTGCATCCGGCCCG
>Ga0134126_10003261_pt1 | contig 20332 bp, 16 predicted proteins | sample KB31752_FD_96881 | JGI IMG/M metagenome (GOLD analysis project Ga0134126, IMG submission 96881) | Terrestrial soil microbial communities with excess Nitrogen fertilizer from Kellogg Biological Station, Michigan, USA - KB3-175-2 | ecosystem: Environmental > Terrestrial > Soil > Unclassified ... | reverse complement strand
GCAGGATGTTCTAGACATCCTGGAGGAGCTGAAGTTCGAGAACGTGCATTTTGTGGGGCACTCCGTCAGTTCCATGGTGGGAGCTCTGGCATCGATCCAGCAGCCCGATCGGTTCGCTACCCTCACGATGATTGGCCCTTCCGCCTCGTACATCAACGACGGGGACTATCACGGAGGATTCGAGCGGGCGGATATTGAAGCCTTGTTGGAATCTCTTGAAAGCAATTACATTGCCTGGTCCGCCATGATGGCTCCGCTGATCATGGGTAACGCCGACCGTCCAGAACTTGCCCAGGAATTGGAAGCCAGCTTCTGCCGGATGGACCCGTTGATTGCGCATCATTTTGCCCGGGTGACGTTTCTCTCCGACAACCGTGTCGACCTGCCTTTTGTGAAAACCAGAACTTTGATATTGCAATGCCAGAAGGATGCAATCGCGGATAGGCAGGTGGGAGAATATGTGCACGGGCGCCTGCCGAGGAGCGAATTCGTGGTGTTGGATGCCACCGGCCATTGCCCGCACATGAGTGCTCCCAAGGAAGTAGCCCTGGCGATCAAACGTTTCCTCCCCTGATGCTCCCAACTGGTGCACAGTTCGCTTCTCTTGCAGAGCACGCCCCGGTCGGCTTTGTCGTAGCCGATCGAGGCGGCAGCATCCGCTTTGCCAACGAAGAATTCGGCCGGCTGATCGGCCACGATCCCGCAAGCACGATTGGGAAAACTCTTCAGGACTACCTGCCGCCGGGCGTCAAAATGTTCTACGAAAACCAGTTGGTTCCCATGCTGCACCTGCGGGGCTTCATACGGGAGATCTCGCTGGAATTGCTGGGAAGCGACGGCAGGCGCACTCCGGTCTTCATCAACGCCGCTCTGCATGGCGGCGATGAGGGCAATTCGGAGCTGATCCTGATTTCTGTTTTCGAAGCGCAGCAGCGCCGCGCGTATGAGAAAGAGCTGCTGCGTGCACGGAGAGAATTCGAGCAGTTGGCAGAAGTTGTGCGGCGCTCTTCCGATGCGATTCTGCGCATCAGCCCGGATGGCCGTATTGAAAGCTGGAATACAGGCGCGGAGCAGATCTTTGCGTACTCCGAGCGGGAGGCGCTTGGCAAGGCCTTTGCCGAGCTTTTCGAGGCGGCCGCTGCTGCGCATCTTGATGCTGCACTGGTGCAACTAGGAAAGGGAATCGATCTAGGGCTTGAGGCGGTTGGGATTCGCAAAGACCGGCGGCGCGTGGAACTGTCTGTGAGCCTGACCCCGCATCTGGATGCACCGGGCGTGCTGGTTGCGTTCTCAGCGGTGATCCGCGACATTACTTCTCGCAAACAGGCGCAGCGCGCCCTGCTACAGAACGAAAAGCTGGCTTCCGTGGGCCGTCTCGCCAGTTCCATCGCGCATGAGATCAACAATCCGCTGGAAGCGGTGACGAACCTGCTTTATCTTCTCGAATGCCAGGTTGAAGGCGAGGAAATTAAGAGGTTGGTAGAAACGGCGCAAGCCGAGCTTGCACGGGTTTCGCACATTGCCACACACACCCTGCGGTTTCACAAACAGAGCAGTGCCAGAACGGTGGTGAACCTGGGGGCATTGGCCGACTCCGTCTTAAGCCTGTACCACGCTCGCCTGGAGAATTCTGCCATCGCCATCGTCAACGACAGTTCTGCCGCTTCGCCTCTTTTCTGTTTTGAAGGGGAACTCCGGCAGATCCTGATGAACCTGGTTTCGAATGCGTTCGACGCGATGCGGGCAGGCGGACGGCTGAGCCTGCGGGTTCGGGACGTGACGCTTTGGCGATCGGGGGCGGCGGGAATCCGGGTAACGATCGCCGATACCGGCACCGGGATGGACCGGGAGACGCTTGGCCGCATCTTTGAGCCGTTCTTCTCCACCAAGGGTATCGGCGGCACCGGCTTGGGCCTTTGGATTACGAAGGACCTGGTGGCAAAGAATGGCGGGACCATCCGTGTGCGCAGCAACAACAAGCCGGGATGCCGTGGCACCGTGGTGACTGTGTTGTTTCCGCACACGTCGGAATGAGAGTTGGCTCGTGAGTGGTTCTCGACTTTGAGTGGCTAGATGAGATTCATGATCCGGTGGGCGTGCTTCCGCCCGGATTATGCCAGCCGCCGCCGTCTGCAATAAGTGCATCCGCCTGTTTCGGCCCCCAGGAGTGGCGTTTGTATGGGCGAACCCTGGGATGATGCCTGAGTACCTGATCGACCACCGTCCACGCGGCTTCTACCGCGTCCTCGCGCGTAAACAGTCCACCGTCGCCCTTCATGGCGTCTCCCAGCAACCGCTCGTACGGGGTGTGTTCTCCAGGCTGTTGTTCCAGCAAATAGAGTTCGCGCTGCTCGCCGATGAACTCCTCCCCCGCGAGCTTGACGCGGGCCGCGAGCCCGATCTCTGCGTTCGGCGAGAGCCGAAAGCGAAGGTAATTGCCCTGGCCCGGGGCCGATGCCGCGTCCGCGAAAAGATTCTGCGGAGGAGGCTTCAGTTCCACCAGAACTTCAGTGGCCGTCTCCGGCAGAAACTTGCCGGAGCGCAGATACCACGGGACACCATTCCAGCGCCAGGAGTCGATAAAGAGCCGAAGCGCACAATAGGTCTCGACGTCGGAGTTTCGGGCTACGTCCTTCTCCTGACGGTAGCCGGCATATTGACCGCGCACCATGTCGTTGGGTTTCAGAGGACGCATCGCCTTGAACACGGTGGCCTTCTCCGTCTGCACGGCTCCAAAATTCCGGCCGGCAGGCGGTTCCATGGCAAGCAGAGCCACAATCTGAAAAAGATGATTCTGGATGACGTCGCGCAAGCACCCGGCGGACTCGTAAAACGCGCCGCGCGTTCCCACGCCGAAGCTTTCAGACAAGGTGATCTGGACACTAGAGATGTAATTGCGGTTCCAGATTGGTTCAAGAAACGAATTGGCGAAGCGGAAGTAGAGGATATTCATGATCGCTTCTTTGCCGAGGAAGTGATCGATGCGAAAGATTGAATCTTCAGGAAAAGCCGACCGGGCGACACGATTCAGTTCGCGAGCGGAAGCGAGGTCGCGGCCAAAGGGCTTCTCGACGATCACGCGCGCATTCTCGGCTAACTGCGCGGCACTGAGCCTTTGGATCACGGTGCCAAAGAGCGATGGCGGAATGGCGAGATAATGGGCGGGGCGCCGGGCTTTACCGAGAGCTTGCTTGATGGCAGCAAACGTGGCGGAGTCGTTGTAGTCCCCACTTACATATTTGAGAAGCGATAGAAGATGACGGAATGCCTGCTTGTTATCGATTCCTCCCGCGTGTTCGATGCTGTGGGTGACGCGTTTGTGCAGGCGCTCGAGACTCCAATTGGGAAATGCGACTCCGATCACGGGAACATTGAGGGTCCCGTGTTTCACCATCGCGTAGAGTGCGGGGAAGATCATCTTGTGGGCGAGATCGCCTGTTACGCCATAAACCACAAGAGCATCGGATTGAGCGGTGCGCATCAGGCGTCCTCCTTTTTTGGGCGGCCGTGCAGGAAAGGCGCCGGCCCTGGATCGCAATCCCGATCATAGCTTGGAGCACGCGGCGGTGCTCAAGGGGACGCGCCACGCCCCACCCGATCAAACTCCGCTTATTGGCCGGTAAAGATGCCCCACAGCATGAAGATGGTTATACCGATGACGATGATGCTGGTGGTCCAGGCGATCCAGTTCCAGAGGCGTGAGTTGCGATGCTCTCCCATGAGGTCTTTGCGGTTGATGAGCATGAGCATGAGGATGATCACGACCGGCAGCAGGACGCCGTTGAGAACCTGCGACCATACGGCGAATTTCATGAGCAGCGCGTCGGGGAGCAGCAGGACGGTGAAGGCGCCGCCGGCGATCAACAGGGTGTAGAGCCAGTAGAAGAACGGCGCCTCGCGGAAGCTCTTGTCGACCCCGGAATCGAAGCCCAGGCCTTCGCACACGGTGTATGCGGTGGAGAGAGGCAGGATGGAGGCGGCGAAGACGCTGGCGTTGAACAGGCCGAAGGCGAAGAGGATGAATGCATAATCTCCGGCCAGAGGGCGCATGGCTTCGGCTGCGTCGGACGCTACCTGGATGGCGCCCATTCCGTGCACGTATAAGGTGGCGGCGCAGGCCACGATGATGAACCATGCCACCAGATCGGTGAAGAAGCTGCCCACAATCACATCGAGGCGGGACGCCGCGTAATCCTTGACCCGGATGCCTTTCTCCACGATGGACGATTGCAGGTAGAACTGCATCCACGGCGCGATGGTGGTGCCGACCAGGCCGATGACCATGTAGATGTAACTGCTGTCGTGCCACACAGACGGCGCTGGCAGCTTGACGGTGGCGAGCATGGCATTGTGCCAGTCGGGCTGCGAGAGCACGCCGGTAAAAATGTAAGTGATGTAGACCAGAGAGGCGAGAAGGAACACCTTCTCTGTGGTTTTGTAGTTGCCCTTGACCACCAGGATCCACACCAATGCGGCGCAGATGGGCACGGAGAGGAACTTGGTCACGTGGAACAGGTGGAGCGAGCCCGCGACGCCGATGAATTCGGTCACGACGTTGGTGTAGTTGACGAACACCAGCAGCAGCATCAGGACGAACGTGAGGCGCAGACCGAATTCCTCACGGATGAGGTCGCTCAAGCCCTTGCCTGTGACCACGCCCATGCGGGCGCACATCTCCTGCACGACGATCAGGGCGATGGTGATGGGGATAATGGTCCAGAGCAGCGTGTAGCCGAATTTTGCGCCGGCCTGGGAGTAGGTGACGATGCCGCCCGCGTCATTGTCGACATTGGCTGTGATGAATCCGGGGCCGAGAACGGCCAGAAAGAGCAGTATCCGGGTTCGCCAACGCCTCATCATGGGCTCGGGTTCCTATGGTGGATTCATCTGGTTCCTCAAAGACCATAACAGGGGACGGGCAACAGCGAACAGGGACATGGGATCAGGGAAGGGATGAGGGAAGGGATTTGGAAGTGCGGCGGTCGTCAAGTAGCAAAGGGGCAGAGTGACAGAATCATGAAGTGACGGCGGGATGGTGGAGTATGGAGCAGGAGGGAACGGTGCAAGACATGCGGAGGCATGAGGAAACGAGTTTCGAGGTGGTGGTGCATGCGCCGTATGCTGAGGCGGCGACGCTGTTCGGGCCGGAGGGCGAGCGGGCATGGGCGGGCGAGGACTGGGATCCGCGGTTTATCTATCCGCAGCCTGGGCGCGACGAGCAGGGCGCTGTGTTCACGATTCAGCACGGGCCGTTCGAGGCGGTCTGGGTCATTGCGCGGCACGACGTGGAGGCGCGGCAGTTTCAGTATGCGTACGTAATCGCCGGCATCATGGTTTGTACGATTGACGTGGAGTTTACGCCGTTGCATGCGGGCACGACCAAGGTGCATGTGACCTATGCACGCACGGCGCTGACTGCTGAGGGGGACGGGCATGTAGCCGCCATGGCGGATGGGGACAGGAAGGCCGGGGCAGAGTGGCAGGCAGCGATCGATGAATATTTAGCGGGAAAGCGAGCGGGCGTGGAGCAGAACTAAGCGGGGGAGCGCGCCCTGTGTGGCGGATAATCACGGGCGGGGTTCGAGGCGGGGCTATGATGTGAGGCGGCGCCGAACCGGCGGCTGCACAGTTGGTTATGGGTCGGATGCAGATTCCCTGCGGCGATGACACAGCAGAAAAGCAAAGGCGAAGGCAAAAACAAAAGAGCAACAGGAGGCGCGCGATGAGCGGAGCGGGTGAAGGGATGGATCGGCGGAAGTTGCTGGGCGGGATGGTATCGGCGGGGGCTGTGCTGGGGTTGGGCGCGGCGTCAAAAGCGGCGAGCGCGCAGGGTGCCACGGCCGGTTTGGAAGAGAACGCGGCGCCGGCGAGCCTTCTGAAGCTGGCTCGGTTGCGCAGCTACAAGGCGCGGCGATCTTCGAGTTGGGATCGCAGCGGTGGGAACGGCGATGCCGTCCCGGTGGCGGCCGGAGGAACGGCGACGATTCTCGACGTGCAGGGCGCGGGCGTAGTGACCCACATCTGGTTCACGATTGCGTCGGACGATGCGCATCACCTGAAGAATCTGGTGCTGCGCATGTGGTGGGATGGGGAGAGTTCGCCGTCGGTGGAGGCGCCGATTGGGGATTTCTTCGGCCTCACCCTGGGCGAGTATTTCACGTATCAGTCGGCGCTGACGACGGTAGCTCCGGTGAAGGCGCTGAATTGCTATTTCGAGATGCCGTTTGCGAATGGTGCCAAGATTACGGTTACGAACCAGGGCAAGCAGAAAACCAACGCGCTGTATTACGCGGCAGACTACGTGACGCTGCCAGCGCTTCCGCAAGATGTGGGGCGGTTTCATGCGCAGTATCGCCAGGCGGCTCCGGCAAAAGGCTGGTCAGACGACTGGAAAAACAATTGGGACAAGGGCGTCGGCGACAAGAAGAATCTGAGTGGGGAAGGGAATTACGTCTTCATGGAGGCGACCGGGCGCGGGCACTTCGTAGGCGTGACGCACGGCGTGGTGCAGAACCAGGACGAGTGGTTTGGCGAAGGCGACGACATGATCTTCATCGACGGCGATACGCAGCCAACGATCAACGGGACCGGCACGGAGGACTACTACAACGGCGCGTGGGATTTCGGGCTGCAGTCGTTCGGGTATATGCACAATGGGGCGCCGTACATGGTGGATCCGGAGCGGATTGGCGGGCGCTACTGCCTTTACCGGTGGCATATCGAAAGCCCGATCACGTTCGAGAAGTCGATTCGCGTGACGATGGAGCACGGGCATGCGAATCACCGGTCGGATAATTTCTACACTGTGGCGTACTGGTACCAGACCGAGCCGCATGCGGCGTTTCCCGCGCTGCCGGCGCCAGAGGAGCGAATTCCGCGGCTGTTTGCGGTGGGCGGACCGGGGGCGGAGAAACCTGGGACTGGCGAGTAGGCACTGCGATAGAGTGGAGGCGTGACCAACACGCTCATCCTGATCACGCTGCTGGTGAAGCTGGGCGTGGCTGCGTCGGTGGCGAGCGCGCTGGCGCGTGCGCGGACGTTTCAGCGCCTGCTGTTTGCCGAGCGGCGCACCCGCGGGCAGACGATCGCGCTGCTGGCGTTTTTCCTGGTGCCGCTCACGCTTGGTGTGTGGGTGCGTACGGTGGTGCCCAACTTCCTGGCCGCGGACATTTCCTTCGAGACCGTGATCCTGCTTGGCCTGCTGGTGGGCCCGAGCTGGGCGATGCTCAGCGGAGTTGTGCTGTCTGTTCCGGCGATGGTGCACCACGAGTACCTGTCGCTGCCGTTCAACGCGGCCCTGGGGCTTGCGGCGGGCACCATGAGCCGCTTCATCGTGAGGGAAGAGATCTGGGATTTCACGCCGTTCATCGATCTGAGCTTGTATCGCTGGATCCGGCGCAACCTGCGCCAGCCACGCATCGACCGGCAGTTCCTGATGCTGTTCATGATCGTGGTACTCGAGATTGTGCGAGAGTCGTTGCGGCAGGCATATCCGGGGCGGCTGTTCGCCCTGCGATCGAATTCCTGGGGCCTGCAGGTGCTGGTGTGGCTTACCGCGCCTGTCGTGGTGGGCATTGCGCTGAAGGTATGGAACGCGCTGCGCCTGGAGTTGAAGCTCAAGGCACAGGAGCGGCTGCTGCTCGAAGCGCGGTTGGATGCGCTGCAGAGGCAGATCAATCCGCATTTTCTGTTCAACACGCTGAACTCCATCGCCAGCCTGGTGCGGGTGAAGCCGGAGATGGCGCGCACCATGACTGTGAAGCTGGCAAACATTCTGCGCGCGCTCTTGAAGGAGCACGACTCGTACGTTCCGCTGAGCCAGGAGCTGCGGTTCACAGACGATTACCTGGACATCGAAGTGGTTCGCTTTGGAGCGGACAAGCTGCGCGTTGAGAAGGATATCGATCCGCAAACGCTTGACGTGCTGGTGCCCAGCATCCTGCTGCAGCCGCTGATTGAAAACAGCATCAAGCATGGGCTTGAGCCGCGTATCCATGGGGGAACCGTGACGCTGAGCAGCCGGATGAACGGCGGGCGGGTGATGATCGAGGTGGCGGACGACGGAGTCGGGATGGTGCAGCAGCCGGAAACAGCGCTGAAGCGAACCGGCAATGGCATTGGGATGAAAAACGTGCGCGAGCGGCTCGAGGTGCTGTACGGACCGGAGGCGCTGTTCACGGTTGTCAGCAACCCAGGGCGGGGAACGCGCGTCTCCATCGAGTTGCCGGCGCATATAGCATCGCCCACAAGCTGACAGCAGGATCGCGACCGCAGGGAAGGAAAGGGAGGCGAGTAGATGACAAATCAGTCGCACACGCCGCAGTCGGTGGTGCATTTCGAGAAGATTGGCCAGATCGCGATGACCGTGGAAGACCTGGCGCGTGCGAAGGATTTCTACCAGAACACGCTGGGAATGCGGTTCCTGTTTGATGCCGGGCACTTGGTGTTCTTCCAGTGTGGAGACATCCGGCTGATGGTGTCGGAAGGCAAGCGTGCGGAGAGCGCGCGTCCGCACGGAGATACGGTCGTCTATTTCAAGGTGGAGGACCTGCAGGCGGTGTACGCCGATCTGGCGGGGCGCGGGGTGGCGTTTCTTGAGGCGCCGCACCTGATCGCGACGATGCCCGACCACGATTTGTGGATGGCATTCCTGAAGGATCCGGACGGGAACGTGCTCGGAGTAATGTGCGAGGTGCCGCGGCCTGACCGGCCGGAGTTCATGCCGGGAGCCTAGCCTGCGCTGGCTGCTGAGCCGGCGGGTGCCTGGACCTTTTCTTCGGCCGGCTTGGTACGGGCGAGTTTGTTGCGGTGATCCTTGAGCCAGGCGGCGTATTCTTCCTGGACCGTTCGGCCCGCGGTTTGGAATTTGCGCTCGCCGCGTCGCATGCAATTGAGGAATTCGGTGTATTCGTCGTTGCTGCACTCTGGCATCCGTCCGGATTCGGGCTCCGGCTCGCTTGCGCGGGGAGTTTTCGCGCCTTCGAAGAGCCACTTTACTTCAAATGGCGCCAAGGCCGGAACGGCGTACTGGAGCAATCTGAACACGGGCACCTCATGGCGGCACACGACCATGCCGACGAGTCCAGCGACGCAGGCGCAGTGACTGATGAATACCATCGGCAGCGACATGGAAAGGCCGACTTTCTGCTCGGAAAGGAGTCTTGCCTTGACGATCAGAAAGAGCAGGAAGATGTGATAGGAGAGCAAAAGCGGGATGTACGGAGTGGCCGGAGTTTCGGGCAGGAATGCAGCCAGCAGATATCCGAGACCTGAGCCGAGCGCATAAGCGATGATTTTCAAGAACATGGCCCGCTTCCTTCTTACGGCAGATGGAGTGACGCTTTTCAGTGCGTCCATTTGCCAGCCTGTTTGTATCAGAGGGGAAAAGGGATACTCAATGGCGGAAACGGGGTAGAAAGGGAGATTTCGGCCTCTGAGAACGGGGCAAAGGCATGGTTTAGGGGTGAAGGAGCACGAGACCGGGTAGGAACAAGGGGTTATTGGACTGGTAACTGCATTGCGGTGCAGGCGGGCCAGAGTGGCTGTATTCTCATTGCATGGTCCGCTTCACGGTGCTGGCGTCGGGGTCAAAGGGCAACAGCACGGTTGTCACGGGTGGACACACTCGCATCCTGGTGGATGCGGGGCTGAGCTGCCGGGAGCTGTTCCGGCGGATGGCGCTGGCCGGGGAGGATCCGGCGACGCTGGACGCCGTTATCATCACGCACGAGCACCAGGACCATATCAACGGGCTTGCGGTTACGGCGCGGAAGCTGGGCATTCCTGTGTACTTCACCGAGGCAACGCACCGGGCCTGGGTGCGCTGGCTGACGCCGCGGCGGCAGATGACTTACGCGCAATGGCTGGAGCAGTGTCGCAAGCAGGCGGCGGAGCGGCAGGCCGAAGCGCAGGCTGCCGAGTGCGGCTGCGACGACGCGGAAACCGAAACTGCGGCCGACTTTGATCCCGTCATTTCGGCCGAAGCGGCCGCGGTAGAGGCGTCGCCGGCGGGCGCAACGCCGAAGGCCCCGGACGCCAGGATCGCCAGGGAAAAGCCCGATCCCTCGTGGCTGCCGGCGGTGGAGTTCTTCGAGGCGGGACGGCCGTTCCGCATCGGCGACATTGCGGTGAGCCCGTTTACGATTCCGCACGATGCGTCGGATCCGGTGGGGTTCGTGTTTGAGGCGGAGGGCGCGCGTATGGCGCTGGCCACCGACCTGGGATATATGCCCCCGAATGTGAAAGCGCAGTTGAAAAAACTGGATCTCCTGATGCTCGAGTCGAATCATGATCTGGAGATGCTGCGCGATGGGCCTTATCCCTGGCAAGTGAAGCAGCGGGTACTGTCGCGGGTTGGGCATCTTTCGAATGACACCGCGGCAGACTTCCTGGAGTCGGCCTACGACGGGCAGGCGACGTACGTGATTCTGGGTCATTTATCGGAGAGCAATAATCTTCCCGAACTGGCCCGGGTTGCTGCGGAAAGGGCTTTGAGCAACCACGCAAGCCTGCTGGCAAATCGCCTGGTACTCGCGGCACAGGATGAGCCACTCTCCCCTATCCATCTATCGTGAAACAAGTTACAATGGAGTAGCACGGGCATCACTCCGGGTTGCGAGGGAACGGGCGTAAGACGCATCTTTGGCTGAGGGCCACGATTTGCTAATCGGGGGCATCGTAAGCGGGGGGCGAAACTTGCCGCACACCGCGCCGGTTGGGGCGGGGAAGCGAATTCTTTCATAAGGTGAGTGATACGTATGGCAAGAACCCGGTGCAATGATCATGTAGTTGGCGCGATCCTTGCGAGTTGGCGGTATGACATTTCAGGCATCTCGCCCGAGATGCGCAAGGATTATGAGCAACACTTTGCCGATTGCACGCACTGCCGTGGACGGCTGCAGTTTCACCGCAGCCTCGATGCCACGCTGGCGGCGCTGACCTCCCTTGCGGTGATCTTCTTTCTCTTTGCGCTCGCAGTCCTGAAGCACGTTCCTCCCGTGGAGCACATGGCGGCGAATGTATTCGGCCTCGACCTTGTCGACGCGTATCACATGCTGTTTTCGGCCGGCATCGCGGGGTTGATCTTCTCAGTGATTGCCCTTGCCCTGGTGATGACCGCGACCCCGGCGCCGAAGTATCTGAGCGGGATTGCGGCGGAACGTGCGAAGTCGATAGAGGAGCATCTTCCGGCGGCGATCCGCTCGCTGCGTTCCCGTCCCTGAGCTTTATACCGTGGTGAAACAAAGGCCTCCCTGCGCGGGAGGCCTTTGTGCATCGCGTGAAACTGCGAGTTAACCCACGCAATTGGCCGTGGTCCGCGCGGACGCTGGAACCGGCGAACGGGTTCAAGCGTAATTGCAGGCAATGACGCGAATTTCGGTGTTGCTCGTTTCTGTGTCGCCGGTGCTCGCGACCGCGATGTTGTGTGCCCAGGCCAAAGATGCGCCCAGCGCGGAAACGATCATGGCGCGTGTCGCCTCCAACCAGGATCATGCCGAAGCCGAGCGTGCGCATTACGTCTACGTGCAACATGCCCGGATGGCTTCACGCAGGGGTTCGACGGTGCAGTGCGAAGAGTTGACGGACTACCGGATTACGCCTTCGGCGGAAGGGTTTCACGAGGAACTGCTCAAGCTGGACGGCCGGTTGCGTGTGAAAGGCAAGTACGAGAGCTATAACGCCCTGTTACCCGACGACGATGGGGCAAAGACACCGAACGATCATGAATCCGTGTCGGTCACGATCGGGAGCGAAAACGCTGATCGAGACATTGTGGAGCACATGCGGAAGAACCTGATGCTGGACAAGTCGAAAGACGGCATTAACGCGCACCTGTTTCCGCTTACGACGAAAGAGCAGAGCGTCTATGCGTTTCGGCTTCAGGGGCGCGAGCGCCTGAACGGCCACGACGTGTACCACGTGACGTTCCGGCCGAAAGACAAGCAGGACTACGGCTGGAAGGGAAACGCGTATATCGATGTGGAAGCATATCAGCCTGTGCTGGTGACGACGGAGATGGCGCGCAAGATCCCCTTTGCGGTGCGGACTCTGCTGGGCACCAATCTACCGGGCCTGGGATTCACGGTAGTCTATTCGCCGCAGGCCGATGGAGTATGGTTTCCGGCCACGTTTTCAACCGAGTTCAAGATTCACGTGCTCTATTTCTTTCATCGCGACATCACGCTCAACGCGGAGAATCGCGACTTTGAGAAGACCCATGTGACGTCGAAGATGCTGGACGGTGTTACGCCGGTCGATCCGCAGCAGTGACGAAGGCGAAGCGGGACCGATGGACGGGGAAACTGCAGACACAGATCTCCTGACGTCCTCGCGAAGGACAGTACCCCCGCTTTTCGCACATATATGCGAAAAACGCGTAAATCTCGATCCGCTGTAAGCTGCTGATCCCGTAGCAGCTTGCGCCATACAGCGAAATCCCAGGGGGCAGGGCACAGGTTCGAAGGGAAAAAGGGAAAACGCCCCTTGAGCGGCCATCTCCAGGGGCGCTGCCGTCTATTTTGCTTGGGGTATGCGGATGTCGCCGCCGGTCATTTCCTTCGGCAATCCGAGATCGAGCAGGTTGAGCAGGGTGGGACTGATGTCGCGCAGGCTGCCGTCGGTGCGCAGGCGATAGCGGTCGCCGTCCTCGGCCACGTAGATCATGGGCACGGGATTAGTGGTGTGCGCGGTGTGCGGGCCGCCGCTGACCGGGTCTACCATGAGTTCGGCGTTGCCGTGGTCGGCGGTGATGAGCCATGCGCCGTTGCGCTCGCGAACCGCTTTGTGGATGCGGGCAAGCTGCGCGTCGACGGCCTCGACTGCCTTGATGGTGGGCTCGAGTTTACCGGAGTGCCCGACCATGTCGGCGTTGGCGAAGTTGACCACGATGAGGTCGAATGCGGTGTCGTTGACTGCTTTGACGACGGTGTCGCCGATGGCCTCGGCCTTCATTTCGGGCGCGAGGTCATAAGTGGCAACCTTGAGCGACTGAATCATCTGGCGGTCTTCGCCGGGGAAGGGCTTCTCGATACCGCCGTTGAAAAAGTAGGTGACGTGCGCGAACTTCTCCGTCTCCGCGACTCGCAGGTTGCGCAGTTGATGCGCGGAGAGGATGTTGGCGAGGATGTTGTCCATCGACTCGGGGAGAATGACCAGCGGCAGCTCGTAGAGCTTGTCGTACTGCGTCATGCAGACGTAGTGCAGGCCCTTGGGGATTTCGTTCCGCGGAATGATCTCGTCGAGCGATTCCCACGCGTCGAGGTCGCGGCCGCCGTTTTTGTTCAGGCCGCTTTCGCGGGCGAGCACGCGCGTGATCTGGCGGGCACGGTCAGCGCGGAAGTTGAAGTTGATGCAGACGTCCTCGTCGCGGATGATGCCGACGGGCTTGCCGGCGGCATCGGTGACTACGAAGGGGACGAGGAACTCGTCGGTGACGCCGTTGTTGTAGTTCTCCTTGATGCGCGCGACGGGATCGGGATAGGCGCCGCCCTCGGCCTTGCCGTTGACCATGGCGTCAAATGCCTTGCGCTCGCGCTCCCAGCGCTTATCGCGGTCCATGGCGTAATAGCGGCCACTGATGGAGGCGACTTTGCCTACGCCATATTCGCGCATTTTCTGCTCGAGCTTGGCGACGTATTCGGCGCCGGACGTGGGCAGGGTATCGCGGCCGTCCATGAAGGCGTGGACGAAGACGCGGTCGAGCTTGTATTCGCGGGCGATGCGGAGCAGGGCGTAGAGGTGTTCCTGGTGCGAGTGCACGCCGCCGTCGGAAAGCAGGCCGAAGAGATGAAGCTGGCGTCCGCCTTCGCGTGCGCGCTGCATGGCGTTCACGATGGAGGGGTTGGTTGCGAACTCGCCGCTGGCGATCTGCATGTCGATGCGGGTGATGTCCATTTGCACGATGCGGCCGGCGCCGATGTTGAGGTGGCCGACTTCGCTGTTGCCCATCTGTCCGTCGGGAAGGCCGACAAAGTGCTCCGAGGCGCGGATCAGGGTGTTGGGATAGTCGCGCAGGAGCTTGTCGTATTCAGGCTTGCGGGCGAGGGCAATGGCGTTGTTGGCGGTTTCGGCGCGGTAGCCCCATCCATCGAGGATGGTGAGGACGAGAGGACGTTTGGACACGAACAGATACCTCGGCACGGGCAGGATGACGACCTTCTCAGGATAACAACCTGCACGTGCGTAGAAGTGTAGCCGCCATCACAAACGGTTGGGCTGTTCGCGGGCGCATCGAGCGGTCGAACGAGCGGGCACGTTGCGCCCGTCTGGGTGTCACTCGATCCACTTCTTCGACGATCGGGCGCGCGGATCCGTCTCTATATCGATCTGCCTGTGGTTCGATGGTTCTCCGACAAAGCCATCCCACGAAAAGGCGTGCACGAAGCCGGCCTTTGCGCGATCGATCCGGAGAGCGCAATATCGATCGACTGCCTCACTGAATGAGTCGAAGGCTCCGGGCGGCGACGAATAGCCCGGGTCAAGCGTCACTTTGCCGGTTTCGGTATTCAGCCATCCGTGCCTTTCCTGAACGACGCTGCTCTGGGCTGCGTCACCTTGCAGAGATAGGAAAACGACGTAGAATTCCACCATCCCATCGGCGCGGATGGGGTCACTTGTCTTGAAAAGTACGTTTTGCATTCGTTTATCTGTCCGTCTGGTCGTAAATGGCCGCAGGGCACGCGACTCGAACACAAATCCGAGGGATTCAGGGTCAAGTTGGTGCGGCGGGTTGGGGAATAGGCGGGCTGGAACTTGCCAGGATGTCCAACTGGTTCCAACCTCCCTATGCTGGCAGGCCGAGGCGATTCCGAGTAGGTGGTTTTACGGTGATTTAACCGTTGAGCCGGAGAACGCCTTTGTTTGCTTGCGGATCACGCTCTGTGCCGGAGGAGTGTGACAAGGCGCGCAACAATGCGACCGGACAGATTCCCTGTCGATTTCATTGAATCGGTCCGGGACGGAGGCTAGAATCCAGGTGTCGTGGACAACAGAGAAACCGCACGGGATCCATCGCCGGACGCCTGGCTTGCGGGCGATCCCCGGTGGCTGCTTGTCCAGCGAATCGTCGCCAGTCCCGGCTTTGTCAATTCGCAGCGCCTTTCCGCGTTCCTGCTGTATGTCAGCAGGCAATTCCTCGACGGGAAAGGCGGCGACCTGAATGAACGCTTGATCGGAGAGGCGGTATTCGAGCGGTCGCCGGACTACGATCCTCGCGATGACAACATCGTGCGCTCGCACGCCAGCCGCCTTCGTGCCCGGCTGGAGGACTATTTCGAGCGAGAGGGCGCTGCGGAGACGATAAGGGTGCGCATTCCGCGGGGAAGCTATGCGCCGATTTTCGAGGATGCGGAATCGTCCGTCCAGCCGCTGGATTCAGCTACGAGTGGGTTAGCCGAGGAGCAAGGGACTTCAGCGAGGCCTTTCGGTTCGCCGTTGAAACTCACGCTGTGGGTGGTTGCCGGGGTGATTTTGCTGGCCGTGATTGCAACCTCCGCGGCGATCCGCAGTCGCAGGAATTCAGGGCTGCAATCTCCTTCGCACAAGCTGTGGTCGCAGATGTTCCGTCCGGAGCAAGAGACCTTAATCGTTCCCGCGGACAGCAGCCTGGTGATTGCCCGGCTGCTGTCAGGCAACCAGATTCCCCTGGCGACCTATGTCGATGGCCGCTATCGTGCGACTCCCGATTGCAGCAAGCCCTGCGATCAGAACATGATCCGGACGGTTGAGTCGCTTCGGTACACGTCGATGAGCGATCTGGAATTCGCGGTAAAAATCACCCACGTTCCTGAAGCGATTCCTGACCGGACTGAAATCCGGTATGCACGCGACATCGAACTGAAGGACCTGAAGGAATCGAACCTGATTTTGGCCGGCTCACAGGAGGCGGACCCGTGGATGGCCGCCATCAGCGGTGAGATGAATTTCATCGTTCACGACGATCCCTCCGCCGGACCCCTGCGCGTGGAAAATAAGCACCCGCTGCAAGGCGAGAAAAGCGAGTACGCGGTCGATCCTCACAACCCACAGCATCGAGGCCTGGCGACTGTGTCGTTTTTGCCCAATCTGGGCGGCACGGGAAATCTGCTTGTGGTGCAGGGTTTTTCGCTTGCGGGTACGCAAGCGGCGGCGGAGTTTGTAACCAGCCGGCACGACCTGGATGCGCTGTTGCGTCAGTACGGTGGGAACGGTTCAGCGTTGCCGCACTTTGAAATCCTGTTGTCGACTGTGGAGATTAACGGAATGGCGACGCGGGCGGTTCCGCTGGCGTGGCACGTGCTGCCGTGAGTTTCACAGCGAATCAGGCCGTCCCTACGGGACTTCGGTCCTTACTCGGCCAGCTTTCCCCACGTTGAAACGCGGGGCTAACGAACCTCGCGCCTACGGCAACCTTCATGCGATTGCGCTGAGGTCTCTGCCACAAAACGGCAGGAGGAGAAGCGGATGCCTCTCCTCCTCGTGCCATGTCTCGCCATAGGCCTCAGTCGTTGTAGTTGAGGCTCTCAAGCCCGAGGAACGCAGCGCCGGAGCCGAGCTCTTCTTCGATCCGGAGCAACTGGTTGTACTTGGCGATGCGGTCGGTGCGGCTGACGGAGCCGGTCTTGATCTGGCCCACGCCGGTGGCTACGGCGAGGTCGGCGATGAACGTGTCTTCCGATTCGCCCGAGCGGTGTGACATAACCGCGGTGTAGCCGTACCGGCGGCCGAGGTCAATGGCTTCAAGCGTCTCAGTCAGCGTGCCGATCTGGTTCACCTTGATCAGGATGGAGTTTCCCACGCCTTCTTCAATGCCGCGCTGCAGCCGTTTCACATTGGTCACGAACAGGTCGTCGCCCACGAGCTGGATGCGGCTGCCGAGCTTGTCGGTGAGGATTTTCCAACCGGCCCAGTCGTCCTCAGCCAGGCCGTCTTCGAGCGACACGATCGGGTACTGCTTGACCCAGTTCGCGTAGAAGTCGACCATCTGCTCGCTGGTGAATTCGCGCTTGTCGCCCTTCTTGAACACGTACTTATTCTTGTCCTTGTCGTAGAACTCGCTGGAGGCGGGGTCGAGGGCAATGGCGATCTGGTCGCCGGGTGTGTAGCCGGCCTGCTGGATGGCTTCAAGGATGAGCTCGACGGCTTCGTCGTTGGACTTGAGCGAGGGAGCGAATCCGCCTTCATCGCCGACGGCGGTGTTGTAGCCCTTCTTCTTCAGCACGCTCTTGAGGGTGTGGAATGTTTCGGCCGACCAGCGCAGAGCATCGGAGAAGCGCTCGGCGCCGACGGGCATGATCATGAATTCCTGGAAGTCGACGTTGGAGTCGGCATGCGCGCCGCCGTTGAGCACGTTGAGCATGGGGGTGGGCAGTATGCTGGCGTTGACGCCGCCCAGGTAGCGGTAGAGCGGAATTTCAAGCGTTTGCGCAACCGCGCGGGCGCAGGCCATGGAGACGGCGAGAATGGCGTTGGCGCCGAGCTTTCCCTTGTTGGGCGTGCCGTCAAGCGCGATCATGGTGGCGTCAATGAGGCGCTGATTCGAGGCGTCGATGCCTTCGAGCTCGGGGGCGATCACCGACTCGACGTTTTCAACGGCCTGCAGGACGCCCTTGCCGAGGTAATGGCTCTTGTCGCCGTCGCGCAGCTCAACGGCTTCGTGTTCGCCGGTGGAGGCGCCCGAAGGCACGATGGCGCGTCCGAGGGCGCCGCTCTCCAGGATGACGTCCGCCTCCACGGTTGGATTGCCACGCGAATCCAAAACCTCGCGGGCGCGAATTGCAACAATTTCAGTCATATCAGTCCTCGCAATACGATGCAGCAGCCGGTCGTTCAATTTGGGACGGCGGTCGACGGCAACAGCTTCTCCGGCGGCGCTCTGAATGGTGGTCAGAAGCTCTTGTCCGTTAGGCATTTGATCGCAATCCCATGCAAAAAAGGCGGATGTTTCCAACTGGATTCTAACAAACGAAGGCGTGCAAGCCTTTGTGGCGACGGTCACATCCGATTCACTACTCGGGGGCATTTCGACCGCCACGGCGGGTTATCTTTCCTGATTCGTGCTGCATAAGGCACCGCGGCATGATCGGAGTTCTATGCCTGGGCGGGTCCGGGGTAGCCTGAGAATGGGCTGGTTGACCTGCTATCGAGCTTATTGCGCATCGCGGAGCGGCTCGCGCTCAGCGCAACTGTTTGCCCGGGGCGGGGTCCAAGAAGAGTACGCGTAGAGTTGTGCCCGCCCGAAGGAGACACATGAATCGGCCGATCCTCACTTGCGCATTCGTTCTTATCGGCACCGTCGCGTTCGCGCAACAGCAGCCTGACGATCCGCGGCAGCCCGCGCAGCAGCCGGCGCAAGCCGATCCGTACCAGGGGCAATCCAACCCTCCGGCGGATGACATTATTACGACGGCGCCGCAGGATCAGCCGCAGCCGAAGGCGAAGCCCAGGGCCGGCAAACCCTTTGCGCAGCCGATTCCGCAGCCGGCGGCGCCATCGCCGGATGCGGCCGCGCAACCGCCTGCGGTCGACGGGCAAGCACCATCGGACGAGACACCGGTGCAGGCCGGCGACAGCGGGGTGCTGCCCCAAAGCGGATCGAGCGCGCAATCTGCGGTGCATCCCGGTCCCGTGAACCCGTCGGTGAATTATCCGGATCCGGATGTGAACGGAACTGACGATGGAATTGTGGGAATCGCGAAGCAAGAGCCGCAGGATGCGACTGCTGCGCCGCAGCCGATGCTGCGCTCGCGGGATGATTCGAGCGATCCCGACGGCGACATCGTGAATCCGCATCCCCTGGCGCCGGGCGAATTGCCCGATGGAACCACAATTCGCGTTCACCTGCTTAGCAGGCTTTCGACAGTCGACAGCCAGCCGGGCGAGGTGTTTCGCACCCGCGTGGCGACGGATGTGCTGCAGGACGGGCAGGTACTGATTCCTGCCGGAGCGGAGATTGATGGGCGCGTTGTACAGGTTGCGAGCGGAACCATGAGTTCCCACGGCACAATGCTGCTGCGGCCCGATACGGTGATCCTGCTGGACGGCACGCGCTTTCATCTGGACGCGCAGGTGTCCGGTGCGCCCGGTACGCGGGCGCGCATCAGCGGCGAGGGATACATCAGCCCGGGTTCGCGCCTGACAAAAGATAGCGTGCAGTACGGCGGAGGAGTGGGTGCGGGCGTGGTGACGGGCGCGTTGATCGCGGGCCCAGTCGGCGCGGTGACCGGCGGCATCATCGGCGCCGGAGCGATCACGGTGCACGTGCTGACGAGCCACTCCGATGCGACGCTCGAGCCGGGCACGGTGCTGCTTTTCACGCTCGACAACAGGCTCGATTTGCGGGCTTCGGCCAATGCCGCGGGCAATTGATTCGCTGTTGCACTTCATAGGTACGGCGCGGCTTTGGCCGCGCCGTTTTTTCGTGGAGCGATGGTCAGCGCTCGGCGACGTGATCGAGCAGATCGAAGAACTCAGGGAAGCTGATGGCGGCGGATTCGGCGCCCTGAATGAGCGTGTCTCCCTCGGCGCGGAGCGCGGCCACGCTGAACGCCATGGCGATGCGGTGGTCGCCGCCCGAGTCGATTTCAGCGCCGTGCAGCTTCTGGCCGCCGGGCACGTCGAGGCCGTCTTCGAACTCTTCCACTTCGGCGCCCATCGCGCGCAGGTTGCGGGCCACGAGGGCGATGCGGTCCGATTCTTTGACGCGCAGCTCTTTTGCGTCGCGGATCCGGATGCCGCCACTGGTGTATGGGGCGATGGCGGCGAGCACCGGTAGCTCGTCAATGAGCTGCGCGGCGAGCGCGCCGTTGACGGTAGTGGAGCGCAGGCCGTCCGGCGGCGCGGTGATCTGCACCGTGCCCACGAGCTCGGCGTTCTTTTCCTCTAGATTGAGCACGCCAATGTGCACGCCCAGCGCAGTGAGCACGTCGAGCAGCGTGGCGCGCGTGGGATTGAGGCCGAGCTGGTCAAGCACCAGCGACGAGCCGGGGAACAGCGCGGCGGCGCAGAGAAAGAAGGCGGCGGAGGACATGTCGCCGGGGACGGCGGCCTCGATGGCGTGCAGCTTCTGCGGGCCGGAGATCGAGACCGAATCGATGCTGCGCGTGAGATTGGCGCCAAACGCGCGCAGAGCGAGCTCGCTGTGGTCGCGCGTGCGCACCGATTCGCGGACGGTGGTGATGCCTTCCGTCTGCAGACCGGCGAGCAGGATGCAGGTCTTTACCTGCGCGCTGGGCACGGGCGTGGCGTAGTCGATGGCGCGAAGCCGCGCGCCTTCAATCGTGAGGGGTGCGTGGCCGTCAGTGAGCGTGAGGCGCGCGCCCATTTCGGCGAGCGGCTTGCGAATGCGCTCCATGGG